>Ga0268264_10000739_pt1 | contig 37219 bp, 30 predicted proteins | sample KBSSwiS32_FD_190357 | JGI IMG/M metagenome (GOLD analysis project Ga0268264, IMG submission 190357) | Switchgrass rhizosphere microbial communities from Kellogg Biological Station, Michigan, USA - KBS Switchgrass S3-2 (SPAdes) (version 2) | ecosystem: Host-associated > Plants > Roots >...
TTGGCAGAGATGAAAACCTTCCCGCGCGAAAAGTTCCCTTCAGTACTTTGATCGGATCAAAACCTGATAAGTAAAACGCAGGATAACTTCCCGAAATGAGTCCCGTAAAGAAAGTAAAGCCTAAAATAATAATCCAAAATATTGGATTACTCCATGGAATTCTCATTTCTTTATCTGCCACCTGGTTGAAAAATGAAAGCGATACCAATACCAGGACCAACGAAAAAACTAATGCAAACAAGGCGACCAGTACGGACTCACTTAGGAATTGTCCAATCAGTTGTTGACGCAATGAACCCACTGTTTTGCGTATACCAACTTCCTTCGCACGTTTTTCACTTCTGGCAGTTGACAGGTTCATGAAATTTATACAAGCCAATAACAATACAAACACGCCGATGATTCCAAACAACCAGACAAATTGAATGCGGCCGCCAACCACTTTGCCGTTCTTAAATTCGCTGTAGAGATGCCAGTTGTCCATTGGCTGCAAAATCACTTCTTCCTTTCCTTCCTTCACATTTTTCTTGGGGATGTCTTTGATTTTTGCAGTTGTCTTTTCAAAGTCGATGTTTTCATTTAATTGGAAAAAACATTGCCATGAGTGATTTCCCCATTGTGTCAATGAATTCTTCAACCAATCTTCGGTCGTGAGGTATTTGTCCCAAGGGATTAGAAATTTTGTATCATATAAGGTGGTATTGCGTGGAAAATCTTCGTATACGCCGCCGACTTTCATTTCCATCTTATTATCGAAGCGCACCGTTTTATTTATTGGATCGGCATCACCAAAAAGCGCCTTCGCGACAGATTGCGTTAGTAAAGCAGTGGAAGGATCCTTTAATGCATTAATATCTCCCCGGATCATTTTCACAGAAAGCATTGTCGGGAATTCCGGTTGAACCCATAATCCCGGCTTCGTCAATTTCTTATCACCCACTGCAAGAATATGATCGAAATTCCAGGATGACATGGACACATATTTGAAATCACTCGAATGATTATTCCGCAATTCAAGTCCCATGGGAATAGAAACCGCCGGTCCTGTTCCAATCTGGCCATTAAATGTTTGCGTGGTCATCAACTGACCCAACCGTTCATGATGCTGGTGATATTTGTTGTAGGTGAGTTCGTCCCAGATCCATAAACCGATAAGCAATGCCACAGCCATTCCTGTGGCGAGGCCAATAATGTTGATTGCACTATACCCTTTGTTTTTTTTAAGATTGCGCCAGGCAGTCTTGAAGTAATTTTTAAGCATAACTAGTTTTAAGATTTTCCGGAATAAAAAACAAAAGCCAGCAATGACATTATCCGGGCATAGATTCCAAAAAAATGCCGGATAATAGGCGACTACAAATCAACGATTTACTAAAGGAAATTTAATTTGAACTGTCCGCTTTTGATACGGTTTGTGTTCAAATATGATATCATTTTCAAATCAGCCGCCGGAGGAAAGACGGAAGCCGCGCTGGAATGTTGCATGGATTTGAATTGGAGAATGTGAGAATGTGAGAATGTGGAAATGTGAAAATGAGTCGGAGCCGTCATTTCGAACGGAGTCCGCCGGAGGCGGACGAAGTGAGAAATCTAATTGAATTCTTAGGCACTAAATCCTACAATTTATTTGCGGTACCAAAAAATAGTTCCAATAAATAGTTCGGGATTTCTTACTTCGTCCGCCTCCGGCGGACTCCATTCGAAATGACGGCTCCGACTCATCTCCACATTTCCACATTTCCACATTCTTTCCTTCATCACATTTGTATTACTCAAACAACTCGGTCTGATTACTCTTCTTCTTCTGCTCCCACTCCATTTCCGTAGTCTTGGTATAATCAGCGAGTTTCGCTCCGACGGCTTTCCAACCCATTACTTCAGTCAGTTTCGGAATTTTGATTTTCGCTTTGCGTACCTGGCTTCCGCGGCCCGATTGAATGACAAGAACCGGGTCGTCGTCTGTTGTAACAGCTTCGAGCCTGTTTCCATCACCGTCTTTGATAAAGAAGAATTTTGTCTGAAGCGTGGTAGTTTCAATCTTGAATCGCTTTACGTTGTATTGAAGTTTCTCATTGTCGAGATATACAGCCGTTACTATCTTTTCCGGGTCGAATTTTTCGATCAATAATATTTTTTCGTACTCAAAACGCTGCGTGAGTTCCTGATCAACGATTTCATAATTTCCATCATCGTAGATCACCAAAATTTTATCATCACCATCAAACGTACCCAAAAATTCACCCTTCTCCTCTGTATTCAATCTTCCGAATGTATTATCAAACCAAAGTTTACGTCCACTCAGTGTTGCCTTTCCTGCTTCTTTAAATTTGACGGAACGAATCGGATATTTTGTGACCTGGTTACCCATGCTTCCGCGCCCTTTGATCTCAAGCGTTTCAAAATAAAAATCAAATTCCTTGATACGCGCAGAACAATTCGGGCTCAATAATACTTTTACTGCTTCCGCCTCACCATTTGGATTTACAGAAAGATAATGCACCTTACTTTTTTCTTCGCCTCTCGTTAAATCATATTCTTTGTCGCGTGTAACACCCGTTACGTTAAAACGCTTTGCATAGCTGACTCCGCTCTTTCCATCTACGTAGATCATATTGTACGTAGTACGCTCGTCATTCTTTTTGAAAACGGCGACATGTATAATATCTTTTCCAATAAATATCTTATCAGCCACTTTTACAACCTTCATCTTTCCGCCTTTTGTAAAAGCGATGATATCGTCAAGGTCAGAGCAATCAGTAACAAACTCGTCTTTCCTCAATCCGCTTCCTATAAACCCATCTGCTCGATTTACATACAACTTCGTATTGGCAATCGCTACTTGTTTTGCCTGTATTGCTTCGAACAATCTGATCTCTGTTTTCCTTTCGCGTCCTTTGCCGTATTTCTTCAACAAATTTTCATAGTAAGCAACAGTGAAATCAACCAGGTTATTTAAATCATGTTTGATTTGTTTGATCTCAGCTTCCAAACCTTTTATCTGGTTATTTAATTCTTCAATATCCAGTTTGTAAATTCTTCGTACAGGCTTTTCCGTGAGTTTGATAATATCTTCCCGGATAATTGCACGTTTGAGTTGTTTACGAAATGGCTCAAATGCTTTTGCAATTGCATCTAATACCTTTTCCCAAGTCTCGTGTTTTTTCTCCAGCTCTTTGTAGATCTTTTCTTCAAAGAAAATTCTTTCGAGTGAGGTATAATGCCATTTATCCTGCAGTTCACCCAATTTAATTTCGAGTTCCTTCTTCAGCAGTTCTTTTGTATTATCCACTGAATTTTTCAAAAGGTCATGCACGCCGGGGAACTCCGGTCTGTCATCATTGATCACGCATGCATTGGGCGAAATAGAAACCTCGCAATCTGTAAAAGCGTACAGGGCATCGATAGTGATATCCGGAGAAATTCCCTGGGCGAGATCAATTTCTATTTCAACTTCCGCCGCCGTATTGTCCGTAACTTTTTTGATTTTGATTTTTCCCTGGTCATTTGCCCGAATAATTGAATCGATCAATTGCGTCGTCGTAACTCCATAAGGAACATCCCGAACCACAAGCGTTTTCTTATCGACTTCTTCAATATGTGTCCGTATCCGCACCTTCCCGCCACGTTTTCCATCGTTATAGTTGGTCACATCAATCATTCCCCTTGTCTGAAAATCGGGATAGAGGTCAAATTTTTTATTACGCAGATACTTTATCGCTGCATCACACAATTCGCAAAAGTTATGAGGCAAAATTTTCGTCGCCAATCCAACCGCAATTCCTTCCGCACCTTGTGCAAGCAACAACGGAAATTTCATTGGCAATGTCACAGGCTCATTCTTCCTTCCATCATAACTCAATTGCCATTCAGTTGTTTTTGCATTGAACGCAACTTCAAGCGCAAATTTACTCAGACGTGCCTCGATGTACCTGGCTGCCGCTGCATCATCACCCGTCCTGATATCACCCCAGTTTCCCTGCGTTTCAATCAACAGATCCTTCTGCCCGATGTTCACAATCGCTTCACCGATTGATGCATCACCATGCGGATGATATTGCATCGATTGCCCGATGATGTTTGCAACTTTGCTAAATCGCCCGTCGTCCATTTCTTTCATCGCGTGTAAAATGCGACGTTGTACTGGTTTCAGCCCATCTGCAATAGCTGGTACCGCCCTTTCTAAAATCACATACGAAGCATAATCCAGGAACCAATTTTTGTATTGACCCGTAATTCCCGAATCCGCCTGCTGCATCATTTCACTTTTTTTCTTCGCCATAAATTATCTGTTATTGTATAGTGTCTGTAATCGTACGACAAAAATAGTCCTCAAAGGCTCAACTATCTTGGTGACACTACGATTGTTTACCGACATTCCCGAGATGTGTGAATTTAAATCCGTCAAAATATTTCAATCCATAACCAAAAATTCTGTCCATCGATGAATGTGCAAAAAGTATCACGCCAATCAGTGATGTCGTTTCGCTCCTGAAATAGATTCCTGCCAAATAGATAAGAACTGCCAGTCCCCGATGATGAAAAAGGTTATATATCACTGCTCCGATTCTGTCGCCTCCAACATACCCGAGAAAGCTGATATCAGGAGTCAGTAACAACACCGGAAACACCCACCATGCAAAATGAAGTTGATTGAATAAATACAGCGCCAACAAGAACATTCCCAATTCCTCGAGTTTTAGAACGGTTTTCATAATTCGTCATTTTATTTTTTTGCCTTCAACTTTGTCACCATCCTGGTACAATGCCATTCGCGTCACTTTCCCATTGGCGTCTTTAAAGAACTCTATTTGTAAGTTTATGATTTTTGTAAAGAAAAAATTATCAAGTTCAGGGTACAGTTCAACCTTACCCTGCCCCGCCGCCTCTACTAAAAGTTGCCCATCTTCAAAAGCGATTTTGACGATAAATTTTGGCCCCAATTGATATTCGCCAACATATCGTATCAAAGTTGCCGAATCCAAATCAATCTCCTTATGCAATGAAGGAAATTCGTACGGTTGATTATTGAGAATCGCATTTATTTCTTCGGCAACTTTTGCAAGTCTTTTGCACGAGTGATTATCAAGAAGGATAATGCAGATTTCATCTTCAGGGATTCTGACTACAAAACTTTCGAATCCAAAAATACCGCCATCATGCAGTAACACCTTTTTGTTGTATGCTGAATCAACGATCCATCCATATCCGTATCCGGCCAAGTGTGGGGTGAAGGCAGGTTCAAGCGCCGCCTTAGAAATAATTTCACCAGAATACAGCGCCCTGTCCCATTTGTTGAGATCCTGGATAGTCGTATATAAAGCACCTCCCGCGTATGAAATGGACGAATCCAGAATAGAAGCCGTCTGCTGGGTTTTTGCTGTCAGTCTCAAATAACCAGTTGCCTTATCCGGATTCTTCAACGATTTAAAATCGAATCCGGAGTGATCCATATGAAGCGGCTGCAAAATATTTTCCCTCATCACAGTGAAATAAGATTTACCGGTGACTTTTTCAATTATATAGCCCAACACCGCGTAGCCGGAATTACTATAGTTGTATTTTTTTCCAGGCGAAAAATCGAGTGGCTTATTTTTAAATAGCTGGAGAAGGCCATCCGGGGTCAACGGTTTATTAAGCCCGGTTTTCAGGAAGCTGCTATCATTCGTATAGTTGGATATCCCAGAGGTATGTGTCAACAGATTTTCGATCGTAATGCTGTCGCCATTTGGATAATCCGGAATGTATTTGCTAATCTTATCCTGGACGGATAACAATTTCTTTTCCTGGAGTTGCAAAATCAGAACAGCGGTAAATTGTTTGGTGATAGAGCCGGACTCGAAAATTGTTTTTTCATCATTCAACGAGTGATTAGCAAAGTTTTTGAACCCATATCCTTTTTGTAATAAGATGTTTCCTCTCTGCGAAACCAGGACAGAACCATTGAAAGCATATTGTCTTGCATATGCTTTCAACAACTCATCAATTGTTTCAGGAATTGTTTGTGAAAAAACGGAACTGGTGACGAAAAAAAATACTAAAAAATGAGTCAGTTTTTTCATTCGCGAATTTTATACCGGCTGCGGATCGCCGGCAGGCATTGCCGTTTTAGATTTTATTTCGAAATCTTTCATGTGTTTTAATTCACCCTGTACTTCCGCTTCGCCTGATTGTATGATTGATTTCAATCTCCATAATAAATATGCGTCACCAGTTGCGTATTTCGATTTAGATAGATACTGATGAATAATCTTACTTGCTTTTTGCCACTCACCGGTTATGAACCCTTTTAATTCACCATCGTAAAATGTATCGTCTCTCTGGACAAGTTTCTTTCCTCCTTCCAGCAATCTGACCGATTTGTCTTCGTTACATAGTTTTGTCCATTCGTCGCTATCGATTTCAAATTCTCCCGGAGTAATTGGACGAGCGAGTTTTTTTGCCTTGATAAATTCCCGGGGAGGAATTTGATATAAGTTGACCGGATAGAAAAGATTTCCTTTTTCACCGATGAATGGAAGATTATTTAAGTACAGAATAAAAATCCTTCCCTGGAAATCTTTCAACAGACTCATTAGCCAGTAATATCCGCTTACATCGTGTTTGTTTTGTGCCGCCCAGATCCAGATCGATTGCGCCGGATCGTTTTGTAATGCTTCAATTAATTTTTCAACGGTATTTCGATCGTCGGGCACTGATCCATTATCCACAATTCCGTCATAATCGCCACCGGATAATACTTCTCTCCACCATTGCCGGCGATTTTCCCACGCTTCATCGGTGTAAATATCTTTAATGGGTCCTACTGCAAAGTCGTCTGCAATCTGCACGATCTCCCCGTTCAACGAAGAATCAAGCTTTATCGCTTCTCTTAAAACATCTACGTCGCTGCGCTGAAACACGACATGAATCATGACCAATGAAATTTTTAATTGTTAGATATTAAAGTTGCTATTACGCCTCTGTTTCTGCAAGGTCTTTTTCAACTTTCAAATTATCGATGATAAATTCCTGGCGTTCCTGGCTGTTTTTTCCCATGTAATATTCAAGAATCTGCTGAAGGTGTTCCCCTTGTTCAATGATGACCGGTTCCTTGCGCATAGATGGTCCGATAAACCCGGCGAATTCATCAGGCGATATTTCTCCCAGGCCTTTGAATCTTGTGATCTCCGGTTTGCCCCCCAGCTTTTTAATTGCACGTTGTTTCTCGTTCTCATCATAGCAATAAATGGTCTCCTGCTTGTTGCGTACACGAAACAGCGGAGTTTCAAGGATGGATACGTGTCCATTTTTTACCAGGTCAGGGAAAAATTGAAGAAAGAATGTCATCAGCAAAAGCCGGATATGCATTCCGTCCACGTCCGCATCTGTTGCAATCACAATATTGTTGTATCGCAATCCTTCAATTCCATCTTCAATATTCAGCGCGTGCTGTAAAAGATTGAATTCCTCATTTTCGTAAACTACTTTTTTGGTGAGTCCAAAACAGTTTAACGGTTTTCCTCTTAAACTAAATACTGCCTGCGTTTCGACATATCTCACCTTGGTAATCGATCCACTGGCTGAATCACCTTCGGTAATAAAGATGGTGCTCTCTTTTTGTTTTTCGATAATGGAATCTTTATCCTTGCCCGTGGCTTCGTCGTTGTAGTGAAACCGGCAGTCGCGCAATTTTCGGTTATGCAGGTTTGCTTTTTTAGCGCGTTCATTTGCCAGTTTTTTAATACCGGCTAATTCTTTTCTTTCTTTTTCACTTTGCTCAATACGTCTTTTCAACGCTTCGGCAGTCGTGGGATTTTTGTGAAGATAGTTGTCGAGTTCCTTTGCCAGGAAATCGTACAAAAAGTTCTTCATTGTCGCGCCGCCTTCGGCTACATACTGGCTTCCCAATTTTGTTTTTGTCTGAGATTCAAAAACGGGTTCAACTACCCGGACGGAAACTGCAGCGACGATACTCTGACGGATGTCCGAATAATCGTAGTCTTTTTTGTAGAAATCGCGAATGACTTTTACAAAAGCTTCGCGAAATGCCTGTTGATGTGTTCCACCCTGTGTGGTAAACTGGCCATTCACAAAACTAAATATTTCTTCGCCGTAGTCGTTGTTATGAGCAAGAGCTACTTCAATATCTTCCCCGGTCAAATGGATAATCGGATAACGGAGCTCATCTTCGTTGGTTCGACGTTTCAGCAAATCGAGCAGCCCGTTTTTCGAGATATATTTCTTGCCATTAAAATTGATGACAAGTCCTGCATTCAAGTAACAGTAGTTCCAAAACTGGTTGTCGAGATATTCGTTAATGAAGTGAAAGTTTTTAAATACCGTTTCGTCAGGAATAAAAGTAACCAGCGTTCCATTAGGCTGGGTGGTCTTTGCTTCCTTGTATTCCTTTATTAAAACGCCCCTGACAAATTCCGCAGTTTTTTCTTTTCCTTCTCGAAAAGCAACGACTTTAAAAGATCCACTAAGTGCGTTCACTGCTTTTGTACCAACACCATTTAAACCGACTGACTTTTGGAAAACTTTGCTGTCGTATTTCGCACCTGTATTGATCTTACTGACGGCATCAACGACTTTTCCAAGAGGTATGCCACGGCCATAGTCGCGCACAGAAACCGTTTTCTCTTCAATCGTAATATCGATTTGTTTACCATAACCCATTGCATATTCGTCAATGCAGTTATCGATCACTTCCTTAATCAGCACATAGATGCCATCATCGGCACTGCTACCATCTCCCAATTTTCCAATATACATACCGGGACGTAGACGAATATGCTCTTTCCAATCGAGCGATTTTATCGACTCCTCGGTATACTCGAATAAATTCTGTTTTGTTTCAGCCATAATTTTACAAATCGGGCAAATATAGTAAAACCACTTCAGAAGCGATTTGCCGCAGTTATTCACTTATGTGAATAAAAATCAATGTTCTTTCGTTGTATTTTCCGATCAATAACAGTTGCGAATTTGCGTTTCAGGGTATTCGTATTTTCCGTATAAAACAGGGGGTTTTTATCTATAATAAAAAAGCCAACTTTGTCGCTATATATACAAATACTTATCCGTGAACAGTCGGCTTATAACCCTTCTTAATCCGTATATAGCGGCTATTGCCATATTGTTCAGCTTTTCTCCATTGTTGTTGATTCTGATCAAAAAACTCAGCAAGGAAAAAGCTTACACACTTATTGCAATTTACTGGCTATTGAATGGAAGTACCAACCTCCCGGAATGGTTAGGTCAGGCAAATAATCTTGCGCTGCTCAACGATATCACTCTTGTTTATAATTTGATAGACGCACCACTTGTTTTACTCATCTTATATTATTCATCAACCGGCACCAAAAAGAAATTGATCCTGTACGTTCTCATCATGTATTTGATTTTTGAATGCATGATGATATTTTGGAAAGGGCATAATTTCGATTCCAGTGCCATCATTATTGGAGTTGGTGGGGTGATTATTTTAGTCTTCAGCATTTGGGGCGTTGCAGATTTTTTCCAGAAGATCGAGCATTCGTCCTTTGAAACGACAATGGGATTTATTTACGCCGCATTTATTTTTGAATACAGCTTATCCATTGTTACATTCATATCAAACTATCTCAACTTCAAAAAAGAGACAGTTGATGTAAATCTTTTCGTATACTATTTGAGCGTGATTTCTGCTACGATACTTACTTCATTTGGTTTGTGGCGATATGCAAGACCAAAAATGGCTGAAGAAAATAATTCTAAATTATATTGAGAAACAACCTGAATAAGTTTTAATCTTCGTCTTCCTCCACATTATACGTGCCCTGGTTGTCGTTGTAAATCGACTCCCAGTCTTTCACCTTGTCATCACCCAGTAGTTCGAGTATATCAAAAATGGCGTCCGTCTTTTTCTTCCATTCAACAGCCGTCCCATCCGTATACCGCGAGACATACATGCAATGATCAGTTTCAAGATTCACCTTAATCAAATTAATCGGATCGTTTTCCTTTTCCTGAATCAAATAATAACAATTCTTTTCAAGCAATGCATATGAATACATACTACACAATTTTTTAAAAAACCAAAGAATGATGGGCAGTGATAGGTTCCTGAATTAATGGGAAGTTGAGAACCGGGTTAGAAGCTTCGCGAAAGATTTTTTTTATCCTGTGAAGCATAACAAATTTACGTGTTTTGAGTCATCAGCGATCGGCCAATTTTCAACAAAAACATAAAATTAATCACAAAAACATAACTTATTGATATATAACGATTAGCGAGGCCGCCTGGGTAGAATTAACAGATTGCTACCCATTTTTAACCATTACATGCCCGGTTAGAAGGGATTTTGCACTCTGTGCGCGCTAATAAAAAAGCAGGGCAACATCGCTGTTGCCCTGCCTGTCAAAACGAATTTTTATATCCGGATGAGTTATTGTGCGAGTTTTATTTCTCCCACTTCAGTTGTTTGACCATCTGTAACAGTAATACCATCCTTTGCCACGTTTTTATATGGCGGCTTCGCTTCAATGATTACTTTGTAAGTTCCAGGCTTTACGTCCGGAATTTCAAATGCTCCCGCGTTCACATCTGTCTTCAACGTGTCCGTTGCTGAAATGATCCACGCTCTTGTTGCGCCTTCAGCTGGACTCACTGTTCCTTTTACTGTTCCATTTACCATCGCTTTAAAAGAGAACAACGCCGCTGTGGCTAGGGCCAAAGCGCCCACGCCCATTTTAGAAATTTTCATAACTGAGAATTTTTAAGATTAATAATTATTATTTACAAAATTTCAAGAACACACTTTATCAAGCACGCCTTAGAGATGGAGGTTTGTACAATGGAAGACAAGTACTATGCCATAAATATTTTTCACGAAGGCACTTCATCGTTAAACTATTTTATCTTAACATTTTATTAGAATTATCCTCGGGGAATATATTCCCCATCTTCGGTTGTGGGTAAGCGTTATGAGTGTCGTTTTTCAGAGTCGCACCATTTAGAATGTGAAGTTTCACACAAGCATTATCACAATAGTTATTCCGAACTTCTCAATAAGTAATTACAATTTCTCCCTGTACAATTTCCAAATAACGATCAACTACGCCAGGTATTTCTTCTTTGTAATGACTTACGTAAATCAGCGTGGTGTTATACAAATTGCAAAAAGTATCTACCATCTTATTAAACAAATACACATGCATTTCGTCCAACCCCTGGCAAGGCTCATCAAGAATTAATAATGGAGGATTTTTAACAAGTGCCCGCGCCAATAAAATAAATCGTTGCTCTCCCAACGAAAGTTGATTCAACAATTTATTTTTCTTATCTGCTAATCCAATTAATTGCAACCAATCCGAAACCAGTTTTTCCTGCTCATCATTTAACTGTCTGAACAAACCGATCGTGTCAAATAATCCGGATGCAATTGCCTGGCGGGCAGTTGAGGAAAAATCAAAATACAAATGCAATTCGGGTGATATGTAACCAATTTTCCTTTTGATATCCCAAATACTTTCCCCCGTCCCTCTTCTCCTGTCAAATAAATAAATCTCATTGGCATACGCCTGTGGATTGTCACCCGTGATTAAACTTAGTAATGTTGATTTACCAGCTCCATTCGGACCCGATAATCCCCATTTTTCTCCCTTCTTGATTTCCCAGTTGATATGCTGCAGAATCTTTCTTTCACTATAGGCAATATTCACATCCACCATTTTTACCGCCGTCTCAAAATCATTTTCTTTTCGCGGATCAACGGCACACAAATTTTCCGCATTGAACATTGTTGGCCACCGATCTCTTACCTCGTCAACGCGAAAGTCATCCTTTGTTGAAGTATTTATAACGACACCCGATTCTAATTGCACAACATGCGAAATATAGTCGGGGATTTTATGAGGAGATGTGATAAGTATGATACGAACTCCTTTAGAACTCAGCTGCCGAAGCATCTCAGACAATAATTCCCTACCAGCAATATCCAAACCGATAAACGGCTGATCAAGTATAAATAATTCTTTTTTTTGCATCAGGGCTTTCGCCAACTGCAACCGCTTATTCTCGCCGTTTGATAGTTGAATGAGCGGTTTTTTCAACAGGACGTCAATCTTCAACAGGCCCAATAAATCATTCGTTGTATAACCTCCTGCGTGTTCTCCAGTCGGATAACCAGCGAGATCCTCGTCGACCGTAATCGTTCTCTCCGAATCAAAGGAATTGTAGCGTTGTTGGTAGTAAAAATCACTTTGATTGAATATATCCTTGAAACGGTGTTGTTGTTCAACAACGATGACCAGCTTATTCAAATCTTCGGGACTTCCGAAATCCGTCTCTATGTTCCCGGTGTAAAAGTGTCTGCCACATAAAGTATGTGCGAGCACAGATTTACCGCTTCCGGACGCGCCGGTAATCGCCCACTTTTGCCCTTCCCTGATATCGAGATTTATATTTTTTAAAATATGCTGGCGTCCAATATTTACATTCACATTATGGAGTGATAGAAACAATTTTTGCATGGCTGCAAAGATGGTTTTTAATTTGCCATTGTGGAAAAGACCGGGATCTTTTTTCAACTAGTAATGACCCTTTGATGTAAATTAGTCGCTCAATCACAAACACTGATTTCTCAACAAACCATACAGCAGATTTTAAGTCGCATCGATATCACCGAAATCGTTGGCGGATTTGTAAAACTGAAAAAGCGCGGTGTCAACTATCTCGGGCTTTGTCCATTTCACAATGAGAAAACTCCATCTTTCACGGTATCTCCTGCAAAAGAAATCTATAAGTGTTTTGGGTGCGGCCGAAGCGGCAATACGATCAGTTTTTTGATGGAACATGAGAAGTATTCTTATGTAGAAGCACTAAAATGGCTGGCCAACAAATACAACGTTGAGATTGAAGAAACGGAAAGCAGCCCTGAAGTTAAATTGCAACAACAGGCCGCTGAGAGCCTTCATATCTTAAATAGTTTTGCACAGAAATATTTCACAGATACTTTATTCAATACAGAACAAGGACAGGACATAGGATTGAGCTATTTGAAAGAAAGAGGTTTTCGCGAAGAAACGATCCGCAAATTCCAGTTAGGATATTGTTTGGAATCGTACGATGCATTCGCCAAAACGGCTATTGCTGCACAATACAACCCGGAATATCTGCAAAAAAGTGGTCTTGTCGTAATACGCGATGGGCGTGCAATCGACAACTATCGCGGACGTGTTATTTTTCCCGTTCACAATCAGACAGGCAAAGTTGTTGGATTCGGCGCGCGTATCATAAAAAACAATGATCGTGCACCAAAATATATCAATACGCCGGAGAACGAAATTTATGTCAAGAGTAAAATCCTCTACGGTTCTTATTTCGCTCGACATGCAATCGATAAGCAGGATGAATGCCTTTTGGTGGAAGGATACACCGATGTCGTTTCATTACATCAGGCAGGTATCGAAAATGTCGTAGCCAGCGGAGGTACTTCGCTTACACATGATCAGCTTCGACTAATAAAAAAGTTTACAGATAACCTGACCATTATCTACGACGGAGATTCTGCCGGGATCAAGGCCGCACAACGCGGACTTGATATGGCACTGGAAGAAGGATTGAATGTAAAGCTTGTCCTGATCCCAGATAATGACGACCCAGACAGTTATGTCAACAAGATCGGTGCAACTGCATTCCGCGATTTTGTTTCGACAAATAAAAAAGACTTTGTTTTATTTCAACTTGAAATTTCCTTAAAGGACGTCGGGCGCGATAACAACAAGAAAGCAATTCTTGTGAACCAGATCGCAGAAACGATTTCGAGAGTAAACAAGGCGGAAGACTTTACAAAGCAACAGGATTATATACGTCAATGTTCGGAGCTTTTAAAGATAGATGAAGCAGGATTACACACGCTCGTCAACAAATTTATTCGCGAACGCGTTGGTAAACTAGAAAACCGATCCCAGCAGGCGAACGAGCCTGTATTTGATGAACAACAGGCGTCTGCTGATGAGGACAACGACCTGGCTAATTTACTAAACAGAGATGAGCAACAGGAAAGAGCGATTGTACGGTCTCTGCTGGAATTTGGATTAAAATCCTGGGACGATGAAAAACGCGTAGCAGATTTTATGCTCGAAGAATTTACTGATGAAGATATGATCGATAACAAATCATTGGTACAAATTCTTGACACGTACAAATCCTGGTACAAACAGGGCCTCGAACCCACCGCAAAAAATTTTTTGTACCAGGAAGATCAACAGTTAAGCATGCTCGTCGTTTCCATTTTGGATTTCCCATATGAGCTCAGCCCAAATTGGAAGGATCATTATGAAGGGAAAATCCCCACGCGTGAAGAGTTGTATAAGGAGGAAGTAATATCGACGCTCAACTATTTAAAATTGCGGAAAATAAAAAGGTTGATAGAGATGAATCAAAAAGATTTGGAAAAATCGCATACGCCGGAGGATCAGCTTACATATATCCAAACACATCAGCACCTGAAAAACATGGAAAGAGAATTGCTCCAAAATGTTGGAACAGTCATCGTGAAATAATTCGTTAAACCTCGCGGAAATAATTCTTCTCCTTACATTTCAACCGGGCTCGTCTTACCTGCTATCAATTTATCAATAGCTGCTTCCAATCTGCGCGACCTGGTCTCTCCTCTTTTGGCATTTGAGATCCATGACACATACTCACTCTTATTAGTGGACGATAATTTATCGTAGAAATGAGATGCAATTTTGCTTCTTTTTAATTCTTGTGCGAAATCTTCAGGAGCATGCACAACATAATTCATATAGTCCACTTCAGTTAAAGACGCTTCGACTGTCTTCAATGATTTCGAAACAGATGGAACCCGTTCCGCTTTTGTAAAGCGAACAGCGGTCCACACATGATCAAGTGGAACATGATGTACAATTTCGTAGCCCGCCTGTACAATGCAGTTCCAACTGCATTCGCGGTTGAGCGTTGTAGCAATTTTACTTGCGACCTTCGGATGTGCCACCCACAATTTTCCTCCCCTGTTTAAAGCAGGAAGTATTTCGTTGATGATACTTTTCAACTGACCTTCATTAACTGCAAACACCAATGCGAAATCAATTTTCTTGATTTTTAGCAATGGAGTAACATTCTTACTGAAGGCAAGTTTTGCAAATTGTTTTTCAATGGAAGAAGGCAGTCCCTGAATTAAAAGACTTTTTTCATCCTTTAGTTCCAATTTTTCCAGTAAAGTTTGTGACATGCGTTTGATGTTTTTGTTAAATCAGTGTGAAACGCGGTGCGGGACTGCAAAGGTAGAAAAATCACCGATCACTTCGAAATTCAGAGAGAAATAATTTACATTTTTTCAAATTATTTTAGAAAACCTCATAAGAAAACTGAAAATAGCTGTTTAAACGACAATTATTCGGTTATTCATCGTGTTTTGAGCATGTGTTACTGACTTTTCTGCATGTTTTCTGGCTTATAATACGTCAATGCCTCGGGCATTTCCTCCTGTAACTTGGCGATTCGGTTATCATCGACGGGGTGAGTGCTTAGAATTTCGGGTGTTTTGTTTGCCCCGGACGCCGCTTTCATGCGCTGCCAGAATGCAATGGCCTCTCTCGGATCGTAACCCGCCATCGCCGCAAAACGAAGCCCGAGTCGATCCGCCTCATATTCCTGTTTTCTTGAGAAAGGTAATAGTGCACCAACATTTGACCCAATTCCATATGCGTTCATGAAAAGGCTTTGCGTTTCCGTTGGCTGATTTTCCATGGCAACAGACAATGCCGCACCTCCCAACTGCTGAACCATTGACTGGCTCATGCGCTCATTACCGTGTCTTGCAAGAGCATGTGTTATTTCATGCCCTAATACTATTGCAAGTGCTGTTTCATTTTGAGTGATCGGAAGAATCCCGGTGTAGACAACAATTTTTCCACCCGGCATACACCATGCGTTCACTTCTTTTGAATCAACTAAATTGTATTCCCATTTATATCCTTCCAGTTCTTTGCTCAATCCCTGTTGCGCATAATAATTGGTGATCGCAGCCGCTATGCGTTCTCCTACCCTGCGCACCATTGCCGCATCTTTGTTTCCAATCGACTGACTGACTACTTTATTTGAAGTCAAAAACTGTTTGTATTGTTCATTCGCCATTGCCTGTATATCCGACTCCGGATACAATGAAAGCTGATTGCGCCCCGTAATAGCATTATGCGAACAACCAAAAAGGATGAAAACGACGAACAACAGTGAAGCTATCTTTTTCACGAAATGTTTTTTAAGTTCGGAGGTATTTATGAAGCCATCGCTCCCCTTTTCTAAATCTGAAGTATATGAAATATAATATTAACGAAACGAAAATGTTTTCTCTTTGTTACAATTTTTTTCGAATGATCGGCTTTGGGCATCATTTGTTTCAGGAGAGGGATCTAAGCTAATTCCACCCTCCTCCCAACGACCGGTACAAATTTATAACGGATTCAAATAATTTCCTTTTGTTGCGTGTAAGCTGCAATTCTGCATCCAATACTCCCTTTTGTGCGGTGATCACTTCGAGATAATTCGCATACCCGGTCACGTAAAGATCTCTCGCGGTGGAAACGGCGTCGTTTAATTGAATCACTTCCTGCTCTTTTAACGCATACGCCTGTTTATTGTTATCAATACTTCTCAGGTTCGTCATCACTTCGCTGTAACTATTCAACAATATCTTTTGGTAAGTGTACAACGCATTTCGTTTTTGCGCATTGGCAATAGAGTAGTCTGCCCTGATTTGATTCTGATTAAAAACAGGAGCCGTCAATCCACCGGCCACGGCGTACACGATAGAACCCGCATTAAAAAGCAAATACGGTTTAAACGCATTTAGTCCCACATATGGCGAGATTGTCAATGACGGCAGAAATGCCGCTCGCGCAGATGCAACATCTGCATTCGTAGCCACTAATTCAAGTTCCGCCTGCTGAATATCCGGTCTTCGGCTAAGCATACTTGATGGTAATCCTGTTTGCAGTATCGACGGAATTTGCTGAGACATGATGGCGGTGTCTCTCGAAATATTCTGCGGATATCTTCCTAACAGTATATTGATTTGATTTTCGATCATCACAATATCTTGTCGCACCGGGAACTCTATCGCCTTTGTATTGAGCAGTTGGGCGTTGAATTGCTGCACCGCCAACTCTGTCGCACGACCTCCTTCTTTTTGTACACGTACAACTTCCAATGCCGCCTGTTGCAACAAAATGTTTTTCCTGATAATGGCAAGTTCATTATCCAGTGCAAGTAAGCTATAGTAAGAATTTGCGATCTCAGCGACCAACGCGGTAATCACAACTTGTCTCCCTTTTTCCGTGGCAAGCAACCTGGCTGCTGCCGCCTTCTTTCGATTCCGTAATTTTCCCCAGATATCAATTTCCCATGTACTTCTAAAACCAAGAAACATATCGACTGAGGGATGTGTTGGAATTTTTTGATCCTTATTGATATTGGGAGAAAGATTCGTATCAAAGTTTCCTACACCATTCATTGTGTAGTCACCATATTTTTCAACTCCTCCCGCAACAACACTGTTCACAGTAGGAAGTAATGCTCCTTTGCTCACTAACAATCTTGACCGCGCGATCTCGATGTTTTGCATCGTCATGAACAAGTCGATATTATTTTGCAAAGCCGTATCAATTAACGACACCAAACGTGTATCTGTGAAAAAATTCTTCCACGACATCGTGGCAATACTCGTTGAGTCGTCCAAATCAAATTTGCCCGGCATAGTTTTTACTGCGGGCATTTGCACTGGTTTGCTCACCTTGCACCCATAGAAAATAAAAATTGATATAAAGAGCACGACTACAAATTTTTGCGATTCGATTTTCATACTAATTGTTTTCTGCCGCCTGCATATCTTCCACGAGTGGCGTAAAAAGATTGTCTTTTTCAGTTCTTGATTTTCTAAATTCAGTGAGATGAGCGAAGAGGACATACAAACCGGGCACTAAAAAAATACCTGCGATCGTACCGATCAACATACCACCAGCAGCGGCTGTTCCTATAGAGCGATTACCGAATGCTCCTGCACCCGTTGCAACACAAAGAGGAATAAGTCCCGCAATAAATGCAAAGGAAGTCATTGCGATCGGTCTTAACCTCGATATCGCTCCCTCTTTGGCGGCTTCCAATATCGATAGCCCCTGATTCCTTCTCTGTACTGCAAATTCAACGATCAGGATTGCATTCTTTCCCAACAGGCCAATCAACATGACCATCGCCACTTGCGCGTAAATATTATTTTCCAAACCTGCCAGCTGCAAAAATAAAAACGCACCAAAAACACCTGCCGGCAAAGAAAGTATCACCGCAAGTGGAAGAAGAAAACTTTCATACTGAGCCGCCAACAACAAGTACACGAAGAGCAGGCAAATCAGGAAGATCGACATGGCCTGGTTACCGGAAAGAATTTGCTCTCTTGTAATACCGCTCCATTCATAACTGTATCCTCTCGGCAATGTTTTTTTCGCGACTTCCTCAATGGCTTCAATCGCCTGTCCACTGCTAAAACCGGCCGCAGCATCGCCATTAATCATTGGCGACGTATACATGTTGTATCGCATGATCTGCTCCGGACCAAACACCCGCTCCAATTTTATAAATGTTGAATATGGAACCATTTCATCTTTATTATTCTTCACATACATACTCAAAACATCTTCGGGCTTGCCGCGATATTGCGGATGGGCCTGCAACATGACTTTGTACATCTGTCCAAACCGTATAAAATTTGTTGCGTAGTAGCTGCCAAGCAACGTTTGCAATGTCCCCATCGCATTGTCGATGGTGATCCCTTTTTTTGCAGCTATTTCCTGGTCGACGTGAATCATGTATTGTGGAAAATTCGGATCGAAACTCGTGAATGCACTTCCAATCGCTTTGTTATTCCTCATAGCTTCGATAAAATCTTTCGTCACCTTGATGGTTTGAGTAAGATCAGTGCTGCGATTTTTATCGAGCAATCGCAATTCAAATCCACTTGCGTTACCGAAACCGGGAACGGTTGGTGGTGCAAAAAAATCAATCTCCGCATCTGAAATATCTTTTGTCTTTTCACGCAATTGCGCGATAACGTCATCAGCGGATTCTTTTCTGTCTTCCCATGCGGAAAGATTGATCATCGCCATTCCATAAGAAGCACCGGTGATATCACTCATCAAACTATATCCCGCCAGCGTTGTCACGTTTTCCATCGATGACAGTTTCCTGCTTGCAGATTCAATTTCATCCAGCACTTTTTCGGTGCGCTCAACAGTTGATCCCGGAGGCGTGGTGACGTTTACGTAAATCATTCCCTGGTCCTCAGTCGGAATAAATCCCGTCGGCAAAATGCTTCCCGTTATCCATGTCGCAATACAGAAAAATACAAGCATGATGATCGTGACCGGTTTACTGCCTGCTATTCGTGCAACAAGTTGTCCATATTTTCTTTCCGTCCTTCCATATCCTTTATTAAAGAGTGCATAAAATTGCTGAAGAACATTCTTCTTTTTTTTCGTTGCACCATGTGTCGGTCTTAATAACAAAACGCACAAGGCCGGTGTAAGCGTTAACGCGTTGATACCGGAAATCACAATTGAAATGGCGAGCGTTAAAGAAAACTGCCGATAGAAAACACCCACAGGTCCCGATAAAAAAGCAACCGGAATAAATACAGCAGACATTACCAACGTAATAGAAAGAATTGCCGTCGTGATTTCCTTCATTGCAGATATCGTCGCCTGCAATGGCGGCAAATGAAACTTAGTCATTTTAACGTGTACGGCCTCTACAACTACGATTGCATTGTCCACTACAATTCCAATCGCAAGCACCAGTGCAAAAAGTGTTAGCATGTTGATAGAAAATCCAAGTGCCTGCATGAATGCTAAACTGCCAATCAACGCAACAGGCACCGCCAGTGCGGGAATTAAAGTTGACCTGAAATCCTGTAGAAAAATGAATACAACCAACACAACGAGGATAAATGCCTCCACCAACGTACGCATCACTTCGTGAATACTCGCATCTAAAAATCGTGAGACATCGTATGCAAAATTATATTCCATGCCCGGCGGAAAAGTCGTTTGCTTCAACTCCACCATTTTCGTTTTGATATTGTTGATTACTTCTCGTGCATTGGAACCTGGACGTTGTTTAATAAGAATTGATGCGGAAGGTCTCCCGTCAGTTTTTGAAACCATATCGTAACTAACGGTTCCAAATTCGATATCAGCAATGTCTTTTAAACGCAGGATTGTTCCATTTGCATCGGATCGCAACACGACATTCTGATATTGCTCAGGTGTATTGAATTTACCAGCGTATCGAAGGATATATTGTTTCACCTGGTTGTCCTTGCCGGAATTTTCGCCAGCCATCCCGGGTGCCGCTTCAATATTTTGATCCCTTAAAGTTTTGACTACCTCATCAACAGAAATATTATATGCGACCATCCTGTCGGGCTTCAACCAGACGCGGATCGAATACTCACGTGCACCTTCAATATCAGCAAAACCAACACCGTCGATGCGTTTCAATTCCTGCAAAACATTAATATCTGCAAAATTGTAAATGAATTCTTCGTTCATGCTGCTGTCCTTGCTGGTAATGTTGAGATAAAGCAGCATGCTGTTCACTTCTTTTTCGCTGGTAACACCCGCGCGGATCACTTCCTCCGGAAGTTCATCCAAAACAGTCAGCACGCGATTTTGAACATTGATTGCTGCCTGGTCAGGATCCGTCCCCACTTTAAAGAAAACCTGGATCAATGTGACTCCGTTGTTGCTGCAAACGGAGCTCATGTAAGTCATGCCCGGAACACCATTGATGGCGCGTTCCAGCGGTGTGGCTACTGCTTTTGAACAAACATCAGCATTCGCACTATTATACGTAGCGGTTACAATCACCGACGGTGGAACAATATCCGGGAATTGCGTAACCGGAAGAGAAAACAACGCCAGCAAACCAACAAGAACAATCAGCAACGAAATAACAAGGGATAATACCGGACGCTTTATAAAAGTTTCGATCATTATGATTTTGTTTTCGTGAGTAGAGTGATAAAGTTGATCGGGTGATTGGTTTGATAAATTGACAATCGACTGGTTGATCGACTTGTCAATTATCAACCAATCAACTTATCAACTCAATTCATTACAATCAAACTGTCAATATCAACATAACGGGGAATGATATGCGCTCCTTCGCGGATATTCTGAATGCCTTCATAAACGACATGCTCACCCGCAGTTAAACCAGATTGCACAATGATAAATTCATCCATCCTGGTTTTGGGTTCGAAGTGTTTCATCCTGATTGTATTGTCGGCATCCACCGTAAACACAAAGTTTTTATCCTGGATTTCAAAAACTGCTTTTTGCGGAAGGATCAGCGCATCATTCAAAGAAGTCGTCAGCTTGACCGTACCTGTGGCCCCGTGCTTTAATATTTTTTCCGGGTTAGGAAATTTAGCACGGAACGCAATTGATCCTGTTTTTTCGTCAAATTCACTTTCCATCGTTTCCACTTTACCGGTATGCGAATATTCAGAACCATCTGCCAGCTCAAGTCTAACTGCATCATAGGCCGTATTACGTGTCTTTTTGGATTTCACAAACTGGAGGTATTCATTTTCGGAAACATTGAAATATGCATAGATCGATTCGATATCGGAAACCGTTGTGATCAAGGTTCCTTCCGCGACCAGGCTGCCACGTTTTAAAGGGATACGATCAACAATTCCCGAGAACGGTGATCTGATGCATGTATATGATAAACGGATTTTAGCATTTTCTTCCGCTGATCTTGCTTCGCCTACGCGCGCTTCCGCCGATTTGATCCTCGCCTGGGCCATCTCTAATTCAGTTTTAGAAATGATGTTCTTGTCGACAAGAATTTTGATTCTCTTTAAATCAAGTTCTGCCGTCGTGAGATCAGCCATGGCATTCGAAAGAGATGCCCTCATTTTTGATAGCTCGTTTTGGTATTCCGCGTCATGTATTAAAAAAAGCGGTTGTCCCTGTTTTACTTCCTGGCCTTCATCTACCAATATCTTGTCAATAAATCCCGGAACCTTTGACCTGATCTCCACATTTTGCACAGCCTGTATATCTGATACATAACTTTTTTCAATCGTCGTATCCCTCGTCTCCAACTTTACTACCGGCAGAACAGGCACCGCATCTTTACTTTCGGGATTTCCGTTAACACGACAACTTATGGGAGTGACTATGACAATAACCAATGCTGCTATCAATGAATAAAATTTCATCGTTGATTTTTTATTATTAAAAAACAAGCAGGCAATCGTAAATAATATAAAAATGGAAATGAGATGACCTGATCGATCATCTAAGGAACACGTGGGAAACTAAAATGGTGTGAGTCTGAAAAGAAACGTGTAGTAATAAGGTACGTGTCCGTCGCTGAAGTTGTAATAGACTTTAAAAGCTCTCGCGTAATGCGGAGTTTCACAATCGAAAAGATCCGAACTTTTTAATGCTGTAAAATCGTTACTGCGGGTAAGTCTGAAACGATGTCTAATTCTAAAACCGATGGAGCCGACAGGAATAGATTCGTGCAATATTTGCACCCTGTCATCATTACACTGTATCTCATTCTGATTCTGCTGTAGTTGAGCGGAAATGAGATCGGCGGTGATGGCTTTTCGCGTGGTAAGATCAGATGCAGACAGCTTTGTCGCATTGCCTAAAAGCAACAGGAAACAAAAAATAAAAACGATTATGTTACCTGTTTTTTTAAAATACATTAGTAAAAAATTAAATGCCTGACCTGCTTTGCAAGATAGGATTTTTTTGTGGCAGCCCATGTTGAGAATTCAAATTATTTTTTATCTGAATCACCCATCTTGCGTTGTCTTCGTTTGTCCCGATATTTTAATATCGGAACTTTGCTTTCGCTTCCGCGCAACAAGCGACTGATGTTTTTCTGGTGAGTGAGTATAACTAGTAGCGCCACTGCTATTGCAAATGCTCTGTACAATGGTTCTTTCTCATTAAAAATAAAAAGTATGAGAACAGCGAACGCAACGCTTGCCAAAATTGAACTCAATGAAACGAAACGTGTGAGATATAACACGATCAAAAAAACTCCTACACAACAAACCGCTACTAACGGTTGAATGGCCAGGATCATTCCAAACAATGTTGCTACACCTTTACCGCCGCGGAAATCAGCCCAGATAGGAAATATATGTCCGAGTACTGCCGCAAGCCCCAAACCTACCATCAGGTTTGTGCGGTCCCATTCATTGTGGACATAATATGGAACAAGAATATAGAGACTTGTAGCAATAACGCCTTTAAGGACGTCTCCAACCATTACAAAGCTGCCCCACTTTGCACCAAGAACGCGGAAGGTGTTAGTAGCGCCCGCATTGCCACTACCATATTCACGGATATCGATCCCGAAGAAAGATTTGCTAATCAAGAGCGCCGTAGGTATTGACCCAATTAAATAGGCCAACAGTATGAATAAAATTTCCTTCATTCAATCAGGGTTCTAGTTGGACATCAAAAATAATTAAAAACTGATTACAAAATCTTCTATTATTTGGCCCTAAATAGTAGATTTTTTCAATTTCAAACAAAGCCAGTTTTCCCGAAATTGAGGAGGGGCAGATATGATCAAATTGTTTTTTTCAGCTTCCTTCTCTATTTCTGACAGATCCTGCTGTAAAAAACCGCTTATTAATAAAACGCCATTGCCAGATAAATGTTGCCGTAAATTGCTCAGATTTTCTACAATAAAGTTCTTGTTAATATTAGCGAGGATAACGTCAAAAACACCTGTTCCGTGAGTAGAATTCCTTTTTTCAACAGTAATTCTAGCAGCCTGATTTAGATTAGTATTCTCCTGTGCATTCCTGATACTCCACTCATCATTGTCGATTGCAAGTACGCTCTCAGCCCCGCATTTCTCCGCCAGTATGGCGAGAATTCCCGTGCCTGTTCCAACATCAAGAACAGATTTTCCCAAAAAATCGATGTCCTTCATTGCACGGATCATCATATAAGTCGTCGCGTGATGACCGGTTCCAAAACTCATTTTCGGAGTAATGATAATATCGTGCATCGTTCCCGGAACATAAGCATGAAACTCTGCGCGAATGGAGCAAAAATCATCAACCACGATTGGCTGGAAATTTTTCTCCCATTCTTCATTCCAGTTTTTTTCGACAATGATATTTTTTACGAATGAATATTTGGGAGAAAGAAAAGCATTCACACTTTTTTCTTGAAAAATATTTTCAGCAACAAATGCATGTAGTATATGCTCACCTTCCTCAAACGCATCAAAACCCATTTCGCTCAATTCAGCAATCAGGATTTCTGATTCATCAACGGTTATTGGTGCTATGGATAGTTGAACGTAGTTCATACTAAAGCATGAAGAATGTGAAAATGTGAAGATGTGGAAATGTGGAAATGTGGAAATGCTAAAGGTTAATCTTTGAGAATAAACCAAGCAACCTTCATACTCAAAGACTGACCTTTAGCATTTCCACATTTCCACATCTTCACATTTTCACATTCTTCACTTTCACATTTCCACATTTAATTAAGTCTACGACTCTCTCGTTTCCTGCGGCTTTGCTTCAGGCTTTGGCATCAGAACTTTCCGGCTCAATTTGAATTTGCCTGTTTTATGATCTATGCCGATGAGTTTTACTTTCACCATATCTCCTTCTTTCAATACACCTTCCATCGTTTCCAATCTCTTCCAACTGACTTCACTGATATGCAGCAAACCTTGTTTGCCTGGCAAAAATTCGACGAAAGCGCCGTAAGGCATCACCGATTTCACTTTAGATTCGTATGTCGATCCAACTTCCGGAACCGCAACAATTCCTTTAACCCAAGCGACTGCTTTATCAAGGCCTTCTTTAGCGGGACTGAAAATGCTTACTTCGCCATAGTTACCAACTTCCTCAATATTGATTGTTGTACCGGTTTCACGTTGAATTTCCTGTATCACTTTACCCTGTGGCCCAATAACAGCTCCGATAAATTCTTTGTCGATGAACAATTTCTCCATTCTTGGTGCATGTGGCTTCACTTCTTCGCGTGGCGCCTCCATACAGTCGTACATGGCGTCAAGAATGAACAAACGTCCTTTGCGTGCCTGCTCTAATGCTTCACGCATCGTGTCCATGCTTAATCCATCTACTTTGATATCCATCTGCACACCACAAATTCCATCGCGTGTTCCAGTTACTTTGAAATCCATATCTCCAAGATGATCTTCATCTCCCAAAATATCAGTTAAGATTGCGTATTTGTTGTCAGAGTTGCGAGTAATCAAACCCATTGCCACACCACTCACGTGTTTCGAAATCGGAACTCCTGCATCCATTAAAGCAAGTGACCCCGCGCAAACAGTTGCCATCGAAGACGAACCATTTGATTCAAGAATATCACTCACGAGACGAACCGTATACGGATATTCTTTTCCAGGCATCATTTTTTTGAGTGAACGCATGGCGAGGTTACCATGTCCTACTTCTCTTCGCCCAGGACCTCTCATCATTTTTACTTCGCCTGTTGAAAACGGCGGGAAATTATAATGAAGAATGAATTTAGTGTAGTCTGATTTTGCGGCACTTTCAACCAAGAGTTCATCAAGAGGAGTTCCCAATGTAACGGTGGTAAGCGATTGCGTTTCGCCCCTTGTAAATAATGAAGAGCCGTGAGGAGTTGGTAATGGATCAATTTCCATAGCGAGTGAACGGATTTGATCGAGTCCACGTCCATCCAAACGAACGCGTTCATCAACGATCATGTCACGAACCACTTCCCATTTCAGATCTTCATAATATTTTTTAACTAATTTTTTATCTGGATCTGAAATCTCTTCGCCAAAGCTGGCGATTAATTCTTCTTTCAATTTGTCGTACGCATCACTACGTTCGTGTTTGCTGCTCCCTGCTCTTGAAATCTGGTATACTCTGTCTTTAGCAAATGCGTTTACTTTTTGCTGAATCTCGTCGTTCTGCTCAGGCTTTTTGTAATCTCTTTTTCCTGTTACACCAACTTTTGTTCTGAGTTCTTCCTGCGCTTTAATTTGAACGCGAATTGCATCATGAGCAAGTTGTAAGGAATTGACAAGATCTTCTTCACTGCACTCGGAAGCTTCACCCTCCACCATCATCAGATTTTTTTCTGTTGCGGCGATGATAAATTCCATATCAGATTTTTCGAGATCAGAACGAGTTGGATTAACAACTAATTTTCCATTCACGCGTCCGATCCTTACTTCACTGATAATTTCTTTAATAGGAATGTCGGAAACAGCCAGCGCGGCCGATGCAGCGAGACATGCAAGCGCATCCGGCATGACTTCAGTATCACTTGAAACAAGCGAAAGGAGTACTTGTACATCACATAAGTAATCTTCCGGGAAAAGTGGACGAAGAGCGCGGTCGACTAATCGACTCGTCAATATTTCATAGTCATTTAATCTTGCTTCGCGTTTGAAAAACGATCCGGGAATACGTCCTGCAGAAGCGAATTTTTCCTGGTAATCTACCGCCAAAGGAAAGAAATCCTGTCCTTCTTTTGGTTCGCGGTTGGCAACAACGGTTGCTAATAAAATACAGTTTCCCTGGCGGACTGTTACCGCGCCGTCTGCCTGGCGTGCAAGTTTGCCAGTTTCGATGGTTATCGGCAAACCTTCTCCAGTGTTGAAGGTTACACTAATAGGTTGTGAAAGCATATAGCAATTCTTTTAAAAATTATGAATCGAGGGCACAATTGCAATTCATAATGTAGTTAACAATGATTGATCAGCTGATCAAAATTTTCGTGTAGCAAAAAACGAATCCCAACCAGTATAATAGTTGGGAATGTTTTTTATATAAATAACATAATGAAGATTATTTTCTAAGTCCGATTTTTTCGATCAGTTGGCGGTAATCCTGTAGGTTATGTTTGCTCAGGTAAGTTAGCAAACGCTTTCTTTTACCTACCAGTTGCATTAAACCGCGGTGTGTGGAAAAATCCTTTTTATTAGCCTGGAGGTGCTCGGAAATCCGGTTGATCCGCTCAGTTAACAGAGCGATCTGCCCTTCGATCGAACCTGTGTTGGCAGCTTTGCCACCGAAATCTGTAAAAAAAGTAGCTCTTTTTTCTTTTGTCAAATAAGGCATCTCAATTTTTTTTTTAAGGCATCCAAATGTTAATCTTCAATAATTAGGTCGCAAAAGTAGCGAAAATAATTTAATAATCGTCCGTTTTTTTAAATGAATTAGCTTTGGGAATGAGGCGAAGTTGAAGTTGAGCACTTGGGAATCAACCCTAATCTCAAACTCAACCTCACCCCGACCGCCAAAAATCTCAAAATGAAACTCGTTCACATTGTCGGTAACCGTCCCCAATTTATCAAGTTGGCACTATTGTATAAAGCACTGGCATCGACCGAAACTGAAAATATTATCGTCCATTCGGGCCAGCACTTCGACGTAAATATGTCGGATGTTTTTTTTGAACAGCTGAATATTCCGGTTCCAGATTATAGTTTGGGCATCAATAATTTGTCTCATAACGAGATGATTGGGAAAATGCTCGTTGCGACAGATCCTATCCTCCTCGCCACCGAAGCGGCTTGCGTGATCGTCTATGGGGACACCAATACCACATTAGCAGGCGCTCTTGCCGCCAGGAAACGGAATATCCCGGTTGCCCATATCGAAGCAGGTGTCCGAACCGGTGATGAAACAATGCCAGAGGAGGTAAACAGGTACCTGACCGACCGGATTGCCACATTCAATTTTTGCTGTACCTCACATAACGTGGATAATCTCAAGCGGGAAGGTTTTTTTTCAGGAACAATCCGCAGTCACGTCTACCACAGCGGTGATATCATGCTGGATGCAAGCCTTTTTTTTAAAAATATCGCACGAACAAAAGCGAGATTACCGCACGACATTAACGTCAACAGACCGTTTGTATTAGCAACCATCCACCGAACAGAAAACACCGAAGATGTGGATGCACTTCGAAATATAATTGCGGCGCTGAACAATATTCACCAGCAAACGAAAGTTGTTTTTCCAATGCATCCAAAAACGAAAGCGCTTGTCCACCAACATCAGATCCCGGTAAGTTTCGCGATGCCAGATGCGATAGGATATCTTGAATCACTTGCATTGGTACAGTCTTGTTCTGCAGTAATTACAGACAGTGGCGGACTCGCACGAGAGGCATTCTTTTTTAAAAAACCTGTAGTAGTCGTTATGCAAAATCCCTTCTGGCCGGAAATGTTTGATCATGGTAATTGCTTGCAATCAGGGTCAGCCACGAGCGAAATCACTGCCGCATATCGACAACTCTTGTCAACAGAAAAATCGTTTGATACAAGCATATTTGGAAATGGTGATGCCGCCGAAAAAATCAGTAACGTTATCGTGTCAGCGCTTTAATTCTTCCAGCACAAATTAAATAAATGGCAAAACGGGTTGTCGTGACGGTTATATCGGATCTGGTGACAGACCAACGTGTTCACAAAGTGTGTCAGACCTTGCACGATAACGGCTATGAAATTTTTCTCATTGGCGCGAAAAAAAGAACAAGTCTTCCCCTCGCAAAAAGAGATTACAAAGCGAGACGGATCACAATGTTATTTCAAAAGAAAATATTTTTCTACATCGAATTCAACATCAGGTTATTTTTCAAATTACTTTTTACCAAAGGAGATATTTTCCTCGGAAACGATCTCGACGCAATGGCCGCAACTTTTTTTGCAGGTCGATGGAGAAGAAAAAAAATCGTTTACGATACACATGAATATTATATGGCCATGGCTGGACTTGACAACAAAGTGATCCGGAAAAAAATCTGGAAATCGCTCGAGTCGTATATCTTTCCGCGCATCCGGTATATTTATACAATTTCAGATTCGTTTTGTGATCTATATCGCAACGACTATCACAAAGAATTAAGGACTGTTAGAAATGTCCCTTACCTGAATCCTTTGAAGGTTGAGACTAAGGATGAGGTTGAGAAATTAAGGATTATAGATGCAATGATCCCAACAAACAAACACCTGTTAATTTTTCAGGGTGCTGGCATTAACCCGCACAGGGGTGTAGAAGAGCTTGTTCTTGCCATGAAATATCTCGACCAGGACAAATATCATTTGATACTCGTTGGCAGTGGAGACATATTTCCAATCATCGAAGATATGAGAGAAAGACATCATCTTGAAAACATCATTACCATCATTCCAAAGGTCCCGTTTCAAATTCTGAGGCATATAACAGAACAGGCTCACCTCGGTTTGTCACTCGATAAAGGCGATAACATCAATCATCGATATGGACTTCCCAATAAAATTTTCGATTATCTACATGCGGGGCTGCCAGTGTTGGTAAGTCGTCTTGTTGAATTAGAAAAAATAGTGAACTTTTACCAAGTCGGGACGTTTGTCGAAAACCATGAACCAAATCATATTGCCACTTGTATCGAAAATGCATTTAAAAATCCGGATAGTATGAAGATGTGGAAAGAAAACACCGTAAAAGCTCGAAATGAATTAAACTGGGAGAATGAAAGCAAAATAGTTTTGGAAATATTTAAACAAGTGGAAGCCGAAACGGTTAATTAAACAGATGGAGTCAAAGCATCTGCATATTGTTTGTCATGATGTTCCTTATCCGGCGGATTATGGCGGAGTATTCGATCTTTTCTATAAAATAAAGATGCTGTTCACGCATGGTATTCAAATCCACCTTCATTGTTTTGAGTACGGTCGTGGTGAACAGGAAGAGTTGAACAAATATTGCGTAGAAGTTAAATATTACTCACGCAAACACGGACACAAAGGCCTTTCACATAAACTTCCCTACATCGTTTGCTCTCGCTCAAGTGATGAATTGCTAAATGATCTGCTTCAGGATGATTATCCTATTCTCATTGAAGGAATTCACTGCTCGTATCTTCTGATCGATCCACGCTTTCAAGAAAGAAAAATCATTTTGCGTTTGCACAACGTTGAATGGCTCTACTATAAACAACTTTACCAGGCTTCATCTTCCTTCTTCAAAAAGATTTATTACTTCCATGAAAGTAAAATCCTTAAACAGTATGAACAAAGGATTGCCGATAAAGCACTAACCATCGCCGTGAGTGAACAGGATATTGCTTTTTACAAGGAGGAATTTGGTGCGAAGAATATTTTCTATCTCCCGGTTTTTTTACCTTTTGATGAAGTGGTATCACAGAAGGGGAAAGGCTGCTATTGTTTGTATCATGGTAATTTATCAGTTGCGGAAAATGAAAAGACAGTCGTTTGGTTATTGGAAAAAGTTTTTAATGATTTGCAATTGCCAGTCGTAATAGCGGGAAAAAATCCATCAGCGCATCTTCAAAGAGTCATCGAACAACATACACACGCATGTCTTGTCGCAGATCCGTCTGAAGAAGAAATGCAGGATATCATTTGTAAAGCACAGGTACACGTACTCCCATCTTTTAATTGCACCGGAATAAAATTAAAATTGCTGAATGCGCTTTTTAATGGACGTCACTGCGTGGTGAACGAGGAAACGGTGAAGAATACCAAGCTTGAAAATATTTGCCACGTAGGTTCCAACTCCGAGTCGTTAAAACAAATAATATCGGACATATTTGACAGCCCATTCGAGGAAGAAGAAATAGAACGGCGCAAGACTGTCTTATTAAACCATTACGATAAAGAAAAAAATGTGCGGCAGCTTATCCAATGGATATGGTAGCGTTATCGATTACTCGCCCTCTCTCAGTTCGTAACATCTTGGCAGGAAATTTACTTACCACCCTGTAGTCGTGAGTTGCCATAATCACAGTTGTCCCGTAGTCTTTTGATATCTGGAAAAGCAACTGCATAATTTCATCCGCCGTTTCCGGATCGAGGTTTCCGGTAGGCTCATCGGCAAGAATTAATTTAGGAGAATTGAGTAATGCCCTTGCAATGTCTACACGTTGTTGTTCCCCGCCGCTCATCTCGAAAGGCATTTTAAAACCTTTCGACTTCAACCCGACTTTGTCGAGCACGTCGGAAATTTTTTCATTCATCAGTTTCTCATGTTTCCAACCCGTGGCCTTCAGTACGAATTTCAAATTATCCGACACGTTTCGATCCGTCAACAATTGAAAATCCTGGAAGATAACGCCAAGATTTCTGCGTAAGTAGGGAACTTTTTTCCAATTCATTTCTCTCAGGTTAAATCCAACTACTGTACCCTCCCCTTCTTTCAAAGGCAGGTCGCCGTACAGTGTCTTCAATAAACTGGACTTCCCGGTACCGGTTTTACCCACCAGGTAGACAAACTCCGCTTTATTCAATGTCACATTCACATTCCCCAAGATCAGCGTATTACTCTGATAGATATTTACGTTTTTTAATTCGGCAATCACTTCGGCCATAAGAAATAATTAGAATTCAATGGTTATATAAACAAAAATAAAGAAATACTTCCTAACGCGGTCGGTCAGATTATCCAACACTCGAACTGTCTTTAAATAATCAACAATCAACAGAGAAAAATCAATATTCAGCTTTGAAGGGTCTTCCTTTAATACTTGAGCATTATTAGTGTCCGTTGATTATTGATTATTTCTTGACATTATCCAAATCTGTCAACATTGTAGGGACTCATATTAATGCTTGGTTTCCGATCATTCACAATTTCATCAACAAGTTTTCCTGTCCCCGCTCCCAGACTCAGCCCCAACATCGAATGCCCCGTTGCCACAATTACATTTTTATATTTACTGATTCGTCCGATGTATGGTAACCCATCTGCAGAACAGGGGCGATATCCGTACCAAACTTTTTCTTGCGCTGGCATCGGAACATCGAAATCCGGAAAATAACGTTTGACAGCATTCAAGATTCCAACTACTCTTTTCATGCGCGGACGTGATTTCGTGGAAGTGATCTCCATAGTGCCGCCAAACCGGATCTTATTTCCGTCCATTGGTGTTATCGCTACTCTCCCCTCCATCAAAACGGCTGGATGGTTAAGTTTATATGGACTGTTCTCTAACGTTACCGAATAACCGCGGCCTGGAACCAACGGTAACTTCGCGTGTAGCTGGGACGTCAGTTCACGGCTCCATGAACCTGCCGCCACGATGATCTCATCTCCCTCGAAGGATTGTGTGCCTGTAATTACTTTTTTTACTGACCCAATCGCAATTTCAAATTTCTTCACTTCCTGTCCTCCAACTAATGCAACTCCATTTTTCTTCAAATAAACAATCAATGATTGCATCAACCGGTTTGGATATAAATGTGTATCACACTTAAAAAATAACGCCCCGCGCGCATTGATTCTTGTTTGCGGCTCCATTTGTGCAAGTTCTTCCCGACTCAACATCATGGCATCCAGTCCAAGTTCGTGCGCCTTTTCCAACGTATGGTGTGCATGCTCTTCTTTTTCTGCCGTCTGGAAAATTTCAATCAAACCCTTATGCTCATACGAAAAATCAAACCCAGGCAGCCCAATCCACGATTCATATTCCTGCTGGCTCAATAACGCAATATCACGCAATGGAACAGCGGCGGCCTCCACTTTTTTGTCAGTAGCACTTTTTATAAAACGAATCCCCCACTCAATTAAAGCGCGGTTAAGACGTGGCTGGACATAAAACGGGCTCTTGTCGTTCAACATCCATTTCAACCCCTGTTTTACGATACCCGGTGTTGCGAGCGGAATAAAATGACTTGGACAAACGTACCCGGCATTTCCATATGAGCAGTTGTCATTGAAGTCGCCTTTATCCAATACTGTTACATTGCAACCCGACCGCCTGAGATAAAACGCAGTGCTTAACCCAACAATGCCACCGCCAATGATAATTACGTTTTTCATACGGGTGCAAAGTAATATGATAAATGTGATATATTTTTCATGCAAGGGCCCAATGAAAACAATGCCCAAAGAGTCGATCAACCCTTCGAGCCTTGTTTTGCTCTGCGCCTTTGCGTGAAAAATATAAACTAAAACCCAAAAGAAAATTGCTGGCGGATAGTTTTTCGTAGTATTCGCATATCAAGCGAAAAATTCGCGTTGCGAACATAAAATGCGTCCCATTGATATCTCCCAAAAATGCTTTCCATATCCGGTGTCGGTCCGGAATATCCACGTACTTGGGCGAGCCCGGTAATTCCGGGTCTTAAGAGGTTTCTGAATTCATAATCTTTGATCAAAGTGCAGAATCGATAATGATCCGTACACATATGCGGCCTCGGACCAATAACACTCATTTGTCCTTTTAACACATTCATAAATTGTGGAAGCTCGTCGAGGTTTGTCCGCCTAAGGAAACGACCCACGCGTGTGATCCGATAGTCCTTCGGGTAAGCCTGTACATGATCGGCTTCGGGATTCCTGAACATGGAGCGGAATTTATAACAGGTGAATGTTTTTCCTCCCCGCCCGACACGCTTTTGCCGGAAAAAGACCGGCCCGTGTGAATCGAGCCAGATAAAAAGCGCCAAAATAGGCGTTAGCCAGCTAAGCACCGCGAGAAGAATAATGATTGACACCACGATGTCCACCACTCTCTTCAATGCAAAAAACCTTTTCTTACCATCCAAATAAATACTTGAAGTCTTCTTCTTTCCATAGGCTGTCTGTCCAAGCAACGAAATAAAATCTGGTTCTGTTTTCATCAGTTCAGTCTTTGATCCTTTAATTGTGTTTTATCGATTGTTAACATGTGTGAATCGGGGAAAGCAACCTTTTAAAAAGAATGTAGGTATTGACTTATAGCATACGCACCCGGTTCCACCACAGTTGCCTTATTCCTATTATTCTGATCGACGATTGTTAAACCGAAGAGCGGCAAATCACATCATAAGAAAAATTTGTATGGAATTAAGTTTGAGAACAAGCATTGTTAAAGTATTGGCTTATTTCGACCTGTTCGAATACCCATTATCGAAGGAAGAAATCTACGCGTTCCTGGATAAACAGGTTGATAAGACGGACCTAAAATCTTCTCTGGCAAAATTGTCGGCCGAAGGAAATATTTTTAAGTTCAACGAATTCTATTCCATAAAAAATGATCCCGTGCTTGTGAAAAAAAGATTGAAAGAGAATGCGCAGGCTCAATCATTATTGATTACCGCACATCGCATCTCCAAATTCCTCTTTCGCTTTCCTTACATCAAAGGAATTGGCATATCAGGCTCACTATCGAAAAATGTTGCGAACGAGGAATCGGATATCGACTATTTCATCATTACTAAGGCAAACAGGTTGTGGATCGCGCGGACCATCACTCATTTCTTTAAAAAACTGACTTTCATAACGGGGCACCAGCATTGGTACTGCATGAATTATTATGTAGATGAAAGTGCATTGCAAATAGAAGAGAAAAATATTTTCACTGCTACAGAATTGGTCACACTAATGCCGGTCTGCGGCAACGGCACAATGCAAAACTTCTTCAACGCAAACGATTGGGCAAAACTATATTTTCCGAATTATAAATTAAGTGAAGTAACAACGGCCCCTAAATCCTTTCATACCGGCCTGAGTAAATTAGTTGAATTCCTTTTCAACAATAAAGTGGGCGATAGAATCGATAACTATTTAATGAGATTGACGAAAAGAAGATGGCAACAAAAAGAATCGACTTCAAAATTAAATATGAAAGGAAATCGAATGGGGTTATGTGTGAGCAAACACTGTTGCAAGCCCAACCCTGCATTCTTTCATGCCAGTGTATTGGCGCGTTATTCCTTAAAACTCATCGACGTCGAAAAACGTTTGAACAAAGCGGTTAGAGATGATCGTTACTATGAATTAATGAAACGCGAAGCATAAATATTTTATGATGCTTCCATATGTTCCCATTGTGCGTCTGAGTAATTTTTCTTTACGCCGTCGGCACAATAGGAAAATAAAAGAGATTACGCACGCAGTTTATGCTGCTTTGTTGCATGTAACTTTTGGTAATTCGCCTTGACTAATCCGCGCCTCTTTTCGACAATCATATCTCTTCTCGCTTTCAAGGACTTTAGTTTTATTATAAATCCTCTAAAGGTATTTCTTAACCGGTGAAACCGCATTTCATATTGAATCCATTTCACTGCGAAGTCATAATACAGGCGGCTGTAAGTACGCTGGAAATCGATGTCGCGATCCGTACTTGTTTCCCATGGAAGTTTATCTATGAAAATATTTTCAACTTCCGTATACAATGGAGTTCCTTTGATCGGATAAGCAACCGTAATGGTGAACTGATTTGGATTCGAATCCTTCAAGTGATGCAAGGTTTCTTTAATATCATTTTCATCTTCGCCGGGATAACCCAGCATAATAAATGTTCCTGCTTCCATCCGGTGCGATTGAACCAACTTAATCATCGATCTGACCTGTTCCACCTTCACTCTTCGATCCATCGCATCAATGATCTTCTGCGATCCGCTTTCCGCACCGATCCAAACGCGAAAACATCCACTTTGTTCTAACAATTGCACCGCTTCCTCATTGAGCCTGTCGGCCCGCGTAATGATTTCGTACCTGACTTTAATATTACGCCGTGAAAGCTCGTCGACAAACTCCCTTAGCCACCGATGGTTGATCGTAAACACATCGTCCACAAACCAGATCATATCAAATTGATAGTTGCGTTGCAACCATTCAATTTCATCAACCACTAATTTTGGATTTCTTCGTCGATAGCTGGTGCCATACACAGCGCGGCTGCACCATTTACAGGAATATGGACACCCACGCATTGTACTCACATTCAAAACACTCATTCCATGTTTTTTCTTCCATGTTTCCAAATACCGGTTGATATTAATCTTGCTTCGATCGGGAAAAGGAAGCTGATCAACATCCCTGATCAGTGTTCTTTCGCCATTGATAACCACGTCACCCAAAACATCACGGAAAGCAATACCCGAAATGCCTGGCAATTCCGGATCAGATGAGCTCTTATATGCGCTTACCACTTCCAACATTGTCTCCTCTCCTTCTCCAAAAACAATAATATCGGCTCCGTGCAATAAAAAATTATTGACATGATTACGCACTTCAGGACCTCCTAAAATTATTTTCGTATGAAATAATGAAGGTTCCGATTTTATGAAGCGTATTATTTTCAGCACATTTAGTTTCGTCATCAAATTGGTGTAAATGCCAATTATGTCGGGACGATGATCTAACAAATGTAATTTCAACTCTTCCATGTTACTGAATGTCGAGTCGAACACATCCGTGTTGATACCATGTCGCTCAAGATATGCTGCGATATAAAGGATACCTAGAGGAGGATAAGGTCGCATGATTTGCTGCTCCTTTGAGTCTTCTGAAAGAAAATAGCCATGTGTCAGTAAAATTTTCATAACCCGCTGTCTCTTTTTAAAATAATGCAATAATGATCGGCTAAGGAAGAAAGGGTTGAAAATTTACCAAGGCCGTACTCCAGTCGATTTAATTTGCCAAGCCAGATCGGACGATCAATAAAAGATTTTTCCATATAGGTAGGAGGAAGAAATAAACCAACGGGATAGACTGAGTAATGCGCGAAATATGGAAAAAATAATTTTGAAAATCTTCCCGGTGAATAGTAGTGCACCGGCATTGCATGCCCATCAATCACAAATACATTATTTTTCTTCCAGCGACGAAATGCGATCCCCGGCCTTATTCTGAATATATAATACAAAAGTTCCCATAGACAAAAACGGCTCAATACAACGAAAAATAAATGTCCATCAGGACGAACCAATGAAGAAAAATCCTTGCCCAGTTGTGCAATTTCCTTTCGGCTCGCACAATTGATTCCTGCAAAATTCGAAAACACCAGGTCGAATTTCTGTTTCTGAAATTGTTTGGAAATTTCGCTAAATGGGCAATGCACAAATTTCACATTGTCTAATCGTAATGCGTCACCTTTATTTGACGCTACTGAAATCATGGTTGGCGAACCATCGGTCCCAACAACTTCGTGTCCCATTTGCGCCAGCCTGATGGCATCTTCACCCGTCCCACAATTTATTTCCAATATCCGCAATGTCCGGCCGCGACTCTTCAAAAACGGATCCAAATGATACCAGACTTTCTCCCGCTGCAAATGCCCGGTTTGCGAATGAACGAAATTTTGATCATAGGTTTCTGCGAGTATGTCAAAGGGTGTTCTCGTCAACATGTCTAAACATATTTAAGTTTGTATTTATAGAGCAACTCACTTGCGAAAT
>Ga0268264_10000746_pt1 | contig 36726 bp, 35 predicted proteins | sample KBSSwiS32_FD_190357 | JGI IMG/M metagenome (GOLD analysis project Ga0268264, IMG submission 190357) | Switchgrass rhizosphere microbial communities from Kellogg Biological Station, Michigan, USA - KBS Switchgrass S3-2 (SPAdes) (version 2) | ecosystem: Host-associated > Plants > Roots >...
GTCAACGGGTTGTTACCGCCGCGGCCGAAGTTGAAGTAGCTGATCGCCTGCTGGTTGCCGCGGTTGTTGATGGCGTAGAAAATCTTATGGTTCCCCTTCGCGAGGTCGACAGGCGTGAGGATGACAAACGGCGAGCTGAACTCGACCATCCCGCGGGCGTTTCTCGGCGCCCTGTCCAGATTCACGATGACCGCGTTGCGCGGATCCTTGGGATCGACCTCGAAGTACGCGGTGCCGTCGAGACGCTCATAGCTGCCGGCGGTCCCGAACGACATCCCATCTGCCAGCGGTCGTCTCTGCTCGACGACGAAGCGGATGACGCGCGCTTCGGACCACGAGGGCGCAAGCATCACAAGCAGCACGAGCAGCGTCGAACTCGTCTTCAACATGCGCGAAATTATAGGCCCGTCAATAGGGACGTCACGTATCGGCGACCGCCTTGCACCAACGGCGGGTAATAAGAGGGTTCTATGGCAACAAACTCACTCACAGCTGATCTGCACAAGGAGACGACGTGGTCAATCGTGCTGAGCGTGCTCATCATGATTGCCGGGTTCCTTGCTATCGCGCTTCCGTTTATCGCGGGTATCGCGATCACCGTGATCGTTGGCTGGATGCTGATTTTCAGCGGCGTACTGCATATCGTGTTCGCCTTCCGCTCGGAACATACGGCCCGGGCGGTGGTCTGGCAGGTGCTCCTCGGCATCCTCTACGGATTCATCGGCGTCTACATCCTGATGCATCCGGTTGCCGGTCTCGCGGGACTGACCTTCGCGATCGCGGTCTATCTGTTCGCTGAAGCGGTGCTTGAAATGGTGCTGGCGTTTCAGCTCCGTCCGGCGTCGGGCACCGGCTGGCTGATCTTCGACTCAATCATCACGTTCATCCTTGCCGTGATGATTTGGAGTACGTGGCCGTCGAGCGCCGCATGGGTTGTTGGAGTGCTGGTCGGCATCAGCATGCTGTTCAGCGGGATGGCGCGCTTGATGCTGACGCTGGCGGCCCGTCGCATCGTGGCGGCGGCCTGAGGCTGACGTTCCTGTAGCGGCCGGGCATCGTGCCCGGCCGCTACAGGCGGAGGAGGAAGCCCAAGGGGTGCTAGTCCTGCGCGACGGGCTTCCACGTCATGTCGGGATTGAAACGCTCCATCTTCATGAACTGATCGAGCGTGGTCGGACCGAGGTCCTTCTCGTAAACAACACCGTCGTGGCTGACGATGAAGGTCTTGACGCCAGTCTTGCCGTATTCAGCCGGCGCAGCGGCCAAGGCGAAGCCACCAATCATCAGGCCCTTCACCACGAAGTCCATCTGCCCCAACGGTGCCGCAGGCCCCTGGCCTTTCAGGACCTTGAAGATATAGCCGTGGTATGCATCACCTTTCTGGTAACCCTTCTGAATCGCTTCAGCAACCTTTTCGCCCACGGGGCCAGCCCACGTGCCGTCGGCGTTCTGCCACGCCAGACCATCCTGCGTTCCCGGGCTGCTGATGATGCGCTGCGCGTACTGGTTGACGTCATACCCCTTACGCGGCTTGAGTGCGTATTCATGCTGCGCTTCGACATACCCGCGGCAGATCGCAATGGCGTCGAGCTCATTGGCGCCGACGCGGCGATAGAGGATTTCCCGTTTTCCGGCGTCGGTATCGAAGGACCATTTGGCCCCGCGCTTGACGATCGGAATCGGGAATGGCCAATCGTCGTTCCCGATGAGAAGAAACGCGCGAGTTCGGGTCTTCGGGTCGATGGACACCTGCGTCTTCTGTTCAGCCTTCGTCGCGAACTCGGCAACGCGCTCTCGATCTTGCGCACTTTCACCGGACAGCACGACGGTCCTGAACTGGGGGCCGAACATCTGCTCGAGCGCATTCACGTCGAACTTCGCCGCTGCGGCGACGAGTGCGTCGCCCGCTTGCTTTGGCGAATCAAACGTTTTGACTTGTCGAGTCGCAGCGACAGTTCCCGCAGTCCCTGTCGGCGACTGCGCTGTGGCGTCGAGAGCCACCATGGTTGTCAGGCACAAACCAATCGCTGTGCCGACGAACACTGTTTTCATGGTCCTGCTCCTTCCAAGTTCGCGGTTCCACATCATCGGCTCACACTGCTGAAGCCTCCGCAGGTCCGGTTCGGGAGATCAGCACGACCGACACCACCGCAAGCGGCCTGGGTATCGAACACCCATCTGGCGCCGTGCCTCACAATCGGAACCGGAAACTGCCACTCGTCGTTGCCGACCAGCAGGAACGCACGGCTGTGCGTATTCGGGTCGACGGAGACGGCCGTTTTTTCGTCGGCCTTTGCTACGAACGCGGCAACGCTCTCGCGATTCTGCGCATCCACGCCTGGCAGCACGACGTCTCGGAACGATGGTCCGAACAGTTGCTCGAGTCTGTCGAGGTCGAACTTCGCCGCCGCTGCGACGAGAGCGTCACCGGCGCGCTCGGGCGAACTGAACGTTCTGAAGTGTCGAATCGCTTCAACGGTTCCTGTCGTTGCGACTGCGTCTTGGGCATTCGCAATGGGAGCCGCCATTGTCAGCGATACACAGAACGCCGTTCCGACCAACGCTGTCTTCATCATCTCTTTCCCCGTTCCGAGACATTGATCATTCAAATTGCGCATTGAGCATTGCGCCTCGAGCATTAGGGCGTTGGGGCATTGAGGTCATCGCCGCCCCCCACCGCGTCCGCCGCCGCCGCCGCGCCCGCCACCGCCGCGCCCACCACCGCCACCGCCGAAGCTTCTGCCGCCGCCGCCGCTTCTCCCTCCTCCAAAGCTGGATGAACCGCGGCTGCTGCTGGCGCGCGCGCTGGCACCGCTGAATCGGTCGGAGCCACCGCTGAACGCGCCGCCGCCGCCACCTCGCGAGATGTCGCGGCTGCCGATGCGATCACCTCCGCTGGGGAGCTGGGTCGGTCGATTTCCTAGATTGCCGCCGCCGAGATTGCCACCGCCGGCACCAGGCCGATTACCGAGGTTGCCACCGCCAGCCCCTCCACGGTTACCGAGGTTGCCGCCGGCGCCGCCGGCGCCGCCGACGCCGCCACGATCGCCGAGACCGCCGGTGCGTCCGGCTGTGCCGACCGCGCCGCCGCTGCGTACATTCCCGCCCTGCCGCGACACCTGCTGTCGTGCGCCCGCCTGGCGGTTCGCCAGCGAATCGCCGCGTGCAGTGCCGCCGTACCTGTTCGCGGTTGCACGATCGCGATAGGGCGCGCCGCCGCGATGCGCGGCGTTGTGCTGCCAGGTGCCGCTTCGGTTGGCGTTGATGGTCCCGGCGCGGTTGATGTTCGCGTTGCGATTGAAGTTGTTGAAGTTGTTGACGTTGATGTCGTTATGGCCCCAGCCCGTGTTCCAGCCCCAGCCGCCGCCCCAGGCAGCACCCATGGCGAGGCCAGCGCCCCATGAGATCGCCGCGGTCGCGGCGTAACCGCCCCACGGCGGATAGTAAATCGGCGGGTATGGATAGACGGCCGAACCGTAGACGGCGACAGGGTTGTACGAGGGCACGTACAGAACCTCGGGATTCGCCTGCTCGATCACGATCACATGTTTGCTGTCGATGACCTCGGTCTCCACGGTTTGTTGTGGTGTTGATTTCAGCGCACCGGTTCCCTGCGCCTTGCTGCGCATGCGCTGAACGGCATCCATGACGTCGCTCTGCTGCGCGAGGAAGGCGTTGCCGAGATCGGTCGTCCACTGGATGTCGTCGGTCAACCGCTTGACCACATCTGGAAGCAGCGCCATCGCCTGAACGCTCGGGTCCCACGGCTGCTTCGCGGCAGCATCGGCGAGCGCCTTGTCCTTCAATCCTGGATTTCTCACGAGCCATTGCTGCAGCTGCATGAGCTCCAACGGATACGTGGATGCCGCCAGCGTTTGCGCCAGCAACGGGTCTGGATACAACGCAATCGGCGCCACGAGCGAATCGAGTTGATCGGCCGGAATGCGCGGTGCCTGGTCGCCTGAGGCAGACGTCTGTACTTGCTGCGACTGCACACGGGATAACGCAAGAGCGAAGGTGTCACCGGGCACGAGCGCTACGGCGCAGAACCCCACAACCAGAACGCGCATTCGTTGAACGCGACGTTTCAGATCCATGTTGAGTCGAAGTGCAAACACCGGCCCGTGCTTGTTCACGCGCGCCGTACTGGCGCGGATGCGCGTCGCCCCGGGCGCCGCTGACTAAATGCCGTGAGATCAACCGCGATCCGTGACGCGAAGCCACGGCGGCCGACGTGCGACTTCGGCCGTTTCAACCAATAACCACCAACCACTAACCATCAACAATCAGTCGGTATAGACTCCGCGCCGGGAGGCCTCATATGCTCCGAATCGCTACAACACTCGTGCTCGCGATCGGACTCTCGGTCGCGATCACATCCGCACAACAGCCGTCGACAACGGGACCGTACAAGGTGCTGAAGAGCGCCAAGGTCGGCGGCGAGGGGAACTGGGACTACATCTATGCCGACGTCGCTGGTCGTCGGCTGTACATTCCACGTCGCGCGCCGGCTGTGCCCGCCGGCGCGGAAGGCTCTGCGCCGACGTCAACCGTACGCACCCGGCTCACCATCTTCAATCTCGACACGCTCGAACCGGCCGGTGAAATCGATGCTGTCGGTGGCCAGGGGACTGCCGTCGATCCGAAGTCAGGCCACGGCTTCACCAGCAGCCGGCCTGTGTCGATGTTCGATACGAAAACGCAGAAGTTGATGAAGACGATCGACACCGCCGACGCGCAGGGTGACGGCATCGTCTTCGACAGCTTCAACGAGCGCGTTTATGTGTTCAGCCACCCAACAAAGGACGCAACGGTGATCGACGCAAGAGACGGCACGGTGCTCGGTCGCGTCGATCTCGGTGGCGTTCCTGAGGAGGGCGTTGCTGACGGCAAAGGGTTGCTGTATGTCGTCATGCAGGATCCGCAGGGGAGCGTGACCGTCGTGGACGTGAAGACGATGAAGGCGATCGCGCATTATCCGTTTGGCGATCTCGGCGGCGGCTGCAACGGGCTTGCGCTGGATGCGAAGAACAAGGTGCTCTTCGCGGCCTGCGCGAGGTCTGGCAATCCGCCGGATGCGAAACCGCAGATGGTCATCCTCAGCGCCTCGGATGGGAAGATCCTGAAGACCCTTCCGCTCGCCGGCGCATCCGACGGCGAGATGTTCAACCCTTCGACGCTCGAGGCCTACAGCACCCAGGGCAACGGCACACTCACCATCGTCAAGGAGACGAGCCCGACGACATTTGAAGTCGAGCAGAACCTGCAGACGATGAATTTCGCACGGACGATTGCGTTCGACAGCAAGACGGGGCACATCTTCACGATGGCCGACGAGCGTGGCCCCGCGCCGCCGGCGCCGCCCGGCGGGCGCGCCGGGCGCGGCGCCGCGATTCCGGGGACGTTCACGATTCTGATGATCGGGAAGTAGGGATAGGTGCGAAGGGGGTGCGAAGCGTGCGATAGGTGCAATCGGTGCACCTTTCGCACCCATTGCACCCATCGCACTTTTCGCACTCGTTAGAATCGAAAGCCAAACGACACTCTCGCCTCGTTGACGTCGGAGTGGCCGGCCGACAGCAACGTATCCAGCACGTTGTCCGCGAAGAAGCGCGTGTAGCGATAGCCGAGCGTCGCCACGACCGGACCACCCTGCAGGATGACGCCTGTCCCGAACGCGCCGATCTGACTGGTGGTGTTGACGAAGCGGAGCGCGAGGTTGGTGATCGCATCGGTCCGTGCCGAGCCTAAACCGCTCACGCTGGTATTGAGACGAGCAGCGCCGAACAGCGTCTCGCCATAGACGCCAACGTGGCCTGCGGGTCCGGTGCTGAGTCGCACGCCACCCTCGCCGTACAGAGCGGAGCGGTGGATGGTCACCGGCGACACGGTCATCAGCGTTTCGATCGTCGACGGCATGACGTCGCTGATGTGCCCGACCTCGCCAATGACCTGGATGTAAGGTGTGAGCCCTACGCCAACGGTGCCTCCGACTGTTGGTGTCACGGACGGCGCTGTCGCAAGGCGCAGCCCGCCGAAGCCTTGGACGAACGACTGATTAGCCTGCGCGAAGGCAGGAATCGGGAGGACACTGAGGACGACAAGCAGGAACGCTACGCGCATGGGAACCCCCAACTGCGCTGGCGAATAGCTCGACCGCAAAGCCTATACCGTTGCGCTGGCTCACCAGAGCGCAAGATTTTCCGAAGGTTTTAGGATGATCTCTCGCCGGGTGTTCACGTCCGCGGACAGTAGAGCCCCAGGAGCAGCGTCCTGACGTACGCTATTCCTTTCTTCCCATTGAGATTGGAGACATGAACCACGCTGCGGTGGTATTCGAACACGTGTCGCTTGCCTTCGGCGACCATGAGGTGCTCCGCGACATCAACTTCAGCGTCGCGCGTGCCAGCATGATGATGCTGCTCGGTGCCAGCGGCGCCGGCAAGTCGGTCATTCTCAAGCTCATTCTCGGACTCCTGCGTCCCGACACTGGCGCGATCTACGTGAACGGCGAGCGCATCGACAACATGAGCGAGACCGAGCTGCTGCGCATCCGCGCCGACATTGGCATGCTGTTCCAGGAGAGCGCGCTGTTCGATTCGCTGACGGTGAGCGAGAACGTCGGCTATCGGCTCGACGAGGAAATGCACCTGCCCGAGCACGAATCCCAACGGCGCGTGGAAGAAGTGCTTGGATTTGTCGGTTTGCGTGAATACCTCGACCGCATGCCCTCGGAGCTTTCCGGGGGGCAGCGTCGTCGCGTCGCGATCGCCCGAGCGATGGCGTCGAAGCCACACTTGCTGCTGCTCGACGATCCGACCACCGGCCTCGACCCGATCACGGCGGTCACGGTTGACGACGAGATCGTGAAGCTTCGGGACCTTGAGTCGGTGACGTCAATCGTCGTCACGCACCAGATTCGCGACGCGTTCTACGTGGCGACGCACGAGGCGGTACGCGGCGCCGGGAAGCTGGACATTGTGGCGGCGGATGCCGCGCAGCAACGCGAGAACGCCGAGTTCATGGTGTTACACGAGGGCCGCATTCTGTTCCACGGAAGCGGAGCAGAACTGCTCGGCTCGAGCGACAGCTATGTGAAGGAATTTATGTATATGACGCTACCGCCCTGGTAGCGGCGAGCCTTACGCCGCGAAGCTCCATTGGTTGCGGCCCGCCCGCTTCGCGGCATAGAGCGCCTGGTCTGCCCGCGTCAGTACGCTGTCCAACCGTTCGTCGTCGGGTCTCACTTCCGTCACCCCGAGACTGCACGAGCAACGGACATCGTCAACCGATTCGTCGACGACGATCGAGCGACAGGCTTCGGTGATGCGGCTCGCAAGGTGCTGCGCCGCGTCCGCAGTGGTTTCAGGCAGCAGCAGCGCGAACTCTTCGCCGCCAATGCGCCCGATGACATCGGAATCGCGGCAGGTCTTGCGGAGCATCGCACCGAACTGATTCAGAACGCGGTCGCCGGCCTCGTGGCCGTAGGTATCGTTTATCCGCTTGAACAGGTCGAGATCCGCCATCAGCAGGCCGAACACCCGGTCGTAGCGGCACGAGCGCGAGAACTCTTTTTCGGCGAGATCGAACCACCACCGCCGCGAATAGACACCCGTCAAGGCGTCGGTGCTCGCGAGCCGCGCGAGGCGGTCGCGCGTGGCCTTGAGCTCGGTCACGTTATGCGTGAGGCTCTGCTGGAGCTTCGCGACGCGGATGCCGACGCCGATTCGCGCCGTCAGTTCCGCGAGATCGATTGGCTTGGTCATGTAGTCGTCGGCGCCAGCGCCGAGGCCCATCACCAGATCTTCACGGCTGTCGCGGCCGGTGACGAGAATCACGTACATACCCGCGAGTCGTTGCGTGGTGCGGATGCGGCGGCACAGCTCGAGGCCGTCGAGATTCGGCATCATCCAGTCGAGAATCGCCAGCGCGGGCGGCTGCACCGAGTTGAGTTGCTGCCAGGCGACGTCACCGTCGTGCGCGACGGTCACGTCCATGCCGCCGCGGGCCAGGGTGGTCGACAGGATGGTTGCGGTGATCGGGTCGTCGTCCGCTACCAGGGTTCGCATACGAGGCGGCTATTCGCAAGCGAAGTGCCGGTCGGTGGCGCCCACGATTGCACGCCGTTGCCCGTGCACGGACATTTCGACTGCGCGCAAGGCGCCCACTTGTGCGCGGCCGCACAGTCGTGCCGTCAATGAGTACACTCATTTCGAAATGAGAATCATTTCCGTTAACGTCGGCGAGCCGCGTCAGGTGACGGATGGTGCTGGCAACAGGGTGCTGACATCTATATATAAGACGCGGGTCGAGGACGCCGTCCGCGTGCGCGTCACGAACATCGATGGTGACCGGCAGGCGGACCTCGTCAAACATGGCGGGCCACGACGCGCCGTCTATATGTACCCGTCGGAGCATTACGACTACTGGCGCGGGCAACTGCCTGGCATCGACCTCCCATGGGGTGCATTTGGTGAGAGCCTGACCATCGAAGGCCTGCTCGAAGCCGAGGTGCGCGTTGGCGATCGGTTTCAGGTCGGTTCGACGGAACTCGTCGTCACCAGGCCGCGGAAGCCTTGTTTCAAGCTCGCGATTCGCCTCGGACAGCGAGACATGGTCGCGCGGTTCCGGGCGAGCGGCCGCAGCGGCTTTTACCTGAGCGTCGCGCGTGAAGGGGAGCTTCGCGCCGGCGATGCCATCGCACGCGTCGAACGCGGCACCGGCCCGACAATCCCTGAGATGCTGGCGGACTATAACGCGATGCAGACCCGCATCGCGCTTCCGCGGCCGATTGCGGACGAATTCGATCCGGAGTCTGGCAGGTACGTGGCTCGCGTCGAGACGATCACGGACGCCGGCGGTGCGCTCGAGTCGCAGCGAGATCGAGTGACGGCGCGGCTGTCGAAGTTATCGAGTGAGCAGACGGCATTTCGATACGCGCTCGGCAAGTGGAGCGTCAATGAAGTCATCGGGCACGTGTCCGACAACGAGCGTGTGTTCGCGTATCGGCTCTTACGCATTGGACGCGGGGACGAAACGCCGCTGCCCGGCTTCGATGAGACGATCGCGACCCCCGGCGGCGCGTTTGACCGCCGCGCGCACACTGACCTGCTCGACGAGTGGGTGACTGTCCGGAATGCGACGATGTCACTCGTACGCGGGATGCCGTCGGAGGCGTGGGCACGCTACGGCCGCGCGAACGATCATCTCGTCACCGCTCGAGCGCTCGTGTACATCATCCTCGGCCACGTCGAACATCACCTTGCCGTGCTGTCGGAGCGGTACAGCATCCGGGAGCTGGTTGGTGGTTAGTGGTTCGTGGTGCGTGATTGTTCCAAAGTGATCGGCGGCGGGGCGTCGTTGTATTTCGTGTACTTTCCGAGCGCGAGGCCGAGCGCGTAGACGAGAGGGATGACAAGCCGGCGCGCCACAGGCGGCAGTTCCAGCATGGCGAACTCGGTTTGATATCGGGTCGTGAGAAATGCCGCGTCGAACAGGCCCGGACGTCCGCCGTTTTCCTTCATCGATGCGAACAGGGCCGTCAGATAGAATTCGACGTTACCCGGCGGCGCACACCACCCTGTCATCCGTAACTCCGAGTCTCCGGCGTTCCACCATCGGTGCGGCGTTCCGGCCGGCCATACGACGACCTCTCCGGGGCCGGCAAATCGCTCTGGTTCTCCCGGCACCTGGTAACCGGCACGGCCCGTCACAACGAGGACTCGCTCCTCCTGAAGGTAATGCACGTGCATCGGCGGCCCGGCGCCAGGCCGTGCCGTTCCGTCGACTTCGATTCGATTACCAGTTGCGGCCCGCGTGAGTCCGAGGAACGTCAGCTGCTCACCGGCGCTATTGTCGATGGTGTAGGGATAACTGGGCATCTGTCCCACGTATCTCACAACGCGCAGGCGTCAGGCGAATGCCCAACGCAGCGTGTGACCTGCTCTGTCCATCTAATGTCGCAACATCCAACAACAGGTGCGAGCCACCGAGGCACATTTGGATCTTGGGTTTTGGGATTTGGGATTTCGTAAAATGGCGCATCCCGTGAAATCTGTTCCCTTCGAACTCTGCGCGCAGGACGCCGTTGTCTGGCTGCGTGAGCTGCCGTCGGAATCGGTCGATATGGCGGTGACCGATCCTGCCTACGAATCGCTCGAGAAGCATCGCGCCGTCGGGACGACAACCAGGCTGAAGCACAGCAAGGCGTCAAGCAACGACTGGTTCAAGATTTTTCCGAACGCCCGCTTCGGCGAACTGTTCCGCGAGCTGTATCGCGTGCTGCGAAAGGATTCCCACTTTTACCTGCTCTGCGATGCTGAAACGATGTTCATCGCCAAGCCAGAGGCCGAACAGGCAGGTTTCCACTTCTGGAAGCCGCTCGTCTGGGACAAGTGCACGATTGGCATGGGCTATCACTACCGTGCGCGCTACGAACTCATTCTGTTCTTCGAAAAAGGAAAGCGGCGGCTGAATGATCTTGGCATTGCCGACATCATCACGGTGCCGCGGATTCGCGGCGGTTATCCAGCGGAAAAGCCGGCCGAGATTGCCGACGTGCTCATTCGCCAGAGTTCAAACACTGGTGATGTGGTGTGCGATCCATTCATGGGGTCTGGCAGCGTCGGGATTGCGGCCCTCCGCCTGGGACGACGGTTTCTCGGTAACGACTTGAATCCGGAAGCCGTGCGGATTGCGGCGCAGCGTCTGCACGAGTTCGGCGAGGGTCGGGTTCCGCCGGAGGTCACGTCCGATAGCCCCGAGCAGCCGGATTTGCTCGATACGATCGCGCCGCGCACCTGATGGATTATCAGCAGAAACTGCCCGGTGCCGTCTTCAGGACGACTGGCGCCGATTACGCGAACCTCGTCGCCGCGTACGTTGCGCGTCGGTTCGCGCCACGCTCGCTCAAGGTGTATCGCGAAATTCGGATCGGCAAGACGATCATCGGAAAGAACCGCTGCATCGATATCTTCTGCGTGGCCGAAGACTCGCAGAAGGCGTTCGCCATCGAGTGTAAGTATCAGGACAGCCAGGGGACGGTGGACGAAAAGATTCCTTACGCGCTCGACGATCTACTGGCGCTTCCGATGGCCGGCTGCATCGCCTACGCGGGGCAGGGGTTCTCCGATGGCGTCCGCCACATGCTTGCTGCCTCGCGTCACGCGGCCTATTGCCTGCCAGCCGAGGGTCAGGCCGAGACCAACGCCGAGACCCGCGAGCTGGATCACATCCTGGCGGTCCACTTCGGATGGTGGGACGTGTTGATTGAGAGGAAGCGACCCGTCTAAGTCGAGCCATCGCTGAGAGAAATAGTCGCGCGCCCGTTGTACGGCTTGTAATCCGCGGGTCCGATGCCCGTGACTTCAAGTGACAGGCGATCGCCATCCACGCGAATCGTCACGAAATGGTGCGGGTTCGCATCGGTCGTGACGCCGGGTTTCATCGGGTGATCGAGACGAACGGCCTGCGCCGCATTGGCCGTCACATACCCGCGCAAGTCGGGTTCGCCGGCATACAGATACGTCGGCGCGCCACCGCCGCCGGTGACCACATGATCCATCCGGTACGTCGTGCCCCGATCCACGTAGTGCTCTACCCAGTGGTCGAACAGGTGATCGTGTCCCGTGATGGTGAGGTCCACATGGTGTTTCCGGAACAACGGAAGCCACACCGTTCGAATCGTGACGGTCTGTGGCTCAGGGCGGTCGGCCAGTTTCTCGTCGCCGCCAGGGCCAGACGTTCGACTGTGGGGACCTGACGAAAAGGCAGGGTGGTGAAAGAACACGATCACGTGGCGGTATCGCGCGCGATCGAGATGCTCGAGCTGATCGCTCACCCATGCGATCTGCAGCGCATCATCCGGGATGTTCGAGTCGAGCGCGATGAAGAAACTGTTTCCGTATCCAAACGCGTAGGTCGGATAGCCTTTCAGCCGCCGCGGCGAACCTTCTGCGGGCATCAACTTCGACATCGCAGTCAACGTATTCTGCAGTCCCAGCGTTCGTCCGCCTTCGCCGCCGGGAACGTCATGGTTGCCGACCGTGAAGAAGTACGGCAGGTTGGCTGACCGTGTCAGTCGTTCGATGATCGGGGTGAAGCTGATGTTCCACATCGCGGCGTCGGTTCCGCGCAGGACGGCGTCGCCCGACTGCAGCACGAAGCGGATTGGGAACGGCGTCGACACGAGTTCACGCGACTTGGCGATGACGCGGTCGACGAGGCGGCTGTGTTCAGCTTGAATGACGCGGCCGTCGCCCGGCACGTTCGGATCGCTGGCGCTGCGGGTATCGCCGTAGGCGACGAACGAGAATCTGGTCACGCCCACAGAGGCGGGCTCCTCCGGCAGCCGGGTCGCCGGAGGTTCAATCACGCGCACCGTGGCCGATGCTGAAGTGGCCGTCGGAGCCTGCGCGGTCTGCAACGCGCGGATGCTCGCAAGCCCAGAACTCATAACGATCACCGCGACCAGCAACAACGGGCTAAGCTTCATCACCGTGCGGATAATAGCATCCGGGGTTAACGGGTTCGTGACCATGACCGTTCACGTCTGATTACCTCTACATGGCATTTCTCGGTTTCGTCGGTCTACTCGCTCTCGCGTACCTACTGCTGCCGGTGCTGTCGTTCGTCCGCATGCTTCAGTTGGGCCGCGAATTGATCGAGGTTCGTCGCCGCCTCGATCTGATGGAGCGGCGGCTGCATGACTTGGGGCCTTCGCCGCAGCGACCGATAGCCGCTGAACCTGCCACAGCGCCTGCGCCAGCACCGCCACGAGCGGTTTCCTCGATAGCGACGCCTCCGGAGCCGGTGACGACTGAGGAGCCCGCGTTTGCGTCTCCGCGCCTCCCCGAGTGGGCACGCGCCGCGCACGACCCGAACGACCCGAACGTTCCGAACGCCCCGAACGATCCGAACGATCTGGAGACTCGGATCGGCGGCCGCTGGCTCCAGCACGCGGGGCTCATCGTGCTGCTGCTCGGAATCGCGTTCTTCCTTCGATACGCGTTCGAGCGCGAATGGTTATCACCGACAATTCGGGTCTCGCTCGGCGTCGTCGCCGGAATCGCGATGGCGTGGGGAGGCGTGAGGCTGGCGTCGAAGTACCGCGCGTACGGGCTGCTGCTCGCCGGCGGCGGCATTGCGGCGCTGTATCTGTCCTTTTACGCGGCGCTCAACCTGTACGCACTGGTCGCGCCCGAGGTCGCGTTCGCGGGGTTAGTTGTCATCACGGTGGCGGCGGCCGTGCTTGCCGACCGGACAGACTCGCAGGCGATTGCGCTGATGGCCCTCTGCGGCGGCTTCACGACACCCTTTCTCGTGGGCGGCCGGGGCGATCAGCAGGTCACCCTCTTCTCGTATATTGCGCTCCTCATCGGCGCCACGATGTATCTCGCCCATCGACGCAGGTGGCCGTGGCTCAACGTCGCAAGCCTGGCGTTCACGATCGTGACGGTTGCCGCATGGGGCGACTCCTACTACACGGACGCGAAGTATCTGCGCACCCAGCTGTTCCTGACGCTCTACTGCCTGATGTTCATCGACGTGCTCCGTCGATCGTGGAGCGGCATGAGGCGTGCCTCCGCGGCTCGCGCTTCGGCGGGCAGGAATGAGGCGCCGCTTGTCGCGTCGCTCCTCCTTGCGCCGGTCGCGTACCACATCTGCTCGGTCGTCATCCTGGCGCCGCACGGACTCGCATTCTTGACTTACCTGATCGCGTTCACGGCGATCCTCGTGATGCTCGGCGACTATTACGAGTCGCCGCTGCTGCGCGCCGCCGGATTCATCGGCATGGCACTGCCGCTTGGAGCATGGGTTCAGGCAAACCACTGGCGCGACTGGGTACTCACGTCCACGATTGCGATAGTCGGCATTTATGCGATGCACGTTGCCACGCAGCTGCGAAGCGTCGCGCGAGAGAAAGCGTTCGACGGACGCGAGATCGCGCTCGTCCACGCCAATGGCATCGGCGTGTATGTGGCGCTCTATGAAGTCCTCACCGACACGCTCTCCATCGAGCAGCTGGCCGGTCTCGGCGTGTTGCTGGCGCTGCTGAATGCCGCCATTTGGTTCATCGTTCGCCGTGCTGATCACGTCGGCGCGCTTCACTGGCTTGGCGTCGGGTTCACTCTGCTCGCCGCGGCGGTGTGGCTGGAATTCGGCGGTCCCTGGGCGGTTGCCATCTGGGCGACGGAAGCCGCCGTGGTCTTCTGGATCGCGCTCAACGCCGATCGTCAGTGGTTGCGTGCCGGTGCGCGGGTCCTGTTTGTCATCGCGGCGTTGCGATGGGCACAGTCGGACATCCAGACAACCACGCTGTCGTACGAGGTGCTGTTGAACGCACGGGCGATTACCGGCATGTATCTCATCGCCCTGCTGTATCTTGCCGCGTGGATGACGACGAGAGATGCGCGGGCATCACGGGCCCGTGGGCAGGAGCGCGCGATCCTGATCGTCGCGGCGAGCGTCCTCACCGTCATCGTGATCTCGACCGAAATCGTTTCCTTCTGGCAGCTCAGGACGGCGAGTGCGGACGCGTACGTCGCTCGCGAGATGATGTTGTCGGCGTCCTGGGTGCTGTACGCCGCGCTTCTGGTCGTGCTTGGCATGCGCAGGAAGTACGCCCCGATCCGCTACTTCGCGATCGTGCTGTTCGGGGTTGCGCTGATCAAAGTGTTCGTTGTGGATCTGGAGACGCTCGGCGGCGTCTATCGCATTGCCGGGTTTGTCGTCGTCGGATTGATCCTTCTCGTGGTTTCTTTCCTCTACCAACGCAACGCGCTCGAGGGGAAGAAACCTGTATAAGTAGCGTGTGACCGACATTCTTCTCGGCAAAGGCGAGCACCAGATTTATCTCCGTTCGAAATACGCGAATCGCCACGGCCTGGTTGCGGGCGCGACAGGCACCGGCAAGACAGTGTCGCTGCTGGTGATGGCCGAAGGGCTCTCTCGAATCGGCGTGCCGGTATTGATGGCCGACGTCAAGGGTGACGTTGCGGGTCTGTCGATGCCAGGCGTCACGACGCCCGACATCGAAAAACGGGCGACCGAAGTTGGACTGAAGGGCTTCGCACCGGAAGGGACACCCGTCGTCTTCTGGGACGTCTACGGTAAGGCCGGCCACCCAATCCGAACCACGATCAGCGAGGTGGGCCCCTCGCTGCTCGCACGCATGCTGGAGCTGAATGACGTGCAGTCCGGCGTGCTCGACATCATTTTCAAGTTGGCGGACGAGCAAGGGCTGCTGTTACTCGACCTTGACGATCTCCGCGCCATCCTGACGCTCGTGGCCGACAAACGCGACGAGGTGTCGCAGCGCTACGGCCTTGTCAGCACGCAGTCAATCGCCGCGATTCAACGCGCACTGTTGCGGCTCGATAGCGAGGGGGGCAAGCAGTTTTTCGGCGAGCCGGCGTTGGAGCTCGGAGATCTGATGCGTACCGACCTGACCGGCCGCGGCGTCGTGAGCATCCTCGCCGCGGATCGCCTCGTCTTGCAACCGCGACTCTACTCGACGTTCCTGCTGTGGATGCTGTCCGAGTTGTTCGAACAACTGCCCGAGATGGGTGATCTCGAGAAGCCGAAGCTGGCGTTCGTGTTCGACGAAGCGCATCTGCTGTTCGACAACGCGTCGCCCGCATTGATGCAGCGCATCGAGCAGGTGGTGCGGTTGATTCGATCCAAAGGCGTCGGCGTCTACTTCTGCTCCCAGTTTCCTGACGATGTGCCGGGGGAGATCCTGGGGCAGCTTGGAAACCGCCTGCAGCACGCGCTGCGTGCGTTCACGCCGCGGGATCAGAAGGCGGTGAAGACGGCCGCTGAGACCTTCGTGGCGAATCCGAAACTGGACGTGGCGAAGACGATTTCGCAGCTCCGTGTCGGAGAGGCGCTTGTGTCGACGTTACAGGAAAACGGCGTGCCGATGCCGGTCGAACGTGCACTGATGGCGCCGCCGCGGTGCCGGATGGGCACGATCACGGCCGAGGAACGGGCGGCGATCCTCGCGCGGAGTCCAGTTGGCGCGAAATACGATCGCGCCGTCAATCGCGAATCCGCGTACGAGATCCTTACGCAACGCCGTTCGGAGGCAGCGGCTACGACGGCCACGGCCTCCGCGCCTGCTGCCGTTCCGGCGGTCAAGCAGGGAGGCGACATGCTGTACGCCTGGCTATGGGGAACCGGTCGACGGCAGGGGATGGTCGAGTCGATGGCCAAGCAGGCCGCGCGCACCGTTGGCAGTCAGCTTGGTCGTCAGATTCTGCGGGGAGTACTCGGCGGGATCACCGGCAGTCGACGGTAACCGTGCCGCGGAGACACGGAGCTCGCCGAGCGATCCGCTTCGTGCGCGGGCCGGCTTCAGCTTCGTGCGTGGGGGCCGGCTTCAGCCGGCCCCTGCGAACTGCGGGTTACTTGGCCGCGGTGATTGACTGCACCGCGATCTTGTTCGTCTTCGCGTCCAGCGTGCCGGTGACAGTGACCCGCTGTGCCGCGAACTTCTCCGGCGTCTTCTGATCGCTCAGCTCGTAGGCTTTCTTCCCGTCGTACAACACATAGGCTGCGCCATGCGCTGAGACGCAGGCCTTGACACAATCTGCGTCAGTCGGCCCCATCTGCATCTGCGTATGGCTCGCCATCGGACACATGTTGTCGGTGATCGTGCCGACGAACGCCTGCGGCTTGGTCTGCGCCGTCGAAAGCGACGCAACGGCAAGCACTCCGACGAACATCGCTAGCTGAAACCTGACACCTGACACCTGACACCTCCCAGGGCTACTCGCCCGGCGTCATCAGATGCGCCGTCGTCGTGCCCGCATTCATGATCCACACGCCGCCGCCGCGCCCGTTCTCCGGCAGCCCCATCGAGGCCTGCGTGGCTCCGGGTACGGCGATCGTCATATGCGTGCGCGCCATCTCCTTGCTCGGACCCGTCAGGTGATACCAGACCGAGCCGAACACCGGCTTGACACGCATCCCGCTCTTCTCGAGCTCGGCCAGCCGCGCCTCCGACTTCATCTTGTCGCCGAGCGCCTCGGCCTCGAGGTTCTGCTTCGCGCGATCGAGGTTGCCCTGGGCGGTGCACTCGAGCGAGAAGGGCTGCTGCGTGGGAAAACCGGAGCGGTCGTAGCAGACGAGGCCATTCTTCGATGGCTTCAACGTGTCATACGTGTGATCCGGCTTCCACTTGATTACGCCGGCGTCGGCGCGCAGGTTCGCGGGCAGCGCCAGCACTGGCGTGTCGATGTCGGGCGTCTGCGCGAACGCGGCGCCGAACATGGCAAACATACCGAGCGCAAATAAGGCAATCCGTTTCATCGTGACCCCCTTCGGCATCAATCGTGTGCCGAGCAACATACCACATTGCTCAGTAGGTGAAGCCGATGCCGACGAAGGCGACGAGCTTCGTCTGGTCACCCGCGTTGAACGCCTCCGGCGTGTCGCCAAGCGAGTAAAAGTCGACGCCGCCATGCACGTTCCACAGGCCGTAGTTGCCCCTTCGAGCGATCGGTACCTCCGCGTGCGCCCCGAGGCTGAGGAACCCGAAGGTGTGATCTTCGCCCGCCAGCTCGTAATAGTTGCTGAGACTCAGTCCGACTCTGATCGGAAAAAACACGTCGGCCGGCTCGCCGATCCAGCGAGGGGCGGCGCCAAGCTCGAGATATGTCCCGGCAAACTGCCCACCGTCCGCCTGACCGAGCCCCGGATGCGTATCCAGCTCGAAGGCGACGAGCGCGTACGGAGAGAGGAATGTGTCGGCGCCGTCGGCAGGTCCGACCTTGAACGCGAGCTCCTTCACGCTGCTGAACGAGCCGTTCGGACTGGTGTACGCCGTGTATGCCGCGCTCGCGGCGTAGTCATTCGTCAGCGGAACGGAGAATGTGGCGTAGAAATCGCTTTCGTACCAGAGGCGGTGGGTGGGCCCGTCGGAGCCAGCCAGTCCTGTAGTTAGAGTGTTCCATGTGCCGACGTGCAGCACTGGACCAGCCGCGTCGAAGAGGCGGACACGCGCGTCGGCCGCTGGCTGCATGATCCATCCGGTGTCGTCCTGCAGGAGACCGCGAAACAGGTAAGCGTTGGTGACCTCGAAGTACGCGCTTAGCTGGATGTATCCACTCTGGTTTGGTGTCCCCTGCGCCGCGGCGCTCGAGGCTTGAACTGACATCAGGCCTAACACAGCCATAGCAGTCCGCACTGCTGTCGTCGATAACATGCGTTCCTCCACGTTGCGGCCTGCCGGCCGCGCAGACATTTCGTCACGGTGCGTCCGTTGCCACTGCACCGGATCGCGCGCGTCAGGGAGAAACGCACGCAGGGACCGGCCGAGTGCAAAAACAGGTGCGCGTCTTGCGTAAGGGGCCCCTCGCGACACGGCCCCCGCGTGTTGCGGAGGAACATGCGAGCTTGGGTTCTCGTCGCACTCCTGTGTTTTGCTGCATTTGTTGCTATCAATTGCGGTTCTACGGAACCAACCTCACCATCTCCAGTGACGACCGGCGGTGTTCCGTCGCGCTCGGGTAACAACGGAGGGACACCGACGCCCACGCCGTCGCCGGCTCCCACGCCTTCGCCAAGTCCCTCGACCGGAACCGGCACAGGAGCGGTGCAGGTCACGGTCTCGCCCAATCCCGTTCCCTTCAGCGGACAGGCAATTACTGATATCGCGAGCTGCGCGACCAGGCCGAACACGTGGTTCTACGATCAGGTGTTGAGAGAAACGGGCGGTGTTGCCGTGACGGTGACACGTCGGGTCGACACGTTCGATGGGGCTGCCGGCTCAGCGACAAATCCGAATTTTCGGATTGCGGCGAACGGCTCGACCTCGATCCGCACGCGGTGGTGCAGCGTTTCCTCCTCCGCGCACACGGCGCAGTCCACCTTCAGCGGCACCGACGCGAACGGGAAAACGTGGAGCGTCACGGGCCCGTTGGTTCGACTCCAAGCTAAGTAATGGTTCATTGGGTTCATCAGGTTCACTAGGTTCATTGGGTTCAGAGGTTCAATAGGTTCGGAGGTTCATGGTTCAATAAGCGAACCCAATGAACCCAATGAACCCATTGAACCTGATGAACCCAATGAGTTCGATGCGCGTCGCCGCGCTGATGCTGCTGATGGCCTGTTGTGCGCTGGCGCAGACGATCGATCCGTTTCCGAAACCGATTGCCGACAACGGCGAGCCACTTCGCGTAAACCTCGCGGAGTTTGCGACCCTTCCTGACGTTGGCAGTGAAGCCGCACGGATGATGCTGCTCGTCAACGAACCAGGAACGAGGCGGCTCTTTGTCAACGACATGCGCGGCCCTCTCTATACCGTCAGCTACGACGGCAAGACAGTTACGCCGTATGTCGACATCAACGCATCGAACTGGGGTGTGAACGTCCAGTCGCAGGGACGCGAACGCGGTTTCCAGAGCTTCGCGTTTCATCCGCAGTTCAACCAGCCAGGAACGCGCGGCTACGGCAAGTTCTACACCTATACCGATTCGAGCAACATGCAGCCGAAGCCGGATTTCGTTCCCGCCGGCGGCATGAACACACACGATACGGTGCTGTTCGAGTGGACCGCGAAGAATCCGGCCGCCGCCACCTACGATGGTGGCCCGCCGCGCGAGATTGTGCGGTTCCGCCAGCCGTTCGCAAATCACAACGCCGGGCTGAGCACCTTCAATCCGCTCGCGGCGCCGGGCTCGCCGGAATACGGTCTGCTGTATTTCACGCTCGCCGACGGCGGCAGCGGCGGCGATCCACTGAACATGGCGCAGAATCTCGGAACGCCATACGGAAAGTTGCTTCGGATCGACCCGCTCGGCAACAACAGCGCGAACGGCAAGTACGGAGTCCCGGCGAGCAACCCCTTCATGGCGGACAACAATGCACAGACGTTAGGCGAGATCTACGCCTACGGACTTCGCAATCCGCAGCGATTTGGGTGGGATCCGAAGGACGGCCGCATGTTCCTCTCGGAGATCGGGCAGAACATCGTCGAGGAGGTGGACCTCGTCACTCCTGGCGCCAATCTCGGATGGAACGCGTGGGAGGCGAGCTTCCGGTTCATCGATCGAACGCATATCGAGTTGGGTCAGCGGCGGGTGGATCCGAAAGTGACGTACCCGATTGTCGAATTCGATCATCGTGATCCGCTGTTTGGCAACAACGTCGCCGTGACCGGCATCGTGGTGTACCGGGGCAACGCAGTCCCGCAACTGTCGAACAAGGTGCTGTTTGGTGATAACCCGAGCGGCGAGGTGTTCTACATCGATGCCGATCGATTGCCCAACGGAGGACAGGACCCGATTCGACGCGTGCTGTTCGGAAGCGGCGCATCCGCCAAGACGCTGCTGCAGGTGATCAAGGAAAAGAATGCCGCGCAGAAGCGGTCCGCCGCCGACCGCGCCGATCTGCGATTCGGTACTGGACCGGAGAATCGCGTCTTTCTACTCAACAAGCAGGACGGTACGATTCGCGAGATCGTGCGATAGAATCGCGCGCATGATGAAAAGACTTTTCGCGATCGCGTTGCTCGGAACATCGCTTGCCGCGCCTGCCTTCGCTCAGCAGGGACAACAGCCGCAGGCGCCGCCGACCACCTCGGCGTTCCTCCGCAACATGTACAACGGCAACAAGAACAACATCGTCCGCTCGGCCGAGAAGGTGTCTGAGGACATGTATGGCCTTCGGCCCGGCACGCAGGAAGAAGTGCGGACCTTCGGTCAGCATCTGGCGCATGTGGCGAACTACAACTTTCTGTGGTGTTCGCAGGCCAAGGGCGAGAAGAACCCGAACGCCGGCGTCAATCTCGAGAAGACGCTGAAGACGAAAGCGGAATTCCAGAAGGCGCTGACCGATTCCTTCGCCTACTGCGATCCTGTGTACGCGTCGTTGAACGACGAGAACGGTGCGCAGGTCGTCGAGATTCAGCAGGAGGGCGGACGCGTGGTTCGCAACACCCGCATGGCGTTGCTGATGCTGAACGTGGTGCACAACAACGAGCTGTACGGCAATCTGGTGACGACGATGCGCATGAAGAACATCGTGCCGCCATCGTCCGAGCCGCGTCCGCCGCAGGGCGGCCGGCAGTAGTCCTCTGGTCGGTGGTTGGTGGCTCACGCCAACCACCTTCCTTAAATCCCAAATCCCAAAATCCAAATCCCAAACCCGAAATCCTGGGGAAGACCCTAACCCTCTATTTGCTGCGGCGTCTGCGAATCACCATCGTTATGCCGACGGCGATCAGGGCGATTCCCGCCAGTAGTGTGAGCGTCGCACTCATGAGTGCCTCGTTTGTGAAAGGCTGAATTGCCTTGGGATTTGGAGGATGATATCCGGCGGAGGATTGCCGTGAAAAAGCTGCTTCTCGCGTCATGCGTGATTTCCATGCTCGTGCCGGCGGTTGCGTCGGCGCAGCCGTTCCCGGTCAACGCCGCCGGCGTGACCAACGGGCATTGGCATTTGAATTCGCGCGACATCGAAGCGAACAAGAAGATCTTCGTGGCGATGGGCGGTACAGCCATCAAGGCGGGTAACTTCGAAATCGTGAGGTTCCCAGGCGTGCTGGTGTATCTGAACCAGGGCGCCGGCGCGACGCCGGCCAATGGCGGCAGCGTCGGCAGCGTGGTGAATCACGTCGGTTTCACGGTGCCGAACACGCAGGCGGCTGTCGCAAAGTGGAAGGCCGCCGGGGTGAACGTGCTGCCGGGAGGGCAGGGGCGCACGGACCAGGCGTTCGTCGAGACGCCGGACGGGCTCCGGATCGAGATTCTCGAGAACAAGGACCAGAAGTTCCCGATTCAGAGCCATCACATTCACTTCAACGTGCCCGAATCGGAGATTCCGAAAATCCAGGCGTGGTACGCCGGCTGGTTCGGCGCGGCGCCGGGTAAGCGCGGGGCAAACATCGCGGCGGATCTTCCAGGGATCAATCTGTCGTTCTCGCGCGCGGACGCGCCGCAGGTGACCACGAAGGGGCGAGTGCTCGATCACATCGGCTTCGACGTCAAGAACCTGGAAGCGTTCACCAAGAAGCTCGAGGCGGCCGGCGTCAAGCTCGATCGTCCGTATACGAAGAACGAGGCGGCGGGGACCGCACTGGCGTTCATCACCGATCCCTGGGGGACCTACATCGAGCTCAACGAGCGACCGGATACACCGTCGCAGACGACCGCCGCGCGGTGACGCGGCGACGCCTCGTTCTGGCGTCGTGCGTCATTGCGTCGAGCATCGCTGCTGCGCGCGCGCAGGCGCCCTCGAGCAGTGCGGAGGCGATCGTTCGTTCGCCTGCGTTTGCGGCGGCGTCCGATTTTCTCGCGCGTGACTACGACCGGTTCGTTCGCGAGCTCATCACGCTGACCGAAATCCCCGCGCCGCCATTCAAGGAGACGGCGCGGGCGGCGGCTTTCCTCCAGATGCTGCGCGCAGCGGGCCTCGCCGACGTAGAAGCGGATCCCGAGGGAAACGTCATGGGCGTGCGTCGCCGGTCCACGTCCACCCAAGGCGCTCCCTCGGACACCGCGATGCTCGCGGTGCTCGCGCATCTCGACACCGTGTTTCCTGAGGGCACGGAGGTTCGCGTCAGGCGCGACGGGACGAAGCTGCGCGCGCCAGGCGTCGGCGACGACACGCGCGGCCTCGCGCTGATGTTGACGCTCGTTCGCGCCATGGACGCGGCTCACCTGCAGACGCCGCACGACATTCTCTTCGTCGGCAATGTCGGGGAGGAAGGCGAAGGGGATTTGCGCGGCGCCAAGTATCTGTTGGCGAAGGGCACATACAAGGGTCGGATCACGTCGTTCATCTCGATTGACGGCGGCGATCAGAGCAACATCACCAACGGCGCGCTCGGCAGCAAACGCTATCGCGTCACGTTCAAGGGGCCTGGCGGCCACAGTTATGGGGCGTTCGGTCTGGTCAGTCCGGCGTTCGCGATGGGCGACGCCATCGCGAAGTTCTCTCGGATCAAGGTTCCAGCGAATCCAAAGACCACATTCAATGTCGGCGTCGTGCGCGGCGGCACGTCGGTGAATTCCATACCAACCGAGATGTCGATGGACGTCGACATGCGCTCGGAATCGCCCGACGCGCTGAACAAGGTGGTCGCCGAGTTCCAGGCCATCATCCGGGAGGCTGTCGCTGACGAGAACGCGGCACGGTCGACCAAAGAAGGAAAGATCGACGCGGACGTCAAACTGATTGGCGACCGTCCATCGGGCGAAACCCCGGTCAACTCACCGCTCGTGCAGAGCGCCACCGCGGTGCTGCGAACGTTCGGTCTGACCGCGAATTACGGCATCAGCAGCACCGACTCGAACATCCCGATCAGCCTGGGTATTCCCGCCATTACCATCGGCCGCGGACCGAGCGAACGAGCCCATGCCCTCGATGAGTGGACGGACGTCGAGAAGACATCGGCCGTCAAGGCCGCTCAGGTCGCGCTCGCCATCATCCTCTCAGCAGCGCAATAGGGTGTAGGATGCGCCGATGATCAGGCGCGACTTCCTGAAGCTGGCCTCCACGGCCGTCGGAACCGCAACGCTCGCGCCATGGGTGCTCGAGCGTGAAGCCGCGGCTGCTGTCGAAGTCGACGCCGTAAAAAGCGCGTTCGCCGAGGCTGCGCTGACGAGAGCCAAAGTGCTCGGCGCCTCGTATGCGGACATCCGCATCAATCGCTACCGCTCGGAAACCATCTTCACGCGCGAGCGACAGGTCCAGAACGTCGCGCGCAATCAGGACTTCGGCTTTGGCGTCCGCGTGCTGGTGAACGGCACATGGGGTTTCGCGGCGAGCAGTAGCGTCACCGCCGACGAAATCCGCCGTGTCACCGCGGTGGCGGTGGAGATCGCGCGCGCCAACTCGATGTTCCAGCGAAAACGAGTCAGACTCGCGCCGGTTCAGCCCGCCGTGGCGAGCTGGAAGAGCGCATTCGAGAAGGATCCGTTCGACGTGCCGCTGGCCGACAAGATTCAGTTCCTGCTGGCGCTCAACGACATTGCGCTCAAGACGAACGGCGTCAGCTTCGTGAACTCGTCGATGCGCTGGGTGAACGAGCAGCGCTTTCTGGCGACGTCCGATGGGTCGCGTATCGAGCAGTACCTGATTCGCGGCGAGCCTCAGTTGACGGTGACCGCGATCAATCGGGAGACGAACGACTTTCAAACGCGACGTTCGCTGCCCGGCCCGCAGGGGCGCGGCTACGAGTACATCGAGAAATACCCCTGGCAGGCCGAGGCGAGACAGGCGGCCGAGGAGGCGGTCGAGAAGCTCAAGGCAAAACCGGTCGAACCGGGCAGGTACGACCTGGTCATCCATCCAACGAATCTCTGGCTGACGATTCACGAATCGGCCGGACATTCGACGGAGCTCGATCGCGCGCTCTGGTGGGAAGCCAATTACGCCGGCACCAGTTTCCTGACGCCGCAGAAGGCCGGCACGCTTCGCTTCGGCTCGCCACTCGTCAACATCGTCGCCGATCGCGTCCAGGCGACAGCGTTGGCCACCGTCGCGTATGACGATGACGGCGTGCCGGCGCAGCGGTGGTACCTGGTGAAAGACGGGATCTTCGTCGACTGGCAGACGAGCCGCGAGCTGGCGCCGCTCGTCGGCCACAAGACGTCGTACGGTTGTACGAACGGCGATTCGTGGGCCAGCGTTCCGTTCGCACGGATGCCGAACGTCTCGCTCGAGCCAGCCGCGCAGGACACGTCGCTCGACGAGCTCGTTGCCGGCGTCGAGAAGGGGATTTTGATCTACGGCGACGGCAGCTGGTCGATCGATCAGCAGCGCTACAACTTCCAGTTCGGTGGCCAGACTTTCTTTGAAATCAACAAGGGGAAAGTCGGCGGGATGCTGCGCGACGTCGCCTATCAGTCGCGCACAACCGATTTCTGGGGCGCCTGCGACGGCGTTGGCGGCCGGTCGACGTATGAACTGCATGGGGCGTTCAACGACGGCAAGGGAGAACCGGGGCAGGTGGGCGTCGTCAGCCACGGCGCGCCCGTCGCGCGCTTCCGCCAAATCAACGTGCTGAACACGTCCGTCTCGATGACGTGATGCTGCTGACGGAAGCCGACTCGCGCGCGATTACCGCCAGGCTGCTTGGCTACGTCAAAGCTGACGATGCGGTGGTGTTCCTCCAGAGCGAGGACTACTCCCACTTACGATTTGCCGCGAACACGTTCCTGACAAGCGGCAAACGGGAACGGACAACCGCGCGTGTGACGGTGTGGATCGACAAGCGTCGCGGCTCATCCTCGACGACGGACCTCAGCGACGCTGCGCTGAAGCAGGCGGTCGAAGACGCACAGACATTCGCGAGGCTCGCACCCGTTGACGTGGAATACCTCCCTTCGCTGCCGCAGCAGACCTACCGGGCAGGTCAGGGTTGGGTTGACGCCACGGCACGTGTGGATCTGCCCGCCCGCGCGCGGCAGATCAGCGAGGCGATCGCGCAATCGGAGAAGGCGAAAATCATCGGCGCCGGCTTCCACGAGGTCGGGCTCCTCGCGCAGGCCACGGCGACCGCGCACGGCAATTTTCATTACGAGAGAGGAACGATCGTCGGGCTTTCGATGACCGCACGGACGCCGGATGGGAGCGGCTCCGGCTACTTCGCGAGAAATCACCTCGATGTCGCGCGACTCGACACCGGACGCATCGCTCGAGAGGCGATCCGGCGCGCCGTGGATTCGCGAGGCGCGCGGATGCTGCCGGCGGGCGCGTATCCAGTCATTCTCGAAGCGCAGGCTGTCGCCGATCTGCTCGATTCGGGAGGAATGTCGTTCGATGCGCGCAACGCCGACGAAGGACGCAGCGTCTTCTCGCTGTCCGCGGGCGCAACGCGAGTAGGCACGAAGCTATTCGACCCGCGCATCAACATCGTCAGCGACCCTTTCAGGCCGGAGCTGTCGAAATTCACGGCCAGCGACGAGGGGGTGCCGGCGCAGACGACATATCTGGTGCGGAATGGCGTCCTCGAGACGCTTCGCTACACGAGATTCTGGGCGCAGCAGAAAAATCGTCAGCCGAGCGGACCGCTTGGTCTGATTCTGGAACCGTCGATACCAGGCGTGAGCGTGGAAGAGATGATCAAGACCGCGAAGCGCGCCCTGCTCGTCTCACGCTTCTTCTACATCCGCACGGTCGACCCGCGCTCCGCGTCGGTGACGGGGCTGACGCGCGACGGCGTGTGGTACGTCGAGAACGGCGAGATCAAATATCCAGTCCGCAACTTCCGCTTCAACCAGAGCATCGTCCTGATGCTTGGTCCCGGAAACATCGATGCGATAGGCATTCCCGAGCGTGTCGCGAGCAGCGAGGGAGGAACGGACCCGCTGCTCGTGCCGGCACTGCGTCTCAACGCGTTCAATTTCACATCGCAATCGGACGCGATCTAGACGTTGGGGCCGCCTAAAGGCGGCCCCCACGTACACCTGTCGTACAACTGCGCTACTGCGTGTTGTTGACGCGAAACGCGTTGCGATCGATCTGCGCCCCGCGGAAATAGACCGACGAGATCTTCCGCGTGTTCGTGATGTTGTCGAGCGGGTTGGCGTCGAGCACGAGGAAATCGGCGCTCTTGTTCGCCTCGATCGTGCCGACGTCGGTCAGCCGCAGGAACTGGGCGCCGTTCCGGGTCGCCGCCACAATCACCTGCATCGGTGTCATCCCCGCCGCGACCATGTCTTCCATCTCGATGTGCGGCGCGTAGGGCGTGTTGCCGTCGGTGCCGACGACGATCTTGATGCCGGCGGCATTCAGCTTCGCGAGGTTCCGCGCCTGGATGGACCAGAACTCGTGCGCCTTCGCATCATCCTTGTTCGCGGCATCGATCTTGGCGAACTCGGCAGCCGGTATGCTGGCACGCAGGAAGCTGAGATCGGTGCGGACGCCGCGCTCCGGCATGTTCGGACCGATGACGAAGTTCGGGTTCTTTTTCACGAGTGTCATGAACTCGTCGTCAACGTCCTTGTCACGCACGTCGTGCGCGAACGCGTCAACTCCGGCGCGCAGCATCCCCTTCGCATCCTCCAGCGTGTAGATGTGCGTGATGGTGCGAAGGCCTTTCTTGTGCGCCTCGTCGATGGCGGCGCCGTAGATGTCGGGCGTCAGCTTCTTTACGGTGGCCATCCGGTCGTCGACCCAGATCTTGATGATGTCGACTTTCTTCGTGGCTTCCTCGTCAACCGCCGCACGCGCCTCCGCCGGCGACGACACCCAGTGGGGCGCCATCGTCCGTCCGGGCTCCACGCCCGTGAGTCCGCGGCCGGCTGTGAAGAAGCGCGCCGCACCGGGGATCTTGCCTTCGCGCGTTTCCTCCCGAATCTGGAACGAAATGGGCATCGTATCCTGTCCCATGCTCTGCGCGGCGGTGACGCCGTAGTAGACGCGTCGTTTCAGGTCGTCGATCAGCATCTCGCGCGTCTGACTGAGATGATTGTGTGTGTCGATGAGCGACGGCATCACCGTCTTGCCGGCAAGATTCACACGCGTTGCGCCCGCGGGCACGCGGACGTCACCCGTGCGGCCGACGGCCGTGATCCGGTTGCCGGTGACGACAAAGGTAGCGTTCTCGATCGGGGCACGTCCATCGCCGACGATGACGCGCGCGCCCTCGAAGACGGTCACGGTGTTCTGCGCCAGCGTGGTGAGTGGCAGCGCGGCGATCGCCGCCAGGACGAGAAGTTTCGCTCGGTGCATTGGGCCCTCCAGCGGGGAGACTTTATCACCTAAGGGGTTCATTGGGTTCGGTGAACCCAATGAACCCAATGAACCAATAAACTACGTCCTCAAACGGAGGCCTCCGATGAAGACGATCCTGTTCAGCCTCGCCCTGCTCGCGGCCGCGCCGGCGCTGGCGCAGCAGAGCGTTCCCGATATTCCCTTCGATTCGACGACGGACTTTCTCAAGCTGCCAGGAGGCACGAACTTCGGCGAGGTGCCGGGCGTCGCGGTGAACTCGAAGGGACATGTCTTCGTGTTCACGCGCTCGAACAGCGCCGGAGGGCCCGCATACGCGCCGACGGCGGCGCAGTTGCTCGAGTTCGGTCCCAAGGGCGAGTTCATCCGCGAGATCGGCAAGGGCCTGTACGGCTGGTCGTTCGCGCACAGCGTCCGCATCGACAAGGACGACAACATCTGGGCGATCGACAAGGGATCGGACATGGTGATCAAGTTCGACCAGAACGGCCGCGTGCTGATGGTGTTCGGCCGGCGCAAGGAATCGGCGGATGCGGAAACCAAGCCGTGGGAGAACGAGGATCCGCCGCTGCCGCACGTCGATGGCCTGTTCCGCCAGCCGACCGACGTCGCGTGGGATGCAGAAGGGAACATCTACATCACGGACGGCTACATCAACTCGCGCGTGGCCAAGTACGACAAGAACGGCGATTGGGTGAAGTCGTGGGGCAGCAAAGGCACCGGTCCCGGTCAGTTCCGGCTTCCGCATTCGATCGCGATCGATCGCAACAACAACATCTACGTCGGCGATCGCTCCAACCACCGCATTCAGGTCTTCGACACCGACGGCAAATTTCTGCGGATGTTCAGCATCGATATTCCGCCGGTGCCGGGAACGAAGGCCGTCAACGGCAACACTCCGACCGGAGATCGGCTGAAGGAACTGATCGGTGCGCCGAATTCCATATGCATTACGTCCGGGCCCAATCAAGTGATGTTCGTCGGCGAAACGACCTTCCCTGGACGCGTGTTCAAGGTGGCGCTCGATGGAACCGTGCTTGGCGTAATTGGCAAGTCAGGCCGGCTGCTGAAGCAGTTTTCGGGCGCGCATGCGCTCGCCTGCCCGTCGGAAACGGAAATCTACGTGGCGGAAACGTCGAACTGGCGGGTGCAGAAGCTGACGCTGCGTGCCGCGAAATAGGGTTCATTGGGTTCATTCGGTCAATAGGTTCATTCGGTTCAATAGATGCGCTTTGAATCCAATGAACCTAATGAACCGAATGAACCCAATGAACCTACGAGACGCGCTGCAACTGCCCCCGGGAGAAGCCGCCCGGATTACTTGGTGAATGGACGTTGAAGTAGAACGCCGACGGGTTGTTCAGGATCTGCTGCGCCAACGCCGGATCGACGGGGATATTGCTAAACGTGAAGTCGCCCGTGCCACTGGGGACCGTGACGGTGTTGGTCGCCGTCAGGCCCGTGCTGATGATCACCGGTCCATTCACGCCAGCCGGTGCGGGATGAATGTGGGCTCCCTGGATCGTGGTGCCCGCGGGATATCCCGTCAGCTGAAAGTAGAAGGTCGCCGTCGCCGCCGTGATCGCGCCGCTTGCGTCGCGTGTCACGTTGAACTGCACCTGGACGGCTCCGTGGCCAGTCGATTCCGTGCCCGTGATCGCAGGCACTTCGTTCGCAGGAGAGAGCTGGGCCGAGAAGACGAGCGGCGCCGACGCCGAGGGCGCCGTGTCGTCACCGCCGCAGGCCGGAAGGAACACGCACGTTGTTATTGCCAGAAGCGCACTGGTGATTCGATGCATGGCGGTCCATTCTAGAGCCGAGCGGTCCAGTTGAAGCTCGGCATTTGCGTAGGGGCCGGCTTCAGCCGGCCCACCACGTCAGTGGTGATCGTCGGTCACGATGTGCGGCCCATCTTGCTCGAGGCACGGGGGATCTTCCTCGAGCAGCGCCTTCGGATTCGGGTTGAGCCGCAATGTTCGCGACGTCATCTCCCACGGCTTCGTGAAGACGGACGGATCTTCAACCGTCGCACTCCACGTCAGCGTGTCTCCCTTGCGCGAAAGGCGCTCGACGACGTGCATCTTGTTGCTATGGAACCAGCCGTCGGCTCCCAGCCAGCTGTCCTCGACGAGCTTCGTCGTGTCGATGACGAACGTCTCGCCGTCCCAGCGTCCGACTGAATCGCCGTTCCACGTCCAGTCCGTGTCAGGGTTGTGCGGACGGCCGTCGGTCGGAATAGTGCGGAACGTGGTACGCCCCTGATAGAGCAGTACGACCAGACTCGGCGTCTGCACGATCTGGCTCGGCGGGCCCATGCGCGGCACGCCAAGCGGCTTGCAGTAAAACACCGGATCGTTGAATTGCCGTTTGTCGGACAGGAACTGAACCCTCTCCATCAGCTCCGGCTTGTATGGCGGCTTGTTCGGTTCGGCGGCCTGCCGTTCCTTCGCCGCGCGATCCATCTCGTCGAAGATGCGTTTGTCGTCGGGGCCGGTACGCACCGGAAAGAGGATCCGCGTTGACTCGCCCGGTGCGAGCGCTTTCACCGTCTCGGCAGCGCCGCCCCACACACCGGTCAGATCCGGATGACCATCGGCGGCACGCGGCGTCGGCTTTGCGGCGGCTGCGGCGTTGGCGTCAGCTCCAGCGCCTCCGGCACGGCCCCGCTGCGCGAGCGCCGGCGACGTCACGAGCAGCAGCGCAACGCCGGCGACGATCACATGCTTCGTCATGGCTAGGGGTTCTCTTTCGTTGCGTCGCCGAGCCAGATTTCCAGTTTGTGGCCGTCAGCAAACGTGATCGTGCGGAGGAACGCCAGGTTGGCGCCATCGCGCGCGCGGAACGCGAGGATGCTCACCGGTTCGCCGAATCCCAGCAGGTCTCGCGTCAGGCCGCCGCGCCGCAGATTCCCCGGCGGCAGCGTCGTCACCGCCCACTTCGTCACTGCGCCCTTGTCATCCTTCACGTCGAGGTAGACATAAACATGCGGGTTGACCCAATCAACCTTCGTGACGGTCCCCTTCAGCGTGATCGACTGGTTGATGTCGTATTCAGACTGGAGGGAATGGTGTGCGAGCGCCGGAGCGGCGGCGCCGGATAACGCGACTATCAGTCCGCCGGTCCATAGAATCTGTTTCATCGGTCCTCTCCGATATGCCGGGTCCGCGTTCGCCTGGCACCGGTGCTCCGCGGGACCCGCCCTACGTGCGGCGTAATTATGTACCCGTAGGGCCGGGTTCCGCCGAGCAAGCTCATTCAGGCGCAGGCCGACCCGGCGATTAGAACGTCAGCTGCGCACTGAATTGCAGGATCCGCGGCTCCAGGACGAGCGTTGGCACCAGCCATCGTGCGCCAAATGCGTTCGTGTCAGCCAGCACCGAGCCGGAGTTCGTCACGTTGTACAGGTCAATGTTCCCCTGCACCTTGACGCGCTGGGTCAGGCGCACGCTTTTACCCATGCGCAGGTCGAGGCGCGTTGTCCGACTGTCGTAGTACCTGCTGGGTGCGAGTAAGCCAACGGTGGCCGTGCGAACGCCGCCGGCCAGATCGCGTCCGAGCGACGGGGATATCAGCGCCGTCGCGGCCGCCCAGTCGGCGGTGTAGGCCGGACCCGACAGGTTCTGATAGAGCGCGCTGACGAAGAACTCATGCGGCAGCGGGTAACTGCCATTCAGTTTGATCTGCGTGTTGCCCGCAAACGGCGAGGTGACGCGGCAGAAGGGACTGCTCGGCGTGACCGCGAAGCTGCCGGTGATGCTCAACTCAGGGAGCGCCTTGCGGACGTCGCAGACGTCGCTCGTCGTTCGGCCGGTATCGACACCGCCGCCGAAGCGGGCACCGGATGCGAAGCGTGCGTCCATTGAAAAGGTGAAGAAGTTCGACACCTGCGTCTGTTTGCCGAAATCTTTCGCGCGCGTGACGAGGTTATTGGACAGACCAAACTTTGTTGGCGAGATGTCGTAGAGATCACACACCTGATAGCCGCCACCGTTTGGCAGACGCGAGTCCTTTGGCGCCGTGACGCAGTAGCTATTGAAATCGGCCGCTGACACGGCAAGGTTGTCGGTCACCCTGAAGTTGCCGTACCAGTTTCGGTAATAGCCGGCGGTCATCGACATATCGCGTCCGATCTGATGCTGGATCTCCGCGCTCATATCCCAGTTGTAGGGACGCACGCCGAAGCCTTTGAGCACCGAGTCGGAATACCTCGTCGTGACGACCGGATTGCCGAAGTTCTGGTTCTGCAGCGGCCCACACTCGCCGTTCTGCGCGCGATTGGCGAGATTGCAGTCGGGAACATAGTTGCCATTGGTGTCAGTCCACGCGCGATTGACCTGATTGACCGACGCGACAATCGGATTGTTCGCGTTGGCGATCTCGACGACCGATCGATTGACGTATCGACCGAGTGATGCTTTGACCGCCGTCTTGCCGTTGCCGAACAGATCGTAGGCGGCGCCGACGCGCGAGTTGAGATCCTTCCAGAGAGGAACGTTATCCACCTGCGCGTAGCTGCGCTCGGGGAGCCATCCATTGGATGTCGCGTCGACGTGCTGAGCCGGCACATATCCGTTGAAGTAGTCGTAACGAAGCCCGAGATTGAGTGTGAGCCTGTGAATGGCCCACTGGTCCTGCGCATAGATCCCCATGTCGTGGCGGAAGCGGTTCTGCAGCTCGTAGGGCGTCGCGTACTCCGTCAGGCTCACCGGCACACCGTTGCTGAACGTGTAGCTCACATTGCTTGACGCCGCGACTCGATACGCCTTCAGGATGCCCTGCTCGTCCTGGAACCCGAACTTCAGCGCGTGCGTGCCAGTCACATAGGAGAGCGAAAACCGCTCGCCGTAGCGGTCCTGCACGTTTGGATCGTCATATGTTTCGCGTGCGTTGAAACGGACCCCGGTCGTCTGCTCCAGGATTGAGATGGTGTCCTTCGTGACGCCCGGCTGCCGGAACTCGGGCCAGTGGTTGATCGTCGCCGACCAGGCCGCATCCACCAGCAGCCGACTGGTGAGGGGCGCGGTCCATGCCGTCTGATAGAAACCGGTTGGACGGAAGTGATACGCGCGAATGGCTTCCGGCGCCATGCCGACGCCGGAACTGATGGTGCCCGTCCGGCAGATGCAGGCGTCCTGAAAATCGCCGAAGAAGCTGATCTTGTGTTTCTCCGCGGCCTGCCACGTCACCCGCGCGGCCTTCGATTCAAACCACTGCGTGCGGTTCGCCGGCCGCGTGGGATCGGGCGTGTAGAACGGTGTTCCCTGCGTCTTGTTCCAATAGAAACCTGCGAAGACGTAGTTGTTTCCCCATTCTCGGGCCGACGCAAAGAACCACAGCTTGTCCTTCTTGATCGGGCCGCCGAATGTCGCGGTGCCGTCGTAGACGTTCAGAGGTCGGTTGACTGACGTGAGTCCGCGGTTGATCAAATCGCTCGACAGGTTGTCGGACGAGAGCCGGTTGTTCGTGTACAGGCCCGATAGGCTTCCGGCGAACAGATTGCCGCCATCCTTCGGCACCATGTTGATCAGGACGCCTTCGGCATTGCCTTCGGCCGTGATGCCGCTCGCCTGCAGCGTCATCTCCGAGACCAGAGCCGGATTCAGCTGATAGCCGGCGTTGCCTGTCATGTTCTGCACGCTCATCCCGTCGAACTGCGTGCGCGTGCCGCCCTTGCCGTGGAAATTGCCGCCGACCTGCGTCGCGTAGATGCCGCCGACATCCGCGATGCCGGCCAGGCCAAGCGTCAGGCCGATCAGCGCGTTGGCGTTCTTCACGCTCGTCGGCAGCACGTCGAGCGTTTCGCTCGAGACGACTGTCTGCCGTCGCACGTTCTGCGTGTCAACCAGCGGCGTCTCGCCGCTGACGGTGATCGTTTCCGCGACCGTGCTCACCTGCAGATCCGCGTTGACCGCGGCGGTGAAGCCGGCCGTGAGCACGATGCCTTCGCGGCGATAAATGCTGAAGCCCTGTAGCGTGAACGTGACGGTGTAGGTGCCGGGCGGCAGGTTGACGATGTTGTAGCGTCCTTCGCCGTCGGTGACGGCGACACGAATGCGCTCGATGAGCGCCGGGCTGGCGGCTTCAACCGAGACGCCCGGCAGCACGCCGCCTGACGCGTCGCGCACGGTGCCCGCGATGCCGCTCGCCTGCTGGGCAAACGCGGTTCCGGATAGAACAAAGGTGACAAGAGACACGCTCACCGCGAACGAAACAAGTAGTCGCCGCATGGGGACTCCTCTTGGATTTGCGAATCTACGAATTTAGGAATTGGGGGATTTGGATTTTCAATTGACCAATGCAAATCCCGCAATTCGTAAATTCGAAAATCATCAATGCCGCCTATTTGTTCTTTGCGTCCGCGGCGCGCGCCGCGCTCAGCATGTGCTCGAGTCCGAGATTTCCTTCGTGGCACGCGTATTCGTAGATCAGGCCGTCGATGCGATTCCACGGCATCTTCACCGTCCAGGGCCGCGTCCACGTATCGGGATCGGAAACGGTGAATTGGTAATCGATCGTCCGATCGCTCGTGCGTGTGAAGCGCTCGACGAGTGTCATGTTCTTCGTCGCGTACTGGAATGTCGAGCCGCGCGCTTCATCGGTGAAGTTCGTCGTCTCGACGACGAGGGTGTTGCCTTCCCAGTGACCGCGCGAGTCGCCGAGCCACTGACGAACCGTCGATGTCAGGTGCGGCTGGTTGCCGAGTGGAATGAGCCGGGTCTCGTGCATCTGCTCCTGCATGATGGCGACGTAGCCGGGCGACTGCACGATTTCGTAGTTGTTGTTGTAGCCGGTGGACAGACGCGGCAGCGCCGATCGAATGATGCAGCGGCTGTAGACGTCGAAGTCGAGCCACGACGCTGCGAACTTCTCGTTGTCGGACGCCTTCCGATCCTCTTCGCGTCGCTTCTGCGCCGCCGGCGTCAGCGACGGGATTCGGCCGTCAGGCGGATCGACGATGAGTGAGGTGCGGCGATCGGCGACGATCTTGTTGCCACGGTCCCACCAGACCTGGTTGTACGCCAGGTTCACGTCCTGGACAGTGCCGGGCGTGCGATTGTCGACGTCGCCCGCCGCGACCAGCTGTTTTTCATACGCCGCGGCTTCCGCTTCGGTGAGCACCGGCTTGTCCTTGAACTGGGCGGGACGTTCGAGCGGCGTGAGCGTCTGATTCGACCACGTCCCTTGAAGATCCGGATCACCCCAGGGCGTTTTCGACTCACCCGTAGCGCCCGCCTTTACGGCGGGCGCTGCGGCGCGCTGGGCCGACGCCTGCCCCTGCACAGCGACGAGCGCGAGGACAACAAAGAATGTCGCGAATGCGGCTGGGCGCATGACCGTTGCTCCTTACTTACTCTGCGCGTCGTTGCCGACCGACGATCCCATCAACAGCTTGCGACCATCGGGGAATGTCATGTCGCGGCCATTCGCCCGCTTGGCTCCATCACGCGCTTCGTAGCCGCTCACGACAATCTCGGTGCCCACGGGCAACGCCTCGCGCGTGAGGCCGAGGCGGAACAACGTGTTCGGCGTGCCCGCTTCGACACCCCATTCCTCGGTGGTGCCGTCGGGCTTCTTCACATCGATCCAGATCCAGGTGTGCGGATTGATCCATTGCACCCGTTTGACCGTGCCCTGCAGCTTGATCGGCTTGTTGACGTCGAACTCCGCCGAGAACGAGTGGTGCGCGCGCGCGGCAGGTGCGGTCATTGCCAGCACGAGCGCGGCAATCGCGGCAACGTGTGTCAGTTTCATTTCTTCCTCAGATGGCCGTAGATCAACTCTTCGGAGAAGGGGACGCATTTGAAATCGAGAAACTGCGCGTTGTTTTCGAGCCGTCGATAGAGCGGCAGCGAAATCTTCCATGGCCGCGTGAACACCTTCGGATCCGTCATCGTCGCTTCGTACTGAATGACGTTCTCACTGGCCGGCGTGTAGCGCTCGACGACGTTCAGCTGCTCGCTGTGAAAGTTGCCCGCGCGGTCGAACCAGGTGTCTTCGATCTGGTTCGTCACGTTCACGACGAGCGTGTCGCCTTCCCATTTCGCCCGGGACCATCCCATCCAGGCGTCGGCCGGGCTTTCCCCGACATCGGACATGTGGATGATGCGGCTCGCGCTCGCAAACGGGTACGCAATGAGGATTTGCTTGTCGCCCTGGATGATCTGAAACGGAAGCGGCATGTACGTGGCGCGCGGCACGCCCGGCATGTAGCACTTCGCCTCCGGATCGGCCGTCCACCGGTTCTTGAAGTTCTCCTTTTGTTTCTCCGCCGCCCACGGCTGATAGGGAATCTCGTTGCCCTCGACGATGCCGACGCCTGCCGGCTCGGAGAAGAGGGCGCCGAACTGCGACGGACCTGGGCGCGCGCCGTGCGCGAGGATGTCCCAGTTGGCTTCGCTCATCGCCTGCCAGAGCCCGTTGAAGTTCGGATGTCCCGCTATTGGTGCCGAACGCGGCGCGGCATTCTGACCGACGGGATTACCTTGACCGTTGATACCAATCACGGTCATGAGGAGGAACAACGCGGCGGTAGCAGCTCTTCCCATGGGTTCGTCCTGAAGGCGGCTTCTAGATAACTCCAAACTTATCCGGAGTCAAATCACTAGAATCGCTACTCGCTGGGAGGGACGACCTGACGCCGACTCTGCATGACGAACCGTATCGATGGCAGATCATCAATCGAATCCGGAGCCTTCGCCGCGATTCACCGCGGCGGTGGGGCAGGATGTCGGCGGACCAGATGCTGTGGCACGTCAACGGAGGACTATCGATGGCGTTGGGACATCTGCATGTGCCGCCGCAGAAGCTGCCGGTGCCGCGAGCGATCATGCGGCTGGTCGCGCTCAACCTGCCGTGGCCGAAAGGGTGGCCGACGATGCCGATGTTCGTCGCCTCGGGCTCGTACGACTTCGAAAGGGAGCGCGCACGTTGTTTTGAGTTGATTGAGCAGCTGACGGCGAAGCCGCTCGACGAGGACTGGCCGACGCACCCGTTGTTTGGAAAGCTGTCAGGTCGTGACGCGAGCCGTATCCAGGCCAAACA
>Ga0268264_10000747_pt1 | contig 36690 bp, 28 predicted proteins | sample KBSSwiS32_FD_190357 | JGI IMG/M metagenome (GOLD analysis project Ga0268264, IMG submission 190357) | Switchgrass rhizosphere microbial communities from Kellogg Biological Station, Michigan, USA - KBS Switchgrass S3-2 (SPAdes) (version 2) | ecosystem: Host-associated > Plants > Roots >...
GTCCTCCAGAGGATATCATCATCCAGTTCGTCCGCGGGAGGAGGCGTTTTTTGAGTTTCCTTGCGAGCAGGCGCGATCTGCTTCCGCTCGACCGGTGTGACAGGAGGAGTGCTTTTCGCAGCAGGCGGCTTTGAAACTGTGGCAGGTGCTGGTGTCTTTGCGACAGGCGCGGGAGCAAGCGGTGCGGCAGCATGGATGAGGCCGATTTCCGCTCCAAGTTTCACTCCCACCTCCCGGGCGCTTTTCGGACGGGATGGGGTGTGCTTTGAAAGGCAGGCCGCAACGACTCTTTCCCAACTCTCGGGAACTGGTTCACTCGTGATCCCGAGTTCCGCACGGCGCTCAGACATCGGGACTGGCACTGCCTTGCGGATTTGTATGACAATGTCGCCGGTGTGAAACGGCGGCTTGCCGGTGAGCAATTCGTAAATGAGGACGCCCATCCCGTAGATATCGTCCCAACGCGCAGGAAACTCCCCGTCGAGCTGTTGCGGACTCACGTACGAAGGATGATCATCGGTCTCGCCGGGCCCCTTCACCCTCCTCATGGCATCGAGAATGATACGGCTGATTCCAAAATTAGCGATCAACAGATCCCCTGTCTTTGTCAGCAGGAAATTTGAAGGCGCAAGATCCCTGTGCAAAAGATTCGCGCGGTGCACGTCATCAAGCGTCTGGCAGATCGTCGTCATCCATGCCTGGATATCCGATGCGTTAAAACAACCGTTATCCTTCCGGGTGAGCATTGATGCCAGCGTCTCCCCTTCCACATTGTCAAACGACACAGCCGCCCAGCCAGGTTCCTCTATAAGATCGTGTGTCCGCAGCACATGCGGATGGACCAGTTGCCGGTTTTGCTTCACTTGCGCTCGCAGTTCCTCGATCACACGGGGATCTGAAACGAGCGCATCAGGAAGGAACAACAACGTGATATCCTTGTCAGTTTCCCCGTCATGAGACAGCCACATCACGCCAATTTCCCCTGCGGACAACTTTTGCTTCAGGGTAAAACTGTCACCGACCTTCTGGCCCGGAGAAAACGTTTCGGCGATAGATGGACTGGTTTCGTTCGTGATCACAATTTATTCTGTTAGTTCGGGGCTTTGAGCGTATAAATAAGAAACATCGCGGGAATATCGCAATGGGAAACTACGTTATAGTGATAAAATGTGTTTGTCGATAGATAGCAAATACCGCGCCACTAGGTTCCGATTATCATTTATGAGCAAAAAAGCCTCTAAATGAGCCTTTTTTTGAGGACGAAAGTCCAAAGGGCCAAAATATTTCTTGCATTTTTTTTCAGAAATAATACTATAACTACTCAAATAGCCATAATGCCGTAGTGGAAGTCAGCGGCAAGAAGGTTGAAAGATTATCAAGCAGGGGTTCAAAATAAACAAAACGATGAAAACTAAATCGATACTGGCGCTGGGGCTTTTGATTGTTTCGGGCGGTTACGTCTATTCCGCTCCCAATGGTACTGACGCGGCAAACAAGCAATTGGAAATTTATCCAAAGAATCTCGCCCGCCAGCATGTCGGGTCGAATCTCTTTGTATTCAATTCCACAAACCAAAATTACGTTCCCACCGAGGCTTCGGCCGCATGGCTGGATGACGACGTGGCAACCGGATGGCCTCCCCTCCCCGGAAAGAACTATTACATGCTTTCGCTCTCCGAGCCCCAGTTGCTCGCGAATCTTGCGATCTCGACCAAGGCTGGCACGGGTGGCACGGTAACGATCTCCGCTGGCGACGAGCCCGCACCACCCACGGCGAAAAGCTGGAAGGTGATTGCCAAGGACATCAGCATCGACTCGATCAACGACAAGAAAATGGCAAAGCCATTCAGCCGTTTTGCAAAATACGTGTTGATCGAAACCAATGTCGCGGATCCGAGCCCATGGTACAGCCTGTATGTATATGGCGACAAACCCGCGCTCGGCTACCACATCGAGAAGCGTGCCCAGGCGATCGATACCAAATCGGTTTTCGGGCCGTTCGTGAACAACCAGACGACGTTCAACCTTTCCAGCCTTTATGCGAACGGTACTGTCACATGGACCAACATGAAGGACAGCACAGTTTCCATGCAAAAGGCAATCGACGATAATCCGGAAAGCGGAATCATGATTGCCCCTTCCAAGAGCGAATCCGGCTTGGTGATTCAGTATGGTGAAGCGCGCCAGATCCAGCGCCTCTCCATCGCAACCGATCCTTCCACAAAGGGCCGTCTCGACTTCTATCTTGTGAGCAGCCTGCCTGCTTCCAGCACCCAGCCGGTGCCTGCGCCTGCGCCAATCACGAGCAATGACCAAGGCTCGCAGTATTTGAAGGTTGTGAACAGCCAGCCGGCACCTGCCCAATCCGGAGGCGCTGTCTCGCTCGACAAGCTCACACCGACAGTGACCATGGTGCTCGACGGTAACGGACGCGGGAGCATTGATTTCCCGCCTGTGCTCGCCTCGAACATGATCGTGCGTTGGACACCGGAAACTGCCGGCCAGAACCTCAACATCCGCGAGATCAATTCCTTCGGCGATCTTTCGCTGAATGACTTCCAGCTCGTTTCCGATCTACCTGCGGTGGGCGAAGCCCCTGCAGTGGACGGCAAGGATGCAAAAGACATGGGTGATTCCAAAGACAAACAGGGACCCGACCCGGTTGGCGAATTGCTGCCCGGTAAGAATCCGTTCCTGCCTGCCGGTCTCGGCTTCCCGCCGAACCTGCCTACTCCGGTCAGCCCGTAATACGGCCTGAAGATTTCCCCTCAAAGAGGCGCGGGAGTTAATTTCTCTCGCGCCTTTTTGTTTTTACCTGCAGCGCCGAAGAATCAATTGATCCCTGATTGACGAGTTGGCATATCCTCATTATTGTTTCCATCAAATGCGGGGGAGCCGCCTGGCTGAGATGCTGGACACCATATGTCCAGCGAACCCCTTGAACCTGATCCGGGTCATTCCGGCGAAGGGAGCAAGGAGAAGCCATGCCGCCATCCCGCGCATGGCTTTTTGTTTTTACTATGATTGCAACCAAAGACTCCATTGAACCCCAAAGCAACGCCCCCCTACCAAACAGCACGCGCGTTTACGTCCATGGCAAACTCCACCCGGAAATCAGCGTGCCCATGCGCGAGATCGAACTCTCGCCCACCAAGGCGATGGATGGCCGGATCGAGGTAAACGAGCCCGTGCGCGTGTACGATTGCAGCGGGCCATGGGGTGATCCTGCGTTTGAAGGAAACGCGGAGCAGGGCTTGCCCGCTCTTCGTGCTTCATGGATCATGGGGCGCGCCGATGTCGAGGAATACGAAGGCCGCACGGTAAAACCGAAGGACAATGGCTACCTTTCCGATGTTCACAAGGACCACTCATTACGCCGCAGCGGGAACGGCAAGACTCCCCTGCTCATCCATCCCTCCTCGTCGGACCAGCACAAGCCGTTGCGGGCAAGCGCAGGGCATCCGGTGACCCAGCTTTGGTACGCGAAACAGGGCATCGTCACGCAGGAGATGGAATACATCGCAATCCGCGAAAACATGGGACGCGATGCCGCCATGGAAACGGTTGAAAACAAACGCGGAGCGCGGAACGTCCTCAACCAGCAGCATCCGGGGCAATCCTGGGGGGCAGCGGTACCGAAGCATATCACCCCGGAATTTGTCCGCGATGAAGTCGCGCGTGGACGCGCCATTATTCCCTCGAACATCAATCACCCCGAGCTCGAGCCGATGATCATCGGCCGGAATTTCCTCGTTAAAATCAACGCGAATATCGGCAACAGCGCCGTCGCCTCCAGCATCGAGGAGGAAGTCGAAAAAATGCGCTGGGCTACCAAGTGGGGTGCCGACACCGTGATGGATCTCTCCACCGGCAAAAACATCCACGCCACGCGCGAATGGATCCTGCGCAATTCCCCCGTACCCATCGGTACCGTGCCGATTTACCAGGCATTGGAAAAAGTGGACGGCAAGGCCGAGGAACTCACGTGGGAGATTTACCGCGACACGTTGATCGAGCAGGCCGAACAGGGTGTGGATTACTTCACCATCCATGCCGGAGTTCTCCTGCGCTTCATTCCGCTCACCGCGCGCCGCGCCACGGGCATCGTTTCACGCGGAGGATCGATCCTCGCAAAGTGGTGTCTCGCCCATCACCAGGAAAATTTCACTTACACCCACTGGAACGAGATTTGCGAGATAATGGCTGCTTATGATGTCAGCTTTTCCATCGGCGACGGCCTGCGTCCCGGCTCCATCGCGGACGCCAACGACGAGGCACAATTCGGCGAACTCGAGGTGCAGGGCGATCTCACCAAGCGTGCATGGGCGCACGGCGTCCAGGTCATGAACGAAGGCCCCGGCCACGTCCCGATGCACATGATCCACGAGAACATGCAGAAACAGATCGAGTGGTGCCACGAAGCCCCCTTCTACACACTCGGGCCGCTCACCACGGACATCGCCCCCGGCTACGACCACATCACCAGCGGCATCGGCGCCGCGATGATCGGCTGGTACGGCTGCGCCATGCTCTGCTATGTCACGCCAAAGGAACATCTCGGCCTGCCGAACAAGAAGGACGTGAAGGACGGCGTCATTACCTACAAAATCGCCGCCCACGCCGCCGATCTCGCCAAGGGGCATCCCGGCGCGCAATACCGCGACAACGCCCTCAGCAAAGCCCGCTTTGAATTCCGTTGGGAGGACCAGTTCAACCTCTCCCTCGACCCCGAGACTGCCCGCGAATTCCACGACGAAACACTTCCGCAGGAAGGTGCAAAGACTGCGCATTTCTGCAGCATGTGCGGCCCGCACTTCTGCTCGATGAAAATCACCGAGGACGTTCGCAAATACGCCGCCGAGCAAGGCATCGCCGAGGAGGAAGCCCTGAAAAAGGGCCTTGAGGAAAAATCAAAGGAATTCGTGGAAAAGGGCGCTGAAGTTTACGCGAAGGCGTAGGTCATGCCACGTTGGTTGAAAAACCCACGCCGATCACAGTTGCGGGCAACAAGCCCAAGCCCATTGAGGAATTCATCAGTCGTGTTAATTCCGCCACACCACAGGTAAACGTTGCGCGGATGCGCAGCCCGGACGGCTGGGTGGAACCCGGGCAGACGCCGGAGTTTAATGAATATACCGTTGTCCTTGGCGGCTGTCTGCGAATGGAATCGAAAGACGGACCGCTGGATGTCCTCGCTGGCCAGGCGGTTGTCGCACATGCCGGAGAGTGGATCCGCTCCAGTTCACCGCATGAAGACGGCGCTGAATATATTGCCATCTGCCTGCCCGTATTTTTCCGGAAACAGTGCGTCGCGATTTCCTGAAAAATCATACCCTTATGCTTGAAATCACCAATGTCGATTTTCAAAATCGGATGCAGGAACAATCATGAATTCCCGCCTCGCAGCCGTTGTATTCGGTCTTTTCTGCACCACGCTTTCTGCAGCTGACAATATTACACCCGAAGCTTCCAAGCCGGAGTCACGGCGGCTTTTTACCGCAGAGGGACTGCCGACCGACAACAAATTTTTTCCCATCGCGGTCTGGCTGCAATTACCGCAAAACGCAGCGCGTTACAAAGCCGCCGGTATCAATCTCTATCTGGGTCTATGGGACGGGCCGACAAAAACCCAGCTTGCTACGCTCAAGAAAGCGAGCATGCCCGTGATATGCGCGCAGAACCGAACCGCGCTGGAGGACAAGAATGACCCGATCATCGCCGGCTGGATGCACGATGATGAACCGGACAATGCCCAGTCACTTGGAAAAAACAAAGGCTACGGCCCCCCTGTTCCGCCGGTTAGCATCACCAGGGATTACGGGTCGCTTCATACTGCCGATCCCTCCCGCCCGGTGATATTGAACCTCGGCCAGGGAGTGGCGTGGGACGACTACATCGGGCGTGGTGTGCGCCGGAACCACCCCGAGGATTACGCCGAATACGCCAGGGGTTGCGACATAGCCTCGTTCGATATTTATCCTGTCGTGCATGACTCTCCGCAGATCGCGGGAAAACTCGAATTCGTTGCCAAAGGCGTGGAGCGGCTCATCGGTTGGACAGGCGGGAGAAAACCCGTCTGGAATTGTATCGAGTGCACTCATATTGGAAATCCGGATGCTTGTGCTACGCCGCAACAGGTCCGCAGCGAGGTGTGGATGGGGCTCATCCGTGGTTCGCGCGGAATCATTTATTTCGTCCATCAATTCAAACCCGTATTCCGCGAGGCCGCGCTGCTTGATAACCCAGAAATGCTACAGGCTGTGACTGATATTAACCGGCAAATCCGTGACCTCGCGCCGGTGCTGAACAGCCCCACTCTCAAGGACCAGCTCATGGTACGAGTGTCAGCCTCCGATGCCAATATTGCCGCGATGGTGAAGCATCACGATCGCGCGACTTACGTGTTTGCAGCAAACCTGTGCAACGCCCCCTCGCACGCCATCTTTACGACCAGGTCGACAAACCCTGGAGCATCTGCCGAATGCCTCGGAGAATCCAGAAACCTGGCCGTTCAGGCCGGAAATTTCACAGACGACTTTGTACCGTACGCAGTGCATTTGTACCGCATACCGGATGAATAGTCGTTTTCCCAGCTGCCGGGGCAACCCTACTTCAGGACTACGTGAAACGTCGCGTCCGCCTTTGGGCCATTGCCTGCCGGATCGCTCGTGACGACTGCCCCGGCGAGGTTTTTGCCGAATGCACCTTCCAGCTTGAGTTCAAAATAACCGGATACGCTCGCCTCGCGTCCATTGTCATAGGTCGCGGCGCGGAAAACGCTGCCTTCCTTGTCGATCCAGAACGCGACGCCGCTGAATTTTACGTGTTCTCTCATCATGTCAAATTCGCTAGTCCATTTTTCCGTGGGAAGTTTTTTGTCGGAAAGGATCAGGATAACGGGGCTGCGATCATCCTTGGCATCCACGAACGCGGCTGAATTTGTGAGCGTAACCCCCGTCTTTTTGCCTTCCGGGGTGAATGTCCCTTTCGCGGTACCAGCGGGCAGGTCTGCAGCGCCTGCGAGGAGCTGGCCTAGCGGGGCGAAACCAAGCGCAATGATGAGAGGCAGTATCACGTTCCCGGGGATTATTTTCATGGGTGCATACTGTGTGAAACAACATGACGTGTCAAAGATGCTTTGCCCATCCAATCGCGGCGCGAAATAAATTGGTGGATTCAATGGATTTTGGAAGGCACATCCTGCATAATGGCCCTCACATGAATACGGGTTTATAATGAAGCCTTCACACCCCCGTTTCCTGAACTTGAAAGGTGACCTGCGCATCGCCTACGAGGAATACGGGGATCCCGCTGGTGAACCGGTTTTCTTCTGCCACGGCTGGCCCAGTTCGCGAACCATGGCCGCCATCACGCATGACGCAGGAGTCGGGCTCGGCCTGCGTATCATTTCACCGGACCGCCCCGGCATCGCTATGTCACAATTCCAGCCCGGGCGCACATTGTTGGACTGGCCGCCACTGCTTGCCGGAATAGCAGAGGCGCTCGGGATCGGGCGCTACCGGGTTTTCGGAATTTCCGGTGGAGCGCCTTACACCCTGGCAGCGGCCTGGGGAAATCCGGAATCTGTCATAGCGGTAGCGGTTGCAAGTGGCGCGCCTCCGCTCGCGGAACACGATACAGCCGCGGGACTGCTTGTGATATATACCTGGCTGCTGCGTCTCTACCGGTTCAACCCGGTTATAATCCGTATTCTCTTCCGCATATTGCGCCCTATTGTCCTGCTTCCTGTTTTAAAGACACTCAAGCCCCTGTTGCTTGCAATGCAAAACCCTTTTGACCGCGCAGCATTGAGCCGGAAGGAAGCTTTTGACATCTGTTACGAGAGCAGCCGCGCAGCCTGGGAAAAAACTGCCGCCGGAGTCATCCACGATTCAGAGCTTTATGCGCACCCATGGGGTTTTGATCTCCGCGAGATCAAAGTGCCTGTACACCTCTGGCATGGAACCCGGGACAACAGTTTTTCATGGAAGCTTATCGAGAATCTTTCCAAAAAAATACCCGGGTGCACCACCAGCTTCGTGGAAAATGAAGGACATTATTCCCTGCCAATCCTTCACGTGCGCCGGATTCTGGAAGAGCTGAAGCGCGCAGGGTAACGGCGCATTACGCAAGCATACCGGCTTGCGTTGAGAGGTCGGCTTATTTCCGCATCACCTGCAGGGCGCGGGCGCTCCAGCAATCACGGTTTATTTGTCCCGGAACCTCATGGGACCGGGCCCATTCATACCTACTGCATAATGCATTTTGCAGACTCTTCGTTGCACATCAGCCTCAACACCAAAAAACAAGGTGCATTTATTGATTAACTTTGTTTTACAGACAAATGGGATAACTAAATGTGTGTTTTGGATAACTCTATAAGATGGCGTTTAAGTTACGGATTTCGGACTCTTGGGTTGTAGCAGAGATAATTACACCCCTACAAACAATCTCGGCATACCCTCGGAAATACTTCCATGGATCCCCCCACCCATAAAGTAGCTATCACGCTTCGCAGCAATTGATCTTACAAGATACCACCAAGGGACATCGTAATGGATGGCACCCGCACAACTGGTTTTTTGTGAATTATTCGCTGCTACATGTCCACCAGCCATTGCGTGAAACACACGAATGATAATAACTTCTTTCAAAAACGTTGATAATTTTAACAGCAAATCGATTAACCCACTACCCAATAACCCAATACTAAAAAACACCAATTAAAACCCGAATGAAAACTACTACCCCAAGAAATATTATGCCTAAAAGGCTGCCTGCCATACTTATGGCACTCATATTGTTAAAGCCATTATTATCAATGGCACAGGTAACCGCACTGCCAGCCAACGACTTCCTCAACTCCCTGGGTATTAACACCCATCTCGGCCAGGGCGCAAATGAAGCGAATTATGAACCGATGTTCAAGTACACCGGCATCCGCAACACCCGCGACAACCTCAACGGCACCGCTGGGCTCGTCACTCTCCATAACAACACGATTGTCTCGGGGAGTTACCCGGGAGTCCGCGCTAATATTCACGAAGGCTCGGTCAGCGCTCTCATTGCTTCCGGCACCACCCTTGCGGCCGTCGGGGGATTGCTCTCATTTGAGGGGCCCAATGAGCCAAACACCAGGACATGGACTTACAATGGCGTTACCGGCGGCGGCCACGCGTTCCCCGCAGGGTTGACGGTAAGCACCTCGACCGGCGTCATCAGCGGGACAACCACGGCGGCAGCCACGACCGCTATCGCCATCACGGCCAAAAACGCGACAGGAACAGGCCGGGCAACCCTCACTCTCATCGTGAACCCCGTGGCGGGAGTACCGGTGATCAATAGCGCTGCTCAGGCGGCGGCATCGAACAGCGCATTCAGCTACAACATCACCGCGAGCAATTCGCCCACTAGCTACAACGCCACCTTCCTCCCCCCGGGCCTGTCGGTGAATACAAGCACAGGGCTTATCAGTGGCACCGCGACACCCACTTCCGGAACATGGACCTCCACGTTGAGTGCCATCAATGCCAGCGGCACAGGTACAGCGACCCTCACCATTACGATCAATGCAACAGCCGGCACCCCCGTCATCACAAGTGCGGCGGCAGTAACAACGACGGTCGGCAGCGCATTCAGCTACAGCATAGTTGGAACAAACACCCCCACGAGTTACAGCGGCCTTGCATCCTATGTCCCCGTGGCGCAATACCAGCGCGACCTTTTTGCAGCCCAAAACGCCAATTCTGTCGTCATGAACTACCCCATGTTCGGCGTATCCGAGGATGGTGGTGAGAATGACAACGTCGGCTTGCAATTCCTGACGATCCCCGCTGGCTCCGGATGCCTCTTCCCCGATGGCACTGCATTCTTCGATTATGCAAACTGCCACAACTACGTGGATAATGGTGCGAGTTTCACGGACAATAAGGCCTGGAACGGTGCAGAACCCTCATTGGCGGGCGGTGTTGACGGAATGTACGGCGAATATACCAACAAAACATGGAGCAAGGGATTCACGGCTTATCCTACCACAAACACCACCATTCCAAGAGTGGCTACCGAAACGGGATGGGGAACGATTGGAAGTGGATCCCTCAGCGAATCCAACCAGGCCAATGTATTTCTCGATGTATATCTCTCGCAGTTCAAACGCGGCTGGAGCTATACATTCATTTATGAAATGAAGGACGGTGAAGGTGGCGACACCACGGGAGAAGGCGTTTACCATTCGGATAACACTCCAAAGGCCTCCGCGACGGCGATCCACAATATGACGACGATCCTTGCGGACACCACGTCCGGCACCACGGGCAGCATGAGCTACTCAATTCCAAGCCAGCCTTCCACGGTTCACGATCTATTGTTGCAGAAGAGCAACGGCACATACTATCTCATCGTATGGGATGAGAAATTCTCCACCTCGGGGAGTGACAGCGTCACGGTGAATCTCGGCGCCACTGCGGCCAACGTTGACGAGTATGACCCCACCATAGCAAGCACAGTCCAGACAAACCTGACTAATGTCAGTTCAGTTGCGTTGACACTCAAGGACCACCCTATCATCCTTGCGATCAGCGGCCTTACCACTGGTGGATTGCCCAGCCCATGGGCAGCCCAGGATATTGGTTCAGTGACCCTCAGCGGCACGACCACTTATACGAGCGGCACGTTCTCGGTGACTGCTTCCGGCGGGGCGTTCTGCTCCGGAACAGCCGATTCAATCCAGTTCGTTTACCAGCCTGTCACCGGGGATTGCACGATCACGGCGCGTGAATCGAGCCTGACGGGTTACCATCATTCTCGGGCCGGAGTTGTGATCCGCGGAGGACTCACGGCGAACGCGCAGGAATCAGCCACTTACTGGCTGCCGTCCTCCCCCACCACGTACTACGGCTCACGGATCACCGTCGGTGGCACCGGCAGCAGCACCTTGATCGGGTCGGCAAGCCTGCCGTACTGGCTGCGCGTACAACGCTCGGGCAGCACGTTCATCCACTCGGTGTCCAGCAATGGCACGTCATGGACGACGACCGGCACAGATACGATCTCGATGCCAAGCACAGTGTATGTCGGTATGGATAACTGCACCATGAACCAGACACTCGGCACCGCAAACTATGACAACGTGACAGTCACCACGCCGTAATCATGAACGTGAATCCAAGAACCATCGCACTGGCTTCGGCTGTTTTGCTGGGTGCGATATTCCTTGCGCTTCCGGCCCTCCGCAACGGGGGCCGGAAAGCGGATTCGCGGATTGTCACTGATAGGAAGTCAATACCAGTCCCTGCACAGGCAGGGGCTGGTACGACTTCGTCACTGTCCCCCAACCTTCTGGAAGCGCTGTCTGAAAAAGATTCCGTGCGCCGCCACGAGTTACTGGAGCGTTGGGCAAAATCCCTTGATGTAACGGAAATGGGAAAAATCCTGGAAGACATTCAATCGGGCAAATTTGACGGCCCTTTGCGCGTGGAAGCTTGTGCGGCTGTTTTATCCAGTTGGGCAGGACGTGATATGGCGGGAGCCATGGTCTGGTTCGGGAACCGCACTGCCGCTGATCAGCTTCACCAGCAGGCACGTGATCTACTGGCGCAAAACATGGCCAGCCACGATCCCTCCGTGATGTTATTGTGGATGGAAAAATCGCTACCGGAATCGAACCGTAGTGAAATCTATGGCCCGTTTTTCCGGGAATGGGCAGCCAGGAATCCGGTTTCCGTAGCGGAATTGCTGGGCAACATGGCGGCAAACGCATCCGATTCCAGATGGAGTGATCTTGCCGGACAGGTAGCCGCGCAGTGGGCCAGTACAGACCTGGAAGGCGCAGTGAATTGGGTGCAATCATTGTCAAGTGGCGCAATGAGGGCCAGTGCACTGGATCAGTTGAGCTACAAATGGACGGAAACCGATCCCCGGGCAGCGGCGGCGTATGCAACACAAGAAAAACACCCCCAGTTCCTCAAGAACGTGACCGCAAAATGGGCTGAAACCGATTTGAAAGCGGCGATGGAATGGGCTGCAAATTTGCCAGCGGATGACGTCGGTATTACCGTGATGACAACGCTGGCTGCCGTGTGGACCGACAAGGATCCAGTGGCTGCTGCGACTTATTTCGCGAATCTTCCCCCTGGGGATCTTAGAGACAAGGCAACGGCGGTAGTGGTTTCCTCCTGGGCATCGAAAGCGCCTGAGGAGGCGGCAGCCTGGGTCGGACAATTTGAGGAAGGTTCCGTTCGTGAACAGGCGATGGAACAACTCATGAATTCGTGGGCGGCAGACGGCGCCACGCAGGCGGCCCGATGGTTACAAAACCTGCCGGAGACCCCATCGCGTGACAAGGCGGTCAATGCATTCAGCTCTGCGCTTAGTCACACCGACCCCGAGGCAGCCTTCCGGTGGGCGGAAAGCATCTCGGACCAGATAATGAGAAATGTACAACTGCAGGACGTGGCCAGCACGTGGCTCCAGCAAGACCCGGCAGCCGCTCAAAAAGAAATTTCCCAGTCCAATCTGCCGGGGTATCTCAAGACAAAATTGCTCTCAACCTCATCCCGGCGATCCGGAAGCTGACCACCCGTTACTCAACCTTCGATGGCGTTGATACGCGCCAGATGCCGTCCGCCGGCGAAAGGCGTATCGAGCCAAATACGCACAATCTCCAGCGCGAGTTCCGGCGTGATTGTCCGCTCGCCAATCGCGAGCACATTGGCATCGTTATGCTCGCGGCCCCAGCGCGCCGTATCGTGACTCCAGCATAGCGCGCACCGGATACCGCGCACTTTGTTTGCCACCATGGCTTCGCCGTTACCGGAGCCACCCAGCACGATTCCCCGCTCGCATCTGCCATCCGCCACTGCCTGCGCAGCGGGACGGATGAAAACCGGGTAATCCACCGGAGCCTCGCTGTTTGTACCGCAGTCGAGCACCTCATGCCCGAGACTTTCCAGAAAAGCTTTGATCTTTTCCTTGTAGGCAAATCCCGCGTGATCGGAACCGATGGAAATTTTCATGGCGGTACGTTTACAATGTTTCGTTTGCGTTGTTCAATGGATGCGTCCCAAAGTCGACGGATTAACGATAACCACGTATGCGAACTTTTGAAAGCCTCACAGAACAGGAAATTCTCGCCCTCGCCATTTCGCTCGAGGAGGATGATGCGCGCATCTACGAGGATTTTGCAGATGGTTTGAAAGAAAGCTATCCCGAGCAGGCCGTCAAGTTCCTGGAGATTCAGAAAGAGGAGGACGGCCACCGCCACCGGTTGCTCGATTTGCATCGCACACGGTTCGGGAACCATGTGCCCATGATCCGCCGCGAAAACGTGCGCGGCTTTGTCGCCCGCAAGCCGGTGTGGCTCGTGCGCCCCTTGGGATTGAAGGCCGTGCAGAAACAGGCCGAACTGATGGAACTCGAAACAACGCGTTTTTATGAAGCTGCCGCAAAACGCACCAACGATGCGGGCATCCGCCAGTTGCTCGGTGATCTCGCCGAGGAGGAACGCCACCATACGCAGACTGCAGAGCGTATTGGGGCAACAAGATTGAGTGAAGAGGAATCCGCCCAGCAAAAACGGCTCTTCCTATTGCAGGTGATCCAGCCCGGCCTCGCCGGTCTCATGGATGGCTCGGTTTCCACGCTGGCGCCGCTCTTTGCCGCCGCATTCGCCACCCACAGCAGCCTGCAAACATTCCAGGTGGGCATGGCCGCGGGCGTTGGCGCTGGTATCAGCATGGGCTTTGCAGAGGCATTGTCCGACGACGGAAGTCTCACCGGCCGAGGGCATCCATGGGCGCGCGGCTTTGTTTGTGGGATGATGACAGCAATCGGCGGTCTCGGTCACACCCTGCCCTACCTGATTCCAAATATCCACACCGCAACATGGCTGGCAGTGATCGTAGTGCTCGTCGAACTAGGTGTCATTTCCTGGGTACGCCACAGGTTCATGGATACCCCTGTCGCCTCCGCTGTGCTCCAGGTTGCCCTCGGTGGTGCGCTTGTTTTCATTGCAGGCGTACTCATTGGAAGTTCCTAGACACAAGCAAGCGGGTATTTCTGGGCGCATTTTCCCAATTTGCTTTTGCGGAACACACGCGATAAATTAATAATCCATTCCTTTCTATGGCACCTGAAAGACAAGATTCTATTGACAATATTCCGTAGCATAGTGCATAAATGTGCATTCTTAATGCGCTGTAAATTCGCTTAACCACAACCTCCTATGAAAACCTCCCCGAAATTCATTCGATTCACCTGCGCTCTATTCGCAGCCTCTTGCCTCGTATCCAACCAGGCGCGTGCAGTCGATATCACTGCATATATCGAAAATAAAGTCCCGGACTCCACCCCGGCGGGCTCAGGGCTGAGCGGGTTCGAATTTACCATCACCCAGTCGATTCAGGTAACCCAGCTCGGTTTCTACGCCCAAAGCATCGGAGGTGATCAGGACACACCGCATGTGAGCCTGTATGATGTGACTTCCGGGATTTCAAGCGGAACGCTGCTCTACGATACAGGCAACGTGCATGACAACGTCCCGAATGAACCCGGCTGGAATTATTTCACGGTGACAACCCCTGTCACGTTAACGCTGGGCCATACTTACGCAGTCCTAGCGCCCGCATATTTTGTCGCAACATACAATGACGACTCCACATTCACCTATGGTTCGGCAATCGCGACGCCAACCTTCCTGTACGATTCAGCGCAGGGCTGGCAGGGCTGGGATAACTCCAGCTACAATTTCACGAATCTGGTCTCCACTTCTTCGCCCCGTACCTCGGCAAATTTTGAATATGTCGTGGTGCCTGAACCCGGAACGTATGGACTGGCTCTGCTGGGATTCGCCATGCTTCCCGTCCTGCGTCGCCTGCGCAGACTGGTCATCTGAAACTCCGGTTTTGGTTATCCCCTGCTCTAATCTAAAAGGAGCGCCAATAACCCATCAGGGCTTTGCCGTCTTGAAATTTGTAAACGGCCCCGGTGGTGGGCCGGAAGTATAGGTCAACTGGGGCTTTTCATTGTCGCCTGTCGCCTTCTCGGTAAGCAGGTAATACGCATTGTTCCCTTCCGGAACCGGACTCACCGCATAGCTCACGCGAAAAATCACATATTTACCGCCATTCTTCCCGCCCTCGTAGATTTTATTCAAATAGGCCAGCAAAGCCTTCTCCCCCTCGGGGCTGGTAGTGACAAAGGGCCCGCTGTCACCATCCGTGCGCAGAGGTGATGTAGGCGTCAAAAAGCCGGCCTGTATCAAAGTCGCCTTAGGATCGGGCTTTGCTCCCTCGTAGTAGTCCGTGGATTCAATTTTTGCGGTCGCACGTACCCCAAGGCCGTAAAGATCGCAATTGGCCAGGGTTCCGTTGTTTTCATTGGCGATCCTGATCAGTTGCATCCGCAAATTCGCTGACGTAAAAACTTCCCCTTTCGGCAAAGAGGGCAAAAAGACCGGCATGATGTATGCCCCTGCGCTCGGGTAGAAATATTCGCCGATTCGGGCCTGGTAGCTATCGGTATCAAGCAGAGTGCCGTCGGATTTGATGCCGGAATCGCCGGGATCGGCATTCAAATGCACCGGATCGCCGGCATGGACTGTGACCTGTAGAGTAAAAAAGCAGATCGCCAGAGAGAGTAACGATTTCATAATATGTGCATAATAGTGCATTATTTTTCAACGTCAACTTCTTACTAAAATCCGGGCGGATTTGTGCGTTCCATTCCACGTTCGATAATTCTACGCAATTGCTTGAAGCCACGCAACAATCCCGGGCCGGGCTGAAGAATATCGTTGGAATGCATTTCATGCACCTCCCCGTCAATCACTGCGGGAATATCCTGCCATCCCGGGCGGGTACAAATCGATTTCAAGTCGGTCTTTTTCCCGCACCAGCTTGCAATAATGATCTCGGGGCTTCGCTTAATGACTTCCTCTCCACTCACTACTCGATCCGGTGCGCGTGGAATTTTGCGCATCTCCGGAAAAATGTCGTTACCGCCTGCGGCTTCGATCAGTTCGCTCACCCATTTTATACCGCTGATCATCGGTTCATCCCATTCCTCGAAATAGACTGTGGGCCACTTCGCCTCCCCTTCCCTATGTTCTATGCGAAAAATTTCACCACGCATTTCATCCACCAGTTTCACAGCCTCGCCTTCGCATCCCGCTACGCGTCCGATCAATATGATTGTATTAAAAATATCCTCCAGCGAACGCTGATTGGTCGCCAGTACGGCATGGCCGCGCCGAATCAACTCTTTCGTGGCTTCGGCCTGGATATCGGAAAATGTGATGATCAGGTCCGGTCGCAACGCATCGACCTTTTCGTAGTTCACCTCGGAGAATCCGCTCACGCGCGGTTTTTGCCGGGCCTCCGGCGGCTCTACCGCAAACCCGGTAGCCCCGACAACGCGATCCCCGCACCCGATGCGATAGAGAATCTCGACCGCCTCGGCGCTAAGACACACGATGCGCGCTGGATGACTGTTCGCCATTGGCTACGCCTATCAGGCGCAAACGCCATATACAACACGGCTCCGCATCTCCATCCATGCGTGTTTGCATTTTTGCCTTCCAGCCGGTAATTCAAGGGGATGTTCCGCCCCGGCCTTTGTATTGCGTTCATCCTATGGGCCTTGGTTTGCAACGGCGAAGAGCTGCGGCCCTTGATGCGCGATTTCATCGGAATCAACGGCCACACGGTGCAATTCAAGCCCGATCTCTACCGGCCCGTCTGTGGCGTGGTGCGCGACTACCATCCGGTGGCATGGGATCTGGCTAAAGAAACGGCTGTGCCCGCGCCGTTTCCGCTCGCAAAGAATCGCGTGAATTGGAGTCAGGTGTATGGTTCGTGGAGGTCAAAAAAATGGAACATCGACGCGTGCCTGATGTTTGAGTCTATCGAGCGTCCGCTCTGGAAGGACATCGGTGCTGATGCGAAAGGCTACGGTCGGTCGTTCGCAAAGGAGTTCGGGCCATCCGGCATACGCAAGCTCGTGGATTCTGTCGAGATCGGAAACGAGCCTGGAAAATGGAGCGACGAGGATTACAGCCGTATCTTTCAGGCAATGGCCGAAGGAATTCGCGAGGGTGATCCCAAACTCAAGATCGCAACCTGCAATCTCACCACCGGGAAAAGCGGCAGTTACGACAAGAGTGTATCGTGCGTGGAAAAGTTTCCGGCGTTATACGATGTACTCAATGTACACTCGTACGCGCAATTGGAAGGCTGGCCGACCTGGAAAAGGAGTTTTCCGGAAGACCCGGAGCTCGTAAAATATCTCGGCGACGTGGATGCCCTGTGTAAATGGCGCGATACTAATGCACCGGGAAAACCAGTCTGGATCACAGAATTCGGTTACGACAGTTGCACGAAACCACAGGATAAAGCGGGTGACTTCGCAAAATGGACCGGTGTCACCGACACGCAGCAGGCGCAATGGCTCGTCCGGTCGCTCCTCTTGTTCTCTTCGTTGCCAGTCGACCGCGCTTACATTTATTTTTTCGATGACAATGACACGCCCCATGTGCATGGGAGTTCCGGAATCACGCGGCACTTCCAACCGAAGCCTTCCTACTACGCACTGACCCATTTGCAACGGACTCTGGGCGACTACCGCTTCCGCAGAATCGTCACAAACGAGCCAGGAAAACTGAGGGTGCAGGAGTATCAGAACGGACGAAATCCGAATCAAATCGTGTGGGTGGCATGGTCCCCCACCGGAGAAAATAAGACTTTCAACTATACCCCTGTCACCACACCCGGCAGACTTGTGTCCGTGGAGCAGATGCCACTCACCCAGGAAGATAAGAGGCCGATGGAGAAACCTGTCCGTATAAATCCATTGCCGATTGAGGTAAGTGAAAGTCCCACTTATCTCCTTTTTGAAAAGCCGTGAGGTTCACTGCTGCATATTAAAGCGTGCTATTGCGCATTTTCGTTGTACATTCCCCGCCCTTATGTCATTTAACACCCTGGGCCTTGAGCCTAATATTTTGAAGGCCATCCAGGAGGCCGGCTATACTGAACCCACTCCCATCCAGGCGGCGGCGATCCCGCAGATTCTCGGAGGACACGACCTCATCGGCATCGCGCAAACCGGCACCGGCAAGACTGCCGCATTCACACTACCTATTCTCGCAAAGCTCGCCGAACTCATTAATGGCGGACAACGCAGGGGCATCCGTGCGCTGGTGCTTGCCCCTACCCGCGAGCTTGTCGTGCAGATCCAGGAAAATGTACGAGCCTATGCAAAGCATCTGCCGTTGCGCGTCGCCACAGTATTCGGCGGAGTCGGCGAGCGCCCGCAGATCGAGGCATTGCGTTCCGGTGTCGATCTGGTAATCGCAACTCCCGGCAGGCTGCTCGACCTTACAGGACAACGCCATGGAGATTTTTCCGGGCTTCAATTTCTCGTACTCGACGAGGCGGACCGCATGCTCGACATGGGATTTTTACCGTCCATCCGCCGCATTGTGAAAAGCCTTCCAAAGAACCGTCAGACCCTGATGTTCTCTGCCACGCTTTCTAAGGAGATCGAGGCGTTGACGCATGAATTCCAGCGTTCGCCAAAGACCGTGCAGATCGGTCGCCGTTCAAATCCGGCAGAAACGGTCACCCAGTTGGTCTACGAAGTTTCGCATCATTTGAAACCCAACCTGCTCGTCCACCTCTTGCAGGATCCCGGCTTCAACACCGTGCTCGTCTTCACGCGCACCAAACACGGCGCGGACCGTGTCGCACGCAAGCTCGAAAGCAGCGGCATCAAGTCCGCCACCATCCACTCAAACCGCTCGCAAAACCAGCGTCTGCGGGCTTTGAAGGATTTCAAGGCCGGTGCGGTCCGTGTCCTTGTTGCCACCGATATCGCCGCGCGCGGCATCGACGTGGACGGCATTTCGCATGTGGTGAATTACGATTTTCCCATGCATTCCGAGGATTATGTGCATCGCATCGGTCGCACGGGTCGTGCCCACGCCGTGGGTGATGCTATCAGCTTCATCACAAATGAAGATCATGGGCCGCTGAAGGCGCTCGAGCGTTTCATTGGGCGCGGCATTGTGCGCAAACGCGCGGAAGGTTTTGATTACTCCTCGCCTGCACCAGCAAACCAGCCCAAATCGGACGACAGAAATCGCGGCGGTGGCCGCGGTCACTCATCCGGGCCCCGGCCTTCTCCTGACAATTGGTCGCCTCGTAGAAGCGGTGGCCGCCCAGCAGGCGGAGGAGGAAGGCGTCGCAGATAATTTCAGTTCAGGACGAAACAAAAAATCCAACTCCAATGAAAATCGAAAAAAACAAGGTTGTTAGCATCGATTACAAATTGACCAACTATAAAAATGAAACCATCGACACCTCCGAGGGGCGCGATCCCCGTGCCTATCTGCACGGCAACGGAAACCTGATTCCCGGCCTTGAAAAAGCACTGGAAGGCAAGGCCAGCGGCGACACGCTGAAAGTGAGCATCCCGCCGGAGGAAGGCTACGGCGTGCGCGACGACAGCAAGCGCGCGGACCGCAGGGCGGTATCGAGTTGCTCACGGTTGTCGCCGTCAAGGATGACAAGGTCACCATCGACGCCAATCATCCACTGGCAGGAGAGACATTGAATTTTGACGTGACCGTGCGCGAGATTCGTGAACCCTCCGCCGAGGAACTTGCCCACGGGCATGTCCACGGCCCGGGCGGACATCATCACTAATGGCGACGTCTCTCATTTGCCGCATGGCAAAACATGGCATATGAAACTCCATGTCACAAAATCCCGTTTCCAACCCCATTGATCCGCAGGTCAGAATCGGCCACGTACATTTGAAAGTGTCTGATCTTGACCGCTCTCTTGCATTCTACCGCGATATGCTTGGGTTTGAAGTGACCCAACGCTTTGGAAAACAGGCGGCATTCATTTCGGCAGGCGGCTATCATCACCATATCGGACTGAATACCTGGGAAAGCGCGGGAGGCCCGCCGCCTCCTCCCGGTACCACCGGGCTTTACCATGTGGCGATCCTTTATCCCACTCGCGCGCTGCTTGCGGATGCTTTGCAACGGGTGCTCGCAGCAGGGATCCAACTCGACGGCGCATCCGATCACGGCGTCAGCGAAGCGCTCTATCTACGTGATCCGGACCAGAATGGCGTCGAGCTATATTGGGACCGCCCGAAGGAACTCTGGCCCCACGACAAAGACGGCGGGATTGCTATGTTTACGCACCCGCTCAATCTGGAGGCATTGCTCAGGGAGGCTCCGGAAACGAAAGCATAATCGTTCCAGGAACCTCCCACGATTATGCCATAATCAAGGCCGGACTAATCCCGCGAATGCACTGCGGTACCCCGCCAGCACCATCAGCGCCAGCACGGAAACGACGCCCGCCATTACCAGACCTTCCGGAGCCATCAGCGCGTGAAATAACACGATATTCACAATCACCGGTCCGAGCAACGTGAGGCCGAGCGGCACGAAACGTCCGATAAGCAGGAGCAACCCTCCGATAACCTGGAGCGCACCTACTACGTGAAGATAATGAGTGACGAACAATGCCTTTGAAAAATCCCCGGCCGGACCCGGAGATGGTGGCGGCATCGGGATGAAATGAAGGAATATATTCGAGCCGAATACGACAAATATGAGTCCAAGCAGGACCCGTGCAATGATAGTTACTATTTTCATGGTTTTGTTTCTGGTTGGTTGTTGTTGTTAAAATCTCACCCCTTCAGCTGTGCCGCTATTCCCGCGACATGTTTCCCTTGGAAACGCGCCATGGAAAGTTCTTTCGCGCTGGGCTGGCGCGAGCCATCCGGCCCGGCGATCGTCGCGGCGCCGTAGGGACTACCGCCACGCACTTCGCTGATATCGGTCAATTCCGGACAGGTATATGGCAGTCCTACACAGATCATGCCGTGATGCAGCAGCGTGGGAATGAAAGTCAGGATCGTCGTTTCGTTTCCGCCACCCGTGCCGGTGCTGGTGAAAACACTGGCGACCTTGCCAACGAGCGTCCCCTGCATCCAGAGGCTGCCGGTCTGGTCGAGGAAATTGCGCATCTGTGCCGCCATGTTTCCGAAACGCGTGGGCGTGCCGAAGATGATCGCATCGTAATCACCCAGCTCTTTCGGCGATGCGAAGGGCGCTTTCTGGTCGAGCTTCGCGCCGTGCTGTTTCGCCACCTCCTCGGGCATGATGTCCGGCACACGCTTGAGAGAGACTTCCACGCCGTCGACAGAGCGCGCGCCTTCGGCAATCGCGCCTGCCATGGTTTCGATGTGGCCGTACATGGAATAATAGAGAACGAGGACTTTAGTCATAATATATGTTTGTTTGGTTATAGGTTAATTGTTTTGGATTAAGAAAAGGCGCGGGCTTTTCAGGCCCGCGCCCCATGGTTAATGTTCAGTCGAGATCGAACAACAGGAGCTGCGACGGTTTGGTAGCGGTGAGTTCCAGTGAAGGCTCGTCGCTCACGGCGGCTGCGTCGCCACCTGCAAGGGTTTTGCCATTCAATGTCACTTCGCCCTCTGCCACGTGGATCCAAGCATTGCGATCTTTCGCCAGGGAATGGATCACACGGTTTCCTGTATCCAGTTTCGCGAGCCAGAGATCGGCATCCTGGTGGATTGCGATTGATTCATCGCGTCCGGTCTTGCTGGCCACCAAACGCAGTCCGTGGCCGGGATCGTCCCTGTAGGAACGCTCGGCGTAGCGCGGTTTCACGCCTTTGTTGTCCGGCAGTATCCAGATTTGCAGCAGGTGCACCGCTTCCTCCTTGGAGGGGTTGAATTCGCTGTGCGTGATTCCCGTTCCGGCCGCCATGTACTGGAAGTCCCCGGCGCGGATCACGCTTCCATTGCCCATGGAGTCCTTGTGTTCCAAGGATCCGCTGAGGACGTAGGTGATGATTTCCATGTCGCGATGCGGATGCATTCCGAAACCGCCCCCCGGGAGCACGAGATCGTCGTTGATCACGCGCAGGCTGCGGTAGCCGCTCCACTTGGGATCGTAATAATCCGCAAAACTGAATGTATGGTAAGTATCCAGCCAGCCGTGACTGGCGTGGCCGCGTTCATTTGCTTTTCGAATAGTGATCATGCATGCAGAGTAGCCCCACCCGCTCCGGAGCGGAAATATCATGTTTCTTGCCTTAGCATGCCTTAAAGGTATGCTTCGCTCGCATGGAACTCCGGCATCTCCGCTACTTCGTCGCAGTCGCAGAAGAGGAAAATGTCACCCGCGCCTCCACCAAATTGCACGTCTCCCAGCCTGCCCTGAGCCGACAGATCCGCGACCTCGAGGATGAACTCGGCCTGCAACTCCTCGAGCGCAGCGCAAAATCCGTACGTCTCACGGAGGCTGGCCGCACTTTTTTGATCGAGGCCCGCGCAGTGCTCCAACGCGCCGATGATGCCGTGAAAACCGTGCGCGCGATTGCCGGCGGGGGCGAAGGTGAAATCCACGTCGGCTACGCGCCATCGCTCACCGTCCAAATCCTGCCGCGCGCACTGCGGATTTTCCAAGGTGAGTTTCCTCGCGTGCGCGTGATCCTGCACGATTTATCGAGTGGCGAGATGATTCAGGGCCTGCGCGACGGAAAATTGCAACTGGCCTTGATGGTCCACCCCGGTGAAAGCGATCTGCGCAACCTGCATTTCGACGAACTCGCCCGCTATCCCATATCCCTTGCCGTCCCGCCGAACCATCCCCTCGCAAACGCGCGCAGCGTGAAATGGACGAAGCTCGCGGACGAAAATCTCATCGCGTACAGCCGGGAGGATTACCCCGAATACCACGAGTCATTGAAAACCCTCGCAGAATTGATCGGCGGCAATCCGCACATCGTCGAGGAGCACGACAGCGTCACGAGCATCATCGCCGCCGTGGAAGCCGGGCGCGGAGTCGCGCTCGTCGCCAGTTGCATTGCCTGCCTCGTTGGCCCCCGCCTCAAAGTAATACCACTCGTCCCCGCATCGGAACCGATCGTCGTCGGAGCTGTCCGGCTTAAGGGTGCAGTCTCGCTTACCGTCAAGAAATTCATCGCCGCCGCATCCGCGACGAAATAGCCGGGAAATGCCCGCCCCGGGAAGCAATAACACGTGGAAATGTTAACCGGATAATGTTAAACGGCCTTTGCGCATGACCTATCAATGCACCATCGGCGGACGGCATTACAAATTCACGGACCTCAAGGCGCTTCTTGCGAGGGCCACCCCCACCCGCTCGGGGGACCAGCTTGCAGGCGTTGCGGCCGCAACCGCGGAGGAACGCGTCGCCGCGCAGATGATCCTGGCCGATGTGCCACTCGCGCAATTCCTGGAGGAACCGGTGGTGCCTTACGAAACCGACGAAATCACCCGCCTGATCCTCGACAGCCATGACGAGGTTGCTTTCGCACCGGTCGCCGGTCTCACCGTCGGCGCTTTCCGTGAATGGCTGCTCTCGGAGCATACCGGCTCCGATACACTGGCCACCGTCTCCCCCGGCCTGACTCCCGAAATGGCGGCAGCGGTTTCAAAAATCATGCGGCTGCAGGATCTGATAACCGTGGGAAAAAAGTGCCGTGTGGTGACTGCATTCCGTGATACGATCGGCCTGCCGGGATGTTTTTCCACGCGACTCCAGCCGAACCACCCCACGGACGACCTGCGTGGCATCGCAGCCTCGACGATCGACGGCTTGCTCCATGGCAGCGGCGATGCCGTGATCGGCATCAACCCCGCCACGGACAATGTCCAGACCGTGACCCGCCTCCTCCTGATGCTCGATGAGTTGCGCACAACATGCGAAATCCCCACGCAAACATGCGTGCTCACACATGTCACCACTTCGCTGCTAGCCATCGCAAACGGGGCGCCAGTCGACCTCGTATTCCAATCCATCGCGGGCACCGAGACTGCCAATGCCAGCTTCGGGGTCAGCCTCGGCCTGCTCGCCGAGGCACAGGATGCCGCCCTGTCCCTCAAGCGCGGCACGGCGGGAAACCATGTGATGTATTTCGAGACCGGCCAGGGGAGCGCCCTCTCCGCGAATGCACATCATGGCGTGGACCAGCAGACACTCGAAGCCCGCGCTTATGCCGTGGCGAGGAAATTCCAGCCGCTCCTTGTGAATACCGTGGTCGGTTTTATCGGCCCGGAATATCTTTTCGATGGCAAACAAATCACACGCGCGGGACTGGAGGACCATTTCTGCGGCAAGCTTCTCGGCCTGCCGATGGGCGCGGATGTGTGTTACACAAACCACGCCGAGGCCGACCAGGACGACATGGACGCGTTGCTTACGCTCCTCGCCATGGCGGGATGCACTTATGTGATGGGTGTGCCGGGCTCCGACGACATCATGCTCAACTACCAGAGCACCTCTTTTCATGACGCGCTCTACATCCGGCAGTTACTGGGTCTCAAACCCGCACCGGAATTCGCCGCATGGCTGGAACACATGGGAATTCTCGATGGAAACACATCCCTGCCAAGGGCCAATCGTCTGCCCGAGATGATGAACAGACTGACTTTCACACCATGAGCAGCGAATTCCATGATGAAAATCAACCTCCCGCGACGCAGGAATCATGGGTGGCATTGAAACGTTTCACCGATGCCAGGATTGCCCTGGGCCGCGCGGGAGCCGCGATTCCCACACGCGAATTGCTCGCATTCCAGCTCGCCCATGCTCAGGCCCGCGATGCAGTCCACGCACGGCTAGATTTCAAATCGCTCGCCGGCAATCTCAAACCGTGGAATATCCCGATCCTCATGCTCCGCAGTGAAATCACGGGACGAAGCGAATATCTGCGCCGCCCTGATCTTGGCCGGATTTTACATGAAAGTTCGCGAACCACCTTGCAAGACGCCGCGACGGTCGACGGATATGACCTCGCGCTAGTCATCTCCGATGGTCTCTCCGCAAACGGCATCCAGGCCAACGTCCTCCTGTTTCTCAAGGAATTCCTTCCCTCCGCGCTTGCCGCAAACCTCCGGCTGGCGCCGCTCTGCCTTGTCGAGCAGGGACGAGTGGCGATCGGGGATGAAATCGGGTTCCTTCTTCATGCCCGGGCAACTGCCGTGCTGATAGGCGAGCGTCCCGGTCTCAGTTCACCGGATTCGCTTGGCATCTATCTCACCTACGATCCGCAGCCCGGCCTTACCGACCAACGCCGGAATTGCATTTCAAACGTACGCTCTGCCGGGCTTCCACCCGCCCTGGCTGCGCGCAAGCTTCTTTACCTCGCCACCGAAGCCCTGCGTCGCAAACTTTCGGGCGTGGAATTGAAAGACGAAATGTCCGAATCCCTGCCTTCCCTAGCGCCAAAGCCGCTTTGACTGCATATTGTCTGGCAATCACACAACCTTGAAAAGTTCCACCGGCTCATGCCTGCCGCGGATGGGAATGGGCGCCATCGGCACGGCATCCCCGACAGCAGCGATCCTCCGTACCGGCCCGGAGATCAACAACTGGGTGCCCAGCTCCTTGTTGATCGCCTCGATCCGGAATGCCACATTCACCACATCGCCAATCACGGTGTATTCCCTTTTCCCCTCCGAGCCGATGACGCCCACGATTGCCTGACCCGCGTGAAGCGCAATACCCACGCGGGTTTCCGGCAGTTTTCCGGAGGCCGTCATTTCATCGAGTTCCTTCAGGATTTTCCGGCTGGCAGTGACCGCGTTTTTACAATCGATCCCCGAAGAAAGCGGGGCGCCGAATACCGCCAGGAAACCATCACCCAGGAATTTATTGAGGAATCCTTCATGCTCATTCACGTTTCGCACCATGAATCCCCAGAGAGTATTCAAATACGCGACCACCTCGTCAGCGGGCCTGTCTTCCGAGTAGGTCGTGAAGTTGCGGATATCGAGCACCATGATACATACATCGCGCATTTCCGAGGTCACGCCCGTGGGTTGCGTGAGAAGCTGGTTTACCACGACAGGCGAGAGGTGCTGCCCGAAGAGCTGCGTCACGCGCTCCCGTTCCTGCATCGTGGACATGGTTTCCTCCAGCGTGTGCCGGATCCGGCTGCTGACGATCGCCGCCACGGCACCGTAAACCAGATACATCACTCCACGCATGAAAAACCCGAAATGAACCCCGGAAAGCGGACCGCCCCAGGCAGCCTCCAGTTCCGTCCAATGCATAATGCACAAAAACGTAAACCCGCCCCACGCTACAAATCCCGTGAAGAAGCAAAGCCGGAAATCAAGCCTTAACGTGGAGAGAAGGATGATAAGAAAATACGGATACGTCGCCAGCCCGGTGATTGCGTGGGAGGGCGGGATGTGCCGGGCCGCTGCCCATGCGATGACCGTGGGAAGCGCCAGCTCCGTCAACGCATTCCCATAAAGCCGCCACTGCGCGGGCGTGCGTCCGGCGCGGATCATCCGCAGTAATATCCAACTCAGAAATCCTTCATACAACGCCGCGGCGAGCATCAAACCCCCGAGCCAGCGGTATAGGAAATACAGCTCATGCTTTTGCGACATTGTCAGCGCGTGGAGCGTGATAATGCCGGTAAGCACCACCAGTACAATAGCAAGGAGCAATGCGCGCCGCTGCTCGCTCACGAGTATGCGGCGGGAGAGTTCCACCTCGTAATCCGGGGGTTCCTTGGTATGTTGCGCCATTCCACCGATCATCGTGAAACAGCCCGCGCATAACAAGTGCGTTTGAATATGATCGAGAGGCCGTGTTGCAAAAGGGAACTCTTTCCCCTAAGTAATGCAGTCCGCACTCCAAGCCATGCCACTCCAGCCCGATCCACAATACTACGACGTCATCGTGATCGGCGGGGGCGCCGCCGGCATGATGTGCGCGTTTACCGCGGGACAGCGCGGCCGGCGCGTGGCGTTGCTGGAACACCGCGAGCAGGCCGGGAAAAAAATCGCCATCTCCGGCGGAGGCCGGTGCAATTTCACCAATATCCACGCAACTCCGGAAAACTATCTTTCGTCGAATCCCGATTTTTGCAAATCCGCGCTCGCCCGTTACACACCCTGGGATTTCATCGCACTCGTCCAGAAACATGGCATCACATACCATGAAAAAAAACTCGGCCAGCAGTTCTGCGACGGGAGTTCCCGGCAGATCATTGAAATGCTTCTCGCCGAGTGCGCCGCCGCGCGAGTGGAAGTGCTTTGCGAGTGCAACGTCCGCGTGGTCCGCAAGACAGACCGCTTTCATCTCACGACAAATCGCGGGCCGCTCGAGTGTGATTCGCTCGTAATCGCCACGGGAGGACTTTCGTTTGCGAAGCTCGGCGCAAGCGATTTCGGATACCGTATCGCCCGGGAATTCGGGCTGCGGATCACAGAGACGCGCCCCGGCCTCGTTCCCCTCACCTTCACCGGCGACGACCACAGGCGCTTTCACGAACTCAGCGGACTTTCACTTCCGGTAATAGCACAAAACCGGGGTACTAGATTTGAAGAGGCGATGCTTTTCACCCATCGCGGATTGAGCGGCCCCGCAATCCTGCAAATCTCCTCATACTGGCAGGAAAAGGAAACACTCCATCTTGATCTCCTGCCGTCGCTGCCCGGCGACAGCTGGCTGGGCACAGAACGGAATTCCCATGTCTCACCCGCATCCATCCTGGAGCGCCATTTGCCAAAGAGATTCTGCGAGACGTGGTGCGCGGTCCATGCGAACGGGAAACCGCTCCAACATTACAAAACGCGCGAATTGGAGCAACTCACTCACCTTCTACATGCGTGGCCCATGGATTTCTCCGGCACGGAAGGCTATCCAAAAGCCGAGGTCACGCTCGGGGGCGTGGACACGGGTGAGCTTTCTTCGAAGACCATGGAGTCACGCAAAGTGCGCGGGCTCTATTTCATTGGTGAAGTAGTGGACGTCACCGGCTGGCTGGGCGGTTACAATTTCCAATGGGCCTGGGCAAGCGCCACTGCCGCCGGTCTCGTGGCATAACAACGACGCCCAAATAGCTTTGCGCCGGGCTCTGACGACGCGTACACTGAAAGAACTATGCGCAAAGTCATCAAGTCCGACAACAAGCCATTGGAAATTAAACCGCAGGAAAAATCCGTCTGGATCTGCATGTGCGGCCTCTCGAAGAACCAGCCATACTGCGATGGCTCGCACAAAAAAGCCGGTGACGAGGAAGAGGGCAAGGTTTACGAATACGATGCCGAAGGTCACCGCCGCGAGGTGTGACCCGGACACGACCGCGGTTTCAAGTCGCGAAGTGATGTTTCACAATGACGGGTGGAGTGCCCTGCGATTCACACGCAAGCGCAGCGGCATAACCCTTCATCGGATTGAATTTGATCACCAGCCATTCTTTGCTCCCGTCGACTTTGTCGAGGGGGAAGCGGAGCCCCACCCCCAGCGCTTTCATCCGCGCTTCTTTTTCGGCCCACAGCTCAAAAAACGCCTGTCGCATCCCAATCTCAGGCAAAGTGGAAAGCCTGGCACTCTCATCGGGCGAAAAATAGTGTTCCGCGATTTTCATCCATGATCCATCGGGCTTGATAAACTCCACATCCACGCCCACGCGGCACCCGATGGAAATGGCATACACGGCGAGATCCGCTGAATGGGAGATGTTGAATTCAATGCATGTATCCGCCGGTTCCGCGAGGGTGGGCTTTCCATGTTCGCCATATGCAAACCTCAAACTTTGCGGATTATGTCCAAGATGGATGCCGAGAATCCTTCTCAACGCACCTCGCGCCGCAATAAATCGAGCCCGATGCTCAGGAAATCGAAAACGTGCGGCACGCTCCCGCTCATCGGGTGACAGGATATTTTCAAGCGTGACAATCCTGTCCGGTGCGATGTCCAGCGGGGTGCGCCAGAGGTGAATTTCGTTCTCCCTGATTGGTGGAACGCCCGAAGCAGCGTCATATGACGGCCAGTTCTCCGCGCCTGCCTGGGCGTCTGCACATTGCATCAGCTAAACTTCCGTGCGCAGCCGCGCATTTGCAATACATGTCTTCATGGTGCGCGCAAGGGTCTGTACATGGGGTTCCTGGAACATGGTCTCATGCTCCCCGGGCACATCGAAGATTTCGATCCCGTCCGCGGCGAGCCCACCCCACCCAAGTTCCGAATCGAATTCAAAACCATCGTTCGGATTTTCGGCGCGGATGAGCGTGAGGCGGCCATTGTAAGTCCGGGGTTTGTAATTTCGCATCGCCTCATCATTTGTTTCCCGGACATGCACAATGCGATAATCCACGGGGATCACCTCATTGCGAACGGAGGAGAATCTGTATGCAAGGCGCCTGAGTTTTTCCTTTTTTACGAGGACCATCACCTCGATTTTCCTCACGCCCCGATCCCAGATGTATGCAAGCTTGCGCCCGAGGCTCCAGCCGGAAATCGCCTTGAATCGCATCAACATTCTTTCGCGTAACGCGTAGCGGCGGGGCGGCACTGTGGGATTGTTTGCGTCGAATAAAACCACCAGCGCGATTTGCTCACCCTGTGCCTGAAGTTGCTGTGCCATTTCAAGGGCCAGCAATCCTCCAAAGGAATAGCCACCGAGATAATATGGCCCCTTTGGCTGCACTGTACGGATTTCCTTGATGTAAAGCGCAGCCATCGTATCTGCGGTTGTATGCAAAATCTGCCCTCCATCAAGCCCCTGTGCCTGCAGGCCGTAAACAGGCTGATCCGGTGCAAGCATCGCGGCCAGCTTGTTGTAAAACAACACCGCGCCGTCCGCGCCATGGATACAAAAGAAAGGCGCGTTCTTACCGGCCGGCTGGATCGGAATCAGCGGAGACCAGGGAGCGGACCAGCCTTTCTGTTCCAACAGTCCGGCAAGCTGTTCGATGGTTGGGGCTTCGAACAGCACCGCAAGCGGAAGTTTTTTCCCGAGCTTTTTTTCCATCTCGGCAAACAAACTCACGGCCATAAGCGAGTGACCGCCCAGTTCAAAGAAATCATCCCAGATTCCAATACGGTCCAGTCCCAGTACGCGGCCCCATATTTCCGCCATTTTCTGCTCGAGTGGGGTCCGTGGGGCGACAAAAATGTGCTCGTCGGAACGTGATCGGTCCAGCTCCGGAAGGGCTTTTCGGTCCACCTTGCCATTCGGTGTCAACGGGAGGGCGTCCAAAAATACGAATACCGACGGCATCATGTACTCCGGCAGTTTGCTTTTCAGAAACGTCCGCAGATCGGAATCCTGCACGGTCCCGTTCCGGACAACGTACGCCACCAATCGTTTGTCGCCGGCCCGGTCTTCCCGCACGACAACCACCGCCTGATGAATCTCCGGATGACGCCCCAGTGAGGACTCTATCTCCGCCAGTTCGATACGATATCCGCGCACCTTGACCTGGTGATCAATGCGTCCGAGAAATTCAATCGATCCATCCGCGCGATAGCGGGCGAGATCCCCAGTCCTGTAAAGCCGCGAGCCCGGCTTCCCAAATGGGTTGGGGACAAATTTTGAAGCGGTAAGTTCGGGGCGGCCAAGGTATCCGTGGGCCACCCCAAGGCCGCCAATATAAAGTTCACCGTAAACCCCCACGGGTTGCGGTTGCTGGTCATCGCCCAGGATATAGATCTGCGTATTTGCGATTGGCCGTCCGACAGTAATCGGCTTTTCCGTCGATTCCACTTTTTCGACGGTGGACCAGATGGTGGTTTCCGTGGGGCCGTAGACGTTCCAAAGCGAGTCGCAGCGGGTGAGCAATTGCTCCGCCAAATCCAACGGCATGGCTTCACCGCCGCAAAGTATCTTCAGTTTCGGTGAGCCTTTCCACTCCGCGACAAGCAATGCGCGCCAGGTGGCAGGAGTAGCCTGCATCACGGTCACTCCACTCTTTTTGAGCAATTCATTGAGAGCAAGCGCATCCACCGCCATTTCCCGGCTTACCATCAGCATCTTCGCACCACAGATCAGAGGGAGAAAAATTTCGAGGCCCGCGATATCAAACGAAAGCGTCGTGATCGCAACAAGCACGTCGGAAGAGGACAAACCCGGGCGCTCGCGCATCGATTCAAGCAGATTGGTAAGCGCACCGTGTGGGATTTCCACACCCTTAGGACGCCCCGTTGATCCCGAGGTAAAGAGAACGTATGCGAGATTTTCCGGTGTGACAGGTTTCGGCTGAAACGGGTTCGTTCCGGCCAAGTCATCATCAAGATTGACGATATGCGACTCCGACTTTGGGAGCAAATCCTTTACGGATCCCTGTGTAATAATAATGGACGGCGACGCATCCTCGATCATCACCTCAAGCCGTGCCTGGGGAAAGTCGGGATCCAATGGCACGTAGGCAGCGCCGACAAGCAATATCCCCAGCATCGCCGCGATCATCTCCGGCGAACGCTCAACGCAAATACCCACCAGCGTCCCGGGGCCTGCTCCAAGACTTTGCAAATGGGACGCTATTTCCTGCGAGCGGCTGTAAAGCGCACCGTAAGTCACGCTGCGTCCCTCGAACTCGATCGCAATCGCAGCAGGACTGCGCGCGCATTGCGCAGCGACAAGCTCATGCACCGGCGTCATCGAACAAGGCGCTGAGGTATCATTCCAATCTATCAGTAATTGCTTTTTCTCGGCATCGCACAAAAGGGGCAGTTCATCAATGGGCCGCGTGGCATTCTCCACAATGCCTTCCAGCAGTGTTTGAAAATGCCGGACCATGCGCTCAACAGTAGTCCTGTCAAACAGTGCCGTGCTGTAGATGAAGGAAGCACTGATTTCGTCGCCATTCTCGTATAATGACAACACAAGATCGAACTTGGCAGTGGTCAGCCCTGTCTCCACCGGCGTAATATTGATTCCGTCGGTACTCCACGAGGTTTCGCCTCCACGCAACATCACGAACATCACCTGGCAAAGCGGATGCTGCGAAAGGTTGCGCTCAGGCCTCAGCTTCTCAACGAGGATTTCAAACGGCAGATCCTGATGCGAAAAGGCTTCCAGCGACGTATCGCGGACCGATCGCAGAGCCCCGGTGAAACCCGGGTTGCCGGCAAGGCCCGTACGCAAGACGAGAGTATTCAGAAAAAACCCGATAAGGTCCTCCAATTCCGCCCGGTTGCGATTTGTGATCGGGGTTCCCACAACGATTTCCGTCTGGCCCGTGTAACGATGGAGAAACACCTTAAACGCCGTCAACAATGTAATAAACAACGTAACGTTTTCCTGCCTGCCCAGGGCCCTGAGCCCACGCACCACTCCCGGGGACAATGTAAATTTAACCTCGGAACCTGTATAGTCCGCGATGGCCGGACGCGACCGGTCCGTTGGCAACGATAGTGTCGGCAAGTCGTCCAGCTTGTTTTTCCAATAGGCGAATTGCTTTTCCAGTTCATCGCCCTGCAGTGTCTGCCGCTGCCATTCGCTGAAATCCGCGTATTGAATCGGCAATCCGGAAAGCGTGACGGCCTTGTTTATCACGAAGGATTCGTACAACGAATTCCACTCGGTCATGAAAATATTCTCCGACCACGCATCACTGATGATGTGATGAATATTTTTAACGAGGACGTGCTCTCCGCCACCGAGCTTCAGCAGGCTCAGCCTTAACAACGGGCCATGCGCCAGGTCGAACACATGTTTCATTTCCCCGTTAATGACCGCGCTGACGCGTGATTCACGCTCCGCAGGGCTGAGCGTCGAAAGATCGATGACAGGCAAATGCACCGGCCTGGCTTCGGAAATCATCTGCACGGGCTCGCCATCGGAGGCCTTGAACGTGGTTCTCAGGATTTCATGACGGCGGATGATCTCGGAAAAGCTCTTCTCCAGTGCGGAAATGTCCAATTGCCCCGTGATCCGGTAGGCGGACGTGAGGTTGTAGGCCCATCCGCCGGGCATCAACTGGTCCAGGAACCAGAGCCTGCGCTGAGGAAACGACGTTGGAAAAACAAACACATCAGAAGCGTCCCCCGTGTCTGCATTCGCAGCATTCATTCCTGAAAATTCCGGCCGTGTCATCGTCTGGCTCATACCGTGGTGCGTTTCATGCGGCGCGACTGGCGCGACACCGAAGCGATGGGACTGAGACTTATGGAGGGTTTGTGAGCACCCGGCGACGCGGGGGCGAAGGGATTTTCATAACCCAGCATAGCCGCCATGCGCCATGTGTTCCCGGAAAGGAAATCACTCGTGTATTCCGCCCGCCAGCTCTCCGCCACCTCAGCTTTGATTCCCTGGTGTTTCTGGAAATTGTGATCGCCCACCTGCTGCGATAGCGGGTGCAGGCCATCGGTCATCTTTCCTTTCGCGTCGTCATACGGTTGCAGCATTGCCGGGTCGAAATTCAGCCCCGCCGAGGCGCAAATAGCTTCCAGCGTCGCTTGCGGTTGAGCCAGCAAATCCTCGAATTTTACGCGGTGCTGCCGCTCGCGCGGCACACTGGCCAGGAACTGCTGTATATTTTCGTTGGAAATCAGCCATGTGAGTTCCGCCATTTCCCTGGCGGAAAAATTATGCCGGTGACGGTAAGGCGATTCGAGAATAAAGCGCCCCTTTTCATACGAGCGGATCATGCCCAGGGGATGACGCGTGAGATGCAGGTAGAATGCATCCTCAAACCAAAGTTCCGCGCGTTTCAAAATTTCGATATCCATGGCGTATTCCGGCGTCTTGTCGACGAGGATGCGTGGAGCGGTCCATTCCTGCATTTGCCGGTAGAATTTCTGAACGCTCCATCCGGCGTCTTCAAACCCCCGCATCATGGCCTTCGCCTCGTCCGCATCGCATTTTTTGATCTCCATGAGAGCACGGACAGTCCCCTCGAGCATGTACTTCTCAAACCCCTCGTGGGTCGAGTTGCGTTCCGCGAGCGTGTTGAACGGAAGCAATTGCAACTCGGGGGGCGAGAACAAACCGGGATTCCCCGCAAGCATCACACGGCATAACGTCGATCCGGAACGCATGGCGCTGAGCATGAAAATCGCACGTGGATTTTTTCCCGCCCCATTGACGGGAATGGCTGGTGGAGCATTGCCGACCAGGTTTCTCATCCATGCGATTTTTGCAGCGTCTATCTTTTCGACCGATTCGATCTCAATGCGATGTCCGCACCCGGCGCGGGCAACTGCGTCGCCGTAGTTCTTTTCCAGCAGTTTTGCAAGTGACGCAATGTCTGGCGCTTCAAAAATCACCACCAGCAATACATGTTCCCCGAGAAATTCCCGCAGCTGGTTCACGATCCGCAACGCTGAAAGCGAGTCGCCGCCCATGTCGAAGAAGTTGGCATGAATTCCGATGCGTCCGATCCCCAGCACCTGCTCCCAGATTGAAGCCAGCTTCTTTTCAAGCGGCGTCACTGGCGCGTCCGATACCTCACTGGCCCTGGCATAGTCCGGCGCAGGCAGGGCCCTGCGGTCTATCTTTCCATTCGAAGTAAGAGGCAAGGCATCCAGCATCACGAAAGCCTGGGGTACCATGTATTCCGGCAGCGTGGTCTTCAATGAGGAAGCCAGTTCGGATGCTGTCGTTCCCGCATTGCGCAGCACACAATAGGCAACCAGCCGTTTTTCACCGGGCCTATCCTCACGGCCAATCACTACGCACTGCCGAATGGCGGGATTCCGGGCAAGCACCGATTCGATTTCCTCGAGTTCGATCCGTAAGCCGCGGATTTTCACCTGATGGTCGAGGCGCCCGAGGAATTCGATTGCCCCGTCCTCCCGGTAGCGGGCAAGGTCGCCCGTCTTGTAGAGTCTCCCCGCGCCCAGCGGGTTCGGAATGAATTTTTCCGCGGTCAATTCCGGTCGCGCGAGGTAACCCCGGGCAAGTTGAACGCCACCGATATGCAACTCGCCTGCAATACCTACCGGCATCGGTTGCATCGTGTGGTCGAGGATGTAAACCTGCGTGTTCGCCACGGGCCGGCCGATCGGCACGACATTTTCCTTAGAATTCCGATCGCATTTCCAGTAGGTGACGTCCACGGATGCCTCGGTCGGACCGTAGAGATTGTGCAATTCCGTGCCGGATAGCGTGGCAAAGAAACACTCCTGCGTTTCATGCGGAAGAGCTTCGCCACTGCATATCACGCGTTTCAGGGAAGCGCACTTGTCTGCATCCCTGTCGGTCAGGAACGCGCTCAACATCGGCGGCACAAAATGCATCGTCGTGATGTCCCGGCTGCGAATCGTCTCGATTAAATAACCGCTATCGCCGTGCAAACCGGGCCGCGCCACAACCATGCGCGCGCCGAACATCAGCGGCCAGAAAAACTCCCACACCGACACATCAAATGTAAAAGGCGTTTTTTGCAGTATGGCGTCACTACCCCCGATACCATATGCATCCTGCATCCAAAGCAGGCGGTTGCAGATGCCACGGTGCGTATTCATCGCCCCCTTCGGCTTTCCGGTCGAACCCGAGGTATAAATGACGTATGCGAGATTTTCCGGTTTTACTCGGCTTTCCGGGGCGTCATCGCTTTCGTCCGTAAACTTGTCGAGGCTGATGACATGCGCCGAATGTTGCGGCAGACGCTCCAGCAAATGGCTCTGGGTCAGAAGCACAGGCGCTTTCGCATCCTCCAGCATGAATGCCAGGCGATCCTTCGGATAATCTGGATCAAGCGGAACATACGCACCCCCTGCTTTCAGGATTGCCAGGAGGGCCACGGGCATCTCAAGAGACCGTTCCATGCAAACACCCACGAGTGTTTCCGGGCCGACGCCGAGGCTGCGTAATTCCTGAGCGAGTTTGTTAGCCCGCCGGTCCAACCCGCGATATGTCAAAGTCTCCTTCTCAAAAACGAGCGCAATCGCATCCGGGGTGCGTTTCACCTGGCTCTCAATCAACGCGTGGAGGGTGGCATCCGCGGGATAATCAACCCGGGTATCGTTCCATTTAACGAGAATGCGATTTTTCTCCGCATCGCCAAGCAGCGGTAGTTCACAAACAGGCTGATCCTGATTCGCCGCAATGGCTTCCAGCAGAGTCTTATAGTGCTCCAGCCAGCGACGCACAGTTTCAGGATCATAAAGATCGGTGTTGTGATCGCATTGCAGTTCCAGCACGCCATTTTTCTCGGCGACGTTCAGATAAATCTCAAACAACGCCGTGTCGGTCGGGCCACGATACGGATATCCCTGCGTGAGAAGCTCCATTTCCAGATCATCCAGTTTCTTGTGGAATTCCCCGCTCTCGAAATTGAACAGCACCGAGAAGAGCAGCGAACGTGAAGGATCGCGCGGCAGATTGATCGCCTTGAACAATCGCCCGAGGAAATATTCCTGGTGCTCCGAGGCCTCAAGCACGAGACTCTTGGTGCCAGCGAAATAATCGCGAACTTTGATATCGTCGTTTATCCGGCTGCGGAGCGGCAGCACATTCGTTGTATTTGTGAAAAGGCTCTTTCCGCCATCAAGATCACGAACGCCGCTTTCAAATGACACGCCGACCACGACATCATCCTGATTGCTCAGGCGATGCATCAGAATGTTGAATGCGGAGAACACTGTCATGAACATGGAGCAACGCATTTCCGCGCCGGCATGTTTCAACTTCTGGCACAAATCCCCCTCAAGCGTGAGGGTCTGGCGGGCTCCGCGATAAGTCAGCATCTGGGGGCGTGGATGGTCCGCAGGCAATTCCAAGGGCGGAGGCAGTTCCTTGAACTGACCGGTCCAGTAAGCCTCGGATTCCTTCAAATCCTGAGCCTGGCGCCAGCGCACGTAATCGCGCGGTTGCAGCGTGCGCTCGAGCTGTGGCTTCAGTCCCTTGGACTCCGCAGCGTAGATTGCAG
>Ga0268264_10000748_pt1 | contig 36682 bp, 36 predicted proteins | sample KBSSwiS32_FD_190357 | JGI IMG/M metagenome (GOLD analysis project Ga0268264, IMG submission 190357) | Switchgrass rhizosphere microbial communities from Kellogg Biological Station, Michigan, USA - KBS Switchgrass S3-2 (SPAdes) (version 2) | ecosystem: Host-associated > Plants > Roots >...
TCGTGGGTCGACCCGGATGGGCGAGTCCCCGGGCTACCTGACCGCCTACCTCCCCGGCTGGCTGATCGGCGGGATCGGCGTCGGGTTGGCGCTGCCCAACCTGATGGCCGGGTCGACCCACGACCTCCCGCCGTCGATGGCCGCCACCGGCAGCGGCGTCATCACGATGGCCCGCCAGATCGGCTTCGTGGTCGGCGTGAGCATCCTGTTCGCGCTGGTGGGCGACGACGTCGGGCCGGCCGCGATGCACGGCTTCCGCGAGATGTGGGTGGTCGCGGCACTGCTGCTGGTGGCCGCCGCGGCCGCCGCCCTCGGCACCTCCCGACCCCCACGCCCCGATAGTCCGTGACGCTTTGGTTGTGGACAACGTGTCATCCACAACCATTTCGTCACGGACTATCGCGACGGCAGGGGGGTCAGCGGCGCAGGCGGACGGGGTCTCCGGAGCCACCGCGTCGCACCAGCCAGGCCTCGGTGATATGGGTGAACATCGCGGCCGATGCGCCCTCGGGGTCGTGGGCCGCGATGCGCAGGTAGATGTTGCGGTGGCCCCGGTTGGAGGCCACGCACAGGTCGCGCCGGACCTCGCCGAGGTAGCGGGCGGTGTTGACCACCTGGCTCTCCAGCGCCCGGACCACGGCCCGCGAGATCCGGTTGCCTGAGGTCAGCATGATCAGGTCGTGGAAGGCCCGGTCCTGCACGGCGTACGCCGTCGGGTCGTCGACCAGCTCGTCCATCAGGTCGACCAGCCGCTCGAGCTGGTCGACCACGTCCTGGTCCGCGTCGCGGGCCGCCACGTTGGCCATGTCCGACTCGAGGATGCGCCGGGTGACGACGAGATCGTCGAGGACGTCCAGCCCGCTGTCCTCGGCGATGCTCGCGGTGAGCACCAGCTCGTCGAGCATGTTCCACATCACCTGGGGGTTGACCACGGTGCCCGACCCGCGTCGTACCTGGACCAGCCCCTTCTCCTGGAGCATCTTCACTGCCTCGCGAACCACCGTGCGGCTCACCGAGTAGCTCTCGCACAGCGCCGGCTCCGAGGGCATCGCGGAGCCGGGCGCCCACTGGCCCCGGACGATCCGTCCGACCAGCTCGCCGGCGAGGGCGCCGGGGAGGTTCGCGGGCCGCCGGGCCCAGTCCGGGAGCCCCCCGCCATCGGTGGGTGCCGCCGGCCCTGCACTCGTCATCTGGTCCTCCGTCGTGCCGGCGACGCGCCGGGCCTCGCCTGCTTCCTTGAAGTCTAAGCGTAGACGATTGACATCAGACGTCAGACAACTTATGTTCGTCCAAATTCCGGCCCTGGTCCCGAGCCATGGCCCTTGATTGGGAGCGAGCAGCGCGATGAAACATCGACGTCTCTGGCCCGCCGTCGCCGTGATGGTGCTGGCCTTCGTAAGTGCGTGTGGGGGGTCAGGAGGTGGCTCCTCCAAGGCGGACCTGACGGTCTGGGTCGACGCGGCCCGGCTCCCGGTGGCGAAGGCCTACCAGAAGGCCCACCCCGACGTGAAGATGGACATCGTGACCTTCGACGGAGACGGGAACGGCGCCACCACCCTCCAGTCGAAGATCCAGCTCTGGAACAAGGCCGGCAAGGGCTGGCCGGATGTCATCTTCAGCGAGCAGGCCAACGACCCGGTCTGGATGGGGCAAAAGCCCTTCGACTTCGCGGCGACGATCACCGACCTGATGCCCGACTCCGTGCTCAGCCAGTGGCCGGCCACGTCCACCGCACAGTGCACGGTCGACGGCCGGCAGGTCTGCGTGCAGGACAACATCGCCCAGGTGGTGCTGTGGGTGAACAAGAAGAAGATGGACGAGTTCGGCTACACCGTGCCCACCACCTGGCAGGACTGGGCCGCACTCGGCGCCAAGGTCGCCACGGAGCATCCCGGCTACATCGTCGGCAACATCGGCGACTCCTACAGCCACTGGATCTACCTGTGGGCGAACCAGTGCCCGCTGTCGGGCGTCGACGGCAACTCGGTCACGATCAACGCGACCGATCAGCACTGCACCGAGATGGCGGACCTGGTCGACCCGCTGATCAAGAACGGCACGCTGCCCCCGCTGGGCGTCTTCACCCCTGACTTCGCCAAGCAGTACGGCGGCGACGACGACAAGGTGCTGATGATGCCCGGCCCCTCGTGGTACGCGAAGGCGGTGTTCAACGACACCCTGCACATGCCGGCCGGCGAGATCACCGCGGCTCCCCCGCTCCAGTGGGAGGGCGATTCCGAGGTCACCACCGGCCAGGTCGGCGGCGGGCCGTGGATCATCTCCAAGCACGCCAAGGACTCCAAGGCGGCGGCCGACTTCGTCACCTACGCCACGACCGAGTTCAACCCGACCGGCGCGGACGCCCGGCCCGGCTACCCGGCGTACGCGCCGGCTGCCGACACCTGGCTCAAGGGAATGGCTGCCGACACCTTCTTCGCGTCCGACCCGACGCCGGCCCTCAAGGACGCTGCCGACAAGATCTGGGGTGGCTGGAGCCTGGTCACCTATCCCGACCAGCCGGTCTGGTCGGACACGGTCGTGTCGAAGCTGGTCGCCGGCGACTCGCTGAGCTCGCTGTTGGAGCCGCTCGGCGAGGCCTTGGCGAACGCTGCCAAAGCGGCTGGGTATGACGTCGCCGGCAACTGAGCACCGCAGCACCTCCGCCACTGAGGACCAGGGCGGCGCCGCTGCCCTGAGCTCCTCGTCCGTGCAGGTCGCGCGCTCGCGCGGCCTGCACGGGTGGCGGGCCTTCTCCTTCGTCGTCCCCTACCTGCTGTTCCTCGTCCTCTTCGGCATCCTGCCCATGCTCTATGCGCTCAAGCTCGCCTTCACCAAGGCGAGCGGCGGCTTCGCAGGCTTCCGCAACTTCACCGACACCGCGAAGGACTACCGCTTCGTGCCGGCCATGGAGCACGTCCTGGTCTACACGACCGTGTGGCTGAGCCTGCTGATGGTGTTCGTGGTGCTGCTGGCGCTGCTCCTCCACGGCCGCGCCAGCCGGGCCTCCTCGATGTTCCGGTTCATGTACTACTTCCCCGGGGCGCTGGCAGGAGCGGCCTCGGTGCTGGTGTGGCTGTTCATGCTGGACCCCTCGGTCAGCCCGGGGTCGTTCTTCGTCCACCACGTGCTCGGCGCGCACCACTTCGTCGAGTCCATCGCGCCCGGCAAGCTGCCGTTCATCTTCGCGATGATCGCATTCTGGACGGGGGCCGGCGGCTGGGTCGTGGTGCTCTACGGAGCGTTGAACACCATCCCGACCGAGCTGGAGGACGCGGCGCGGATCGACGGCGCGGGGCCCTTGACCCTGGCCCTGCGGCTGAAGCTGCCGCTGATCCGCAAGTGGATCGCCTACATGGTGATCCTGTCCTTCGCCACGGGGACCCAGCTCTTCGTCGAGCCGCAGCTGGTCAACCAGGCCAGCCTCGGCATGGTGCCCGACACATGGTCGTCCAACCAGCTGGGCTACCAGCTGGCCTTCCGCTACGCCGACTTCAACGCCGCTGCCGCGATCGCCGTCGATCTCCTCGTGGTCGGGCTGCTGGCCGCGTTCGTGATCATCTCCCGCACCGGACTCTTCAAGGCTGCTGACTGATGGCTCTCTTGCTCCGCGGGCTCCGTCTCGCGATCCTCACCGCCTTCGCGGTCTTCTTCGTGGCGCCGATGCTCTGGCTCGTGCTCGCCCCGACGAAGTCCGACCGCGACCTGGTCGACCGCGGCCCGTTCACCTTCGGGAGCTTCCACCACGTCGCCACGGCCTGGCACCACCTCAACGGCTTCAGCGACCACATCTACCTGACCTGGATCGGCAACTCACTGATCTACGCCGTGAGCGCCACCCTGATCGTCCTGGTGACCGCAGTCCCGGCCGGCTACGCGCTCGCGCTCGGCGACTTCCCGGGGCGCCGGGTGGTGCTGACGATCACCCTCGTGGTGATGATCATGCCCGCGGCGGCGCTGGTGCTGCCGATCTTCCTCGAGCTCAACGCGCTGCACCTGATCGGCAGCGTGCTCTCGGTGATCCTGCCGTTCGCGTTCTTCCCGTTCGGGGTGAACCTGGCCTACATCTACTACTCGACCGCAATCCCCCGCGAGCTCCTCGACGCCGCACGCGTCGACGGGTGCGGCGAGTGGGCCACCTTCCGCCACATCGCGCTGCCCCTGGCGAAGCCGGTGGTCGCGCTGGTGCTGTTCTTCAGCTTCGTCTCGGACTGGAACAACTTCTTCCTGCCCTACACCGTGCTCGGCGACTCCAAGCAGTACCCGATCCAGGTGGGGCTCTCGACGCTGCTCTCGTCCACACCCTCCTTCAACCCGGCGACCGGCGGAGGCGGCCAGCAGGTGGGCATCTTCCGGCCCGAGCTGGCCCTCGCGACCCTGATCGCGGTGATCCCGGTCGCGATCGTCTTCATGCTCTCGCAGCGCACCCTGGTGCGCGGCCTGGTCGGTGGCGGGGTGAAGGAGTGACTCCCAGGGCTGACCGCCGACCCGCCCCGGAGGTCGGCTGAGATGCGGATCACCGGCTATCGGACCCTCACCACGGTCCATGACTGGGGTCGCCCGGTGGGCGACGCCAACGGCGTCTTCGAGGACGGGCGCCTGTCCGTCCCGATCATCCTGGTCGACACCGACGAGGGCATCACCGGCGTCGGCCTCGGCCCGCACCAGGGGCTCGGCACGGTGTTCACCGCCATCGAGGGCCAGGACCCCCGGGCCACGGTCGCGCTCTACGACCGGATGCTGCGCCACGTGTTCAAGGCCGGCCACGCCGGCGCCGTCTTCGGGACGATCGGCGCGCTCGACTCGGCGCTGTGGGACATCAAGGCGAAGGCCGCCGGCCAGCCGCTGTGGCGGCTGCTCGGGGGGCTGGACCGCACGGTGCCGGCCTATGCCTCCGGGCTGGACATCGCGCTCTCGGAGGAGCAGCTCGCGGCGGCGTACCGGACCTACGCAGAGCACGGCCTGCGGGTGGCGAAGCTCAAGGGCGGTCTCGACGTCCGGCAGGACCTGGCGCGACTGACGCTGGTCCGCGACGTGCTCGCCGACGCCAACCCGGAGACCCGGCCGGGGCTGATGCTCGACGCCAACGAGTCGTGGTCGCGCAAGCAGGCCGTACGCCACGTGGCCGAGCTCGAACGCAGCCTCGACCTGATCTGGGTCGAGGAGCCGGTCCGCCGGTGGGACGCCGAGGGGATGGTCACGGTGAGCCGGTCGGTCCGCGCGTCGGTCGCGTCCGGGGAGAACCTCAGCGGGCTCGAACAGTTCCGTCCGCTCCTCGACGCGGGAGCCCTGGACGTCGTCCAGACCGCGGCCGGCTGGGGTGTCACCCACTTCCTGCGGGTGGCGGCTCTGGCCCACGCCCACGACCTGCCGGTCAGCCCGATCGGCACCACGCCGCTGGGGCTGGTGCACGCGGCGACCGCGGTCCCCAACCACATGACGACCGAGCTCCAGGACCTGGTCCCGCCCACCGGGCTCACCGTGGACCTGCAGATCGAGGAGGGCCAGTTCGTCCTGGGCGACAGCCCCGGGCTGGGCGTGACCGTCGACGAGGAGGCGATCGCGCTGCTCCAGACACCCGACAGCCTGCCCCGGCGGGCGGGCCCGCACATCCGGCCCTCGCACGCAGGCAGGCGACTCGACTCCGAGCCGCTTCGGTGAGCTCGCACCGCCTCGATCGCATCGACCTGGTGCTGATGCAGGACCCCGACGGGCACCCCCGGGAGGCGCTGGACGAGGCCGCTCCGGCGCTGTCCCAGCTGCGGTCCGAACGCGTCATCGGAGGCTTCGGCGCCTTCGCCCGCCGGCACTCCGCGGTGGCGAGTGTCGTCGTCGGCCTGCGGACCGCCGACAGGTGCGCGACCTGGTCACCCGGTGGGGGCTCGAGGTGCCGGAGGAGCTGTGGACCGGCGCTGACCGATCAGGGTCCGGTCGCCCCCGATCGAGCGGCCTGATCGGATCTATTCGACCGAAGGAGGCGAAATTTGATCCATAATGCGCGTCATTAGGTGTAGACATCCGATGTCTTACCACTTTAGAGTCGCGGCGATCGGACGAGGAGGCGAGCCAGGGTGCCCGACATCGAGGCGATGGACCAGCAACACCTCAGCGCCCCCGACGCGAAGCCGGAAGCCGCGTCGTCGAGCGACCCAGCGACCACCGCAGCCCAGGAGGTGACCGTGCCGGAGCCCGAGCCGCAGTCCTCGGGGCAGCTCAGGCTCCGAGTGGTCGGCGCGCTGCTGCTCCTGCTGCGTCTGGGTCCGGTGCTGATCCTCGGGGTGCTGGTGCTGGTGCTCTCGAACCTGTCGCCGGTCTTCGCGACGACCCAGAACCTCGGCAACGTCCTGTCCCAGACGGCCGTCATCGCGATCCTGGCCATCGGGCAGCTCCTGGTCATCCTGACCCGGGGCATCGACCTCTCGGTCGGGTCGACCCTGGCACTGTCCGCGGTGGTAGGGGCCACGATCTTCGGTTCGGGCCACGGCGGGGCGCTCACGGTGCTGGCCATGCTCGGCACCGGCGCGGCCGTCGGCGCCGTCAACGGGCTGGTGCTCGTCTACGGCCGGCTGCCGCACCCGTTCATCATCACGCTCGCGACGCTGAGCATCGCGCGCGGCTTGGCCCTCGGCATCTCGGGCGGGCAGCCCATCCGGGGGATGCCCGACATCGTCGGCAGCATCGGTGGCGACTCGGCGACCTGGCTGGCCGCCTGGCTGCCGAACTCGACGTTCCTGCTCGCCGGCGTCGCGGTGGTGGTCACGATCTTCCTGACCCGCGTGGTGTGGGGCCGCTGGATCTACGCCGTCGGCGGCAACCCGGACGGCGCACGCCGGCTCGGCATCCCGCGGTCCGCCGTGCTGATCTCGGTCTATGTGTGCAGCGGCCTGTTGGCCGGCGTCGCGGCGATCGTCACCTCGGGCCGGCTCAACGCCGGGTCGCCCACGTTCGGCGACCTCGCCGAGCTCGACGCGATCGCGGCGGTCGTGATCGGCGGCGCCAGCTTCCTCGGCGGCCGCGGCCACGTCGGGCACGCGCTGGTGGGTGCGTTCATGATCGGCGTGATCCGCAACGGCATGAACCTGCTCAACATCGAGGCCTACCTGCAGCTCATCGTGATCGGCGTCGTCATCGTCATCGCGGTCGAGAGCGACGTGCTGCGCGGACGCCTCGAGAGCCGGTTCCGCGTGCTGAAGTCGGCCGCGTCATGAACACCCCCGCCAACATGAGCACGGCTCCCGCGCTCGCGGTCCGCGGCGCCACCAAGCGCTTCGGCGCGGTCCTGGCCCTCGACGAGGTCGACCTCGTGGCCAGGCACGGCGAGGTCCTGGCCCTCCTCGGCGACAACGGCGCCGGCAAGTCGACCCTGATCAACTGCATCAGCGGTGTGCACCGGCTTGACTCCGGTGTGATCGAGGTGGAGGGGAAGGCCGTCTCGATGTCCAGCCCGTCGGTGGCCCGGGCCGCGGGCATCGAGACGGTCTACCAGGACCTCGCCCTCTTCGACAACCTCGACGCGACCGCGAACCTGTTCGCCGGGCGCGAGGAGGCCGTGCCGGCCTGGCTGCCTCGCGGGATGCGGTGGATGCGCCGCGGCGAGATGAGCCGCTCCTCGGCGCAGAGGCTGGACCGGCTGCAGATCACCCTGCCGGACCGGAGCTCCAGCGTCGGCATGATGTCCGGCGGGCAGCGCCAGGCCGTGGCGGTCGCCCGCTCGGCGGCGTTCGCCTCACGCATCGTGATCCTCGACGAGCCGACCGCCGCGCTGGGCCTGCGCGAGTCGCGCCAGGTGCTCGACCTCATCCTCAGGCTGCGCTCGGAGGGCTGTGCCGTCATCGTCATCTCCCACGCCATGGACCACGTCATGGAGATCGCGGACCGGGCCGTGGTCATGCGGCGCGGTCGCGTCGTGGGCGAGGAGGTGCCCCGTCCTGACAACAGGTCGCGGCTGGTCTCGCTGATCGTGGGAGGTGAGGGCTGACCGCACACGGACTCCACCCCGCCTCTCCTCGCCGTACCGCCCTGCGGACGGCTTGGCGAGACACGCCTGTTCAATGGAAGGGACCACGAGAAGGATGAAGAGAACGAGTCACCTGCTGGCCGCGGTTGCGGCCACGGCACTGCTCGCCGCCGGATGCTCGAGCGACGACTCCAAGGGCAACGACAAGGCCTCCGGCGACGGGGGCGGCAAGACCGTCAAGATCGGGTTCATCACCAAGTTCCCCGTCGACTTCTACGACATCATGGTCGACGCGGCGAAGGAGTGGGACAGCAAGGAGTCCGGGGCCGAGGTCATGTTCGCGCAGGGCAAGAGCGGCACCGACGACGAGGGCGAGATCGCCGCCATCCAGTCGTTCGTCACCCAGCAGGTCGACGCGATCGTCATCGCGCCGACCAGCCCCAACGTGCAGGACGACCTGCAGAAGGCCGTCGACGCCGGCATCAAGGTGATCCTGGTCGACAACGACATCCCCGACTGGGACGGCAAGACCTCCGTCGTGGCCACCGACAACAAGGCCGGTGGAGTGCTCGCCGGCAAGTGGCTCGCCGAGAACCTGCCCGCAGGCGCGCAGCTCGCCGTCCTGCAGGGGGTGCTGGGCAACCCGTCGCTGGATGACCGCGTGAGCGGCATGAAGGAGGGGCTGGGGGATGCCGCGGAGATCGTCGCCGAGCCGGCGGCCGACTGTGACGAGACCAAGGGGCTCAACGCGGCCCAGGACATCCTCACCGCCAACCCTGACCTCGACGCGATCTACGCAGCCTGCAGCCCGTCGCTGATCGGTGCCATCCAAGCCGTCGACGCGGCCGGTAAGACCGGGATGATCATGGTGGGCTTCGACGCCGCACCGGACGAGCTGAAAGCCATCGCCGCGGGCACCGAGAGCGCCACGGTCGCCCAGTTCCCCGACAAGATGGGCAGCATGAGCGTGCAGACGGCGTTCGACGCGGTCAGTGGCAAGGACGTGGAGCCCTCGATCGACACCGGCACCGAGATAGTGACCAAGGACAACCTCGGCGACTTCCAGTGAGCCGTTGACCAGTCCCAGTGGTTGTCGTGCCGGTCGCCTCCAGGAGGCGGCCGGTACGACGCCACCCCCGACGGCGCCGACCCCTCCGGCGCCACCCGCCCTGGTCGACAGCCACGTGCACTTCTGGGACCGCCGGAGGTTCGACTACGCGTGGCTGGCCGGGGCGGGTCCGGCCCTCGAGCGCGACTTCGGGCCCGACGACCTCGCGCCCGAGCTGGCGCCGCTGGCCGGGTCCGGCCCCGTGAGCCTGGTGTTCGTGCAGGCCGACTGCCGCTCCGACCAGGGCGCGGCGGAGGCCGCCTGGGTGCACGGGCTGGCCACGACCGGCTCTCCGGTGCTCGCCGTCGTGGCGCACGCGTCGCTCGAGAGGGGCCGTGACTGCGCGGCCGAGCTCGAGCGGCTGGTGGCCGAGGTGCCGGTGGTGTCCGGGGTGCGCCGGCTCCTTCAGGACGAGCCGCCCGGGTTCGTCACCGCGGGGTCGCTGCGCGAGGGCGTGGGGCTGCTGGCCAGGCACGGGCTGACGATGGACCTGTGCGTGCGCCAGCACCAGCTGGGCGAGGTCGCGGAGCTGGTGCGGAGCTGCCCCGAGGTCCTCTTCGTGCTCGACCACCTCGGCAAGCCGAGGATCGCGGACGAGGAGCTCGCGGCCTGGGCCGCGGACATCAGCCGGCTCGCGGCTCTGCCCAACGTCCGGTGCAAGCTGTCCGGGCTGTTGAGCGAGGCACCGCCCGAGCGGCGTACGTCGACGGCCCTGCGACCCTGGCTCGACCACGCGCTCGGCGCCTTCGGGCCTGAGCGGTGCATGTTCGGCAGCGACTGGCCGGTGCTGACCGGTGCGGGCGGCTACGACCAGTGGCACCGGGTCGTCCTCGACGCCATCTCGGGGCTGGCCGAGGAGCAACGACGCCAGGTCCTCAGTGGCACCGCGGCGGCCACCTATGATCCGGTCAACCGTGCCGCTCGAGCGAAGGATTCGTGCCATGGCTCTGACTGATGAAGCCATCCTGCGGATCAAGGAGATGATCCTCGGCGGCCAGCTCAAACCGGGCGACCGGCTCCCCCGGGAGGCCGATCTCGCCGAGACTCTCGGCCTCTCGCGCAACTCGCTCCGCGAGGCCGTGCGCGCCCTGGCACTGATCAACATCCTCGATGTGCGCCAGGGCGACGGCACCTACGTCACCAGCCTCGACCCCAACCTGCTCCTCGACGCGCTCACGTTCGTCGTCGACTTCCATCGAGACGACAGCGTCCTCGACTTCCTCCGCGTGCGCCGGATCCTCGAGCCGGCGGCGGCGGCCATGGCCGCCCAGACGGTCACACCCGAGCAGCTGCAGGAGATGCAGGCGGTCATCGACGCCTCCCACGTCGACTCGACGCCGGAGGAGCTGCTCACCTCCGACATCGAGTTCCACCGCCTGGTCAGCAGCGCCTCCGGCAACGCGGTGCTGGCCTCCCTGATCGAGGGGCTGTCCGGGCCGACCAACCGGGCCCGCATCTGGCGGGGTCGGACCCAGGCCGGCGCGCAGGACCGGACGGTCCGCGAGCACCAGGCCATCCTCGACGCGCTCGTGGCCGGCGAGCCGGACCTGGCGCATGCGGCGATGGTCTCGCACGTCGCGGGGGTGGAGGCCTGGTTGCGGCTGGTCCGATAGGTGGGATCACAGACATCCGATCTATCTGCGTGACTTAGACTGTTCTTGCGGCTGCAGAGCCCATTCTGCGGCGTTTACATCCGATGAATCGGAGGCCCGGCCTCCGCCGAAGAACCTGCGGAAGGTGGCCATGGCGCGCTTCGTGTCGCTGGAGCCGATCGACGTCCGGTTCCCGACCTCGCGGCACCTCGACGGCTCCGACGCGATGAACCCGGAGCCGGACTACTCCGCGGCCTACATCGTGGTCAGCACGGACGCCGATGACGGCCTGGAGGGGCACGGGTTCACCTTCACCACCGGCCGCGGCAACGACGTGCAGACGGTTGCGACCGCCGCGCTGGCGCCCTGGCTGCTCGGCCGTGACGTCGACGACGTGCTGGACAACCTGGGTCCGTTCGGCCGCGAGCTGACCCACGACCCGCAGCTGCGCTGGCTGGGCCCGGAGAAGGGCGTGGTGCACATGGCGTGCGGCGCGCTCATCAACGCCCTGTGGGACCTGCGGGCCAAGCGGGCCGGGCTGCCGCTGTGGCAGCTGCTGTCGCGACTCAGCCCCGAGGAGATCGTGGAGCTGGTCGACTTCACCTACCTGACCGACGCGCTCACCCGCGACGACGCGCTCGCGCTCCTGCGCAACGCCGGCCGCACGCGGGCCGAGCGCGAGCAGGTGCTCGTAGAGACGGGCTACCCGGCGTACACCACGACCCCGGGGTGGCTGGGCTACGACGACGCCAAGCTGGCCCGGCTCTCGCGGGAGGCCGTCGCCGACGGCTTCGACCTGATCAAGCTCAAGGTCGGAGCCTCCATCGACGACGACCTGCGCCGGATGGCGGTGGCCCGCGAGGCGGTCGGCCCCGGCATCCGGGTCGCCATCGACGCCAACCAGCGCTGGGAGGTCGACCAGGCGACGGCCTGGGTCAGCCGGCTCAGCGAGTACGACCCGTACTGGATCGAGGAGCCCACCAGCCCCGACGACATCCTGGGCCACGCCGTGATCCGGGCGAAGGTGACGCCGGTGCGAGTGGCCACCGGGGAGCACGCCCACAACCGGGTGATGTTCAAGCAGTTCCTCCAGGCCGGCGCGATCGACATCGTCCAGCTCGACGCCAGCCGCGTCGCGGGCGTCAACGAGAACATCGCCATCCTGCTGCTGGCGGCCAAGTTCGGCGTCCCGGTCTGTCCGCACGCCGGCGGCGTCGGGCTCTGCGAGGTGGTGCGCCACCTGGCGATGTTCGACTTCGTCGCCGTGAGCGCCAGCATGACGGGCCGCTACATCGAGTACGTCGACCACCTGCACGAGCACTTCCTCGACCCGGCGGTGGTGACCGGGGGTCGCTACGTCGCCCCGTCGATGCCGGGCGCCAGCACCGAGATGCTGGCTGCCTCGATCCGCGACCACCGCTACCCCGACGGTCCGGTCTGGAGTGAGGGCTGATGCTGGCAGCGCAGTACGTCGCGGGTAGCGGCATCGAGGTCGCGACCGTCCCGCCGGAGCAGCCGGGGCCCGGTGAGGTGCGGATCGAGGTGGCCTACGTCGGCATCTGCGGCACGGACCTGCACATCCTCGCCGGCCACATGGACGAGCGGGTCGCCGACCACGGGGTCATCGGGCACGAGGTCTCGGGCCGGGTCGGGGCCCTCGGCGAGGGTGCCACCGCCTGGGCGGTGGGCGACCCGGTGACCGTGATGCCGCTGCGGTGGTGCGGCAGCTGCCCGACCTGCCGGGCCGGCCACACCCACATCTGCGACCGGCTCGACTTCGTCGGGATCGACTCCCCCGGCGGGATGCAGCAGCTCTGGAACGTCCCGCAGGAGCTCCTCGTGCCGCTGCCACCCACGCTGGCGCTGCGCGACGCCGCGCTCGTCGAGCCGGTCGCGGTGGCCCATCACGACGTCGCCCGCTCCGCGCTCTCGGCCGGGGAGCGCGCACTGGTCGTCGGCGGCGGCCCCATCGGCGTGCTGATCGCGGTCGTGGCCCGCGGCCAGGGTGCGCAGGTGCTGCTGGCCGAGCCCGACCCCTACCGTCGTTCGGTCGTCGCCGGACTCGGGATCGAGGTCCTCGACCCCGGGGCGGCCGACGTCGCGGCCACCCTCGACGGCTGGTCGGAGGGCGCCGGCGCCGCCGTCGCCTTCGAGGTCTCGGGCAGCCAGCCCGGCCTCGACCTCGCGGTGAGCTCGCTGGGCGCACGCGGCCGGCTCGTGGTGGTCGGCATCCACGCCGAGCCGCGACAGGTCGACATGAAGCGGGTGTTCTGGAAGGAGCTGCAGTTCCTCGGCGCCCGCGTCTACGAACGCGCAGACTTCGTCGCCGCCGTCCGGCTCCTCGACGAGGGTGCGATCCCCGTCGACGCGCTGGTCTCGAGGGTCGACGCGCTCGCCGACGCGCCAGCGGCGTTCGAGCGGCTGGCCGAGGGCGGCCGCGTGATGAAGGTGCTCGTCGACTGCAGGTCCGGAGCGACGTCATGACGGGCCGCGAGTCGCAGGTCGGACCGAGCTGCTTCGACCTGACCGGGCGGCTGGCCGTGGTCACCGGCGCCAGCCGCGGGCTCGGGCGGGCGATGGCTGTGGCGCTGGCCGCCGCGGGCGCCGACATCGTGGGGGTCAGCGCCTCCCTGCAGCCGACCGGGAGCGAGGTCCAGACGAAGGTCCTCGGGCTGGGCAGATCCTTCGAGGGGCACCGGGTCGACTTCGCCGACCGGAGCGCGGTCGCTGGGTTCGCCGAGCACCTGGCCGGCGGCCGTCCCGTCGACATCCTGGTCAACAACGCAGGCACGATCGAGCGGGCGCCCGCCGTGGACCACTCCGACGAGGCCTGGGACCGGGTGCTCGAGGTCGACCTCACCAGCCAGTTCGTGCTCACCCGTGAAGTCGGCCGGCAGATGGTCGCCCGAGGCAGCGGGAAGGTGATCTTCACCGCCTCGATGCTGAGCTACCAGGGCGGCGTCAACGTGGCGAGCTACACCGCGGCCAAGAGCGCGATCGCCGGGCTGACCCGGGCGCTCGCCAACGAGTGGGCTCCACACGGGGTCAACGTCAACGCGATCGCCCCGGGCTACTTCGCCACCGACAACACCGAGGCGCTGCGCAACGATCCCGCGCGCCACAAGGCGATCCTCGACCGCATCCCGGCCGGCCGCTGGGGGGAGCCGGCTGATCTCGGCGGCGCCGCGGTCTTCCTCGCGAGCCGGGCCTCCGACTACGTGCACGGCACCGTGCTGGCCGTCGACGGCGGGTGGCTCGGCCGGTGAGCGAGGTCGTCGAGCTCCTCGCCGGCCACCGCCTGGTCCCGGTGGTCGTGGTCGACCGGGCCGACCGCGGCGTAGCCCTGGCCGAGGCGCTGAGCGCGGGCGGCCTGCCGTCCGCTGAGGTCACGCTGCGGACGCCGGCTGCACTCGAGGTCATCGCCGCGATGGCCGCGCTGCCGGGGTTCGTGGTCGGCGCCGGCACGGTCGTGCGCCCAGAGCAGGTCGAGCAGGCCCTCGCCGCCGGGGCCCGCTACGTCGTCTCCCCCGGCTACAGCGCCGCCGTCGACGCAGAGTGCCGGCGCCTCGACGTCGTCCTGATCCCCGGGATCGCGACGGCCACCGAGCTGCAGACCGCGCTGGACGCCGGCCGCGAGGTGGTCAAGCTGTTCCCTGCCGCGCCTGTGGGTGGCGCCGCGATGGTCGCCGCGCTCTCCGGGCCGTTCGCGTCGGCCCGGTTCGTGCCGACCGGCGGCATCGGCGCGCGTGACCTCCCCGACTACCTCCGGCTGCCCACCGTGCTCGCCGTGGGCGGGACGTGGCTGGCACCGCGCGACGCGGTCGACGCCGGCGACTTCGAGCGGGTCACCGACAACACCCGCGCCGCCGTCGCACTGGTGGAGGAGCACCGATGACCCTGGAGCTGCGCGCCCGCGAGGAGTGCACCTACGACGCCGTGTCGCTCGGCGAGGTGATGCTCCGGCTCGATCCCGGCGAGGGGCGGATCCGCACCGCGCGCGAGTTCCGGGTGTGGGAGGGCGGTGGCGAATACAACGTCGCCCGCGGGCTGTCGCGCTGCTTCGGCCTGCGTACGGCGGTCGTCACCGCGCTGGTCGACAACGAGGTCGGCCACCTGCTCGAGGGGCTCGTGCTGGCCGGCGGCGTCGACACCAGCCTGGTCAGCTGGGTGCCCTACGACGGCATCGGCCGCGACGTCCGCAACGGCCTCAACTTCACCGAGCGCGGCTTCGGCGTACGCGGTGCCAAGGGCGTCTCCGACCGCGGCCGCAGCGCGGCGAGCCAGATGCGGCCCGAGGACACCGACTGGGAGCACCTGTTCGGCACCCTGGGCGTGCGCTGGCTGCACACCGGCGGCATCTTCGCCGGCCTGTCCGAAGGCACCGCCGACGTCGCCATCGCCGCGATGGAGGCGGCTCGCCGGCACGGGACCGTGGTGTCGTACGACCTCAACTACCGTCCGAGCCTGTGGAGCTCGGTGGGCGGGCCCGACCGGGCCCGCGAGGTGAACACCAGGATCGCCGGGCTGGTCGACGTCATGATCGGCAACGAGGAGGACTTCACCGCCGCGCTCGGCTACGCCGTCGAGGGGGCGTCCTCGGACCTGACCGAGCTGCCACCGGAGGCCTACGCCGCGATGCTCGCCGACGTCGCGCGCGACCTGCCCCAGCTGCGGGTCGGCGCGGTGACGCTCCGGAGCGTGCGCAGCGCGAGCCGCAACGACTGGGGGGCGCTCGCGTGGTCGCCCGAGGACGGCCTCGTGCAGGCGACCCAGCGCGACGACCTCGAGATCCTCGACCGAGTCGGGGGCGGCGACAGCTTCGCTTCCGGGCTGGCGTACGCGCTGCTGACCGGGCGGTCCCTCGACGTCGCGGTCGAGTACGGCGCCGCCCACGGGGCGCTGGCCATGACCACACCCGGCGACACCTCGATGGCGACGCTCGCCGAGGTCGAGGCACTGGTGCGCGGCGCCGGGGCCAGGGTCGAGAGGTAGGGCGGCGAGTGCGCTACCAGCGGCTTGGTGAGCCCGGGCAGGAGCTGCCCGTCGCCTGCACCGACGACGGTGTCTTCGACCTGCGCCCGCTGACCGACGACATCAACGGCACGTTCTTCGCCGGGGTGCGGCCCGAGGCGGTGGCCGGTGAGATCGGCTCCGGCCGGCTGCCGGCCGTCGAGCCTGCCGGGCTGCGCGTGGGGGCGCCGATCGCGCGGCCGGGCAAGGTCGTGTGCGTCGGGCTGAACTACCGTGACCACGCCCGCGAGACCGGCGCGGAGCTGCCCGAGGAGCCGGTCGTGTTCATGAAGGACCCGGCGACCGTCGTCGGACCCTACGACGCGGTGTCGATCCCACGCGGCTCGACGAAGACCGACTGGGAGGTCGAGCTGGGCGTGGTGATCGGCGGCGCGGCCCGCTACCTGCCCGACGTCGAGAGCGCCGCGGCCCACATCGGCGGCTACGTCATCTCCCACGACGTGTCCGAGCGGGCCTTCCAGCTCGAGCGCGGCGGTCAGTGGGACAAGGGCAAGAGCTGCGAGACGTTCAACCCGCTCGGCCCCGAGCTGGTCACGCCCGACGAGATCGCCGACGTCCAGCGCCTCGAGATCGGTCTCGCCGTCAACGGCGTCCGGCGCCAGCAGAGCACGACGGCCGAGATGCTCTTCGGCGTAGACCACCTGGTCTGGTACCTCAGCCAGTTCATGGTCCTGCACCCCGGCGACCTCATCAACACCGGGACACCCGCGGGTGTCGCACTCGGCACACCCGGGGAGCCCTACCTGCGTCCGGGCGACGTCGTCGAGCTCTGGATCAGCGGTCTCGGCAGGGCGCGACAGCGGTTCGAGGCCGCGCCGTGACCGGCGAGTTCGAGGGCCTGGTCGGCCTGGTGACCGGCGGGGCGTCCGGCATCGGCGCCGCGATCGTCGCCGAGCTCCGCGCGCGCGGGGCCACCGTCGCCGTTCTCGACGTCGAGCACTCCCCCGACGCCGATCACGTCGCCTGCGACGTCACCGATCGCACCCAGGTGGAGGCGGCCGTGCGAGCGGTGCTCGACCGGCACGGGCGGCTCGACATCGTCGTCAACAACGCCGGGATCTCCGCGGTCGGCACGGTGGAGGAGAACGACGACGACGAGTGGCGCCGCGTCCTCGACGTCAACGTCGTCGGCATGGCCCGGGTGTCGGCCGCCGCCCTGCCGGCACTGAGGCGCTCCCCCGCCGCGGCCATCGTCAACCTCTGCTCCATCGCGGCCCTCAACGGGCTGCCGCAGCGAGCGCTCTACAGCGCCTCGAAGGGCGCCGTGCTCGCGCTGACCTATGCGATGGCGACCGACCACGTCCGCGAGGGCATCCGGGTCAACGCGGTGAGCCCGGGCACCGTGCACACGGCGTTCGTCGACCGCATGCTGCGAGGCTTCGACGACCCCGAGGGCGAGCGGGCGGCGCTCGACGCCCGACAGGCGACCGGACGGATGGTCACCCCCGAGGAGGTCGCGACGGCCGTCGCCTACCTCGCCAGCCCGCGCTCGGGGTCGACGACCGGCACCGCGCTGGAGGTCGACGGCGGGGTGACCCACCTGCGGGTGCGGCCGCGGCCCTGACGTCGGGTCGCCGCCGCTACACCAGGGCCGCCTTGCGCACGGGGACCGCCGCCAGGGCAACACCGGCGACCGGCGCGCAGCCCGGGCAGCCGGCGGGCGAGAGGTCGGCGCCCCATCCGTCGAGCGTCCACTCGTTCGCGGCCGCGAGCCGTCGCGCGAACCGGGCGACCACGGCGTCGTAGCGGAACCCGTCGAGCGCGCCCTCGACGACCAGGTGCAGGGCGACCAGCTCGTCGAGCAGGACCCGCGCCCGGGCGGCGCTCGTCCCGGCGGTGGTTGCCGCCCGGTGCAGGCAGAACTCGCCCGTGGCGAGGCTGAGCCGCTCGAACAGGCGGGCGGCGTCCGGGCTCAGCAGGTCGTAGGCCGCCATCAGCGCACCCTCCACCGACCGGAGGTCGCCGTCGAGCCCGACCCACTGCGGGCACGCGGCGAACTCGGCTGCGAACTCCGCGACGAAACCCGCGACCGACTGGCTCGGCCGCAGGGCCAGCGTCGCGGCGACCTGGCGGAGCAGCAGTGGCCAGCCGCCGCACCAGGTCACCAACGGCTCGATGTCCTGATCCTCGAGACGGGGACCGCCGACCACGCGGCCCAGCAGGTCGCGCGACGCCCGTGGACCGAGTGGTCGCAGCACGAGCTCGTGTATGGCGTGGTGTGCGGAGAGCGTGATCGGCCGCCGGCGGGTGGTGACCACCAGGCGGCTGCCCGGACCGGACGGTACGACGGCGAGCACCTGCGCCACCGAACCCGCGTCGTCGGCCACCACGAGCAGTCGCCGAGCGTGCACGACCGTGCGGTAGAGCGCGATCCGGTCGTCGAGCTTCGCCGGCACCTCGCTCGCCGCGACGCCCAGCGAGACCAGCGCCGCCGCGACGACCTCCTTGGGCGAGCGGCGACCGCCTCTCAGGTCGAGGAAGAGCTGTCCGTCGGGGAACGCGGTCGCCGCGCGGTGGGCCCAGGCCACCCCCAGGGCGGTCTTGCCCATCCCGCCCGGGCCGGACACGACCAGGACCGGGCCCTCGCCGGCCGCGTCCAGCTCGCGGAGCTCCGCCTCGCGGCCGAGGAACATCGCGTCCGGTGCGGGCAGCTGCGCGGGTCGCGCTGCTCCCGGCAGCTCCGGAGCCGGTCCCGCTGACGGCTCGGCGTCCGGATCGGCCAGCTGCTCCGCCTGCTCCCCCACCGGCCGGCCCTCACCGCGGAGGATCTGGCAGTGCAGCCTGCGCAGCTCCGGACCGACGTCGGCGCCGAGCTCCTCGGCCAGCCGTTCCCTCAGCGTCTCGTACGCCGCCAGCGCGTCGGCCTGGCGGTTGCTCCGGTAGAGCGCGGTGATGTGGAGGCCGGCCAGCTGCTCCGCGAGCGGGTGCTCGGCGACGGCCGGGGCCAGCAGCCCGACCACCTCCCGGTGATGACCGGCCGCCAGCTCGGCCTCACCACGGGCCAGCAGCAGCCCCAGCCTTTGCTCGCACAGGCGGGTGCGCTCGGGCGCGACGCCCGGGCTGGTGACACCGACCAGCGGGTCGCCCCGCCACAGCTCGTGCGCCGCGCTCAGCAGGCGCAACCGCTCCCCCGCCGAGCCGGCCCGGGCGGCCTCGGCCACCAGGGCCTCGCAGTCGTCGAGGTCGCGATCGAGCCGGGCCGGGTCGATGACGTAGCCCGGGTAGCGGGTCTCGATGGCGTCACCGACCTTGCGGCGCAGCCCGGAGACGAGGGCCTGGACCCGGGTGCGGGGTGCGACGGGCAGCCGGTCGCCCCACAGGTCGTCGACCAGGCGCTCGGTCGAGACTGCCACGCCCGGGGTGAGGGCGAGGATGACGAGCAGGTTCAGCTCCAGCGGGGACAGCGTGATCTCGTTCCCGGCCGAGGTGACCATGACCGGACCGAGCAGGTCGATGCGCAGCCTCCTGTCGAGGCTCCCGGCCGGTTCCGCCTCAACGGCGGTGATGGCATGCGGACTCAAGTTCCCTCCCGAGTGAGTGTCCGACAGCCCGGTGGGTCACACCGGGGCTGCGCCACATCCTCATCCGCGGAGGCCGGGTCGGCAAGGAGGTCCGGTCGAGCCGGGGTGCGGGCAGCGAGTCAGCCGGCGGCGCCCGGCTTCCCGGGCAGCAGGACGCTGTGGCCACGGAACTCCGCGACCACCGTCTCGTCCTCGGGCCGGCGCACGGTGACGTCGTAGATGCCGTTGAGCCCGACGCGGGTGCGCTCCTCGGCCTCGGCGACCAGGAGGTCGCCCGAGAGCGCCGGGCGCAGGAAGACGGCCTGGGCGCTCTGCGCGACCGCGACCGGGCCGTGGGTGTTGGCGGCGTAGGCGAAGGCGGCGTCGGCCAGCAGGAACAGGTAGCCGCCGTGCACGGTGCCGTGCATGTTGAGCATGGTCTCGTCGACGCGCATCTGCAGCCGGGCCCAGCCCGAGGCGATGTCCGAGACGACGATCCCCAGGGACTGGCAGGTGCGGTCCTCGGCGTAGAGCGCCATCGCTCGCGACCAGATCAGGGATGCGGTGTCGGCGTCGTGGCTCATCTCGGTCCTCGGTGGTCGTGGGTCGCCGCGGCCGGGTCAGCCGTGCGGCCGCTCGTCCACGACCTGGACGAGCTTGCCGGTGCGCGGGTGGGTGACCAGGTCGCCGGGGCGGACCCACTCGACCCGCAGCGGGTGGATGTGCCCATCGGCGACGGTGGCGGGGTAGAGCGGCCGGGCCCGGTACGCCGCCTCGACCAGCCGGTCGGCCAGCTCGGCCCGGTGACCCTCGGACAGCTCGGCGAGGGTCGCGACCCGCAGCAGCAGGCCGTCGCGGCCGTCCCACCGCCGCTCGACCATCTGCATGCCGGAGATGACGCCGTCGCGGTCCGCGCCCATCAACGCGGCGTGGACGTCGACGTAGGCCATCGCCACGTTGGCGACCCGTGCCCCCTCGTGGGTGCGGCCGACGAGCCGGAAGGCCCGGCACTCCTCGTCGACCCACTCGGCGAGGTCGCCGACGGGGTAGCGGATGATCGGCATCAGCGTCCGGAACAGGTTGGTGACGACCACGCGACCGCGCACCCCCGGCTCGGTGACGGGCTCCTCGGTCACCTCGTCGAGGATCTCCACGACGGTCCGGTCCGGCACCGCCTCGTGCACGCGGACGTCGTCGCCGGGCACCGGCCAGCCCACGAGGCCGGCGTCCACCGACGCGTAGCCGAGGGACGCGATCGTCGCCTCCGGGAACGCCTTGTGCAGCAGCGGACGCACGTCGTCGAAGAGCAGGTCGCCGGCGAACATCAGCAGCTCGACGGTGTCCGCCGTCGACCCGGCGTCGAGCACGGCCTCGGCCACGCCCGCCAGCTTCATGGGCGTACCTGCGAGGACGTTGACACCGAAGCTGTCCACCAGCTCCGCGACCTCCGCGTCGGGCACGTGCCCACCGACCGGGAGCCGGACGTTGTCGACCGGGGCGTTGTGCAGGGACGCCTCGATGTAGAGGAACCCGCCGTAGAGGTGCCCCGCGTAGAACAGGTTGGCGACCCGGTGTCCGGGCCTGAGCCCGGCCCGGACCAGCCCAGCACCGAACGCCGAGGTGGAGTCGAAGTGCTCGGTGCGCGACCACGGCGAGACCTTGGGCGTGCCGGTGGTGCCGCCGGAGGTGTAGACGCCCGCATCGAGGAGCGGCCCGGTCAGCAGCCGGTTGTCGGGCCACCGGTTGGCCGTCCAGAAGGCCGCCTGGTCGACCACGGGCAGCTCGGCCAGGGTGGCCACGTCTGCCGGGAGCCCCGCGTAGAGGTCGGCGTAGAACGGCGAGTTGCGTCGGGCGAAGGCGATCAGCTCTCGCAACGGCAGGGCGGGCATCGGGGTCTCCTCTTCTCAGTGGGCTGGCACGGGCTCGGCGGCACCGATCCAGGTGCGGGCCAAGGCCTGGACCGCGCTGCCGTCGACGTCGGCGAGCTTGTCGGCGAGGTAGGCCCGGACCCAGGGGCTGCTCGGCACCCGGAACGGTGGTCGCGGGTCGGCCAGGGTCCGCACGACGACGTCGGCGACCTCCCAGCGCGACTGGGCGGCGCCCTCCCAGCCCTCCTCGACCACCCAGCGCACGTAGTCGCCGAAGGTGGCGGCGTAGGGGCCGGAGTCGGCCTGGATGGTGCGCCGGTTGATGTCGGGGAACCGGCCGAACTCGGTGTCGGACACATAGCCCGGTACGACCACCGAGACGGCGACCCCGTGCGCCGCCGCGACCGGCGCGAGGCTCTCCATGAAGCCTTCGAGGGCGAACTTGGCCGCGGCGTACGCCTCGTTGAACGGTTGGCCCACGACGCCATGCACGCTGCCGATGCTGACCAGCCGCCCACCACTGGCGCGCAGCAGCGGCATGGCGAGCCGGCTCACCGCGACGGCGCCGACGAAGTTGACCTCGATCGCCGTGCGCAGGGCCTCGAGCGTGGACATCTCCATCGTCGCGTCGAAGTTGGAGATGCCGGCGTTGTTGACCAGGGCGTCGAGCCGCCCGTAGGTCTCCCGGACCGCGTCGAAGCAGCCGGCGACCGACCCAGGGTCGGTGACGTCGAGCGGGAGCACCTCGACCTCGACGCCGGCGCGCCGTGCGGCGTCGCGCAGCGCGCCGTCGCGCGAGGGGTCGCGCATGGTCGCGGCGACGCGCCAGCCGGCCGCGGCCGCCCGTACAGCGGTCGTCTGGCCGATGCCGGTCGAGGTCCCGGTGACCAGGAGGACCCGCCGCTCCGGCGTCATGCGGCGGCCACCGCGGGCGTGGCGGGCTGGCTGGCAGCCCGGTCCAGGGCGGGCTGGACCCGCACCGCGGAGACGAACGACAACGCGGCGAGCAGCGTGCCGCCGGCCATCGTGATCCGCGCCGCGTCGAGGACGCCGACGTGCGGGCTGAGCAGGCTGACCGCAGCGCCGCCCACCAGAGCCGCCAGCGGGATGACTCCCCAGGTCGCGGTCCGGAACGCCGCGTGCATGATGCCCTGGTTCTCCGCCGACATCCGCGACTGGCGGATCGGCGCGCTGCACACGTTGATGCACGCCATGAAGAACCCGTAGCAGCCCATGGTGAGCCCGATCACCGGCGCGGCCGGAAGGGTCGGCGCGGCGAGGATGCCGAGGCCTACCAGGTTGTGGGCGAGCAGGGCGAGAGCGAGGGTCCGGCCCAGCCCGAGCCGCGCGCCGATCCGCGGTGCGAGGACCGCCCCGAGCACCCCGCCCAGTGCGGCGCCCGACATCGCAAGACCGAACACGCCCGCCGAGAGGCCGAGTCCGCGGTAGGCGAGGATCGGCAGCACCGTGACGAAGATCGGACCGCCGCTGTTGAGGGTGACAGCCGCGAGGACGACGCGGCGGAGCACCGGATCGGCCCAGTTGAGCCGGAACCCGAGCGACAGCCGGTCCCAGATCGACCCGCGGTGCTCGGTGCGCACCCCCCACGGCGGCATCTGCCGGAAGCACCACGCCGAGACCACGTAGCTCGCCGCGTCGATGAGCAGCGCGAACGCCCCCAGCGCGCCGTAGAGGCCGGCCGCGATGGACGGTCCGCCGACCTCGGCGACCGTCCGGCTGCCCTCCAGCCGCGAGTACGCGCGGACCAGGCCGGCCTTCTCGAGCGCCGGGTCGACGGCGGCCGGCACCGCCACCAGGTAGCCGACGGTGAAGAAGATCGTCGCGCCGCTGATCGCGGCCACGCAGACGAACAGCAGCGGCGTGCTCAGCACGTCGAGCCAGTAGGCCACCGGGATCACGACCACCGCCACGAGCCGCACCAGGTCGCAGCCGATGAGGGTGCGCCGCTTGTCCCACCGGTCGACCAGCACTCCCGCCACCGGCCCGAGCAGCGGGATGCCGAGGTACTGCGCCATGCTCACGACGCCGACCTCGAGCGCGGACGCGTGGAGGGCGAAGATCATCAGGGTCGGGACGACGAAGATGGTGACCTTGTCGCCCACCATGCTCACCGACTGACCGGTCCAGATCAGGTTGAACCGGCGACCCAGTGACCGCGGCTGGTCGGCCGTGATGGGTCCGCCCGGGGCGGTGCTCACGGCTCGTCCCGCACCACGAAGTTCGCGGTCTTGCCGGTGCGCCCGTTGGTGACCAGCGAGTCGACGACCCGGACCTGGAACGACTCCGGGTCGTGCACGAAGGCGGTGCTGAGCGTGAACGTCGAGCCGAACAGCTCCTCGCGCAGCCGGGCCTCGAGGTCCGGGGTCGCCTCGGCGGTCGGCAGCACCCGGACCTCGACGTCCGACACCCGCCCGCGCTGCTGGGTGATCAGGACCTGTGCCCTGGCCACGCCCGGGTCGCTCTCGACCCGGGCCACGATGTCGTCGACGTGCAGCCCCAGCCCCCGCACCTGGACGACGGAGTCGCGCCGGCCCAGGATCCGCATCGCCGGGTCGGGCCGGCCGCACGGGCACGCGACGAGCTCGCCCGCGTCGCCGGTCTGGTAGCGCAGCACCGGGTTGAGCATGTCGGGGTTGAGGGTGGTGAAGTCGAGCACGGCGTTCGCATCGACGTGCACGAGCTGGTCCGGCAGCGTGTGGAAGGTGTCGACGGCGCAGTCGGGGGTGTTGGTGCCGACCACCCAGGTCTCGGTGCTGCCGAACATCCCCCACCGCTGGGCCAGGGGCGCCACGGCGGCCAGGTCGTCGTCGAGCTGGGGATGCCACGCCTCGCCGAGCCAGAGCACTTTGCGCAGCGCCGGCAGCGCGATCCCCTCGGCCCGGGCCTTCGCGAACCAGAGCCGCAGCACGCTGGGGGTGCCGCCGATCGCGGTGACCTCGCGGTCGGCGAAGAAGCCGAGCCAGTCGGCGTACTCCTCCTGGGTCACCGAGCCGACGCTGATCACCCGGCACCCCGAGAGGTCGGCGAAGGCCGCGGCCAGGAAGTGGGCGCCCCACATCCGGCCCGCTCCCCAGGCGTTGACGAAGACGTCGTCGCGGGTCAGTGGCTGCCAGTGGGCGTGCACGCCGGTCATGTAGAAGCCCGTCGGGGCGTAGCCGACCTTCGGCGCGCCCGTGCTGCCGCCGCTCTGGAAGAGCCAGGTGGCTCCGGTCTCGGCCTTCGGCTCGATGGCCGCCAGGGCCAGGTTGAGGTCGTCCTTGTCCATCACGGGCAGCGCCGCGACGTCACCCAGATCTGCGACGGTGTCGTGGCCGTCGTAGCGGCCGGCCAGGGCGGGCACGGACGCGAGCCGCTTGAGGTTGCCCTGGGCGACGTGCAGGGCGGGCCGGGCGGCGTCGCCGGAGAGGGAGAAGCTGGTGGTGCTCATCGGAGGGTCTCCTGGTGTCGGGCGTGAGCGTTGCGATAGGCCGTCCAGCGGGCGCGGGTGATGTCGCGCTGGAGGGTGCGGTCGGGGTCGGACCACTCGGGGGCGATGACGCCGTCGGGCTCGAGCTCGGAGAACCAGAAGCGCTCGCCGTCGTGCAGGAAGTCGACGCAGAAGAACGGGACGTCCGGCAGCTTCGCCGCGAAGTACGCCGTGGCCTCGACGAGCTCCGGAGGAGTCGCCGGGAAGGACATGTCGCCCCCGCGGCTCGCGTTGGAGACCGGCGAGCCGGGCTCCGGAGTGCGCTGCATCGTGGCGTACGGCGCCCCGTCGACGACGTAGACCCGGTAGTCGATGGTGCCGTCGCCCAGGTAGGGCTGGGCGACCATGGTGGTGTCACCGCCCTGCGCGAGGCTGACCAGGCCGCGGACGTCCTCGGAGCTGTGCGCGATGTTGACCCCGCCACCGCCGCACCAGCCGGCCGGCTTGAGGATCGCGGGGTAGGTGAGCCCCGACGTCGCAGCCTCGTAGAGGTGCTTGCTGACGTCGCGGCCCGTCCCGATGCGCACCGTCGGGATCGGCGGCACCGGCGAGTCCGCGAAGAACAGCATCGTCGCGCCCTTGTCGTTGGCGATGGGCGACAGCGAGGGCGGGAACGGCAGGTAGAAGCCGGCCTGCTCCAGCACGGCATACAGCGACAGCTGGTTCCAGATGTCCATCGCCTGGTAGGGCAGCGAGTAGAGCGCGGTGATGAACAGGGTGTCGTCGGGGGTCACCTCCTGCTCGTCCACGAAGACCCGAGGCTTGCCGGCATCGAGCCCGTCGACGGTGACCGCGTCGGGGCTGCACCGCGACCACTGCAGGCCGAGCTCGGCCGCCACCTCGGCATAGAGGTCCCAGAAGAACGGGTGCCACATGGCCTGGGCGCGGGTGGACTCGCGGTCGGGGAAGACCCAGACCATCCGCTCCAGACTGGTCATCTCGGGGCTGGTCATCGCAGCAGCCCTGCGTGCCGGGTGCGCAGCTCGCGCTTGAGCACCTTGCCCGTCGGGCCGAGCGGAAACTCCTCGAGCGTACGTGCGATCACGACCGCGGCGAGCTGCGCGAGGCCGGCAGCGGCGAGCTCCCGGTTGGCGCGCTCCCGCACCAGCTCGGCCGTGGCGTCGGCGGCCTCGGCCTGGAGCCTCACGACGGCCACCGGCCGGGCGCCGTCCTCGGCGGGGATCCCGACCACCGAGCAGTCCAGGACCAGGTCGGCACAGTCGGCGAGCAGCACCTCCTCGAGCGGGAGGCTGTAGACGGGTCCGGTGGCGGTGTCGATGACGTCGACGGTCCGGTCGAGGTGGTAGAACCGGCCCTCGGCGTCGCGGCGCGCGACGTCACCGGTCAGCCACCAGCCCTTGAGCTCGAACGACGCGGTCAGCCGCGGGTCGTTCCAGTAGCCAGGGGTCCGCGACGCGGTCTTGACGCCGAGCAGTCCGACGGTGCCGTCCGGGACCTCGTCGCCGCGCTCGTCCACGACGCCGGCCGTCACGCCCTCGAGCGGCATCCCGACACAGCGGTCGTTGCGCTCGGTCTCCGGAGTCGTGACCTGCCCGAAGTTGGCCATGCCCATCTCGGACGAGCCGAGCCCGTCGATGAACTGCGACCCGGGCAGCGCGCCCTCCTCCGCCGCCTCGCGCGGCAGCAGCCACGGCTTGATCAGCCCGGCCGGCCGCTCGCCGAGCGTGACGAGCCGGCGGATGTGGCCGTAGTGCGCCGAGTCGCCCGTGTTGAACCACGAGTGCACCCTGGCCGCCCCGGCGACCGGCAGGTCGCCCGTCGCGAGCTCGACGAAGGTCCGCGGGAACGACGCCAGCATCGTGGGCCGGAACGCCTCCATCACGGGCTCGACGACCTCGCGACGCCAGTCGGCCATCACCACGACGGGCAGCCCGAGCAGGGTCGCGGTGAGGAAGTAGCTGAGGCCGCCGGCGTGCGTGTGCGGCATCAGGCACATCAGCCGGTCATAGGGCTGGGCCGGGAAGCGGGTCATCCGCGGCTGCTTGAGCTCCCAGAACTGCCGGTGGCCCAGCATCGTCGACTTCGGGATCCCCGTCGTGCCCGAGGAGTGGATCAGCGCGACGATGTCGTCGGGCCGGTGCCGGTAGGGGTAGGCCTCGGGCAGCTCGACGTCGGGGTGGCCCGCGTCGACCTCGGAGGCGAGGGCCACGAACCGCGGGCGGCGCGCCTCGCCCGCGCGGTAGGCGAGCGAGAGGCGGGTCGGGTCGTCGGCCACCACGCCGACCACCCCGACCTTGTCGAGGTAGCGCACCATGATGTCGGGCGCCATCGCGTCGTTGACGAGGGCGGGGATCGCGCCCAGCGCGGACAGCGCCAGGAAGTGAATCAGCGGCGGCAGCCCCTCGGCGATCACCACGCCGACGGGCTCGCCGGCGCGGACGCCGTTGGCCCAGTACCACCGCGCGTACCGGTCCCGGAGCCGGGCCAGGTCCTCGAGGCTGTGTCCGGTCAGCACGACCTGGCCGCGGTGGTCGAGGTGGTGGCTGAACGCGTAGGGCACCGAGCGGTTCGGGTTGGCGGCGAGTGCCTTGTCGAGGAAGTTCCCCGCGCCGAGGTCGGGGTCGACCATGAACGCCTCACGAACCTCGAGCGGGGCGATGGGCGAAGGGGTCCGGTCGGTCGGGTCGACGGCCGGGTCGGTGACGGGGGCGGACAGCAGATCGGTCATGAGCGTGCTCCTGCTTCTGGCTGGGTGGCGCAGAGGATGTCGGCGGCGGCGCGCCGACCGGAACGGACGGCGCCCTCCATGAGCCCGAAGAACTCGGTGCTCGTCTCGGTGCCGGCCCAGTGGATGCGGCCGTGCGGGCGGGTGAGGTGCGGCCCGAGCCGGGTCCAGTCCCCCGGGCCGAACAGGGCGGCGTAGCAGCCGCGCGACCACTCCTCGCCGAGCCAGTCGGTGACGTGGACGGCCAGGGGTGGCGGCAGGTCCGGGAAGATCCGCGCCGCCTGCGCGGTGGCGGCCTCGACCTGCTCGCGGTGGGTGAGCGTGGCGTAGGCGTGCGCCGCCGCTCCGGTGACGAAGCCGGTCAGCACACCGGCGCTGCCGTGATGGGGTGAGTCGTCCACCGTGGACAGCAGCGGGCCCTCGGCGTTGACCGACCACCCCGACAGGCCGTCGCGGCGCCAGACCGGCTCCGGGTAGACGAGCTGGACCTTGACCGCACAGCCGCGGCCGGTGCGCGAGGTCGCGCGGGGGTGCGGCACGGCCGGGACGACGTCGAGCTCCTGGGCGAGCCGGGGTGGCACCGCGACGACGACCGCGTCGGCGTCGTACGACGCCCGCTCGGTGTGCACGGTCACGGCGTCGGCGGCGTCGTGGACGGCGACCACGGGCTCGCCCAGGCGGAGAGTGCCCGCTGGCAGCCTCTCCGCCAGCAGCTCGCAGATGCGGTGTGCGCCGCCGTCGACGCGGCTGTCCTGCGCGCCGCCCTCGAAGTCGTTGAGGTAGCTGATCCCGCCCCCGGCGCGGAGGTAGAACGCCACGTGCAGCATCGAGACGTCAGCGGGGTCGGCGGCCATCATCTCCCCCAGGAACAGCGGGAAGAACAGCCGCGCGTCCTCGTGCCGGAGGTGCTGGTCGGCCCAGTCGGCCGCGGTGAGCTGGTCGAGCCGGTCGGCGCCGGCGGTGAGCCATGGGCTGTGCGGGTCGACCTCGCGGACCAGCTCGTCGAGGAGCTCGAACATGTCGCCCAGGGCGACGGCGTTGAGCGGTGGGAACCGGCCGTGCCGGGTGCTGCCGCCGGAGCCGAACATGAACCGGCTGTCGCCCTCCATCGCGGTCGGTGCCGTCTTGAGTCCCAGGCGGGCGAGGAGGTCGACCAGCTCGGTGTGGCGTTCGCCCAGGTAGGCCGCGCCGGCGTCGACCCACTCGCCGGGCGCGACCTCGATGCCGCGGGCCCGACCGCCGACCCGCTGGCGGGCCTCGAGGACGACCACCTCCACGCCGGCGGCGAGGAGCTGGTCGGCCGCCGTGAGCCCGGCCAGCCCGGCCCCGATGACGACCGCACGCGAGGCGGTGCCCGGGCTCATGACCGCCGGCTGTCGACCTGGGTGGTGAGCCCGGCCGGGGTGGGAGCGATCACGAAGTCGTCGAAGGTGAGCTCGACGCCGAGCTCGCGCGCGATCGCGCTGAGCACCCGCGTCGCGAGCAGCGAGTCGCCCCCGGCGTCGAAGAAGCTGGTGTCGTCGGTGACGTCCTCGACCTCGAGCACGCGGCGGAAGATGGCACGGATGACCGGCGCGCCGGCCTCGATCGTCGGGGAGCTCATCGAGTGGCCTCCTCGGCCTCGGGGGTCGGTGGGTGGTGGAGCCGGTGGGTGCCGCGGCGGTCGACCTTCCCGCTGGCGGTGCGGGCGACGTCGGGCACGACCGTGATGCGTGCGGGCCAGAGATGGCCCGGGGCTCGGGCGCGGAGGAGCTCGCGGAGCTCGCTCACCAGCTCGGCCTCGACGATCGCGTCGGCTGGCAGCGGGTCCGACGGCACGACGTAGGCCACCAGGACGGTCCGCCCGGACCGCTCGACGCTCGTGACCACCGCCTCGGCGACGCCGGGGTGGCGACGCAGGTGCGACTCCACCTCGCCCGGGTGGACCCGGATCCCGCGCACCTTGACCTGGTCGTCGAGCCGACCGGCGTGGTGCAGGAGGCCGTCCGGCCCGACGCGAACGACGTCACCGGTGTGGAACCACCGCACCCCGGACACGGTGACGAACCGGGCCAGGGTGGCGTCCGGCCGGCCCGGGTAGCCGTCGGCCAGGTTCGGGCCTGCGACGAGCAGCTCGCCGTCGTCGGTGACGTGCTGCACGACGTGACCGAGCGGTCGGCCGATCGGTGCGCCGTCGGTCGCCGTCGCCTCGGGGCCGCGCAGGTCAACGGCGTGGGTGATCAGCGCGGTCTCCGTGGCGCCGTAGGTGTTGAGCAGCCGTACCTCGCCCGTCCCGGGCAGGCCGCGCCAGGCGGCGAGCCGGGTCGGGTCGACGGCCTCGCCCCCGATGACGACCAGCCGTACGGACCCGGGGAGCCGCTCGCCGCTCTCGACGAGATGCAGGACCAGCTCGTGCCACACCGCGGTCGGCAGGTCCAGGACCGTGACCCCGGTGCGTCCGACCGCGCGGAGGAAGCGCGGCCAGCTCCCGGAGTGCGCGTCGGAGTCGAAGACCACCGCGCCGCCGGCGACCAGCGTCGGCAGCAGCTCCTCGAAGGAGGTGTCCCAGCTCAGGGAGGCGTACTGCAGCACCCTGTCGTCCGGCCCGATCCCGAACAGGTCGACCAGGGCGGGGACGACCGCATCCAGCGCGCGGTGGGGAACGGCGACCGGCTTCGGCCGCCCGGTCGAGCCCGAGGTGAACAGCACGTACGCCGCGGCGTCGAGTGGCTTGCGCTCCAGGGCGGACACGAGCCCGGCGACGTGGTCGGCCGGGAAGGCCGGATCCACCGGGCAGTACGTGCCGCCCGCGAGCCAGCAGCCGAGCAGCGCGACGACGGTGTCGGGGTCATGGACGGCGGGGACGGCGACCGGACCGGGCCGGCCCCCAGCCCCGGCCCGCAGCGTCGCCGCATGGTGCTGCGCCCGAGCCCACAGCTCGGCGTACCCGATGACGTCCTGCCCGCACGCGAGCGCCGGAGTGGCGGGGCTCGCCTCCGCACGGGCTCGCACGGCAGCCAGCACCGTCGACGCCTGCGTGAGCGGCGGCGCGGGATGTGTCGCGCCATCGAGGGCGACCGTGGTCATCTGCTCTCCTTCCTGACTCGGTGCGGGGGAGAGCCTGGCTGGGAGCACTACGAATCCGGTTCGGATCCGCTGCCGACCCGCTAGGAGAGGCGAGCGCCGGCGGGTCCTGGCCGCCGTCGCCGACCCGCGCTCGCAGCAGGGTCCACCTTGGCGAAATTGATCCCGCCGGCTCGGGTCGAAGGCCACTGTTGCGGACTCCGGCGGAGGACCAGCCTTGAAGCACGGGAGAGGGCAGCAAGGAGGTACAGATCATGAGCAGCCAGCACCACGCCGAGCATGCGCGAGCAGAGCGGGAGGCCCGTCAGGCCGTCGTGCACGGCGCGCACGCCCGCGACCCGATGGCCGTCGACGCCGCCCTTCGCCGCTACCTCGCCGCCGAGCAGTACGTGCGGACGCATCGGCCACCCGATCGCGCCGAGGACTCCGACGACAACGCCGACAAGTGACGAGAACGCGCACCCTCGAACCATTCCCACATCGCTCTCGGACGCCGGAGGGAGACCGAGATGAAGACAGCAAGCAACGCCATCGTGGTGGCCGTCGGTCCTGACGGCGCCGACTCCGCGCTGAGGTTCGCCCTCGACGAGGGCCGGCTCCGGCACTGCCCGGTGCACCTGGTCCACGTCCTCCAGATCACGTCGGGCGAGGCCTACGCCGGCGTCTACGAGGGCGCTCTCGAGGCGGCGCAGACGACGCTGGCCACGGCGCTGGACCGCGCAGCCGAGCTCGCCGAAGGAGACGTGGCGGTCACCGGCGAGGTCGTCGACACCGGCTGGGTCGTCGGCGACCTGGCCCACCACACGGGCGACGCCGCCCTCCTCGTCCTGCAGCGCCGGCCCCTCGGTCGGCTGCACCGGCTGCTCACCGGGTCCGTCACGCGCGGCGTCGCCGGCCGCGCCCACGTGCCCGTCGTCGCGGTGCCGGCAGGCTGGACCCGCGACGAGCTCCGCCCCCGCGTGGTCACCGTCGCCGTGCAGGACCCGGACGGCGCACCGGCACTCGTGCGGACCGCACTCGAGGAGGCTCAGGCCCGTCGGGCGGCGGTGGTGGTCCTGCACGCGTGGTGGCTCGCCCCGGGTCCGGACGCCCACGTGGTCGACCCGGCGTTCAGCTTCGAGTGGTCCGGCCACGCGCGCCACGACCTCGAAGGAGTGCTCGAGCCCCTGCGCCGGGAGTTCCCGCTCGTGGAGCTGTCGCTCGCGGTCCGGCATGCCCCGCCGGTGGACACGCTGCTCAGCGCCACGGAGAGCTCAGACCTCATGGTGCTGGGTCGTCACCACCACCTGCTACCGCTCGGCAGCCACCTGGGGCCGGTGGCGCGCGGTGTGCTGGCGCGCTCCGCCTGCCCGGTGATGCTCGTGCCCGAGCACGCCGGCGGCTCGGCTCCCCGGCTCGTCACCGACCCGCCGACGCCGCTCGGGGCGGCCTGAGAGACCCCGGCTGAGCACGGGACCTTCGTTCCGTCGCGACCGGCCGGACGGCTCTGACGTCCGGGCTCGCGGCGGCGCAGCATGGACTTATGACCAGCAGAACAACGCATCCTCGCCACAACCGAGTGAGCGCCCGGCCATCGCCCCGACCGGGGTCGCAGCGGCTCTGGTCAGAACGCATCTGGCCGGTGCTCGCGGGCACGGTCACCTTCCTCGCCACGATCGGCATGTGGTCGGCCCTTGGCCCCGCCGGGCTGGTGGTCGCGCCGCTCGGCACCTACCTGTTCGTCGCAGTGCTGCTCTGCGGCACGGTCAGCGAGACCAGCCTGACGCTCGCGTGGTCCTTGCGCGCCGCGCTCGTCGTGACCGTCGTCCTGATGGACGTGACCGGGCTCCTGCTGCTCTGGCCGGTCGCCGGAGGAGTTGTCGCGGGAGTCGTGGGACTCTGCTCCCCGCCGGTCACGGGCCTCCTGGCCAGCGGCGGTCGCCGACCGCGGCCACCCGTCGACCGCCCTGCGCGCCCGGAGCTGGACCAGGCCGAGGTGGACCGGATCTTCGCCGACATCGTCAGCGGGTTCTGAGGTGTCACCTCAGCCGATGACGACGCGCTCACCGAGACGCGGCGCTACGGCGCACCAGCCGAGCTCCTCGCGGATCCGACCGGCGAGTGCCGCGGTCGAGCGCCCCTCACCGTGGACGACGTAGGCGACAGTGGACGACGACGCCCTCGGCATCCGGCCGAGCCACGCGACGAGCTCGCGGGCGTCGGCGTGCACCGACATGGTCGGCAGCTGCACGACCTCGGCCCGGACAGGGACGTAGCGGCCGTGCATCTTCACCTGCGTGGCGCCCTCGGCCAGCTGGCGCCCCCGGGTGCCCTCGGCCTGGTAGCCGGTCAGCACCACGCTGTTGCGCGGGTCGGGCAGCTGGTAGCGCAGGTGGTGGACGACCCGGCCACCTGTCGCCATGCCGGAGGCGGAGATCAGGATGCATGGGTCCTTCGGCTTGTTGAGCCGCTGCGAGGACGCCGCATCGCGGATCTCGACCACATGCCCCGACATCAACCCTGGTGCTGTCCTGGCCATCCCACTGCCTGGACGGTGCGCGGCACTCCGGTAGATCTGGAGCGCGGAGAGTGCCATCGGGCTGTCGACGTAGATCGGGACGTCAGGGATCCGGCCCGCCTCACGCAGGTCGCGCAGCGCCAGCAGCACCAGCTCGGTCCGGTCGACCGCGAAGGCAGGGATGAGCACGGTGCCACCCCGGGACACCGTGCGGCTGACCACGTCGGCGAGCAGCGCCCCGCCGTCATCGGCCGGATGGTTGCGGTCGCCGTAGGTCGACTCGACGACGACCGCGTCGGCCTCGGGGGGATCCTCAGGAGGCTCGAGCAGCGGGTGGTGCGGCCGGCCCAGATCGCCGCTGAACAGGATTCTTGCTCCGTCGACCTCGACGAGCGCGGTGGCCGAACCGAGGATGTGGCCGGCCCGGTGCAGGGTGACGGAGGTGCGGCCCGAGACGGGCACACGCTCGCCATACGCGACCGGCTCGAGGAGCGGCAGCACGAGCTCGACGTCGCGCGCGTCGTAGAGCGGCAGGGCCGGGTGGTGCTTGGAGAAGCCGGCGTCGTTGGCGTACGCCGCGTCCTCCTCCTGCAGGTGAGCGCTGTCGCGCAGCACGATCTCGGCCAGCTGCGCGGTCTCGCGCGTGCACAGGACCCGGCCGCGGAAGCCCTCGCGGGCCAGCCGGGGCAGGTAGCCCGTGTGGTCGAGGTGGGCATGGGTCAGGACGACGGCGTCGAGGTCTGCAGGGTCGAAGCCGGGTGGCTCCCAGTTGCGGCGCCGCAGGTCCGCGGAGCCCTGGTAGAGCCCGGCGTCGACCAGGACGCTGGCCTCCGCTCCCTCGACCCGGAACCGGCTCCCTGTCACGCAGCCGGCTGCACCCAGGAAGCTGAGCACGGGCTTGCGGTCCGCGGCTGAGCTGCGGGCGCCGATCCGGCCAGGCTTTCTAGTCGAGGCTCGACGGCTCGCCGTATGGGTCATCAGCTGCCTCCCAGAGTCAGTCGTCTCCGTCACCGACCACGCTTCCGCACGCACGCGGACCGGACCACGGGCGAAGGACTTGGTCGCGCCGGACCCGAGGCCCTACTCGGCAGCATGACCTTGGGCCGGGCGACGCCGCCGCGAGACGGCGACCATGACCCCGGGGACCGCGGCCAGCGCGGTCGCGAGGCGGCAGACCCGCTGTGGTCGACGTCGCGGCCGTGAGCCGTGGGGTGGTGCGGGCCGGTTGCTGCCGCGCGAGGATCACACGTCCTCCTTGGGTCAGCGCGCCCGCGACGTTCAGGTGCAGTGCAGCGTGCGGAGCAGGTCCTGGACATCGACGTCCGCGGTGTGGAGCAGCGCCGCTCCCAGGTTGGTCAGAGCGCGAGCAGCCGCGAGCTCGAAGCCGATCTCCGCCACGTCGACCGGGTCGTGGGACGAGAGCCGTGCATCGCCGACGGCAGTCAGTGGCTCGGGCAGGCCGGTGTGCAACCGGGCCTCCGCGTGGGTCGCACCGTCACGCTCGCTCAGCAGCAGCTCGACGGTCCAGGTCTGAGTGGTGAGCTCCATGGCTCCTCCTCTTGGTCGAGGCGCACGATGCGTCGTCGATAGGCCGCAGCCGTTACGACCGGATGCACTTCCCGACGTCGTACACGAACATCACATCGCACCAACCCGTTCACAGGCAGGGGCCTAGGTCCCGGGGCATCGGGCATGTGGACCGTACGGCACCACCGGCCCCGCGACGAGGCTGGTGGTATGACGAGATCCAGGCTCCCGGCCGGGTGCGTCGTGGTCGGCGTCGACGGGTCCGAGCACGCACTCCGCGCGACCACCTGGGCCGCGCACCAGGCCTCGCTCGAACGCCGCCCGCTCGCCCTGGTGCACAGCGCCGACCAGATGGTGCTGCGCGAGACCGCATGGCTGGACAGGCAGGGCCTCGACCGGGAGGAGCTGACGAGAGCGTTCAGCGCCGCGGGCCGAGCCACACTCGACGCCGCGTGCGAACAAGCACAGCTCGCTGCTCCAGAGGTCACGGTGCTCACCGAGCTGGTCGACATCGACCCCCGCGACGCGCTGGTGGACCGGTCCGAGCACGCGCACGCGGTGGTCGTGGGCTCGCGAGGACGCGGTCCGCTCCGCACCGCACTGCTGGGCTCGGTCAGTGCCTCGGTGACCAGGCGGGCGCGGTGCCCGGTGATCGTCTGTCGTCCACGTGACGAACGACCGGCCACCCACCCGCGCGTGCTCGTGGGCGCCGACGGTGCCGCGGCCTCCCGGCCGGTCCTCGAGTACGCCTTCGCCCAGGCATCGCTGCGGGAGCTCCCGCCTGAGTCATCCCCGGATCGAGGAGAGAGATGAACGCACCCGCCGAAGCCGTGACCGTGGCCGTGGGCCCGGGGAACGTCGACGCAGCACTTGCCTTCGCCGCGGCCGAGGCGCGCCGGACCGGTCGACCCCTCCACCTGGTCCATGTCCTCCAGCTGCCCCCCGGGCAGCTTCCGGCGAGTGATGCCTACGTCGGCGTGCTGGGCGGAGTGCTCGACCTGGCCAGGGCGACCCTCGACGAGGCCCTGCAGAAGGCGGAGTCGCTCGTCGGCGAGGCGGTGCCGGTGACCGACGAGCTCGTCGACCACGGGCGCGTGGCCGACGTCCTGGTGGGGCACACCCAGCTGGCCTCGTGCCTGGTGCTCCAGCACCGCGCCCTGAGCAGTGTCCGACGGGCGTTCACAGGTTCGACCACGCAGCGGGTGTCGAGTCGCGCCCACGTCCCCGTCGTCTCAGTCCCGGAGGGCTGGGTCCCCAAGGACGACTCCTCGGTCGTGACCGCAGCCGTCCAGGACCCAGGCGAGGCGCCAGCCCTGCTCCGCCTGGCCTTCGAGGAGGCCCGCTCGCGCGGCATCGGCCTCGTGGTGCTGCACGCCTGGTGGCTCGACTCCGGCTACGACGTGGTCGCGGTCGACGATGCCTACCGCACAGAGCAGGCGGCACGCAGCGGCGAGGAGCTGGCGACAGTCCTGCGCCCCCTCGAGCGGGAGTTCCCCGACGTCGAGGTGGAGATCACGGTGCGGCACGCCCCACCGACCGAAGCGCTGCTGGACGCAGCCGAGGTGTCCGACCTGCTGGTCGTGGGCCGGCGCCACCACCTGCTGCCTCCCCGGACGCACCTCGGCCCGGTCGCGCGGAGCACGCTTGGCCACGCCAGCTGTCCGGTGCTCGTCGTCCCGGAGCCGGACCGGGCCGCTGGATCACCGCAAGACACGGCTGACGGGACGGCTGAAGTGACAACTACGAGCGCAGGAGCCCAGCTATAGCCGGAAGCCCTTGTGGATAAGGGGAATCTCGGCATCTGACTGTCCGTGGTTGGTGGCAGGGTTGGACCCACGATGACCTCCACCACCCAGCCACTCCGCCTCGACGGCGCCGACGACCCTGCCGGCGTCCTCGCCCACGCGCGGGAACAGAAACGCGTCGAGGACCAAGCGGCGCGGGAAGTCATGAAGGCCGCCGCGGCCTGGGCCGGGATGCATTCGGGTGAGTCGCTGGTCGGGCCGGTCGACGAGTGGCACGAGCAGGCGTTGCCGTTGGGTGGCGAGGGGTGTCCCGAGGTCGCGGAGTTCGCGGTCGTCGAGTTCGCCGCCGCGCTCGGCAAGACCACCCAAGCCGGGCGGCTCTACCTGTCCAAGGCCGTCGAGGCCCGCTACCGGCTCACCCGCTGCTGGAAACAACTCGAGGACGGACAGCTGCCTGCGTGGAAGCTCGGGATCATCGCCGAGCAGACCATGTCCCTCCCACCGGCGGGTGCGGCGTTCGTCGACGCCCACGTCGCGCACGTGGCGCACAAGATCGGGCTCGCTCAGCTCCAGCGGCTGATCGCCGAGGCGATCGCCCGGTTCGACCCCGACCGCGCCGAAACC
>Ga0268264_10000750_pt1 | contig 36591 bp, 34 predicted proteins | sample KBSSwiS32_FD_190357 | JGI IMG/M metagenome (GOLD analysis project Ga0268264, IMG submission 190357) | Switchgrass rhizosphere microbial communities from Kellogg Biological Station, Michigan, USA - KBS Switchgrass S3-2 (SPAdes) (version 2) | ecosystem: Host-associated > Plants > Roots >...
GTGAGACCCGTATGTTCGACCTCGAGCTTGACCAGCAGGTGCGGGATCACTCCGTAGACCTTCCCGCCGAGCTCGAGGACGCTGTCGGCGATCAGGCCCATGAGGCCGAGGCGCCCGCCGCCGTAGACCAGCTCGACCCCGTTCTCGACCATCGCCCTCGCCGTAGCTCGCGCGCAGTCGGGAAAGGCCGGGTGCGCTCCGGGCGCCGACCCGCAATAAACGGCGAGACGGTGGATGTTCTTCACAGTCTCACCAGCTCCCTGAGGTCCGCTTCCGGACGAGCGCCGAAATGCGAAATGACTTCGGCGGCGCACAAGGCACCGACTTCAAGGCAGCCGGCAAGTTCGCGCCCGCGGCATCGAGCCGACAGGAAGCCCGCGGCGAACAGGTCGCCGGCACCTGTCGTGTCGACGATCCTGTCGACCGGAGCGGCGGGGACCTCGACCATCGAGCCGTCTTCGACCGCAAGCGCGCCCGCGGAGCCTCGAGTGATCACGAGGGTGCCGACCTTCGGGGCGAGATCCGCGATGCAGTCCTCAAGTTTGCCGCAACCGGTCAGGTGACGAATCTCGTCCTCGTTTCCGAACAGGATGTCAGCCGTGCCCGCATCGATCATTCGGCGAACGCCCTCGCGCCGGTCGCCGATGCACAGGCTCTCGGACAAAGTGAATGCCACGGTTCGATCGGCCGAATGCGCAATCTCGGCGGCCTTCAGCATCGCGGTCCGAGGCCGCTCGGGACCCCACAAATAGCCTTCGAGGAAGGTTACGGCGGCCGATCGGATCAGCCCGTGATCGAGCGCCTCGGCGGTCAGTTCGTGGCTCGCCCCGGGGCAGGTGTTCATCGTCCGCTGGGCGTCTGGGGTGACGAGGATCAGGCAACGGCCGGTCGGTGGCCCGCCATCGAGCGGCGGGGTCTCAAACCGTACGCCGAGCGAAATCATGTCATGCTCGAAAATCGTTCCGAGTTGGTCGTCGGCGACCTGGCCGATGAACGCTGCATTCAATCCGAGGGCCGCGACCCCCGCCATGCTATTGGCAGCTGATCCGCCGCTGATCTCCCGCGCGGGGCCCATCGCCGCATACAGTTCGTCGGCTTGGCTGGCGGTCAGCAGCTGCATCGATCCTTTGGTGAGGCCGCGTTCGGCAATGAAGGAATCGTCGCAGGTGGCGATCACGTCGACGATCGCATCGCCGATCGCGACGACATCAAGAGCGGGAGAAGTCACGGGTCGCGTGGCTAGCCGCTGCCGCGGCGAACGGTCAACGGCGGTGCTTGCGCGCGCGAACAAAGGCGCTACCCCTCGGCCCATGACCTCCGAAGTCAAAGCCGCCGCGAAAGCGCCGCACTCCGCCAGCTACCCGCTCTCGCTTTTCGCCTTGGGCATTTTTTACGGCGGGATGGTCTGCATCGCCGGGGTTCTCGGCAACAAGCAGGTCGCGCCCTGGCCGCTGGACCTGCTCGGCTATCCGATTTTCGGCCGCCCGCTTGCAGTCGAGGCCGGAATCTTCGCTTTCCTCCTGCTGGTCGTCACGTCGAGCTCGGTCGCCGAGCTTCATGGGCGCTCGACAGCGAACCGCCTGGTGCTGATCGGCTTCGTCCCGCTGATCGTATCGCTCCTGCTAAGCCTGTTCGTCCTCGCCATACCGGCTTCTCCGGACATGCAGCCGGAACGGCTCTCGGCATTTGAAACGATCATGGGTGGAACGCCGCGCATCTGGATCGGCGGAATCATGGCCTATGGTGTCTCGACCTTCCTCAATGTCACCATTTTCAGCCGACTGAAGACGAGCGAGGGCGCCGGGCTTTTGTGGCTGCGATCGGCCGTTGCGAGCGCGCTCAGCCAGATCGTCGATACCCTGATCTTCATCACCGTAGCTTTCTACGGCGTATTCCCGATCCAGGAGCTGATTGTCGGGCAGATGATCGCGAAGGTCGTCCTGTCGGCCGTGCTCGTCCCGCCCTTCGTTTACGGCTTCGTGGCGCTCGGCCGGTCGCTCGACGCGCGCTGAGAAAGAATCTTCGCGCCCTCTTGATTGACTCGCGAAGTAGTGCTGCTTTCACGTCGAGTCGCGGGGGCGCCTTAACGGGGAAGCGTGTTCTAATAGCAACGGTTTAACGGATTCGCCGGAATCCGATTAACGGCTGTCACAGAACTGTCTTTTGACGGCTATAGCCGCCCCAGCAGTCTAGGTTTGTCCTGCTCAGCCGGGGGGTTGTTTCCGTGAAAAAAACTACGCTTTTCCTATGCTCGACCGCCGTCCTCATGCCGACGGCCGCCTACGCCCAATCGACCGGTACGGTCGAAGCCGAAAAACAGGCGATCGTTATTACCGGGAGCCGCGCCCAGAATGTCGGCGGCGTTCAAACGCCCGACACTCCCAAGGCCAAGATCGTCCTCAACCAGGAGCTCATCTCCCGATCCAATCCGGGCCAGACCATTCTCGACACGATCAACCTCGTCCCGGGCGTCAGTTTCCAGAACAACGACCCGTACGGATCGTCGGGCGGCACGCTCACCATCCGCGGTTTCGATTCGACCCGGATCAGCCTGACCTTCGACGGCATCCAGCTGAACGACAGCGGCAACTATGCGATCTTCTCGAACCAGCAGCTCGATCCGGAGCTGATCGAGCAGGTCAACGTCAACCTGGGTTCGACCGACGTCGACTCCCCGACCGCCTCGGCCGTTGGCGGCACCGTCAACTACCGCACGATGACTCCCACCAAAGACATGGGTTTCCGCGGCGTCGCCTCGATCGGCGATTGGGACTATTGGCGGCTGTTCGGCGTCGTGAACACGGGCGAATTCGGCCCGTTCCACACCCGCATGTTCCTCGCCGCATCACGCACCAAGAACTTCGTGCCGTTCAACAATTACGGCCGGATCAGCAAGCAGCAGTATAACGGCAAGATCTGGCAACCGATCGGCTCGAACGGCGACTTCATCTCCATCTCCGGTCACTACAACCAGAACCGCAATAATTTCTTCGGCTCGCTGCCGCTTCGCACGGACCTCACGCAAAGCGCCACCAACAGCGCTCCGAGGAACGTGGGGCCGCTTTCAACGCAGCGCTACCCGCGCAACGCCGACGAGCGTTTCTACGGGATCAACTTTCCGTGCCAGGTCGACACGCCGCAGGCCGGTGTCGCCGACGCTCCGACGCCGTCGACAAATGATGTGGGCAGCTGCGGAACCGAGTTCGACCGCCGCTACAATCCGTCGAACACCGGCAACGTCCGAGTTGCGTCCAAATTCACGCTGACCGACGGGCTCGTCCTGACGGTCGATCCGAGCTACCAGTACGTAAAGGCGAATGGCGGCGGCACGGTCACCGCACAGGAAGGCCTGCGCGATATCAACCCCGGCGATCCGCCTGGCGCTGAGGGCGCGATCGCGACGCCAGCGCAATGCGCGTTGGGCAACAACGCAACGAGGACCTGCATTCCTGGCTTCTTTGGCGGCTCGCCCTTCTTCGGCCGCGACGTCAATGGAGACGGCGATACGCTTGACTCGGTTACGGTGCTCTCGCCCAGCCAGACGCACACGGATCGCTTCGGAGTGATCGCCGGTCTGCGATGGGATTTCGCACGTGGCCAGATGGTTCGCGTCAGCTATACGAACGACTCTGCGCGTCACCGCCAGACCGGCGAGGTCGGACTGCTCCATGTGAACGGCGAGCCGTTCGACGTCTTCCCGCGCAACGATCCCGAAGCGGACGTAACGGGCGTGACGCTGGAGAAGCGCGACCGCGTCTCGCACGCAATTCTAAATCAATTTTCGGGTGAATATCGGGGCGATTTCTTCGACAACAGATTGACCGTGAACGTCGGCGTGCGCGCACCCTTCTTCATTCGCAGGCTCCACAATTATTGCTTCACCTCGAGCGCGTCGGGCTTTGTGGAATGCTTTGGGCAGGATCCGGTGCGCGAGGCCCAAATCCTTACGAATCAACCCTATACTTTCGATCCCGTAACCGGTCGCGTGCTCACCGGCTGGTCGCCGCCGCAGAAGCGCAAGTTCAAATATGACAAGCTTCTTCCAAACGTCGGCTTGATTTTCGACATCATTCCTCGGCTGAGTGTGTTCGCGAACTATGCCAAGGGTCTGTCGGTGCCGAGCACGGACAACCTCTACAACAGTTTCTTCTTTGCTCCTGATACGGAGCAGGCGAAACCGAAGCCGGAGTTGACCGACAGCGTCGACGGCGGCCTGCGCTATCGCACCGGTAAGATCCAGGCGCAGATTTCAGGCTGGTACACGCACTTCACCAATCGCCAAGCTTCCGCCTTCGATCCGGAGCTCAACGTCTCTGTGTTCCGCAACCTCGGCACGGTGAACAAATGGGGCATTGACGGATCGGTGGCCTATGAGCCGATCCGCAACATCACGCTCTACGCCTTCGGATCGTGGAACAAGAGCAAGATCCAGGACAACATCCAGGTCGCCTCTCTTCCAGTCGGCGTCACGTGCGACACGATCGACCCGACCACGCCTCAAGCCTTCCGCAGCTGCGCTTTCACCAAGGGCAACCGCGAATCCGGCGCTCCCAAGTACACCTATGGCCTGTCGGCGACCGGTGAATATGGTCCTGTCCATCTCGGGATCGAAGCGAAGCGCACCGGCCCGCGGTTCATCTTCGACAACAACGCCGCAATGTTCCGCGGTGACGTCGATATTGCCGGAGTGGGCGGATCCGAGCAGATTTTCGGTCGGACGGCCCCGGCGTACTGGCTGATCAACCTCGATGCACGGGTGGATCTCGAGCCGCTCTCGCCGACGTTGAAGAAGACCTACCTGCAGCTCAACGTCTACAACCTGTTCGACAAATTCTACGTCGGCGGGTTTGGCGGCGGCCTCAGCCAATCGATCAGCGCCAGCACGGGCGTCTGGGGCGCTCCGCCGTTCGTTCAGATCGGCGCTCCGAGGACTGTGTCCGCGTCGATCAACCTGCAGTTCTAAGAACCAATTCAAAGAAAAATGGGCGGCGCCTCCTTCGTGGGAGGCGCCGCCCTTGCTTTGCGCGAGCACTTTGGCAAAGGCGCGCGCATGACCGAGAACTCCCAGCCTCCGCGCCGCAATCTCAAGCAAGTCAGAATCTTGTTGTGGGTGCTGGTCGCGCTGGCGGTGGCGGGCGCAGCGGCTATCTTGCTCTACCCGAGGGGCCAGGCGAACCCGCTGACCGAAACCGAGGTCGTATCGGCGAAGGCGGGTTTCGGCGGCCCGTTCAGCCTGGTGGGAGCGGACGGCAAGCCCTTCTCCAGCGCAAGCCTCGAGGGCAAACCTTACGCCATCTACTTCGGCTACACGCGCTGCGGCGACGTTTGCCCGATTACGCTCGGCCGGCTCGTCAAGCTGCGCAAGCAGGCGGGCGACGAGGGTAAGCTGAACATTGTTTTCGTGACGATCGATCCGGCCAACGACGGTCCGAAGGAAGTCGGCCAATATGCCGACCTGTTCGGCTCTCCGATCATCGGCCTGACCGGCAGCAAAATGCAGATCGACCAGATCAAGAAGCAGTATGGAATCTATGCGGAGCCCGAACCGATGACCGGCGGCGGAATGAAGATGAATCATACCGCAACCGTCCTTCTGTTCGACCGCGACGAGAAGCTGGCCGGCACAATCACGACCGACGAGCCCGACAGCGCGGCACTTGCAAAGGTCAAACGCCTGGCTACCTGACGGCCTCGTGGCCGATTATCGACCCGACCCCACGATCCTAAAGCTCGGTCCCGACTTCTACGATGCGGTCGAGCCCGCGGTATTTCCAAAGCGCATCCCGCGCTTTCTCAACCGCCGTCACGCTGAGCGGGTCGGGCTTGATCTCGATGACGAAAGTTGGGCGCGCCATTTCTGCCGGTTCGAGCCGCTCCCCGAAAACCTGACCGAGCCGTTGGTCCTGCGTTATCACGGGCACCAGTTCCGCGTTTACAATCCGGACATCGGCGATGGCCGCGGCTTTACCTTCGCTCAGCTACGTGACGAGGGCGGCCGCCTGCTGGACCTCGGTACGAAGGGATCGGGCCAGACCCCGTACAGCCGCCATGCCGACGGCCGGCTGACCCTGAAAGGCGGCGTCCGCGAGGTCCTCGCCACCGAGATGCTCGAGGCATTGGGGGTCAACACCTCGAAGAGCTTCGCCTTGTTCGAGACAGGCGAGGAGCTCGAGCGAGGCGACGAGCCGTCGCCGACCCGGTCGTCGGTGCTGACGCGGCTCGGCCACGGCCACATCCGGATCGGCACCTTCCAGCGCCTTGCCTTCTTCGGGCAGGACGAGAACATCAAAAAGCTGGTCCGATATTGCCTTCAGAATCTTTATTCGGAGGACTCCGCCAAGGACGACCGAGAGAACGCCCTTCGCCTTTTCGACCTGGTGAGTGATGCGACCGCCACCCTCGCCGCGTCCTACCTAGCGGCGGGGTTCGTCCACGGCGTCCTCAACAGCGACAATATCAATATCACCGGCGAGAGCTTCGATTACGGCCCCTGGCGATTCACTCCGGATTGGGAGCCCGACTTCACCGCGGCTTATTTTGACCATTACGGGCTCTACTCCTTCGGCCGCCAGCCCGAGGCGATCCACTGGGACCTCGCGCAATTCGCCAGCTGCCTCTCGCGGGTCACCGATGCCCCGCCGTTGTCCGAAACGTTCGGGGGCTGGGGCAGCCGGTTCGAGGACGCGCTGACCGCGCAGTTGCTGCGGCGGCTCGGCGCTGACAGCGGCAAGGACGATCGCGAGGTCGCGGCGGCGCTGATTTCGGCGCTTGCGACGCGCGAAGCGCCAATCGACCTTGTCTTCTTCGACTGGCGCGGCGGGCGCGATCCAGGCGCCGACAAATATCCGTCGGAACAGTTTCGAAACCTCTCGAAGGCATTGGAAGGCCGCGAACGGCCTGAGGCGCATCCTTATTGGTCCGATCCGGGACCCTGCTCGATGCCCATCGACGAGGTCGAAGCGATTTGGTCGGCAATATCGGAACGTGACGACTGGCGGCCCTTCGAGGACAAGGTTAGAGCCATCCGGCGGATGGGCGAGGCAATGAGGGGTGATGCACCGCAAGGTTGACGAGAAGAGCGTGAGCGTAAAGGCCGCGCCGATGGCGACGACACTCGTCTCGACAGATCCGGCGACCGGCGAAGACGTCTGGTCGGGACCGATCGGCGACGCGTCGGCCGAGGTTGCCGCGGCGCGCGCTGCATGGCGAGGCTGGGCTGCGCATTCGACCGCCTTCCGGATCGAAGCGCTGCGCCGTTTCGCCAATGTCGTGCGCAAGCGGGAGCAGGAATTCGCCGAGCTGATCTCGAAGGAGACCGGGAAGCCCTTCTGGGAAGCCCGGACCGAGGTCGCTTCGGTCGTCAACAAGGTCGAGATTTCAATCGACGCTTATGCCGAGCGTACTCCGCAGCGGAAACTCGAAGCGGCGCTCGGCAACCGCATCGCTGTGCGCCACAAGCCGCACGGAGTGCTCGCCGTGCTCGGGCCGTACAATTTCCCGGCACATCTTCCCAACGGCCACATCGTCCCGGCGCTGATTGCCGGCAATGCGGTGGTGTTCAAGCCGTCCGAAAAGACCCCGGCCGTCGGCGAAATGCTGGTCGACTGCTACCACAAGGCGGGAATTCCCGAAGGCGTGGTTCGGCTGCTCGTCGGCGGGCCGGAACAGGGCAGGGCACTCGCCTCCGAGCCGGGGATCGACGGTCTCTTGTTCACCGGATCGGCGCGCGCCGGAATGTCGCTTCACCGCCAATTTGCCGAAACCCCGCACAAGATCCTCGCGCTCGAGCTGGGCGGCAACAATCCGATCGTCGTTTGGCATGCCAAAGATATCGAGGTTGCGGCGACGATCGTCGTCCAGTCGGCCTATCTTTCGGCGGGCCAGCGCTGCACGGCCGCCCGGCGGCTGATCGTGGAGGAGGGTGCGGAAGAGGAGCTGCTTGCTGCCATCCAGGCCCTCATCGACCGGATCATCGTCGACCATCCCTTTGCCGACCCGCAGCCCTTCATGGGCCCGGTGATCGACCTCGCGTCGGCCGATCATGTGCAGGAACAATGGCTCGGGCTGATGATGAAAGGCGGCAAGCCTTTGCGGCGGCTCGACCGTCCCTTCGGGGAACTGCCCTACCTGACCCCGGCGCTGATCGACGTTACCCAAATCAGGGACCGCCCGGACGAAGAGATTTTCGGGCCCGTGCTTCAGCTGATCCGGGTCAAGGATTTTGACGCCGCGATCGACGAAGCCAACGCCACGCGCTTCGGTCTCGCCGCAAGCCTGATCGGGGGTAATCCCGAGCTCTACGACCGGTTCTGGGCCAACGTCCGCGCCGGGGTGATCAACTGGAACAAGCCGACCAACGGCGCTCCGTCCAGCGCTCCATTCGGAGGCATTGGATTATCGGGCAATCACCGGCCGAGCGCATTCTATGCCGCCGATTATTGCGCCTATCCGGTGACGAGCAGCGAGGCCGACAGGGCCCGCGCAGCGATCGGCGAGGGACTCCGCGACCCGAATGCCCAGGCGGAGGGTGAGGAATAGCCGTCGATGGATCGCTTTGCGCGATCCTCGCGTTCATGCACCCGTGACCCAGCGTAATTGGATCGGCGCGGCCGTCGGCCTCGCCCTGTGCAGCACCGCCCTCGGCTCCTGCTCGTCAGGAAACAAGTCGGATCAATCGAAATCACAGGAAGCGGCTTCGGCGCTCCAGTGGACCCATGCGGCCGAAAAGCAGATGCTCGACGCGATCGCCAACGCGCCGGCGAACGGGTTGAAGCCGGAACTGTTTCTGAAGGGTAACCTGCCCAAAGACGATGCGGAGCGGGCTAGCGCGCTCACCGGCGCGGCGCTGCGTTACGCCGAGGCGCTCGCCCATGGCTATGCCGACCCGACGAAGCTGACCAAGGATTATACGATCCCGCGGCCCAATATCGATGTTCGCCAAGGGCTCGCCCAGGCGATCCGGAACGGCAATGTCGGCGAGTGGCTCGCATCGCTGCCGCCCCAGACGGACGAGTATCGCGCTCTCTCCCAGGCGCAGATGAAATATCTCGCCCTGGCGGCCGCCGCGAAAGGCGCGCAGGTCCCGGGTGGCAAGTCGATCAGGCCGGGACAGCGTGACCCGCGAGTCCCTCAGCTCTCGGCTGCGCTCATCGCCAACGGCTATCTTCCTGCTTCCGGTGCGCCGAACGCACAGCAAAGCTACTCCGGCGCCATGGTCGGCGCTGTGCGCCGCATGCAGGGCGACTATGGCTTGAAGCCCGACGGCGTCATCAGCGCCGACACTCTGATGATTCTCAACGCGGGCGCGGGCTATCGTGCGCGCCAGATCGCGGTCGCGCTCGAACGGCTGCGCTGGCTCGAGCGAACGCCGCCGGCGACCCGAATCGACGTCAACACCGCAGCCAGTTTCCTCGACTATTGGCGCGGCGGAGCGCACGTGATTCAGTTGCGGGTGATCAACGGCCAACCCGATGAGTCGGCCACCCCGCAGATTCAGTCGCCGTTGTTCCAGCTGGTTGCCAATCCCAACTGGCGAGTCCCCGACCGAATCCTCGAGGACGAGCTCTCCAAAAAGAGCGCCGCTTATCTCGCCGCGAACGACTTTACCTGGCGTGACGGCCGGCTGGTCCAGCTGCCGGGAGACAAGAATTCGCTTGGCCAGGTCAAGTTCGACATGCGCGACCCGCAGCAAATCTATCTCCACGACACCCCGTTCAAATCCTGGTTCGCGACGGACAATCGCCATCGCAGCCATGGCTGCGTGCGGGTGCAGGACGCGGTCAATTTCGCGTTCCAGCTCGCTTCGGAGGACGGCGTGCAGGACAAGTTCCAGGAAGCGCTGGCGAGTGGCGAGGAGACTTACGTGAAGCTCAGGCGTGAGATCCCGGTGCGATTGTTCTACCACACGGCCTATTGGGACGGGACCAGGCTGGTGTTCGTGTCCGACATCTACGGATGGGACGACAATGTCGCGCGCGCGCTGGGCCTCGAGCCCGGGCCGCCGCGTGCCGCCTTCCACCGTCAGGAGGACGTGGGACCGTAGCGGTTGATGCTGCAGCGCGGCATCGCTAACCGCGCCTTGGCATGACCGAACTTTCCAAGACCTTCGACCCCAAGAGCATTGAGGAGCGCTGGTACGCGCATTGGGAGGACCGCGGCCTGTTCCGGCCCGACCGGCCTGACGAGCAACCGTGGACGATCGTCATGCCGCCGCCCAACGTCACCGGGTCGCTGCACATCGGCCACGCGCTCGACATCACGCTGCAGGACGTGCTCACACGGCGCGAGCGGATGCTCGGCAAGGACGCTTTGTGGGTCGTCGGCACCGACCACGCCGGAATCGCGACCCAGATGGTGGTCGAGCGCAACCTCGAGAGCCAGGGCCTGCACCGTGCCGAGATCGGCCGCGAGGCTTTCCTCGAGCATGTCTGGGAGTGGAAGGCGCAGTCGGGCGGCGCGATCACCCGGCAGCTCCGCCGCCTCGGGGCGTCGTGCGACTGGGCGCGCGAGCGTTTCACGATGGACGAGCGCTACCAGCGCGCCGTGACCCACGTCTTCGTCGAGCTACACAAGCGCGGCCTGATCTACCGCGATAAACGGCTCGTGAACTGGGACCCGAAGTTCCAGACCGCGATCTCCGACCTCGAAGTCGATAATCGCGAGGTCAATGGCCACATGTGGCACTTCAAATATCCCCTCGAGGGCGGGCGCACCTATACCTACGTCGAGCGCGACGAAGACGGGAAGGTCCTGTTCGAGGAAGAGCGGGACTATATCTCGATCGCCACGACCCGGCCCGAAACCATGCTCGGCGACGGCGCGGTCGCGGTCCACCCGGACGACGAGCGCTACCGGCCGATCGTCGGCAGCTTTTGCGAAATCCCGGTCGGGCCGAAGGCGCATCGGCGCTTGATCCCGATCATCACCGACACCTATCCCGACCCTCATTTCGGGTCGGGCGCGGTGAAGATCACGGGCGCACACGACCTCAACGACTATGGCGTTGCCCAGCGCAACAACATCCCGATGTACCGGTTGATGGACGAACAAGCGCACATGCGGGACGACGGCCCCTCCTATGCGGAGTCTTCGGAGCGGGCGAAGGCCATTGCGCATGGCGAGCCGGCGAACGCTGCCGAGGTCGATGCGCTCAATTTGGTCCCGGAGGCCTATCGCGGCCTCGACCGATACGAAGCGCGGACCCGCGTGGTCGCCGACATCGACGCCGAAGGGCTGATGATCACGGTCGAAGACAAAAAGATCATGCAGCCGTTCGGCGACCGGTCGGGCGTCGTGATCGAACCGATGTTGACCGATCAATGGTATGTCGACGCAGCGACCCTGGCCAAGCCGGCGATCGCAGCGACGCGCAACGGCGACATCCGCGTCGTCCCTGAGACGTGGAAGAAGACCTGGTACAACTGGCTCGAGAATATCCAGCCCTGGTGCGTGTCGCGCCAGCTATGGTGGGGCCACCGCATCCCCGCCTGGTACGCGGAGGATGGAACGATCTTCGTGGCTGAAAGCGAGGACGAAGCGCGCAAGCAGGCGGGCGAACAGGCGCTTAGCCAGGACGAGGACGTTCTGGACACCTGGTTCAGCTCAGCCCTTTGGCCTTTCGCCACGCTCGGCTGGCCTGAGGAAACCGAGGACCTCAAGCGCCATTACCCCAACGACGTCCTCATCTCCGGCTTCGACATATTGTTCTTCTGGGATGCGCGAATGGCGATGCAGGGCATCGAGCTCACGGGGGAGGCGCCATGGAAGACGCTCTACCTCCACGGCCTGGTTCGCGACGCGCATGGCCAGAAGATGTCCAAGTCCAAGGGCAATACCGTCGACCCGCTCGGGCTGATCGACAAATATGGCGCGGACGCCTTGCGCTTCACCCTGGCCGCCATGGAAAGCCAGGGGCGCGACATCAAGCTCGATGAGAAGCGGGTCGAGGGCTACCGCAACTTCGCGACCAAGCTGTGGAACGCCGCGCGATTCCTGCAGATGAACGGGGTGGGCGCGAGCGCCAGCATCGCCGCGCCCGAGGCAGAGTTGCCGGTCAACCGCTGGATCATCGGCGAAGTCGTCGAAACTCTCGCCAAGCTCGACCGGGCGTTCGACGAACTGCGCTACGACGACATGGCCGACGCCATCTATCACTTCGTCTGGGGGACCTTCTGCGACTGGTATGTCGAGCTGATCAAGCCGACCCTCGGCGAAGATGCCGTCACTCAGGTGGAGCACGCCGACGAAACGCGCCGCACGGCGGGCTGGGCATTCGACCAAATTCTCGTGATGCTCCACCCGTTGATGCCGTTCATCACCGAGGAGTTGTGGGCCGCAATGGGCGAACGGCCATACGAACTGATCCTTGCCAAATGGCCGGAGCCTCAGGCGCAGGTCGATCCTCATGCAAAGGCCGAGATGGAATGGCGCGTTTCGCTTGTGAGCCAGGTTCGTTCGGCAAAGAACGAACTCGGAATTGCACCGGGACAGCGTATGGGCGCCTTCGTCCGGGGCGCAAATGCCCACACAATCGAATGGATGAATCGTTTTTGGAGCGGCGCGCAGCGACTGGCTCGGATCGATTTCGTCGCAGACTCCAGTCCTCCGCAGGGTGCGTCACTGCAGCTGGTGGTCAATGAGGCCACCTTCGTCCTGCCGCTGGAAGGCGTAATTGATGTGGGTGCGGAGAAAGCTCGTCTCTCGAAAGGCGCCGAAGCGGCGGAAAAGGAACGCGACAGCCTCGCGCAGCGCCTCGCCAACCCTAACTTCACCGAGCGCGCCAAGCCCGAGGCGGTCGAGAAGGCCCGCTCCGACCACGAAGCCAAGTCTGCCGAGGCCGAGCGGTTGCGGGCAGCGTTGGAGCGGCTGGGGTCGTAGTTCCCCGGCGAAGGCCGGGGTCCAGGGCAGCGGGAACCGCTGCTTTGCAGCGGCCTGGACTCCGGCCTTCGCCGGAGCACGATAAGGAGAGAGCATGGCGGGCGCAGCAAAACCCATGCACGGCCGCGACCTCACGCAAGGCCCGATCGCCCGAACCCTGCTCGTCTTCGCCCTCCCGACGCTCGTCAGCTCGATCCTCCAGTCGCTGAACGGTTCGATCAACTCGATCTGGATCGGCCGCTTCCTCGGCGAGAAGGCGCTGGCCTCCACCTTCAACGCCAACTTCATCATGTTCCTGCTGATGTCCTTCGTGTTCGGCTTCGGAATGGCGTCCACGGTGCTGATCGGCCAGGCGTTCGGAGCGAAGAACATCGACCAGGCGCGGCGTGTCGTCGGGACCGCGATCGGCAGCTTCCTGCCCGTCGCGGTGCTGATCGGGATCATCGGCTGGCTCGCCTCGCCCGCGCTCCTCCGGCTGCTTGCAATGCCGCCCGATGCGATGCCGTTCGCGCTTGCCTATCTGCGGGTGATCTTCACCGCCATGCCCGCGATCCTGATCCTCGTCATGCTGATGATGGCTTTGCGCGGTGCTGGCGACGCGCTGACCCCTCTGTGGTTCATGATCCTCGCCGTCGTGCTCGATGCGGGCTTGAATCCGGTGTTCATCCTCGGGCTCGGGCCGGCGCCGAGGCTCGGCATTTCCGGCAGCGCGCTCGCCACGGTGATCGCCAATTATGTCGCGGTCATCGCGCTGGTCGTGACCATCTATTGGCGCGACCTGCCGCTGAGGCTTCGCGGCGCGGAGCTGCGCTACCTGAAGCCCGAGCGGACCCTGCTGAGGGTTATCGTCCGCAAGGGCTTCCCGATGGGCCTTCAGATGATCGTCATTTCCTCCTCCGCGCTGGCGACGATCGGCCTCGTCAACCGCGAGGGGGTCAACACCACCGCGGCGTTCGGCGTGGCGATGCAGCTGTGGACCTATCTGCAGATGCCCGCGATGGCGCTCGCCGCCGCGGCCAGTGCAATGGCGGCGCAAAATATCGGCACAAACCGGTGGGACCGGGTCAGCCGCATCAGCCGTGTCGGCATCATCCAGAACCTCATCATTACCGGCGTGCTCGTGGTTCTTCTCGCGGTCGCGGATCGGCCGGCCCTCGCCTTGTTCCTGGGCGGCCGCAGCCCGGCGCTGCCGATCGCCGAGCACATCCAGATCCTCGCGACGTGGAGCTTCCTGCTGTTTGGCGTGACGATGATCCTGTTCGGCGTCGTTCGCGCCAACGGCGCCGTCATCGGGCCGCTGATCATTCTTGCCATCGGCCTCTATCCGGTTCGCCTCGGCTTCGCGCTTGGTGCATACCCCTGGCTAAAGGCCGACGCTTTGTGGCTGAGCTTCCCCGTCAGCAGCCTCGCCAACATGACGATGGCGATCGGCTTCTACCTGCACGGCGGATGGAGAAAGCAGCGGATGATGCCGCCGATCAGCACCGATGAGGCGATCGAGGAAGCCGAAGGCGCGATGGAGCAGACGGCGAGGCTGAATCCTTCGGGATAGTCGTCACCCCCGCGAAAGCGGGGGTCCCGCTGCCTTCAAGAACATCGGGATTCCCGCTTTCGCGGGAATGACGATAGAGGGCGCGTTATGAGTTCCTTCCCTTCTCTCCGAATGCGCCGTGGCCGGGTGAGCCCATGGATGCGCGACCTGCTGGCCGAGCACCGGCTTCACCCGAGCGATTTCATCTGGCCCCTGTTCGTCTGCGAGGGTTCCGACTGCGAGGAACCGATCGGTTCGCTTCCCGGAGTTTCGCGCTGGAGCATCGACAAGCTGCCGGGCCGGGTCCGGCTCGCCGCCGAGCTCGGAATCCCGTGCGTCGCTTTGTTCCCGAACACGCCGAACGATCTCAGGACCGACGATGCCAAAGAGGCGCTCAACAAGGACAATCTCATCTGCCGCGCAATCAAGGCGATCAAGGATGCGGTTCCTGACGTCGGTGTGCTCACCGACGTCGCACTCGATCCGTATACGAGCCACGGCCACGACGGGCTGATCGACATCGCCGGAAACGTGATCAACGACGACACGGTGAATGTTCTCGCCGATCAGGCCCTGGTCCAGGCCGAAGCGGGCGCGGACATCGTCGCTCCATCGGACATGATGGACGGCCGCGTGGCGGCGATCCGAGCGGCGCTCGAAGGCGCGGGGCACCAGAATGTCGCGATCATGGCCTATGCCGCCAAATATGCGTCGGCCTTCTACGGCCCGTTCCGCGAGGCGGTCGGCAGCCAAGGCCGCCTGAAGGGCGACAAGCGCGGCTACCAGATGAATCCGGCCAACATCGAGGAGGCTCTGAGGGAGGTCGAGCTCGACCTCGCCGAGGGCGCCGACTTCGTCATGGTGAAGCCCGGGCTCCCTTATCTCGACGTTGTCGCCCGAGTGAAGGACGCGTTCGGCGTCCCGACCTTCGTTTATCAGGTGAGCGGTGAGTATGCGATGATCGAGGCGGCCGCGGCGGCCGGCGCGGGCGACCGCGATGCGCTGATCCTCGAGACTTTGCTTGCGTTCAAGCGCGCCGGGGCGACCGGAGTCCTGACCTATCACGCGCTCGATGCCGCGCGGCTGATCGCGGGCTGATGATCGAAGAATTGAAGGCCGAAATCGATCGGCTGCGCGAAGCCGCCGCTCCGCTCGAGCCTGATAGCGCGAGCCGGCGCGAGCTCGGATCGCAGGCTCTCGACCACGCACTCGCATTTCTCGACCAGGTGGAAGCTGCGTCGAGCTTGCGCCCCGCGACCGAGGTCTTCAGCGAGCGGCTCGATCCCGAGTTCACCGAGGAGGGGAGGGACCCGGCCTCCGTGCTCGACTACATCGGCGCCTGCATCGAGCGGCCGGGGATCGCGACCACGTCGCCGCGGTTCATGGGCTATATTCCGGGCGGCGGCCTGTTTCATTCGGCCCTTGGCGACATGCTCGCCGCGGCGTCGAACAAATATTCGGGCTTCGCGCCGGCCGCGCCGGGCGCCGTGCGGATCGAAAATGCCTGCGCGGCGTGGCTCGCGAGCGTGATCGGCTATCCGGCTGAGTCCGCCGGGACCCTGACTTCGGGCGGGAGCATGGCGAACCTTACCGCGATTGTGACAGCGCGGGATGCCGGCGATGCCGATGGCGGAGGCGCGGTCTATGTCACCCGCTTCGCCCATCACTGCATCGACAAGGCGCTTCACATCGCGGGCCGCGGCCGCGCACCGACGCGCGTGATCGCGACCGACGAAAACTACCGGATATCAGTCGAGGCGCTCGAGCAGGCGCTCCACGAGGACCGGCGGAATGGGGTCCACCCTTGGCTGGTCGTCGCCTCGGCCGGCACGGTCGATACGGGCGCGATCGATCCCCTGCCGGAGATCGCCGAGCTGTGCCGCCGCTACGGCGCCTGGTTCCATGTCGACGGGGCTTATGGCGGGCTTTTCGCGCTCAGCAATCGGGACTTGGTCAAGGGCATCGAACAGGCGGACAGCGTCGCGCTCGACCCGCACAAGACCCTGTTTCTGCCTTACGGGACCGGCGCTGCGCTGGTCCGCAACGGCCAGCATCTTCTCGATGCCTTCAGCGCCAGCGCCGACTACATTCGCCCGTTCGCCGAAACCGACGTAGGCCCGTCGCCGGCGGACCTCTCGCCCGAGCTGACGCGGCACTTTCGCGCGCTGAGGCTCTGGCTGCCGCTGCAAATCGCCGGGGTCGCGGCCTTCCGCGCCGCGCAGGCGGAGAAGCTCGCGCTTGCTCGCTACTTCCACGCCCGCCTGTCCGGGATCGGCGGTTGGGATGCGGGTCCCCCGCCGGACCTGTCGGTGGTCGCCTTCCGCTACCTCCCGAAGGGCGAAGACGCCGACGACTTCAACGAGCGCCTCATAAAGCATGTGCAGCAGGAGGGCCGGGTGATGCTGAGCGGCACGTGCATCGACGGCACCTTCTACCTGCGTTGCGCGATCCTCTGTTTCCGGACGCATTTGGAGCATGTCGATGAGGCGATCGATGTGCTCGTTCGGGGGGCACAAGCGCTCGGCGGCTGAGTTCGAGCGACCCACCGGGCGTTAACCCAAGGGGCATCGTCTCACGCTAATGTCCCGCGCCAAGGGGGAGTGCGTGGCGACCATGACGGAAGAATCTGGGCGTAGCGGATCGGTTCGGGCGCGCTTCGTCGCGACCATCTTCACGGGCTCATTCCTGCTGTTCCTCGTTCAGCCGATGATTGCGCGGATGGCGCTTCCGCGGCTCGGCGGGGCGCCGAGCGTCTGGAACTCGGCAATGCTCGTCTACCAGGCCTTGCTTCTAGCGGGCTATGGCTATGCGCATTGGCTCGGCCGGGTTCGGCCGCAGCGGCAGGCGGCCATCCATTTCGGATTGCTGGTCCTTGCCGGCCTGACCCTCCCGATCGGATTGATGTCGGCGGCTCCGCCTCCGGACGCTAACCCTTTCCTGTGGGTGCCCTGGCTGCTCCTGCTGTCGGTCGGACCTTTGTTCTTCGTCGTCTCCGCGCAAGCGCCACTTCTCCAACGCTGGTTCGCGCTGGAGGGCGGTGGGGATCCTTATCCGCTCTACGCCGCATCGAACCTCGGGAGCTTCGTCGGCCTCATCGCTTATCCTCTGCTCGCGGAGCCCTTGCTCGGAGTCAGCCAGCAGCGCTGGTTGTGGACCATCGGATACGTCTTTCTACTCCTGCTCGTCGGATGGTGCGCTCTTCGCCTTCCGCGCTCGCAATCCGCGCCGGCGACGAAGCATCGGGCGGCGCCGGCGCCGGATTGGCGGCTTATCGCCAAATGGATCGTGCTCGCCGCCGTGCCGTCGGGGCTTATCCTGTCGACGACGCTGCACATCACGACCGACCTTGTCGCGATGCCCCTTCTTTGGGTGCTTCCGCTCGGCGCCTATCTCTTGAGTTTCACCGTCGCCTTCGCCGAGAGGCGCGGCGCGGCGAATTCGGTCATTCGGCTGGCTCCGCTTCTGCTTCTGCTCGCCTGCTTCGGGGTATTCATCGACTTCAGCTGGCTGGTGCTGGCGTTCGGCGCGGTGTCGATCATCAACCTGTTCACCGTGTCGGTTGCGCTGCACAGCCGTTTGTTCGAATCCCGCCCGCCCGCCGAGCATCTGACCCTCTTCTATTTCGCAATGTCGATCGGCGGCGCACTCGGCGGCGCCTTCTGCGCGCTCATCGCACCGCTCATTTTCGACTGGACCTACGAGCATCTGTTGCTGCTCGTCGCGGCGGCCTGGCTGATGCGCGCCCAAAGCCCGTTCGAACGGTTCGCCAAGCTATGGGACGGCAGCGCCAACGCTCGCCGAATCACCATCGTCGGGATCGTCGCTCTCGCCCTACTTGCCGTCGCCGGGAAGGGTGTGTTCGGTCTCCCTGCCTCGGCCGATGTCAATCGCATCGCCGGGATCACCGTCATCGCCATCGCGATCTTCGCTATCGGCAATCGCGTGCTGTTCACAGTGTCCGTGGCGGCGCTCCTGATCGCCGCGGGCGGTTGGGAGAAGCTCCAACTCAGCGCCAGCCCGGGAAAGATGACCCGAAGCTTCTTCGGCATCTATTCGATCCGGCCCGGCGCGAACGATTCGCGCAGGCTCGTGCACGGAACGACGCTCCACGGCCTTCAAAACCTCGGCTCGGCCGAGCGCGAGCGGATGGAAACGACCTATTACGCGCCGCGCTCGGGCGTGGGCCTGGCGATGATGCAAGCGCCCGCGCTTCTTGGGCCGCGGGCGCGAGTTGCGATCGTCGGCCTCGGCGCCGGAACGCTCGCCTGTTACGCGCAACCGGGCCAGAGCTGGACCTTCTATGAGATCGACCCGGCTGTCGTGCGCATTGCCCGCGACCCCGCTCGTTTCACCTTCGTCTCGCGCTGCAAGCCCGATGCGCAAATCAAGATCGGCGATGCGCGGTTATTGATCGAGCGGGAGCACGCCGCGTCGGCGGACTTGCTCGTCGTCGACGCATTCTCGTCCGATTCCGTGCCGATGCACCTGCTCACTCGAGAAGCTTTCGCCGATTATCGCCGCCTGCTGTCGCCACGTGGGCTGCTGCTCGTGCATATTTCCAACCGTTATCTCGACTTGCAGCCGGTCGTTGCTGCTGCTGCTGCTGGCGGGGGATGGAATGCCAGCATCCGCAAGTACCGTCCCGATGCCGACGGGATCGAACGCAATGAAACCGGCTCTGACTGGATCGCTCTCTCGCCTTCGCGCGACACGCTTGCGGGGCTGGTTCGGGGCAGCGGCGAAACCTGGGGCGCGCTTCCGCCGCGTGCCGGATTTGCTCCCTGGACCGACGATCACTCGAGCGTGCTTCCGCTGATCACCTTCGCCGGGATTTAGCCGCATTCAGCGGGCGAGCCGGTTCTGGATCGCCTTGATCGTGCGTGCCTGCCGGTCGTCGATCGCTCCAACCTCCGCCCCGGCACTCTTGATCGCCTCAAGGTCATTGGGCGCCAGTCCGGCATTCGCCTGAAGGCGGTTTGCCCCGAGTGTATCGATATCGCCGAGCGCATGGACTGTTGCGTCCCGGCTGGCGATGGCGCGGGATAGAGCCTGCTCGGCCGCGATCCAGGTCTCGCTCTGCGCAGCCCCGGCAGATTCGGCCAGCCGCTGTGCCTCGGCAGCTGCAGGTTGGAACGCCGCATCGCTGCTCCGCGCCTGGGCGACGAGCTCGGCCAGGTGCCCGGCGAGCGCCGGGTCGACCGGCCGGTCGTTCATCGGCTTTGCGACCGGAATCCGCGGATCGATCGCTTCGGCCGCGCGAGGCAGCAGCGACGGCGGCGCATTGCCCGACGCGCAGGCCGAGAGCATGAGCAAAGGGATAATGGCGGTCCGCGTACGCATCGCCGCGACGTGTAGGAGCGGCTCTTGGGGCTGACAAGAAAATGGCGCGCCCGGAGAGATTCGAACTCCCGACCCCCAGATTCGTAGTCTGGTGCTCTATCCAGCTGAGCTACGGGCGCGCGGGTGCCAGGGAAACGGCAGGCGCGCGACATAAGGGGAGGATCGCTCGCGCGCAACCCTGGTGCGGGAAGCGCTGACCTCGCCGCTGAAACCGCTATGAAGCGCTCATGGGAACGGCACAGGATCTGAGGCTTCTTCGCCGGCTGCTTCGCGCCAAGGACCGGATGGACTCGGCCTCGAACGAGGAATGGCCGGTGCCTCGGCTGGCCAAGGTCAGCGGTGTTTCGGAGGCGCATTTCGCGCGATCGTTCAAGGACGCCTTCGGGGTTCCGCCGCACCGCTATTTGCTGACCCGCCGGATCGAGCGGGCCAAGGCGCTCCTTCGCGACACGGACATGGCGATCATCGACATTGCGTTCGAAACCGGCTGGAACAGCCTCGGGACCTTCGGCCGCGTCTTCCGCGACGTCACGGGCGAGAGCCCGAGCGCGCTTCGCGAGCGCGAGCAAGCGGCGCATCATGAACTCGAGCGCGTGCCCCATTGCTACGTCAGTGCGGCTCATCGACCCAATCTCAAAACCGCAGTTTCGGAGAAGCGGCGCCGCGAAGCCGGCGATAGTGGCGACGCCGAAGAAACGGAGGTCCCATGAGCCAGAATGTTCAAGTCGCCGGCATCTACGTCCACGATCAAGACGCGGCGCTGGATTTTTACGTCGGCAAGCTTGGCTTTGCCGTTCACACAGACGCCCGCAACGGCGATTATCGCTGGCTGACGGTGCACCATCCCGATCAGCCGGCCTTCCAGCTCGGCCTGTTCCGGCCGCAGGCGCCTTTGGTCGATGATTCGACCGCGCAGAATCTCAACGAGGCGGTGGCGAAAGGCGCGATGCCGCCGCTGGTGCTGGTCGTCGACGATTGCCGCGCGGCCTATGACCAATTCAGTGCCCGCGGAGTCGAGTTCACCCAGGAGCCGATCGCCCGTTACGGCAGCGTCGATGCCAGCTTCCGCGATCCTTCGGGGAACGGCTGGAAAATGATCGAGGCACGGTAATGCACGCCGAGCATTTCAAAATTCGGCCAACAACAAGAACGGAGGAACGAATGAACTGGAGCGCCTGGATCCGGCAAGTCCACCGCTGGCTCGCCATCGCCTTCACATTGATCGTGGCTCTGATTTTCACCCTGCTGGCCTTCGGAGAGCCTCCAATGTGGCTCTATTATGCGCCGCTGCCCTTCCTCTTCCTGTTGATGTTCAGCGGCCTCTACATGTTCTTCCTGCCCTATGTGGTGAGGCGGCGGGCGAGGAGCCTGCAGTCGTGAGCGCGTCCGAAGAGATCGACCGGAAGATCGCTTCGCTCGGCGACTGGCGGGGAGCGACGTTCGCCCGAGTGCGCCGGCTCATCCGCGAGGCCGACCCCGGCGTCATCGAGGAGGTGAAGTGGCGCAAGCCGTCGAACCCGCTCGGTGTACCGGTGTGGGAGCATGCGGGAATGATCTGCACCGGCGAGCTCTACCGCGACAAAGTGAAACTGACTTTCGCGCGCGGCGCCGCGCTGGAGGACCCGGCCCGCCTGTTCAACTCGGGCTTTGCGGGCGGAACACGCCGAGCGATCGACATGCACGAGGGCGAGGAGATCGACGGCGAAGCGTTCAAGGCGCTGATTCGCGAGGCGGTGGCGATGAACCTCGCGCACAAGAAACCGGCGAAAGCTTTAGGCTAGCGCTCAGGCGCTGATCGCGGCGGGGGCGCTGTCGTTGCTGATGGAGTTGGCGTTGGCGTTGGCGCGTTCGGCGAAGTCATGCGCCAGTTTGGCGTGCCACGCTCGGGCCTGTTCGGTAATCGCGCGCTGGGCTTTCATCCGCTCTTCGACGGCTCGTCTGGCGTAATAGCGCGCGTTCGACTCCATGACCCCGGTCCCCTAGTCCCGTCCGTAGCCAGTCCACACGGCTACGCCGAAAGGGCACCTTGACCCCGCAACGGTGAATCATTCGTTACTATCCACAGGCCGGGTCACAGTCTGTCCCGCTCCGGCACAGATTAGGCCACATTAGTGACACGAAGCAGCATTAAGCGGATTATCGCTGAAACCTAACGACTCATCGCTCGTTGAGCCGTGAAATGGTTTCGAAGGAAGGCACCATGCTGAGTTCGATCGAGTCCCGCCGCCGGACGTTCAATCCGAATACGCGCGGCTATCACGCGGTCTATCACGACGGCGAGGTGAACCATTGCCCCGGCTGCGGCCGGACGCACTGGATCATCGGCCGCATGTCGGCCGAGTGCGCATTCTGCTCGACCGCGCTTCCGCTGAAGGAGGCGTTCATGCAGGGCCCGGCGGCCACGCCGGTGTTCTGGAGCTCGCGCCCGAGCTACGGCGATCTCCAGGCCGCATAAGCCTGCAATTCCCCAGTTCCGCCAAGGCGTTGGCAAGTGTATGCTGGCCGACATGAAGAGACTCGTCTGCCTTGCGGTCCTGCTGGCCACAGCCTCGCCGGCCTTCGCTGGAGCGTCCAATTTCAACCTGGTCAACGGGGCCGGGGGCTCGCTGTCGGATCTCTCGATCCGGCGGTCGGGGACGAATGACTGGAAACCGATCGCCCAGGGTTCGGGCGGCGCGGTTCAGTTCAGCGATCCCGATTGCGCGTTCGATATCCGCGCGACGGTCTCGGGCGTCGGGCCGGTAACCTGGGCGGGGATCAATCTGTGCGGCGCGAAAAGCGTGACCTTGCAGCGGTCCGCAGCAACTGGCGCCTGGGTCGACTACGACCAGTAACGGTGCGCCGCTGGATCGGGGCGCGATAGGGTCCGCCGGCTAGCGCGGGCTGCGGCGCTTTCACCGAATCGAGCAGTTTCGCTCCGGCGAGGAACACCGCGCCGGTGCAGGCGCATGCGAGCATCCAGCCGCCCCAGCCGGGATAGGTTTGGAGATAATGCTGGCCCCGCTCAACCGCTCCCAGAGCGAGGGCGTAAATGATCAGCCACGCCTCGAAGCGCGTCTTGATCGTGAACAGGCGGCCTATCTTCCGCAGCATACCAAAGCCTCTCAATCCTTAACGCAGGAACGGCCCGACCACGGTTTTGAGCCATTATCGGCCTAAGAGACAAGGTTAACGTTGCGGTAGGAGGTTTGGAAACGTCCCGTTTCGGGATTTTAGGCAAGCCCGCTGAGGTCGAGCGTTTCGAGGAGAGCGGCGCGGGAGGCCTCGACGTCGCGGATCAGCTGCGGCTCCTGCAGTTCATCGTTCGCGATTTCGACCGGCCAGTGCGTCCGCACAACCTCTGCGACTCGGTCGAGTTTCGAATCGTCGACCAGGAATCGCGGGTCGACCGTCGCCGGGTCCGCGACCACACGGAGCCTCAGGCATGCCGGACCCCCGCCGTTCGCCATCGACTGGCGGACGTCGACGATCTCGACCCGGCGGATCGGGCCGTTGCCGGCGATGTGGCGTTCGATCCAAGACGAGACTGATGCCGTCTCCCGGCACTCGGTTGGGGCAATGAGGGTCATCTCGCCGTCGGGCGGAGTGACCAGTTGAGCGTTGAACAAATAGGATCGCACGGCGTCGGCTAGCGGGACCTCCGAGTCGCTCACCTCGACATATTCAAAGCCGGGCACGAGCTCCTCGAGCTGGCCGATCAGGCGGTCTTTGTCGGCGAAGGCCTTTTCGTGGGCGAACAGAACGCGCTCGTTCGCGACCGCCACCACGTCGTTATGGAAGGCGCCCGCGGCGATCGCATCCTCCGATTGCTGGACGAAGATGGTTTGCCCGGGATCGATCCCATGCATCCGCGCGATCGCCTTCGATGCCTCGATATGCTGGCGCGCCGGGAAGGGTCCGCCTGACAGGCCGTAGACGAAAACCTCGACCCCCGGCTCGCCATGCGATGGAGCGAGCCGCATGTGATTCGCCGCTCCCTCGTCGCCGAAAGCGGGGGGTACGGGTCCGTGCACTGCGAACGCCTCCGCCGCGAATGCCGCTTCTAACTGCGCCAGCGTTGCGGCCCATTCGTGGCTTCGATGCGGCATGGTCCTCAAGTTGGCGACCGTCAGGTGGCATTTGCCGTCGCTCGAATCGGGGGCGGGGGACACGGTTGCCGCATTGGCCGCCCACATTGACGAGGCGGACATCGCGTTCGCGGCGAGCACCGGCTCGGCCGTCTCTATGGTTGCTCCAAGGTCACCCAGCCACGCACGGTTCGGCCGCGGATGAGGGACGAAGATGCCCTGGCTGAGCCCCAGCGCGAGGTTGGAGCGCATCTTGTCCAGGCCCTGGAGCGCCGCGGCGCGCGGCTGCGACATTTCGCCCGCATTGCGCTGCGATGCGAGATTGCCGAGGCTAAGGCCCGCATAATTGTGGCTGGGGCCGACGATCCCGTCGAAATTGATCTCGACCAGGGCGGTCATTTCGCGACGGCGAGAACCTGGTCGCCGACCTTGACCCCGAGCATCTTCGCCGCTTCCCGGTCGATGCAAATGCCTTTCTTGGGCACTCGTTTCACGCTCGCGCAACAAGCCCGGAAGGTCTTCAATCGGCCGATCGCAACGATCATCCTGGACTTGCCGCCGTCGCCGATCTCGCAAACCGTCTCATAGGCGGACTCGCGCACCGTCCGGATCTTGTCGATCTGCGCGGTGACGGTCGGGCCGCCGTCGAAGATGTCGACATAACGGTCGTAGTTGAAACCTTCCGCCTCCAGCATCCTCAGCGCCGCCCGTCCGCTCGGGTGCGGCTGCCCGATCACCGCCTTCGCGCTGTCCGCGAGCAGCGCAACGTAGATCGGAGTCTTGGGCATGAGATCGGCGATGAACTTGGTGCCGTGCGTCGCGTTGAACTCGTCCGCTTCCGGGAAGCTCATTCCGAAGAAACGGCCGGCGAGCCCGTCCCAGAAGGGCGCGTGGCCGGCTTCGTCCATCACTCCGCGAAGCTCGGCCAGCACGCGCTCGCCAAAGCGCGCGCGGTGGTGCTTGATGAACAAATAGCGGCTGCGGGCGAGCAGGGCTCCGAGCCCGCCGGCGCGCGCGGACGGGTGAAGGAACAGTCCGCCGACTTCCGAACATCCTTCGAGGTCGGTGGTCAGCGTCAGCGCCTGGTTGCGGAACGTCTTGCCTAACTCTGGGCTCGTCTGGGTGAGGGTGCTGAGGTGATAGCTGTAGAAGGGCTGCACCACGCCGACCTGGCCGAAAATCTGGCAGGTGCCCTTGATCGCGCCCGACTTCGGGTCCTCGAGAACGAACATGTACAGGTCCGCCGCTTGCTCGTCGGCCTTGCGCGAGAAACTCTTGTCCGACCGGGCGAGCTTTTCGACCAGGGTTCCGCGGTCCGGGGGGAGGTTCGTAAAACCGCCGCCGGTCAGCTTGGCCATCTTGTAGATCGCCGCGAAATCCTCCGCGCGGGCGGGGCGGATGAGGTAGTTCATGCGGCCTCCGCGGCGAGGCGCAAAATCGTGAGCGCGGACAACGCGGCGCGCTCCTTCAAACTGTCGACGATCAGATATTCCTCCATGCTGTGGATCTTCCCTCCGCGAACGCCCATCGTGTCGACGACGGGTACTCCGCACGCGGCGATATTGTTGCCGTCACAAACACCGCCCGAAGGCTGCCAGCCGATCGTCTGGCCCAGATCGGCGCCGGTTCGCTGGACGAGGCTGAACAGCTGCTCGGCTTCGGGTGACAGGGGCTTGGGCGGGCGGCCGAACCCGCCGTGTACTTCGATCTGCACCTCGCGCTCGGCGGCTACGGCGATGACCGCCGTTTCGATGAGGTCCCGGGCGCGCTCCTGATCCTCAGACGTGCGCGGTCGAAGGTTCACGCGCAGGATGGCAAGGTCCGGGACGACATTGCTGGGGCTTCCGCCGTCGATTCGCGACGGATTGATGCTGAGGCCCGGGTAGCGGCCTGCGGCGAGATGCAAAGCAAGGTCTGCCGCGGCGAGCAAAGCGTTGCGACCGTCCTCGGGATTGCGGCCCGCATGTGCCGACCGCCCATGCACGATAATGGCGAAATTGCCGCTTCCGGGCCGAGCCCCGGCCAGCGTCCCGTCGGGCAGCGCAGCAGGTTCGTAGGTCAAAGCGGCGCGCTTTCCGCGAGCCGCGCGCGCGAGGAGCGCCGCGGAGGCCGGCGAACCGACCTCTTCATCGCTATTGATCACGATCTCGTACCCGATCCGGCTCGCGAGCTGGTTCTGCTCGACCGCTTTCAGCGCCGCGAGCATCACCGCGATTCCGCCTTTCATGTCGGCGACCCCGGGGCCGTTCAGCACACCTTCTTCCAGCCAGCGCATCTGCTGAAATTCGTGATCGGCACCGAAAACCGTGTCCATGTGCCCCGTAAAGAGCAGCTGCACGGGCGCATCGGGACGCACTTTCAGGTGCAAATGCTTGCCGTGCTCGACACTTGATGTTCGGCCCGCGGTATCGACTGCCTCGACCGGAGCGGGCTTCTCAAGATTGATTTCGCCCGGCAGCGTTGAAAATGCCTCGGCGATCAGCCTCGCGACCTGTTCGAGCCCGGGAAGGTTACGAGAGCCGCTGTTGACCGCGGCCCAGGCCTGAACCTGGTCGAGCATCGGCTCGGACGCGGCGCGTTCGATCGTCTCTTGTTCGGCAGGCGACAGCTCCCCCATGGCAGGGCTCCTAGCCCCGCCAATTGCGGAAGACCACACCACCTATTTGGAGCTGCCGATCTCCGGCAAGCGGGCCACAGCCTCGGCGAGCCGGGTCATTCGCCGCTCGACCGCGTCGCCGACGAGCGCTTCCTCGCCTCTGGGCACGATGAGCCGGACGGCGCCGTCGCTCAGGCTGAGCTTGGTCTTTTTGAGCACCGAGGCCACCCCGCCCGATAGGCGCTGGCCGAGGCGCATCGCGAGGCCCCAGCAATGCGCGCGCTGCAGGCGCTCCTCGTTCACCAGTCCCACGAGCCGCGGGTCGGGCAGGCGGTCGCGGCCGAAGTTGGATGACAGCGCCTGGGCCATGATCACCCTGCCGGCGGGATTCACCGCAACCCAATTGCCGTGCAGCGCCATTTCGATCCCCCGGTCGGCGCGAAAGCCCGGGGTCGCCTGCCAGGCGACGTCGGCCAGCAGGCACGCGGCAAGGCGCAGCCGAGCCATTTCAGCGGTATCGTCGAACAAAGGTGCGATCCACCGGTCGAGCAGGTCGCCATGCTGGCCGAAGCGGTGCTCTCCGCCGCCCGCATCGCGCGCTTCCTCGGTAAGCGGGTCGATCTTGCGGAGGCCCGGTTTCAGCTTCGAATAGAGGATGCCTTCGCGGATTCCGTAGGTCGAGACGACCAGGTGCGACGGCTCTAGCTCCTCAACGAGCAGTTCGAGCAACATCGCCGCTTCGGGCGACGTCGCGAGGCGTGTTGGCGCCGCAGCGTTCGCCAGGCGCGGATCGAGCACCCTGACCAACCTCCGTAGCTCGCGCACCCGGCGCGCCTTCATCCGGTATTGGTGGGTGATCGGCAGCGGGAAGTTGGTCGCGAACATGTCAATCCGGGCGAGCGCTCGCCATGATCCACCGACCATGTAGAAGGGCCGGCCCCGGCTCCGCTCACGCAGCCCCGATTCTTTGAGCGCTGCTTTCAGCGCCTTGCGAGCGCGCCGCTCGCCGTCCGGCGACGCGTCGAGCCGAAGCACCCCAAGGGGGACCGAGATTCCTTGCGAGCTTTGGCCCTTGGCGACCTCGACCAGCTCCAGGCTGCCGCCGCCCAAATCGCCGACCACACCGTCGGCCTCCGGGATGCCAGACAGCACGCCCTCACCGGCGAGATAGGCTTCCTCCTCGGTGCTCAACACCTCGCAATCGAGTCCGATGCCCTTGAGCTCGCGAACGAAGTCGTCGCCGTCCTTCGCATCTCGGATCGCGGCGGTTGCGACCACGTGCGTTTGTTTGATCTTCATGTGATCGATCAAAAGCCGGAAGCGACTGAGCGCCGCGAGCGCCTTTCCGCGCGGACCTTTCGGTAGAGGCCCGTGCTGATCGGATCCGGAGCCAAGGCCCGCGAGCACCTTCTCGTTGAAGATCGGGGTCGGAATCCGCGGCGGCCCGGCATAGACGACGAGCCGGACCGAGTTCGACCCGATGTCGATGATCGCTACGGGCTCGGCTGTCTTCAGACCTAACGCCCCCGGTCGAAACGCAGCTTCGGTATCTTCTTGCCCTTCTTTAGGGCTTGGCCCCGGCCGGACAAGCTCGGGTTGGCCATGAAATAAGCGTGGAGATTGAACTCGTGGCCGGCCTTGGGCCCAATCCGGGTCGACGTCCCGTCCGAGTTGAGCCGCCAGCTCTGCTCATTGTCGATGAGGTTGGCGACCATGACCTGGTCGAGCAGCTGCGCGTGAACGGTCGAATTCTCGATCGGCAGCATATATTCGATCCGACGGTCGAAGTTGCGTGGCATCCAGTCGGCGGAGCTGATGTAGACCTTGGCATCGACATTCGGCAGCTCGTGACCGTTGGCGAAACACCAGAGCCGCGAATGTTCGAGGAACCGTCCTACGATCGACTTGACGTAGATCGTTTCGCTGAGGCCGGGCACTCCGGGCCTCAGGCAGCAAATTCCGCGAATGACGAGATCGATCCGGACGCCGGACGCGCTCGCCTCGTAGAGCTTGTCGATCAATATCCGGTCGACGAGCGAGTTCATTTTCGCCCAGATGCCGGACGGCTTCCCGGCCTTGGCATTCGCGATCTCTGAATCGACCAGCTTCAGGAGCTCCGAGCGAAGGTTCGCCGGAGACAGGACCAGCAGCTTGAGGTTCCGCGGCTCGAGATAACCGGTGATGTAGTTGAACATTTTGGCGGCATCGCGCCCGGTCTTCGGGTCGGCGGTGAAGTAACTGAGGTCGGTGTAGATGCGCGCGGTGACCGGGTGATAATTGCCGGTGCCGAAGTGGCAGTAGGTGCGATATCCTTTTTCCTCGCGCCGCACGACCATCGAAACTTTGGCGTGCGTCTTCCACTCGATGAAGCCGTAGACGACCTGGACTCCGGCGCGCTCCAGCGCATTGGCCCATGCCAGATTCTGTTCCTCGTCGAACCGGGCCTTGAGCTCGATCACCGCGGTGACCGACTTGCCCGCCTCGGCGGCGTCGATCAGCGCCTTGATGATCGCGGACTGCTTGCCCGCGCGGTACAGCGTCTGCTTGATCGCGATGACGTCCGGGTCGGCGGCCGCCTGCTGGATGAACTCCACCACGACCTCGAAGCTTTCGTACGGGTGGTGGACCAGGATGTCCTTCTCGCGAATCGCTGCGAAACAATCCCCTCCGTGCTCGCGAATGCGTTCGGGGAAGCGCGCGTTGAAAGGCGTGAACTTCAGGTCGGGCCGGTCTTCGTCGACGAGCTGGGAGAGGTCGGTCATGCCGAGGAAGCCGCGGCTTTCCGAGGTGATCGCATTGTGGGCGTCGAGCCCGTCCTTGACCTCGGCGACCAGGCTCTCGGGCATGTCCGGTTCGAGCTCGAGGCGCACGGCCCGGCCGCGCCGCCGCCGCTTGATCGCGGTCCGGAAGAAGCGGACCAAATCCTCGGCCTCCTCCTCGACCTCGATGTCGCTGTCGCGGATGATCCGGAACGCGCCGCCGCGCAGCACCTGATATTTGGGGAAGAGATAATCGGTCTTGCGCCGAATAAGGTTCTCGAGCGCGATATAGCGGCCGCTATCCCCGGGAATCCGGATGAAGCGTGGAAGCGTCGAGGGCGCCATGACCAGCTCGCGGACCCCGACCTTTCCCTTCTTTAGCTCGAAGATCAGGCTCAGCCCCTTGTTGGGAATGAAAGGGAAGGGGTGCGCGGGGTCGATCGCCTGCGGGGTCAGCACCGGGAAGATCTGCTCGCGGAATTGCTGGTCGAGCCACGCCTCCGCCTCGGCGCCGAGCAGCTCGTCGCCGATGACCCGCATGCCCGCGGCGTCGAGATCCGCCTGCAGCGCGCCCCATACCTCATGCTGGCTGGTGACCAGCCGGTCGGCCTCGGCGATGATCGCCGAGAGCTGTTGGCCGACCGTTAGCCCGTCATCCGACAGCTCCTCGACGCCCATCGTCTGATGGGCTTTGAGGCCGGCCACCCGGACCATGAAGAATTCGTCGAGGTTGTTGGCCGAGATCGACAGGAATCGCGCGCGCTCCAGCAGTGGGTGATTAGGGTTGCACGCCTCCTCGAGAACGCGGCGGTTGAACGCGAGCCAGCTGAGTTCGCGGTTGAAATAGCGCGGCTCGGAGGCACCCGGCTCAGCTTGCGGCGCCGGCTGGGCGAGCGCGACAGTCTCCCGAATGACCTCGGTGTCGAGGGTTTCGGCAATCGCCTCGGCCTCCGAGGCCGCCCCGGGTTCGGATTCGTTGTCCATTCCTTCTCCGCCCGAAAGCGGTTTGCGCGCTGCCGGGTCGAGGTCATGTAGTCAAACTGAAACAGAGGCATGTTACAAAGATGTGACGAATGAGGGTATGGGGCCTCGTTTTTCCGGATTTTCGTCAGGGGACAAACGTGGCCAAGGACAAAAAGAAACCGAAGAACGGCAAGAAGCTCAAAAAGGGCAAGAAGAGCGCCGCTACCCTCGCCAAAATCCCGAAACCGGCCAAAGCCGCGGCCAGGAAGGTCAAGGAGTGGACCGAAAACCCCGTGGTCGCGCACGTCGTGGCCGCGGCGCTGGTCGCGACCGCGTCCGCGCTCAAGGATTCAAAAAAGGCGCAACGCCTTGCCGCCGAGGCCGGCGACGAGCTCGAAAAGCTCAGCAAGAAGGGCGCCGAGCGTGGCAACGCTTTATGGCAAATGGCGCTGGAGATCGGCCGCAGGAGCCTCGAAGAACTCGCCGAGTCGGGTTCGTCCCGCGGCAAGGCGCGCCGCAAATGAGGCAGCTGGCCCAGGCCGGGACCCACCGTGAAGGGCACGGCAGTTGACAGACGCGGTTGCGCCCGCCCAATTTCCAGCCACCCAAAAACAGGTGAACGCTTTCATGACCCAGAGTCGGCCAGCCGCTTTGATCGTCGAAGACCATCCGTTCATCGGGATGGTCGCCTCCGATATTCTCAGGGAATCCGGGTTCAGCACCTACCACGCTTATGACGCGAAGGACGCCGTTCAGCTGCTGGACGAGCATCCCGAAATCGAGGTCGTGGTGACCGATGCGAACCTGCCGGGCGACGTCGATGGGCTCGAGCTCTGCCGGCGGGTTTCGCGGCAACGGCCCGACGTCCAGCTGGTCGTCACGGCCTCCGGCCCGGAGCCGTCTCCAGCGGACGTGCCCGCCGGTGCCCGCTTGCTTCACAAGCCGTACGCGAGCGGCGAACTGAGGACCGTCGTCGCCGCGAAATCGCTCCTCGCCGACGCCTGACCGGCGCAGCCGCGGCTATTTCCGCGGCTTCACGAACTTCAGCGCGTACTGGTCCGTGTGGCCCCGGATCTTCTTGTCGAAGATCGGGAGGGTGTGATCGTCGCCCGGGCGGCGCAAGAAATTGCCCTCGGCGACCAGTTTGAAGCCAGCTGAGGTCACCTCCTTGACGACCACGTCGCGGTTGATCCGATGCATTTTCGCAATTTCGGCATTGGTCATTCCGCGACGGCCCTGATGGTCAAGGATGAAGTAAATTCCGCCCGGTTTCAGCGCTTTATAGACCGCGCGGTCGAAGGCGAGCGTGTCGACCTTGCCATATTCGGCGATCTTCATGTCATGATAGTTCTGGGTCACCCAGGCGACGTCGAGGGGCTTGGGGAAATTGGCCGTGCCGAACGGCTGAAAGTCGATCGACACATTTTTCCATTTCTTTTCGGCGAGCAGCTCCTGGTCGGCCTTGGTCGCGCCCTTCCAGACCGGATTCTCGATCCCGTAGACGTGGCCCTGGGGCCCGACCACATAGCTGATCATCCGCGTGAAATAGCCGCCGCCGGGATAGAATTCGCCGACCGTCATTCCAGGCCGGACACCCGAGAACGCAAGCGTTTCAGCCGGCTTCCTCAGCGGATCGGCCTCGCGGTGATCGGCCGGGCGCGCGGGATTGGCGACGGCTTTGGCAATGACGTTGGCAGGTTTGGGCGCGGCCGCGATCGGCGCGGCGACCGCGGCGACCAAGAGTAATGGAGCAAGATAGCGCATGGGGTGCCCTCCAGGTGCGAGACGAACGGGGCAGGGCTTAGCCGGTTGGCGGGATCGTCCAACGTCGTTTCGACCGGCGGGGGTCTTTCTCCTCCCGACCGTTACGCCTGCTCCACCGCATAATCGTCGCCGTAGAACTTGGCCGTGCTGCGCGTGTGGAAGGCGATAGCTTTGACCGGCTCGTATCTGAGTTCGCCGAGACCCGGCAGAACATCCAGCACCTCCTCCTCCCACACATAAACGGCCATCGGAAAGGACACTCGCGGCCTCAGCAGATGAGAACCGTCGGCGGGTTTTCCGACCCGGTGCGTGGTCGACGGCAGGCGGTCGTTGGAGATGCGCTGCATGTAATCGCCGGTGTTGATGATGATCGACCCCGGCAGCGCCTTCATCCGCACCCACTTGCCGCTGCGGTGATTCCAGACCTGCAGGCCATCGACCTCAGTGGCTGGAAGGATGGTGAACAGGTCGACGTCCTCATGGCCGAGCAGGCGGCCGGCCCCCGATTGATCCTGCTCCACCGTCATCGGCGGATAATAATTGAGGCGCAGCCCGAAATTCGTGGCGGTCAGCTTGCGGTCATAGAGGTGCGGATCGCAGCCGAGCCCCATGAACATCGCCTGGGCGATCGGCTTGAACAGCGCCTCGTGGGCGAGGACGAGCCTGCGAAAGTGCGGCTCATAGTCCGCGCGCGGCCAATAATCCTCGGCCCGGAACGGGGCGTCACGATCCTGCGGGATGTCGAAGGCCCGGCGGCACCACACCCAGCCTTCAACCAAATCGGGATGGATGTCGCTCGTCTCTTCGATCGGGAAATAGCCCTGGTTGACCGACCCATGCCGCTCCGCCCGGAAGCGCATTTTCTCTTCGAGCGGGATCGATTCGAACAGGTCGATCACCGCATTGTGCATCGCGGCGTAGAGCGCGGGGTCGATGCCGTGCCCGGTCAGGACCGCGAATCCGATCTCCTGCAGCGCGCCCGCGAAGGCTTCGGCGAACCGCGCTTTATCCGCCTCGTCGCCGGTGAGAAATGCCCCGAAGTCGAGCGTCGCGATCTCATAGTCTTCATCGAATTCGTCGGCCGAACTTTCGGCGAGCCGATAGGTGTGCGATTTCGCGACCTGGTCGTACTTCCTGAAGTCCTGGTTCAGAGCTTCGATGTCCGCCATGCCTCAATCCTAACTCGCGCGGGCGCTTCTTGACAGGGCCGTCCCGGCAGTCTCCGGGATTCAGCCATGCCGGAAGCTCTCTACCTCGAAGACCTCTACGTCGGACAGCGATTCACCAGCGCGCCGCACCGGCTCGACACGAAACAGATCAAGCGCTTTGCCGCCGAATATGACCCGCAGCCGTTCCACCTCGACGAGGAGGCGGCCAAAGGTTCGCTGTTCGGCGGTCTCGCGGCGAGCGGCTGGCATACGGCTGCGATGACCATGCGGATGCTGGTCGACAGCGTCCCGCTCGCTGACGGGCTGATCGGGGCCGAGCTTCAGCTCGCCTGGCCCAGGCCCACCCGGCCCGGAATGATTCTCCAGCTGTTCGCCGAGGTCGTCGACATCCGGCCGTCGCGGTCGAAGCCGGATATGGCGATCGTCACCATGCGCAACGAAACCCGCGACCAGGACGGCGAGGTCCTCCAGCTGTTCACGGTCAAGATGCCGGTGTTCAAGCGGGTGCGCGGCTAGCGAAGCTCAATACTGGCCGTACCGGCCTTTCACGCTCTCGAGCAGCTTGCGGCTCTCGTATCCGACCCCGTCCTTGAAGACGACGATCACGTTTTCGATGTCGGCGATCGTCGCGGCCGGATTGCCCTTCACGATGACGAGGTCCGCATTCTTGCCCGGCGCGATCGACCCGATACGGTCGGCAAGGCCGAGATAGGTCGCGCCGTTGAGCGTTCCGATGCGGATCGCCTCGACCGGACTGAAGCCGGCCTCCACCAGCAACTCGATTTCGCGCTGGTCGCCGAACCCGGGGATGACGCCGCCATTCCCGGTCGGGTCGGGCCCCGCGATCAGCAGGCCCCCCGCGGCGACGAATTGCCGCTCCAGGCCAAGGTCGTTCTTGTAGCTCTCGGCAGCCTCCTCTCCGCGCTTCGTCCCCGCCCGGCTCGCGGCGAGGTTCCGGAGGTAGAGGTAGGACTCCTTCGCCTGCGGCGACATCACTTCCATCTGCCGCGGCTGCAGAGGCGCATGCAGCGGAACGCTCTGCTCGAACACCGGTAGGGTCGAAGTGATCGCGACGTGATGGTCGACGAGCAGCTTGATCAGAGCATTTGCTTCGGGGCTTCCGGGCTTCATCGCCAGCAGCGTCGGCGTTCCAGTCCCGTCGGAGCATTTGTCGGGCTGCTTGCCCGGGTCCAGCTGCGTGTTGACGAAGAACCCATGCTCAAGATTGTCGATGCCGAGCTCGACCGCCTCCGGATAGGTGACCGAGCACAAATGGCCGGTGACCTTGAGGTGGTGCCGGTGCGCCTCGTCGATCGCGGCTTTAAGCTCCGCGCGCGTGATGTTCATGTACGCCTTGAAGCTATTCACGCCCTGCCCGGCCCAATAGGCGACCTCCCGCCGTGCGTCCTGTGGCGTCGTAATCATGTGGTTCTGGATGAAGAAGGCGCCGGCCCCCTCGAGATAGGGACCGGTCACGTCCAGGTGCGGCCCGACTAGCCTCCCGGCGTCGATCTCGCGCTTCAGGCTGAGGTCGGTGTCCGGTTCGACGCTGCCGGTCGTGCGCATCGTCGTCACGCCATTGGCGAGATAGAGCCGAGGCGCGCTGAAGGTCATCTGCGGGACGATGATCGGCTGCTCGGAATGGCCCGATGCATCGAGGTTCGGCCGCTGCAGATAGAATAGGTGATTGTGCATGCCGACTAGGCCCGGCAACGCCGTCTCGCCGGTCCCCTCGATGACTCGATAGCCCGCGGGGACTGGTGCGCTCGCGGCCTGAACCGCCGCGATCTTCGCTCCGTCGAGCAGCAGGGTCTGGTCGTCGAGCGGCTGAGCCCCGGTCCCGTCGATGATGCGCAGGTGCGTGATCGCGATTTGCCCTGCCGGCACATGAACGAACTTTTGGACTTCCGGGCCGAGCTCGGGCGGCGGAGCCAGGACTGGAGCGGCAGGAGCAGCGGTTCCGACGAAAACGGCCGCGGCCGCCGCAAATAGCCCGAACTTCATACCCCGCCTCCTCACTCGTCCTACTAAGCGATCCTCTTGAAATCGCGAAGCTGGACTTCCAACTGTGTTATCATTATAACACACCAACCAAGGAGCCAAAACGATGTTTGAAAATCCCGTGGCAAAGCGCACCGCGATCGCGGCCGCCATCGGAGCGGTCGTGGCCATCCCGCTTCCCTTCGTGGGACCGATCATCGGCGCGATTGTCGGCGGCGGGATCGGTTTCTTCACCGCGCCTCAAAGATAGTCCGCGAACTCGCGCAGCAGCTGCCGGTAGAGCTCGCGCTTGAACGGCACGATCAGCTCCGGAAGGTCGGAGGGCTCGATCCATTTCCAGTCCCGGAATTCGGGATGCTCGGTCGCGATGTTCACGTCGGCGTCGGTCCCGAGGAAGCGGGCGAGGAACCAGTCCTGGTCCTGGCCCTTCCACTTGCCGCCCCATAGTTTCGACCGCAGCTCTTTGGGCAGGTCGTACTTCAGCCGCTCCGGGGTTGCGCTGACCCGCTCCACGAGGTGAGGTGGGATACCGGTTTCCTCCTCGAGCTCGCGCAGCGCGGTCGCCCATTCGTCGTCATCATCGTCGTCGATCCCGCCTTGCGGCATCTGCCAGGCCTCGTCGGTATTATCGATCCGCGCCCCGACGAACACCTTACCGTCCCCGTTGAGGAGCATGACACCGACCCCGCGGCGGTACTTGTCCTTGTTGCCCATGAGTCGTCATTGCGAGGAGCGTAGCGACGAAGCAATCCAGATTGCGCCCGCTGGATTGCTTCGCTGCGCTCGCAATGACGAAACGGTGGCGAAGGCAGCCGGAGAGGCCTAAAGAGCGTGGCAAGATAAAACTCGCGCGTTTGTGAAGGACTCGACCGTGGCGACAGCCACCCATCTTCTCACCGAAAAGGAAGCCCGCGCCCATCCGCCGATGGAAGCCGTGGTCGTCCGCTTCGCCGGCGATTCCGGCGACGGAATGCAGCTGACCGGCGGCCAGTTCACTCTGTCGACGGCGCTTGCCGGCAACGACCTTGCGACCTTCCCCGATTTCCCGGCCGAAATCCGCGCCCCGCAGGGCACGACCTTCGGGGTATCGGCTTTCCAGATCAATTTCGGCTCGGCCGCGATCGAGACCGCGGGCGACCAGCCCGACGTGCTGATCGCGATGAACCCGGCGGCGCTCAAGGTGAACGCCAACGAAATCCGCGAAGGCGGACTGATCATCGCCGACGACGGCGAGTTCTCGCAGCGCAACCTCGCCAAGGCGGGTTACGATCAAAATCCGCTCGAGGACGGCAGCCTCGCCAAGTGGCAGGTCGTGCATTTCAACATCTCGCAGCTGACCCTCGATGCCGTGAAGCCGTTCGGCCTCGGCAACAAAGAGGCGCTGCGCTGCAAGAACATGTGGACCCTGGGCCTGGCGCTGTGGATGTTCGACCGCGACCGCCAGCCGATCGTCGACTGGCTCAAGGCCAAGTTCGCGAAGGCGCCCGAGCTTGCGGAGGCGAACATCGCGGCGCTCAACGCCGGT
>Ga0268264_10000754_pt1 | contig 36258 bp, 24 predicted proteins | sample KBSSwiS32_FD_190357 | JGI IMG/M metagenome (GOLD analysis project Ga0268264, IMG submission 190357) | Switchgrass rhizosphere microbial communities from Kellogg Biological Station, Michigan, USA - KBS Switchgrass S3-2 (SPAdes) (version 2) | ecosystem: Host-associated > Plants > Roots >...
CTTCCTGTCATTTTCAAGCGCAATGACAAAACGATGGGTGATTTCCCTTATCCAAAAACGACTCCAATGTTTCCTTTTTCTGACCAATACTTGAAAATACGCGTCCGGAACGTCCGGGATCCATTATGTGAACATTCACACGCCTGAAGCATCCCCCAACGCCTCAGATTCAACCGGTCGAGGATTTGATATGAAGGAGTATAGCCGCCAGATAATCAGAGCCGCAATCCCTAGGAGCACATCACGCCCCAAAGACATCCACATCTTGAACACGGTAGGTTTGCCATCACCAAAACATCCACAGTCGACGTTCAGTCCCCGGGTCAACGCAGATCCCAGGGCCAGAGCAAATACGATGGACAAAATCAGAACGGACATGGAGACGATACGGAGTTGAAGGCCAATGATAAGCATCACACCGACGATGATTTCAAATACAGGCAGGCTCAGAGCCAGCAGATTAATGACTTCGTTGGGCAGCAGTTGAAAGCCAGCAATATTATCCGCGAAGGATTGAGGAGACTGCGTCTTCACAATACCCGCGTAAATAAACACGGCTCCTAAAATAGGTCGAAGCACCAAGATGAACCATCGGTTGGAGAGCACTTTTTTCATTACTGTCCCTCCTGCGGTAGTTTCGCGCCGGACCACTGATCCCAGCCACCCTTGAAAACTAGTACACGATGGCAACCGAGCTTCACCAATCCATTGGCCACCATGTCACTGTCCTCACAGTTCGATCCCGAGCAATAAACTGCGATCGCCTGGTCCCTGTAGGATTCCAACAGCCCCTTGTATTTGGCGTAAACGTTCTCGAAATCCTCCCGTGGCAGACTGATTGCACCGGGCACATGCCCCAAGCGGTGAAAAATCTCAGGCCGAGCATCGAGCACAATCGCCTTCTTATTCTCCACAAGGTCACGAAATTCCTCCAAGCTGATGATCTGGGGATGATCCATTGTCGCCAACACCGGGGCAACTACAGGCGCAACCTTTGACACAGCGGTTTCCATACGTTGCGTCTTGGATGCATAAACCAACGGCAGCGGATGATCCCGCAGTTGATTGATCAAGAGAGCCACACAAATAGAAGCTGTCGCCAGCAACCAGACACCTATCATATCCTTTCCAAATTTGGTGACGTTTTTCATTCGTGATGTGACGCGCTAAAAACCAGTTCCGGCCAGTTCGCCAGGAAATCCCCCTTGCCTTCGACCATATGCACGACGCCCTGATCCTGCCATGCCTGGACAGACGGTGATTGGCTGAACTCGCCAAAATACACCGTGACGGACTTAGACTTGCTGAAATCGATTTCCTGTGGGTAAAAGGAAGGGTTGAGCAAGATCAATTTGGTTTTGGCTTTAAGAATATTGAGATCCTCCGGGTTCGCTGCACCAGCAATAACAAACGGACCGTCATTCTGGTTTTGCAGATCCTGAGTTTTGGTCACCAAGCCGAGTGCCACCTTTCCCTTGGAATCTTCCAGGTAGCGTCGTAATGTTTTCCCATACCTCTCGCCCATCACGGATGCATTGACCGCAATCCAGACCTTTGCGTTGTTGCCCCCTATAATGACCTCGTTGTTTGATGCCGCACGGATTTTTAAATTCCGGGTTGAAGAACCAACCCAATAAATCGAGAGCAGCACAGCAAACGAAACCCCGGCTATACCCGGCCATATCGCCCAAGGAAGCCAGAGACGACTGCGGAGCCTCGACACTAACACCGCAAGCAAGCTGGCGACCGGAAGTATCCAGAGCCATGGCGACTCCGCTACATGGGTGAAAATTGAAGCAACTGCAAATGCCAGCCATATTCCAAAGGAAATCGAAAACCAGCGAAAATTCCCACTTGGCAAACACAAGCACAATACAGCCAGCCAGCCGCACAAATATAAAAACCGCCAACCCCAACTAATTTCAACAAGCCAGGTGAGATGGCTGTTGATCAGGTTCAGATATTCCTCGTTCCTGTCGAAAGGCTGATACCATTCCTTATAAACCTTGCTCGACTGGCCAAGCCCCCATCCACCCGGGGCATCCACGATCATCTGAGGAGTTTTTTCCCAAATATCAATCCGATGCGTGATGGAACGGTCTTCCTTTACGATCCCCTGCATCAAGCGATTGTGCGCCTGTAGATAGATGGATGCGCCGGCTATGGCCCATACTGCACATGAGATCGCAACAATTCGTTTCCTGGGCCATGGTCGGGGGGCCGTCCACAGGAGCGGCACTAAGCCGGCTCCAAGCGCCACCATTCCTCCACGCGAGAAGGTATGCATTAGACAAATTCCCAACCCCGCAAACAGTGCAAGTGCGATCCAGAATCCCAATTTACGGGTGTAAGCAAATCCCCACACCGCAATCATCAGCATGACGATCAGAGCCGCCGTCTTGTTCGGATTCCCAAGCCCCCAATCCATCCGCCAGAAACCATGAAAATAAAAATCCATATTACTTGTTCCAAAGATCCGCCAATTCCTTCGTCGGCAAAGGAACACGCAATGCTTCCGAAATCATATTGACCTGGCTGGCCGGGTAACATTCTTGATTCTGGTAATCTCCATAAAACTCCGGGGCGCGAAAGGATTCCAACCATGGCCCTTTGACCGCCGTAGTCTTTTGTGACATCTGAGCGAGAGGATCTTTTTGCAGCTTATCGTAAGCTTCGCGCTGGTTCTTTACGGAAAGCGCATATTCAAAAAACTTGTTTGCAAGATTCTCCGCCACGGGGCTGCGGGAGTGCCCAAGATGCATGATCGGTTTAAAAATCATCGGGTACCCCATCTTGCGACAGTCCTTGTAAAAGCTGACGGCATTATTGTAACCGTAATCCATTTCGCCATCCGTCAAAAGCCACATCACTTTGCTTGCTTCTGCGGTAGGGGCGTCGAAACTCGTTGGTTCATGGATATACGCCGCTAGGAAATAATCCGGCTTTCGCATTGCTAATCGGTGTGCCCATTGCCCGGAGGCACATAAACCAACTAAGAGGTAATTATGATCAGGCAGTCCGTATTTTTGTTGCAAATCCTTAATTCCCCGTTCCCATCCATCCGCGACCTGATCAAATGCCTTGTCGTATATCCGATTATCCGCTTTTGCAACCCGGTCGTAATTCACCCCCCTGTCCCATAGTACTGGCCCAGTCCCCCAACAGAGAATGGCCAGCTTATTTTTATTGGCGAAGCCGATCATGTTTTTCACATCGCTTCCAATGTTGATCTGCTGCAATTGGCGTTTTATATCATCCGCGTGATTTCCTAACAAACACAGCGCCATGACGCCCTGAATCTCGGCAGGGTTGGTCACGCCATCCGGTGCGCGCAGAAACAGGGTGATCTTCGGCTGCTTGGGGTTGCTTGTTGTTGCGACATACTCAATCAATGGATCCATCTCGGCTTTTCGGTTTATCACCCCTCCCGCTTTTCCATCCACGATGGCCTTTTCGGCATAATCAATACCCAACGGCATATCTCCAGGGCAGCTTCTCGCTGCGGCTTCATGCGGATCACCGAAAACTACCACCGCGATCCATTTCTGATTGTTCACTTCCTTGGGAATCGGAAACTGCATTGATTCGACCTTCTGTTTTTGAAAGACAACTGGCATGCCGTTGAAAGCATTTGACTTGCCCTGCGATTTGAAGCCGGGTTTGTTTATCTCTTTGAGGAGATTTCGTTTCTCGTCAAAGAAATATGCCTTGGCGTAAACATCGTCGCTTCGCTTGGTATCTCTCGTTGCCACCTGAATCAACAGGTGGTCGCCTTGAATTTCCGCTTTTTTGATCGAAAAGAAATCGCCGGCAATCGCCGCCTGACTAGAAAAGCAGACTGTCGCTAATATAAAGATCTGCAATATGAGATATCGATTACGGCACATGGACATTCCTCCATTTATCGAGAAGCTCTCTGTTGGGCAACAACCCCGAAACCGAAGGAACCTGTGCGGCTTCAGCAATGGAAATCTCAGCTTTTGAATCAATATCAACCCAGCATCCAGCCTTTTTGTAATTCAATATGGCGCTGAAGTACTGGCGCACAAATCCCTCGACTTCGGGTGATCGGGAATGCGTTTTTTTTCCAGCGCTGATCCAAATCCACGGCTTCCCCAAGGCCCGGCCTTGTTTGAAATACATCAGATCCGCGCCATAGTGAGTTCCGTCATATTCGCCGCAAGAAATGATGCCAGGGGGTGAATTCTCATGCCTCGACTGCGCTTCATCCTCTCCAGCGCACGCGCACCATGCGATGACCCTTTCGGGTTTCCACTCGACAAATTCATTGGTGAAAACCGCCCCGGCGGAAAACCCGTAAAACAGGATGGGCAGATCGTGTCCGTAGATTTTGCGCACCGCGTCCAGCAGGGTCTGGCCCGCCCCTTTTGAAACAATGGTGTAGCCATGCCACTGGTTGAGCAATGCGTCAGGCGAAGCAAACGAGATGCCGACCAAGCCCAGGTGATTCTCCTTTGCAAAATCCTGCCATGCGGGCTCCCGAATCCATCCTTCGCCGTTGCCATTTCTGCCCGGACACAGCACAAGCACCGCCCTAGGTGTTTTGACTGCCTTTATTGCATATACATCCGCCCGCTCGGTTTCCGGAGGTAGAGGGAACGAATACTTCTGAATTTCAGCCCCAAAAACTCGGGACACATTCAAGATGATCAATAATGCCAGTAGTCTTCTCATTCCATTTATGCTAGTGAACGTTTTCTTCCGACAAAGAATACCGCCAAACCCAATGCGAGGGTGACGTGCAAGCTCAATACGATTAGTGACACGCGATAGTCGGCAATCGTCGTGTGAGTCGATTGCTTGACAATGTCGTAGTGCCGGGTGGACTGGAATGTCTGCAAGTAACCACTCCATCCCCAGTAGGCCACGATAAAAGGCCGGCAGACATTGCTCAACCACTCCGGGAGGGCCAATGCCGCACCGGACAAAGGAAGTTGGAAGCCGACCAGATAAATTGCCAGCAGCGATGCTCGTTCCGGTGAGGGCGATGCGGCTGAAATCGCCAGGCATGTCGTGCTCATGGCAAGCACGGCTATAAACAGGATCGTGAATTGCTCAATGATCTGGCCTGGAAAGCCGCAGATGGTTTTCACAAACCATGCCATCCAGAACGCTTGGATCAGACAAAGTCCTGCGATTTGCAGAAACTTGGTGCTCACATAGGCGGTCGGTGATAGCCCGGCGCGGAGTTCTTTTTTTAGAATCTCCTCCTCTTTGGCAATTTCACGAGCGCCGTTGTTGGCTCCAATCAGCGTGAGAAGGACCACTTGGAACATCGCCAAGCCGGAAATCACACTCGCTGCATGGAAGGATTCCTTTAGGTAAAACAACTGCTCTTGAAGGGTTCCGACAATATTGGTCTGCAGAGACAATGTCAGCGTCCGCACTTGAGGAAGGCCGTGGATGGCGAACACTGCCACGAGACACGGAAATGTCACGATCAATGCCAAGTGTAGACCGATCTGACTTTTCTCACGCCCAAACAATCTTATCTGTCTATGCAGCAGCGTCGGAAACTGCCAGAAACCGTATGGAGGCTTCGCTGTCTTCAAGAGGACGGCTTCGGACGCGTCTGCTCTTTCCACATTTCTGTATGCCAAGTCTATGGGTGGACATTTCCAAGGCAGATCTTGTGTGCCCGATGCCTGGCCTTTTTGGTAAAGAGCGAACACCTCCGTAATGTCACTGACACCATGCCGCTCCAGCAATAACTTGCAACTACCATGATGTACCAATTTGCCATCATGAAGGAAGATAATCGAGTCACAGTAATGAAGATGATAAATAGCATGCGTCACGAGAACGATGACCTTACCATGATTATGCGCCAACTCCCGCAGCCAGAGCATGATCTCCTGGTCAGAATAGACATCCAGCCCGCTGGTCAGCTCATCGAGAAAAAGAAATGAGGGGTCGCTGATAAGCGCCTCCGCCAAAGCCATACGTCTCCTCTGACCACCAGAAAGTGTGCCGCAGCGTTGAGACAAAAGACTATCGAGCCCTGACAGTCCGACGATGTGCCTGAGCCACTGTGCCTTTGTAGCCTGAGACACACCATGCGGAAGGCGCAGAGATGCCGTGTCGTTTAGGTTTTCTTCGACATCAAGACAGTCATGAAAAGCTGCAAATTGAGGTAAATATCCTATTGCCAGTGGATAATGATTTTGCATTTCTGCAACTGAATATCCGTTAAGGATAACAGAACCCTTTGTTACAACGAGTGTCCCAGAAAGTGCACGCACTAATGTACTTTTACCGCAGCCAGACGGGCCAACGATCGCTACAAAATCCCCTCTCTTAACTTCAAACGAAATATCCGCAAGCAATTCTCTGCCCCCTGCAGCAGTCATGCTCACGTCTTTTATCCGCAGTGCTTCCCCACTACAGTTTCTATGCACGCCACTTTCTAAACCTTCCACTAAGTTTTCATTCAATTATTTTTATAAACTTTGATAGAAACGCCCAATGCTACGCTAGCACAAGCGGTGGGACGTCTTATCTATTTTATATCTGACGACATTGGGACCGGGTCATACCAATCTATGAAATTTGTTTCCAGATCCACTGTGTCAATTTTTCGCTCTTCTGCGCTTTTCTGCTCCGGCAATACCCTAAACTTAAGTTTCAACATCCCCAAATGTCCTCCTAGTGGGTAGGCAACGCATACATGCAATGTTACCGTTTCGTTATTAAGCTTCTGATTATCTAAAGCAGCTTTAACAAGTTGGTTTCCAAAGATCATATAGCTATTTTTAATGTCCTTTCCGGCCACTTCTCTGACTATCTCGCCAAATGTCTTTGCCACTAATATCTTGTCGATGCTCGGAGAAATGGGCAATACCGAGTAGCGCGTGGCTAAAGGTATATTATCTGTTGTGAGAAATATTCCGTTTTCTTCCACTTGCAAAAATCGGAGCTTGTCACTTCCTACATGTAAAGGAAACAAGATTGGCAATGCCCCAATATTTTGCACCCCATTATGTTGAGCAAAGTATTTATCCAACACTTCACGCACCGAACTAGGAGCATCTAGTTTGGGCAATGCATTTGATTGAGCACGCAAGGGGCAAGAGAAAAGGCCCACTATTGCAACTATAATTAATAAACGTTTCATTTTATTGGCACAATGGCTTGTTGTCAGGGTTCGTGTCCTCTACCCATTCAATATCCGGATTTGAATTGTTAATAGTTTGTGAAATCTGCGCTCTAAGAGCTCCCTGTGCCGGCTCTATCCACACTCCGTTTTGCACGAAACCGTGTTCTCCGGTTGCATTGTTGTTCAGTGATGCTTGAGCAGGATTCGCTATTCCAAAGAACGCATTTAATACTTGGGTAGTCAAAAAGTTCTGGTAGGCTATTCCTAATTCCGTTTTTGCGTCATCCTTATTTGCATAGCACAGTGACTCAAGCGTAGTTGCCACAGAAGCTGCGAAATTGTTCACGACAGTTGCCGTTGTTTGGTATATTGTCATCCTAAAGTCTTCGTGACTCGTAACGTCGTTTAATGTCTGCTGCGTTACATTGCCTGTTTGACCACCGTGAGTGACCCCATTTTTTAATTTTGGTAGAGTCATTGTGGGAGAATAAACAAGGCACGAGGGCTTAGTGGCCCAAGCCTCAAAACATGTTGACTTACAACAAGTCCCCGTCTGAAACGTGCCAGCCACTGTCTGCGCAGCACCGATTTCTGTGTTGGCTAATTGGCCTTGATTATTTAACAACACTTGAGGATCTTGTTGTTGCTTCGCAGCATTATTGACAACAATAACGGTCTGACCGTCTACCGCTACTGCATAAAGGCAAAGCGTGATCGCGATTAAGAGTGAATGTTTCATATTGAATATATTTGCTTATTGGTTGTTATTTTTCATTGACATCATTAAATATTGAAGAAGAGTGGTGATGCGATCCGCTTGATCGGGAAATGACTTGAGCATTCCTCTTGCAACAATAGCTTTTTCCGCATCGGTATGATTCGGGTCTTGAAGTTCGGCCTGGAGCAGGATTGTTACTTTTTGTTCGTCATCACCGATTTGGCCGGCCAGCTTTTTAGCGCCTTCAATATCACCATCAGCGAGCAATTTCAGAGAAGCCAGTTGATAAACCAGCAAATCTCGCCCAGTTGACGTTTTCGCGTGGTCCAATGCAGCTTCAATTGCTTTTTTCCGATTACTTACCGAGAGCACGTCAGCATATAGATTATTTCCTATAACCCTGTCTACAATTTGGACGCCATTTGATATTTCCGTGTATCGTGCACGTATCGGCTCGGCATTTTCATCATAGTATATAGATCTTACATATGAGGCCGCCCCGTCATACTTCTCCGTAACGCGTCTCACCCTTCCGGCCAACGCCCCACTTGTAAAGCGCTCTGTAACACGTTCAGAGCCACCCAATCCTTTAATCGTTTCGATTCCTTTATTTGCGTCCTTAAACCAAGACTCGCTTTGCCCGAGGGTATTTATACGTTGAATTTCTCTCCCACCATCCCTGTTTACAGTAATTTTATAGGTCCATACGGTGTCACTTATTACCTGTTTTGTTCTGGGATCCCATGTAAACAACCTTCCCACCCCCTCTCTGTTTGTAATTTTAAGCGTTGGTTGGACCTTTTCGTTAACGGCAAATTCGAAGGTCGCACTTGTTCCCGTGCTCGGATTCAGCGATTTCAAACTCTGATCGATACTACCGACGACATTCTGTCCAGCGATGTTCTGCACTTTTGGTTTCTGATCCAGTGCAATTTCCATTCTCTTTCCGTTGAAAATAAGCGCCTTTGCTAATCCAGTAGCCGTATCTTGTTCGACAGTCAGCCTAGCCGCTCCATTCTCCCGAACGGCCGTAACCAAATTGCCTGAATAGACAAATTCCAGTTTTCGATTTTTCGGTGTGGTTATCGAAAGAATATGTCCTTTATAGTATGACAGCTTCCATCCGCAAGGAGCATAGGCATTAATGATGTCTCCATTAATTTCGCTCCTCCAGCCTGCTGAACCTTGTAAAACCGTTTCATTCGAATTGTTTCTGATGAATAGATTTAGCGAACCATCCGGAAACGTCGCCATGAAGCTGTTGTCCCCGGTTTCTACCATATTTGCTTCCAAGAAACATAGGCTAAACGATTTTCCAAGATATGGCGAAATGCGCTCATTACCGGAATTAAAGTTTATGATCAGCGGGAATTTTAAGTTATCTCCCAGATCGAGTTCGCCAATTTTTTCAAAATACGACACGAACCCCTTTCCATTTACACCATTAAAGTGGTCTTGTGGCACACCCCAAGAGAGACCGCATCCATAGGATGGCGAAAAGTATCCCATGAGCAGTAAGACACAAGCGCATGTCACATGCATGAAACGACGGGGTGTGCTTAAATACGGCCTCTTCACGATGTACTGGTAACTCTTCATCCAGGATATCAAAGGCTTCCTACCCAGCAGGACTAGGACTCGGCGTGGGTGTGCAGGATGCATCAGATGAACTTTGCATCATCTTCGGCAAGCCTACAGCACCTTGCTTGGACTTGGCACCGCTTGAAGCCGCCGCTAACGCTCCGATTATTCCCAATCCGAGGATTACTATCACTAAGGTTAGTATGTTTTTCATATTTTTATTTTGGCTTTATTGTTTAAGATTTAACTCAAAGATTTTTTGATTTTCCTTCACCGAGGATTTGTCTGCTAATACGTTCGATTGCCTCGTTAGCCATCGTGCTTGCCGGATAATAGCGTTGGGCCACCGCATACCATGTGAGGCTGAATCCGAGTTCACTACGTGTTTCAGCGTCCTTGGCTTTGTTTATCGCAGCTACAAATTCCGCTCCTTTTCCAGCCAGATCGGCACGGAGACCATTTAGCTTGTTGTCGTTTGGCAGATCTTTCGCTGCTTTTTCAATGGTTTCCCACGCACCGAATACATCGCCAGCGTTTCTCATTAGATTGGCTTTCTCAGCAGCAATTTCGGCGATTTTAATCTTTTCCAACGCATTCTTGAGTTGTTCTTCCCTTTTGACGTCACCACGAACGGATGCCGCAAACTGAAGCTGCTTGTCAAAGAGTGCCCGGTAATTGTTCTCAGCGATAAGGCGGTCAAATTCCGTGGTTGACTGGTTTTTGACATCCTGAGTGTCAAAGAATGCAGTTGAAGAATCCTGTAATAAGGGATTGCCGGGCCAAGCCTTCGCAGCGGTCTTGAATTCCTCCATCGCCGTATTGAGATCCCCTTGCTGGGCGGCAAGTTTGGCCTTACCCAAGTGCAGCTTGCTCTCTAGCTTGACTCCGTTGACCAAGGCCAACGCCTTTGTGGCATCGAAATCAAGGGCCAGTTTCTTCGTTTCCTCGATCTGGGCTTCCAGTGTTCCAAAATCCCGGGCCTCAATCAGATTCTGCATTTTGCCCATTCTGGTGAGGTAATCCCCCACTTTTTCCTTTAACGACCGTTCCAGCCCCAGGACCGATGGTTGCAATTCACTGGTTGTGAAAGCTTCCACTAATCGGCTCGTTGCAGCAGCCACTTCATTCTTGCCCACCTTGTATCGAAAAACATCGACAGATGAAGCAACATCCCTCGCGATTTCCAAGGATGCGTTCACCTCGTTGGCCATCTCCACCGGGTATTCATCTTCATCGAATATCTTGCGGTAAAAATCCGCAGCCAGAATGACGTGCTGATGTCGACCGCTCTTGAATAACATCTGCGTGTATTCGGCAAAGTCGGTCTTCGCCTTCTCAAATAGCTTCTGGGCCTTTAATTCATTCAGTTTTATTTTGGCCTTGGCTTCGAGCGATTGCAGGTATTTCTCGGTCAACTGGATCCTGCCATCCATTCCCTGCATGCTCGGCATTGTGGGTAATGCAGATCCTCCATCGCCTCCCTGGTCCGCTTTGGGAACGCCGCCGTTGTTGGACGGTTTGGATTGATTTTTCCCGTTCCTACCCTGCGTTTCCTGGCGGTTCAGAACAATTTCCTGTTTGCGGATCGCGTTCGACATGATGTCGGCATTGCTGTCCGCTTTTTTGATCTCTTCGCGCAACTTGCTGTTGTCCTTGTCGATATGGGTCGATGCCTTGTCGGTGTTCCAGATCGATTCGATGCGGTTCGCAAGCTCCTGGCTCACCCCGGCGTCAATCGTCTGATAGGCGGCAAGATCCTGAAGTGCCCGCCATGCTTCAAAAGTCTTGTTGTTGCGAAGCAGACCGCTCACTTTTTGAAGCCCCTGCCCGTATGCCTGAAGCTGGCTGGCCGGCACCTCGAGCGTGCCCACGTATTTCTCAAATCGCGCACGCAACTGGGGATCACTGATGCTCCCAAGCCCAACGGCGTCCGCCGCCATGGCGCGATTCTTCGCGATCTCATTCGCCTGCGAGGCCTGGTCTGCCACCGAACCTTCCTGGGCTTTGTGGTTGTAAAGATAATCCAACGCGGCAGAGGTACTGTTTGTCGTCCCGGTATTCGCCGGCTGAACCGATGATGGTGAACTAGAAGGCGCAGAATTGTTCGTCACCTGCGCGGCTGGCGGGGCCGCAGCAGCAGAACCGGAGGGAGTGGTGGTATTCTGCGCAAATACGGCACCGCCTGTAATTGCAAATGCTAAAAGGAACGATTTAATTTTTCTTGCACGAATTCGCATAAATGAGCCCTCCTTCCTTCACTTCCAACTCTGAAAGATACGTCTGCCCTTTGGTAAAATAGATGCCGTTCGCCACGACCGAAGGAATCATCACCGCAATAGGGCGGTTATCATCCGGGCAGGTGAATAGCATCAAGCGGCCCGATCCCTCTTTCCATCCCAGATCAGCCTCCACTCTGAGTTGTCCTTTAAATTTCGATCCAGCCAAACCACGATAGCTGTCGAGATATTTAGCGACAGGGAAGCTCTCCATCGTACGAATTGGATCGTTCAGGTAACGGGTGAGAAACACTCCGCCGAATGCACCCGCGCCAACCAACACAACGCCCAAAACAATCCACAGGATGATTTTTCCCGTATTGCTCTTTTTCGTCGGCATGACGGCCTCCGTGTGAGCGAATGGAGAGACCACTTTTTGCGTCTCAACGTGGTGTTTCGTCCCCCTTGGTTCTGTCGATTCCATATCGGTTGTTTTGCCACACGTTGCACAGGGGGATGACAATCGTGTGACGATATTGCTAAGATTCAGTCAAATTTTATGATGCATCTGTTGTTAAACATTCAAATGTCGGCGTGCTTTTTGCCAGAACGTTTCGAGATGTCTATTTTTATTGTATAGGTGTTTTCACCTATTACGTATTTTCATCCAATTGACATATTTTGGCTTTAGAAAATCCCTCTTAGAGGGAAAATGATGCCAGGCCTACTGCTTGTAAACAGCACCTAACATCGATCCACACAGCGGCAAGAAAACTGTCTTTATGACGGTTTTATTTGGTCTGAACGTGCTTTATCTCGCGCGGACGCACCTCAGCAGGATTATCCAAGAGGATACTCAGCACGCCCTCCAGATTGCCATTTTGCTCCAATTCCTGGGCCGTGACCCACCTCAATAGCCGCAGGGTTGCTTCCCCATTGGGAGCGAATCGTCCTTTCAGCCAATCATTCAAGCTCTGGGGCGTGATTTTCAGATCCCGGGCCAAGCCTTTCTTTGCGCCATGATCTTGGGTTAATTCATCAACGCGGTCCAAAAGTTGATCCAAAAACAGATTTGTCTTTCTCCTCTTCATATTCACTTCCAGTCGCCAATTTAGATAGCATTGAACATTATTGCACGCACAGTATTATTCACACTGTTGATCAAAGGCTCGATTCGCTTTGGAAGCGGATCAGCGCCCTCAAACGTTTTGAATCTGTGAGAAATATCCTCACGGACGGCCGGACAGATGTTTTCAAGTGGTGAATGAAAAAATATAAATCTGATCCCTGCCCGAACCTGCCACTTGATCCCTGAAAAGCTAAAAAAAGGAGCACACGTCTTTCAAAGCCATGAAGACTTTGGACGTGTGCCCCAGTTGTTCCCCCCAGAACGTTGATATTCGACATACTGATTCTGGATTTGTTCAAACTCATGATTACATGGGAATTCTTCAGCAGATCGATAGCAAGATCGCGCTTTTACCTATTCCGGAACACCGCCGCTCCTTCAGAGAGGATACTATTCATTCTTGCCATGCGAAGTTTCAGTCAGGAAAAGTCGCATTCGAAGCCTCTCACCGACTTCGACACCGAAACCAACGTTGCAGCCGCAAACTCGCTGATGTTTCAATCCTCCTCAATCACGAGCCACACCGGCATCAAATCCTCATCGTCCAAAGCTTGGAGTCGCAATTTCGGTTTCAGCTTAAACGCTCTCTCCAGATGCTTCATGGAAGCCGACAGATCACCAAGCTGGCATTCGTATCTCAACCGCGCGACCGATTCACGTCCGGCAACATGGTCATGTAGCCGGCATGTCAAAACTCAACGACACACGTGGACTTCCTATTGGTAGCAAAACTTGTGGGTGACTGCAAGGCGCCGCAGATCCCCTCAGGACGCTTGCATTTTGTCAACAAAGCGGATTGGCATGGAAACTTTATTTTGGCCGATCCCATTGCGGAAAAATGACTCTCTCGAAATCGACATCTCATGCAAAACGGGCTGCCCCTGTTGATGGGACAGCCCGTTACTTGTTTAATGCCGTGTTTCAGCGGTGCTTTTCGATCACTGCTGCAGGAACCGCACTGCGTCTGCTATGACAAATCCATTTGCACTCGTGTTGCCGATCACGACGCTCCCGCCTGTACCCGAGTTGAACGTAAATGTTCCCAGTGAGACCCATTGGCCTCCGCTTGTTGTCTGATTGACCTGTACGGATGACGTCCCGGTGGCAGTCACGATGCTCACGGGGACGTTGCTCGCGCGATTGGTGCCTGATGTCCACCATGCGTATACCTGATAGTTGCCCGCCACCGGCAGGTTTGGAGTAAACCGCACGCTCTTGGTGCCTTGGCCGGTATTGCCATCGTTAATGTAATTGCTGCCGTAGTAGCCGGGGGTGAAAACGCTCGTCGTCCATGAGCCGGTAAGCGTTACGCCCGAGGTAGCGGCGTTGTCCACAACGACATCCGCTGGTGCCACCTGGAGGAAACGTACCGCATCCGCGATCACGTACCCATTGGTCGCCGTATTGCTGATGAGAATGCTCCCATTCGTCCCTGAGTTGAACTGGTAGGAACCGAGCGAGACCCACTGGCCATTATAGAATTGCTGGTTGACCGATACGGGCACTGTGCCGCTCGCGGTGATGACGTCGATCGGGACGTTGGTCGCACGGTTGGAGCCGGAGGTCCACCACGCAAAGGCCTCGTAGTATCCGGTCACCGGGAGATTCGGAATGAATCGGACGCTCTTGGTGCCCTGCCCTGTGTTCCCGTCGTGAATGTAATTGCTGCCGTAGTAGCCCGGCGCTGTGGTGCTGGCTGTCCACGAACCGGTAAGGATGACATGCGCAGAATCGGCATTGTCCACGATCACTTGCGTCGTCGGAATCTCGATTATGATTGGATGGTCACTCAACGTGAGCGTCACGGAGCTGACATTGGTAAATGTCTGCGTCGCCGTGGTGCCGATTGTCGGATCGTAGGTATTCACAGTTGCGTACGTCGAGCCGAGGTTCACGGTGACGGTATCGCTCCCGGTGGTTTTTTCATCCCAAACGGCGAGTTCAAACATTCCATTACTCTTCTCAATGAGCAGATCGTGCACGGTGGAGGGTTCGCTTGGGATCGAATAATTTAGAGAGCCCGGCGTCACCGAGTTCGTGTCAGAAAGGATAGTTGTCATGTTGTGGAGATAGGTCGCCGAAAGCTTCGATGAGTAATCGGTATGGACCAGCCCCCAATAGCCCTGAGAAGCACTGTCGTGCAGCATGTAGATGAAAGTGTAGCTCCAGCCCCGCTTGTAGGCAGCAAGGTAAAGGTTCAGGAACAGCTTGCCCTGTTGGTCCTCGGTGAGCGCATTCGTGCCTTGTGTCGGCCAGCCGGTTTCCGTGGTCACACGTGGCAATGTCTGAAGCTGGGTGTTCGTGTAACCTGCGAAACCCATGTGCCATGTGTGACCATATTCCGCGTACAGACCGTCCCATGAGGTGGACAGCGTGGGATCCTCGGCATTCCAAGCATTGTTGTTCACCGGCGCAGTCAAATGGGTGCCACACACGTAATTGTGCGGATTCGCGTAGTCGGCGTATTGGGTTCCGTCCGGCATGGCGATGCCAGACCCTGTGGGGATGGTGAGAAATTGCAACCCGACATTGTCCGGCTCAGAGCCGCCCGCCTCGCTGGAGTGGAAAACGGGAATACCAGCAAGATTGGGATCTGCTTTCACTGCGGCATACAGGTCCCGCTGGAACCACGCCACGGGCAGGAACGAAGTGTTATAATTCGATGTCGTGCCGCTATAGGTCACGGGCCAATTGTTCGGCTCGTTCGGCCCCTCTGCGGCCAGCAGCGCCCCCGATCCTGACAAGGTTTCGTACTGCGCAAGACTGGCTGCGATATTTCCATTGATGGGAAGCAGCACAACTTTTGCACCGGACGCACTGTGGACATTAAGAAAGTTTTGCAAGGTCGCCGCGTTTGTCGATCCATCGTCCCGGATGTTCCGGATGCCCGCGTAACTAAGGCACGTGGCTACATTCGTCGGATTATCCGCACCTTGTGAAATGTGAGTACAGACCCCAATGGAATTAAGGAAATCATTGGCACGCACAGCGGTAACCTGTGCATGGACGCTCCTCGCCGAGAGGGAAAGCAGCCAGGCGATCGCCGTCGCGAATTGTAGTAGCCGCAATTGAACGTGACCCTTCCGCAAGGTGGGCAGTCCGGTGTTGTATTTGGTGGTTCTGATGTTGGTTTTATTCATGGGTTCTGGGGTTGTGCGGATTCACCTGATGTCCATCGATTCGAGGGACAACCGGGTATCCACAGTTTTAGGTTGGAGGTGAAATAGGGAATGAATGAAGAGGGAGTGTGCGGGAATCTACGGCCAGCAGGTGGTAAACAGCGTTCCAGCACTTCGTGCGCGGATGCGCCTGCGGGTATTTCCCCAGTGCACTATAGAGTCCACGGTTCCTGGCATATCTTGCGTTGCGGTTCGCTGTATCCTGCGCCAACGAGATTTTTGATTCGTCATATATGATTCTGTCTGCAAACCGATAGCATGCCTCAAAGATGCTGGACCGGCCTTGTCAGTTCCAAATAGCGGCTTAACCTCGCCTTGAATTCGGGAGGCATGACCAGAGGGCCCGTTGGAGGAGCGGGATCGAAGGCAAATGTGTAGAGAGCAAGATTGTCGACGACTGCGACCAGCACCCCGGTCTTTTCATCGACCCATGCCTGATAGTTCATGGGAGCCGGAGGAACAGCCACTGTCCACTTATAATGAAGGCATGTTTTTCCATTCAGGGTTTCTCTGCCGGTCAGATTACTGGCGCCAACGGAGCTAAACAGGGAGTTCATAGGGCCAAGCAGACTGGTGAATGACCCCGGGCTGGATTGCGAGGGAGAGAGAAAAACGGTCTTTGAGCGCACGTCTTGAGACAAATCGAGTCCCAACTTTGCATCCATCCAATGCTCGGAGGAGGCACCACCGGACCATGCGATCTGATAGCGGACGCTATGGTTGATGCAGGTGACACGCGCACCGGTCATCTGCAACGGAATGGTTTTGTGAGGAGTATTTCCACCCTGTGGACTGTCATTGGCAGAAGCAGGGGAAGGAGCCGCGCGGCTGGTCACTCCGACGGAATAGGCGACATCGCCCTCCGGGAAACGGGGCAGTGGCGGTGGTGACGGAGCTGGAGTCTGGGCCGACGCCTGGACAGCAACCCCGCAAAATATTCCGATCCACCATAAAAACAGGAAGTTTTTTGTTCGGCTATTCATAAACAGGTTCCAATTGTTCGTCGATGATCTGGCCTGTCAGGCGGTCGATCGCAATGTGCAGCCAGTAGCGCCTCTCCCCTTGGACGACGAAATTCTTGTTAAGGTCCGCCGCATTCGGCACGAAGTTGCCCGTCTGTGCAATCACGTCGATCATTAGGTTCCACGTCCGTGTATTTGTTACGGAAGAGAGGGCGCGTACAGGTGCTTCGGAAAATGCTTTATTGGCCATGTTGGGAAACGCTGTTAAAGCGCTTCCATTCAAACCGGTTCCGCTGAGAATGGCATCGGTCACAGCAGATATGGCGGAAACCAGGTCCGCCCTGCTGCCCAATGGATGAGGAGCGGCCGGTCCGCTGAAGTAGTAGGCGAGTTGGGTGGCAATCGTACCCGAGGCCATAGTCGGACGAACACCGGAAGCATTTGGTGCCGTGGAAACAGAGGCATTAAGGTCAAGGGTAAGAATCTTCGGGTCAGGCGGGCTGCCTGTGTACGGATTCTCATTCTCATTCAACATGGTTTTTCCAATAATTGCCTGGAGAACCGGCGAGGGAGCATTGCTGGGATTGATCTCACCGGCGACAATCGCCGGTTCATCACTTACGGAAAAGAGGTCGAGCAATGCGGCATCGGCACTCAATTTGGTCCAGAAATCGAGGTTCTTTCCCGGAAGGTCACGGAAGGTGTACCCGAGCTCGCCCACGGAACGGAACGGACGGTTCAAAATGACCGGTCTGCGATCTGAAGCGCTATTGGTAAGGGCGGAAGCCGGGTAAGTGTAGCGGCCATCGCCGGTATCAGCCGCTGCGCTTGCGGCAGAAGCTCTAAAGTTGTCCCCGGGGCGCACCACGCCATCCGGGTCACAGTAATACGTGTTGAATACGCTTGTGCCCCCCAGCGTGAGATTGGTAGCCGCGGGGTTATTAACCATGAAGTCATAGTAATATCCGTTTGGCGGGCACCACGAAGCGACACCGTTGTTGATCGGGGGATTGGTTGTGGCTGCATTGGGAATATAGGTGAATCCCTGGCTTCGGCAGGGAAAACCCACGTTATCGCCGGCCATAAGGCCTACTGTAGTGAGTTGAGAGAAACTCGGCGCCACAGTCATGCCCGGGGACGTACCCACGTTGGGAGGCCAGGGAGCGGGATTGCCTCCCGCCGGCACTACCGGGCCAAAACGGTATGTTCGCACATCGGGTGCGATTGCTATTGTGCCAGCGGCCGGATTGAGGGACCCGGCATAGGTTGGCGGTGTTACATATGTCGTTCCTGCCGGAGGGGGGTTAAAGAAATATTGAGTTCTCGGATTAACAGTAACCCGAGGTATGAAGGTATAGGGTAACCAACTGGTGCCGTCATAGTAATCTATCCCCAAGGTCAGGCTCTCTCCGTAGTCTGTAACGGTAGCGGTGGCGTATGGGGCGTCCCACATGGTGCTCGCACTGCCGCTAATCGTATTAGTCCGGGGAAAGTCGGCTTTACCGATATAGATGCCGGCATACTGCTGCGTACCGGACCATTGTATATGGCCCGAGACGTTGGAGCTGTTGCCTGCGAAGCTTGACAGCCTGGGATCGTAATAATTGAGCGGATCCGTGGTGCCGGTGATCACATCGCTCGCAATAAGGAAATGAGGAGCAGTGTAGTATCTGGAGAGTATCGTTCCAACGCTTGTCGTGCCAGCCGGTTCTTGAAAATAGAGATACTTGCAGGTAGAGGGGGTGATGGTCGCTCCCCAGGAAGCAGGAGGCTCGCCTGGATTCAATAGGACGGACGTATTGGTTCGAGGGACAGTGGTCGTGCCCAAATCGTAATCAGTAACTCCGGTTGCGCTATATTCAGAAACGTTTGTCTGCATTTCGTTGTTACCCAGCAAACTCCAGCTTCCCCCCGTGGAATTTACCCCCCAGTTGGCCCAGGTCTGTCCGTAGGCATGGATGCGGAACGCGGAGGGAACATTGCTGCCCGATGGAATCAAAGCTGAGGCTTGATGCGGGTTCCAGAGTTCCGGCTGGAGCCAGAATTTAAAATTTTGATCACCAGTGCTGCCGCTATTCAAAACGCTCGCCACGGCACCATCGCGCGCGAGCGGATCCACATACGTCAATATGGTGTATCTTTGGATATAAGGTAAATTTTCGTCGCTATAAACGGTGTTTTGAACCAAACTGTCCAAGGGCTGGGTCGCGCTCTCCGTGTGGTTGTGAAAATAAATGGCGATTGGAAAACTATCGGTTTTAAACTGGCCAATGATATTTGCCCCGATTTGCAGAATGTGATGGTCGGGATCCCCGCTGTAGGTCATCCCCCCGGGACCTTCATCCCAGTTGGGATCGTGGTAGGGTTCGTGCGTGTTGCCGTTCGGCACCACAGTGGTCGGTGATGCCCCCGGCACCTTAAAAAGGTTGGTCCACGCCGCCGCTTGCCCCGGGCTTTGCCCGAGGGATCCCGCCAAAATCCCCGCCTTCAGTAGTTCAAAGAAATTCGGCTCGCGGGGAGGGTCGTTTTGTGAGGGATCAATGATGGAACCGTTGATCGGACTTCCCGCCGAGACTTGATCCAACGTCTTGACATATACGCCTGGAGCAAGCGTAGCTGTTGCATACTCCCAACGGGCGTTCGCACTGGGACTGGAGTCGGAAGCTGTCGGACCGGTAGCATTTGTATTGGCCTCCCATGTAAGGCCGAAGCACGCCTTTATAGCAGCCGCCTGCTGGGCTGGCGTGAGAGATGGATTGAATGCGGAGGCGTTGGGCCCGTTATGTCCCAGCCAGGCCAGCTTGGCTAGGGAAAAACGGCGCTGGAGCATAATATCGCCGATTTTGACAATGTAAGTCTTGGCCGTTCCGTCGTCGTTATAGTGGGTGATAGTCCCGGATGTGGTCCAACGGATATTTGCCAGATCGCGATTGGGATTATGGCCACCATTAAGGGAATTGGCGCTGCCGGAAGTGGGGGATTCCGCATTGGTTTTATATGCGTAGACATTTCCTGCTCCATTACTGCCGGTGGGAATCGGTGTAGTGGCCGAGTTGGTTCCTGTTTCGGACACTGCGCCCGCCGGGTTCTGAATGCCGGCGGCATCCAAGGGAGGGCACCACGAGGGTGCTGTGACCGCACGGCTGAATGTGCCGAGATATTGCAGCATATCCTGCGAGGGCAATTGGGCGGCGGGAAGAGAAAGGCATAAATTAATCAATTGTTGTCGGCTCAGAAACGCCTGGTCGGTGCTGCTATTGAATGTGCTGCCGCTGACAGTCAAAAAGCCGGTTTTATTCGTAAGCACCATGTCATAAAAGCGGCTCCCCGCTCCAGGAGCCGAAGCAGAATAACCTGCGAAAGTATAGTTTGGAAAGCTGCCGCTGGATTGCGCCGAGGCATAATTGCGCCAGCCCACGAGCGCATTGACGACCTTGACCATGTTCACCGCGGACAAGGAGGGGGTTCCTGTAGTCGGAAGCAATTGTGAGAGGTCGGCAAAAGCCAGGGAGCCTTTGTTCGCATAGCCCGCCATTTTTAAATTATAGGGATCAGGGGATGGATGAGGAGTGCTGGCAGGCAAAGGAGCGGTACCGCCCCCTGCAATGAAAGCAGTAGGGTAACCGGCAACATTCACATCAAGCAGTGCACTTTCATCGTAAATGGCGTAGGCGTAGCGGCCAACGACGGAATTGGTAGGAGACGCCAGAACTGTGGGGCCAGCTCCCGTGACATACACCCAGCTCGGCGCCGTGAACGCCGCAGTACCGGTGGTGACCGGGGTCGTATCCGTGGAAGCGCCAGTTGTCTTACGAGGAAGCAGATAATGATGGTTCCACCGGCCCGGGCTGATGCTTCTTCCATTGGCTGACGTGCCGGTCGAACTCGCGGATGACGACGAATGGTCAACTCCTGGAAGCGCGATGGAATTCGTCGCGCTGATCCTAATAAGCGTGGATGTGGGATTTGTGGGCGTGTTCCTGACCGGAACGTAGTAAGCACTGCTTGAAGGTTGGTAAATAATGGGATAGGCCGGATTTGGGTTAACGGGGTCTCCTTGCAGGATTGTCGATCCGTTTACAATTTCCTGTTTTAAGTCGCTGGTGATGACTTCCAGCGCACTCCTGGCAAGTTCATCGACCTGCGTCCGCTTGAAGCTGCTGTTTGAAAGTTGACGGTCGGTCATGGACCTCGAGAAATATGCCACCACAAGTCCGGTCAGCAGCACGACAAACGCTAGGACAATAACCAGGGCGACAGCCTCTTCATGTCGGTGGCGGAAGCGGTTTTTTCTTATTTGCCCGGGTCGGCCGGAGGTTTCGTCATTTCGTAACATACACGCGGATCAGGGAGTGAACGGCAGATTCGAGGGCAGATAGAAAGTCCGCCGATAGACCCTCAGGGAAGAAGATGCAACTCTCGGAATGCCATTGGTCGGGCTATTGATTTCTGATTGCCAACCGGCTTCCAGATAACCCGGCGCTGAGGGATCGCCAATAACATTAGAATCCACCGCTCCGAAATCTTTCATGGCCCCCGCGAGGTTCGTCAACTGGTCGGGCTTCACCAGTATTCTGCTCTTTGGATCAGCCACGGCGATAATCGCTGTGATGGCTGCGACATCCTGCAATCCATTCACCGAATTATGATAAGCCAGGCCTGTCCCTTGGGTATCAATGCGCGTCTCCCACGGTGTATCGCTCGCTTGCGACGTGAAAACCGTGCCGGCGGATGATGTCTGCCCCTTGAGTATGTAGTAATATTCCATCCGGAACACCTGCGGGCCCATGGGCTCGTAGTTGGGATCGTCAATCATGTTCGTCGCGTTCGGCCAGTTGTTAAAAATGGCGTTGTTTGTCCCGGAAGTTGATGTCGGGCCGTTCGTTCCACTCGAAAAAACCATTTGCGCAAAACTGCCGGAAGCCACGCCGTTCCAAATCAAGCCGGCGCCGAAACGTTGGAGTTGACTGTAATAGGGACTGCTGCTGTTCGTATTTACCCGATATCCCACCAGCGATGCCCGGTTTTGGGAAATCCCGTTGGTGGTGAGGTAGTAGCCGGGCACCTGGCTGTAAAAGGCGATCTGGTCGTTACCTGTTTGCGGCTGGGCGGGGTTGCCGTATTGGTCCGGGAATGAGGATTTCAGGAAATAATCCACGTCCGGTCGTTTCACCATTTGCGCGAAATCAATCGCCATTCGGTCAAACACCGCCCGCGCCTGCGCGTCCGCGTCCATCTGCATGTTCCGCACGCCCGTTACTGCAAGGGCCGCGCCGAAAATCTGGCTGATCATGATCATCAGCAACGCCAGCACTCCAATCGAAACCATCATTTCCATCAGGGTGAAACCACCTTTCACTCTTTGCAAAGTGAGACTGCGGACGGGATCGTGCGCTAGCATAACGCGCCTCCGCATCCTCTCCTCATATTTATATTTCACCGGTATTTTTCCCGGAACCCGTTTCATGTCAATTTCGGTCCAATGCGATGAATGTTTCAGCCCAACCTTCCGCGTTGATGACGCCCGCCGCAGCTGGCCAGGTTACGCGGAGTTTCACAAAAGTAGCTGTCCTTACATTTGGCTGGTTAGGCTGGAACGTGATTGTCAGCAGGTAACGTGAATTTGCCCCCAATGATGTCGCAAACTGCCCATTGTCGGCAAAATAAAGCGTGGTTGCCGCAGGCGAAGTTGTAACCGGGTTCGCAGGAATCGGGATTGCAAACCGCTGCGACATCGCCGCCTGCCCCGGCGGTGATGTGATCGGCGTCGCCCGCAAGTCGGCGGCCACCGTCGTGAGAATCCCGTTTGCCGCGGTCTGTTCCACCGCAGCCTTGTTTCCCCTCAAGCCTATTGGGATCATCCCGAAAATGGCGATCAGGCAAAAGGATGCTACCCCCAGGGCAAGTGTTACTTCCACAAGAGAAAACGCTACTGTTTCCAAAAGTATGTGCATCTTTGTTTTCCGAATCTGTCTAATCTGGCATGGTCTTTTCATTTTCAAAGTTTCATCGTCATTAATGCCGCGACCTGCATCTGCCGGTTGATTTCCATGGCTGCGACCGTTCCGATGTGCCGCTCGCAATCCAGCCCCATGCTCTTGGCCACAGCGGGGGGCGAATCATGGTTGGTCATTCCCTCGCCTAGTAAGGTTATGTTCAGTATCCGCGAATGGATTCCAGAAATATTTGCACATAGTGTTTTGGTTTTGCGACGGCGCTCGAGACATTCAAAATCAGAAAGGGACAACAGAATGTATTTACGTGGTAAACAGAGAAACGTCCAGAAGCCGTTTGCTTGACGTCAAGTTGCACGGGACAAGTTCGCATTTCCTTCCTGCGCCCCGCTGGAACTGCCCATTAAACTCCAAGACAAATTGCGCAAGGAAACCATTACTGACCCGAAGTTTGCCATGAATGTCATGCTCCCGCGCAGCCTTCTGAACTTGATCCAGTAAAAACGCCGCGCGGCATTCAGGGTCTGAGCATGGACACGCAACGTCGCCCGCGAGGCAGAAATAACTCTCCTGCAAATAACTATTCAGCAAATAACCCAATAATGAACACCCCTACCAGCACTCCGTTACCCGGCACAGAAAAAGGAGGTATTGAGAAATTTCGGATAATAACAAGAAATTATTTCCGACTAAGGAGATTACTTCAACATTACCTTGGGTTTAGGTATGAGGAGTGTGCGTCCCGGGGACCACGACCCGCGAACGAGGATATTGAAGGGGGTCTTTGGCAATCCCACCTGACGTTGCTGGATTTGTGAAACAGTCTTCTCTACGGCGGCGGCGCCAATTTCTCTTTTATTGGCACAAATGCCCGCCCAGTCACTGACGTCGTCATCAGTAGCAAGGTGGATGACCCCGATGTCCTTCGGAACACTAAAGCCGGCCTTCTCAATGTACTCGACTAGAAAGGAACTGTGCCCGACAACCACTTCAGGCCGGTAGTCGTGCAGCCATGGCTTTAATTGTTTCTGCGTGGTTTTCCATGCGCCGCTTCCTTCTCCAGAATAAAAAAGAGGCGGAATGTGTTCCAATTTCGGGGGTGCCGTATCAAGGAACGGCACCATGGCGCCCATTGCGTGGTATGTGCGGCGATTTACACTGCTATCAAGACACACTCCAATGCGACGATACCCGAAACGCTTAAGCATCTTGATCGCGAGTAGAAAGTTACAAAATGTGTCGGACACAACGGTATGTAGCCCCGGGCTGATCAAGGTTGTTTCGATCGCGACCCCCGTCAGGTAATTCCAGTTGAGATTGAAATGTTTCCAATATTGCGTGACAATAACTCCGTCAATCCCTCTCTGGTACAGGATTTGGGACATCCGTCGCATCGTCATGCCGGGTTGATAAAGCCAAAATTCTTCCAACTTGTAACCCAACTGCACGGCACGTATTTTTGCACCCTCCAGGTAAGGCGACAGAAATTTGTACTTTTCCCACGCGTTCTGCTCGGAGTGGGTGTTCAACCACGCTATCGGCAACAATTGTTTTTTTTCCGAGGCCCGCACCGCGGTCATCACGGTGGCAATACGAGCGTCGGGCGAATAGCCCAATTTTTTTGCTATTTGGAACACCCGCTCCCGGGTTGTTTTGCTGACCCCAGGCTTGTTTTGCAATGCATAGCCCACTGCAGCCTTTGAGATACCCGCCCCTTTCGCGATTTCTGCCAGGCTTACTTTGGTGGCTTTCGATCGTTTACGACGCATGATCTTTGGATGCCTGTTTCAACCGCCCCCGATCTTGGTGGCAAACAGGTGGTTTTCAATTTCCTGTTTGTCCATCACCGGCTCTCCATACATTTTCCTGTCGTTCCATATCTCATTTAAAAAAAAGAGTCGAAATGTATTTTCAGGGTCTGCCGTGATCACAAACTCACTCCGTCCAGAGCATCGGAGCTTGACGACACAATTGCATGATGGGTTGAACAAAATTCTGCCGGGAATATTCTGCACCGGGCAACGCCTGTTTACTGGGCCGCGGATTTTCGCACCCGCACTTCCTTGATGAAATACTCATTAGGCGAACCGCTTGCATCCAAGCGGAAATTCCACCCCCACTGGCCGACGAAATTCGCATCGGTAATTTTCCACACCGCCTCATGCCATTTGTCGTCCGCGGGGATGGTGAACCATTCCTTCTGGCCTTTATACCCCTTCGTAGATTCATAGGTCACGTTCATGCCGGCTGGTTTGTCCGGCGCAGTACGCCGCACCACTGCGGTAATTTCGAGATTTTTGGTGCCAAATGGGGCGAAAAGTGGGTCCGTGCGAAAATACACATAATGGCCTTCCCCGCCTTGGTGAAAATCGGAGCGACGCCAGGACTCAACGAGATCGTTCACTACTGTCGTCGTCTTGGGATACATTTGCTTGATGCCATCGTCTACATTCGTAGCTTGCAGCTTGCAAATGACGGCCTGTGCATGTGAATAATCACCGCCCCAAGGATAGGGCTTGCCAAGATTGGCTGCCGCCAATCGCGCGAGATCCGGCGGAATGTTGATAATGAACACGGGCTTCTTTGTGAGCGTCAATTCCTCTCCCGCGGCTAGCGGGGTTTCCTTACCTGTCATGTCGATGACTATCACTGCGCCCCTGAATGCAGTCTTAAGCTCCTTCCCCGGGGGAGCCCAGGCACACAACACATTTCCATTTTTCCCTTGGAATATGAAGCCATAGCCTCCCTTGCCGGTATCAAGCCAGCCAATATAACGCGGCGTTGGCCCCATCAACCCGGTCATTACTTTATAGGCGTCATAGGAAGGGCGCAGTGTCCAGTCCTTGCGAATGATGCCCAGGTCGCTGCCTTGCCCGTAAGACATGCCTCGTGCTTCAAACCAAAAAAGTTTTTCAAAGCCCTGCGCGAAAGCAAGTATGTGCCCCTTAACAATGGCCTCTGCCTGGTTGGCGTCTTTTCCGGGACTGGGATTTGCCGGAGCCGACGCCCCCATCTCGGTGATCCAAAGAGGCATGTCAGCCCGGAGTTTGTTGCTCACGAGCATTTGCCGCAGACTGCTGGCCATGCTAAGATACCCGACCTCGCCACCATCCAGCGCCGCGCCCAGGTTCTCGTAGGGATGCACGCAGATGAAATCAAAATGATTCGCCGCGCCTGCCTTGATCGTAGCATCCAGAAAGCCGACGTCAAAGTTGGCCACGCTCAGGCCGATCATGCATTTGGGATCGATTTTCTTTGCAGTATCATACGCCGCCACGACCAAGTCGGCATAATCTTTCGGTTTATTTTTGGAGGACGAAAAACTGCCGTTGAATTCGTTCCAAACCTCCCAATATTTGATTTCCTTGTTGTAGCGTGTCACCAGCGCGCCGGTATAATCACGCCAAAATTGCATATCTTTCAGCGGCACCGTGCGCGTGTCTCCTCTCACAGTAGCCCAAGGAGCCGCGTAACCAAAAAATCCGATTAGGCGCAAGTGGTTTGTGCGAGCGTCAGCCACCTTCGCATCAATGCCACTCCAGTTCCAATCCCCTTGTTTTTTTTGAATCCAGCCCCACTCGTCGAAATTGCGCAGCCATCTGGTCCCGGCTTGGTTCAGCAACGGATCAAATTTTGGGTATTCCCCGGACCATTCCGCGCTCGATCCCATCCCCCACGGGCTGCCGTCCTCGCGCGAGTCGCCTGTGCCTACTGTTGCCGCGAATGGCGTTTCCTGCGCCTGCGCCATGGGGCAGAATCCATATCCCAAGATGCAAACCCCTGTGAAGCCGGCCACCAACATCCGTTGAATATTGCGTTGGTTGTTTGACATATCCTTTCCTTCTTTGCTGTTGAATTGGTTGCGTTGAAATATTTTCGCGTTACGTGATCAGAAGCCTTCGTCGCAATGAGGTGAGTGGCACAGAAACCGCCCTTGCCCTTGAAAAAAGCACCCCTCCGGTCTCCAAGATCGGAGGGGTGCTGTAGGTACGATTGCGCCCCCGATCAGATCCCCACCCGACGTTTGCGCAATCTCTGGATGCCAATCAGCATTCCAAATCCCCCTAAAATCATTCCCCATGTGCTTGGCTCAGGGATCACTGCAAACTCATTCGATCCATTCTGGAATCCACCGGCACCGTCGCTGATGCCTGAATGATCCAGCACAGCCCATGCAACGCCGTTGTAGTAACCGTATGCTCCCAACTGCTGGCTCAACGAACCGGGGTTGCTCGCGAGGTAATCCGCATACGATTCGTTCAGTGCATTCGTCCCGAACGGTGTCGGCGCGTTGCCGTTCACTCCTCCGGTGTCGTTCCCCATTATTGCGTTCACAAACTGACTGCCATTGTTCCATGCGATGTACTCCACTCCCGTGGCGCTCGTGTCATACGTCAGTTGCAACACGTAGGTATCTGTGAGCGATACCTGCCCGTTCGCAGGGTTTGTTCCATTCAAGCCCGACAATGTCAGGATGTCGCTTGTGCGGTTGGAGTTTGTTACTCCGTTGGCCGAGGTGGTGTCGAAGCTCATCTTCACGGTGTTCCTTGCGCTCGCCACTCCGTTGATCAATGTCGCCGTGGTCGCGATTCCTGCATTACCCGTGTTCGTGTGCGCTCCCGCTACCGTGCCGCTGATCGCAAGCCCGTAGCCGCTGCTGGTTCCGTTGTGCGCCGATGTGCCGCTGCTGGCCACTGTGGTTCCGTAGGACTGGCCGGAGAGCACGTCCGCGCTCGATACGTTCGTGCGGCTGGTGCTGGTGTTACCCGCTACGGTCGCCGTGAGGCTTGTGGTGGCCGAGTTCAGCACGTCGTTCGCGCTCGCTCCGCTGATTGTCTGGTCGTTCTGCGCGCTCACCACCAGTTTGCCCTGGTAGCTGCCGTTCAGCTTGCCTGTGGGCGTGAAGCTTGCCGCCACTGCGCTGCCGCTGGAGGCGATCGTTCCGCTCAATGCCGTGCTCCAGCCTGCCTGGGTCTGTGCCGCCACCAATGTCGCGCTGGTGATGATTGCGTCCGAGCGCAGGCCGCCGGCTGTTGCAGCCGCGTTGCTTACGCGCCAGGTCTGCCCGTTGCCGGTGCCGCTGAAGCTCAGGCTGGCGGGGTCATATACCGAGACGCTCACGGTTCCGGCCGAACCGGTCAATGTGGCTGCGCCTCCGAGTGTGCTGTTGTTTGCGGAGCTTACTCCCGCTGTCACTGTCACCACTCCGCTGCTTCCGCTGCTCACGTATTTTTGGTTTCCGGCGTTGCTGCCGCTGGTCTGAACTGCCAGTGATCCGCTCGTCGTGCCGCCGGTGACTGAGCCGGGGCCGCCTGTCACGGTCGATCCCAGGCCGGTGTAGCTCAGGCCGTCCTGGCCGGTGGTGCCGGTATTCGTGATCGTGGTAGTGATTGCCGTGGAGCCGCCCGTGAGCATCTTCGAGGTGCCTGCAGAGACGGAGAGCGTGTAGTTCGTTGCGGTCGTGCTGCCGGATGCGGCTATTGTCAGCGTCACGTAGTTGTTCGTTCCGCTGGTTGCCGTTCCGAATGTGTAGGTGAAGCCACCGTTCGGGTTCAGCACGGAGAGGTTGCTCACGCCTCCCACGAGGCTTCCATACTGGAAGAGGTCATATGTTCCCGCCGTTGCGAACTGCGTTGTGCCGCCTTCCTGGTAAAGGTTGATTCCCGCCGTGCCGCTGTTGAGTGTCAGCGCCCCGCTCACGACTGTGAAATCGTTCGCAGTTCCGTTGAACTCGTAGTCGAGGATCGAGCCGCCGCTCAATGTCAGCGAGCCCACCGTCAATGTGCCCACGCTGTTGCCGGGGGCGAGATGTCCAGCCGAGCCGCTTGCGCTCGTCCCACTGATTGTCACTGCACCGCCGATATTTCCTACCGTCCCACTGGAGGTGTATACCTGTAATGTCGGTGTGTTGCCAAGAGACGTAAGTGAGCCGCCGGTTGCACTGCCGTTGCCGCCTCCCAAGGTCGGTGTCAGCGATGCCGTGGTTGAATTACCGACCGTTACCGCAGTATTGCCAAGCGAGCCGTTCACTTTCAGAACACCATTCAATACGGAGGTGGCGCCGGTGTAGGAATTGCTGCCGGAGAGCACCCACGTGCCCGTGCCATTCTTGGTCAGCGAAGTCGCGCCTGTGGTATTGTTGGCAATAGTCGCTGCAAGCGTATTGGCCCCGGTATTTGTTCCCTGAAGAATCAGCGTCCTGGTCTGCGCGGCCGTGCCGTAAGCCAGACTGCCGCTGTTCGTAAAATTGACCGCTCCGCTACCGGAGGCATCCAAGGTGGCCGTGCCCCCCGCGACGGTATCGTTGAGGGTGAAAAGGCGGTCTGTGCTGGTGCCTGATCCCGTGTACTGCAAGGTCGCGCCATTGTTGATCAAAAGATTGGCCGCTGCATTACCGGAAATACCGAGGGAATTGGCCACACCGATGACGGAGGCCGTGCCACCGGCAGTTGTCGTGGCGTTATTGGAGAGGGTAACGAGAGTGCTGCCGCTGAATGTAAAGGAAGTTCCGCCAGGAACGTTGGCGCTCGCAACGAAATAAGTCGCACCATTGACCAAGCCGGTCGTGCCGCTCAAAGTTGCGGTGGTGCTGTTTTGGGTGGTCGAAATCGTGAGACCGGTCAGGCCGCCATTGGCAAGCGTGTTGACAGCCAGAGTGCCGCTGCTGACGGTTGTGACGCCCGAGTAGCTGTTAGGACCGTTGAGGACCCAGTTACCACCTGCGGTCACAGATGTTTTGTTGACGCCGGTATTATCGAGGATCGCTCCGTCGATTTCACCTGCGCCAGTACCCGACAGGGTCAGCGTCTTGGCGTTTGCGCCCGTGGCTGTCACGCCATTGAGAAACTTGAGTAGTCCGCTACCATTTTGGCTAAGGGTTGCGGTGGCGCCCGTCAGATTGATGAAGCGGTCTGTGGTTTCACCAGATCCGGTATAGTTCAATGTAGTCCCAGCCCCTAAGCTGATGGTACCGTTCGCCACCGTAACTGGCGCACCCAAGCTGCTGGTGGCCAGAAGAGGCGATCCCCCGTTGACACTGTTGAACGACGAGACGTTCAATTGGCCAGTGGAAATAGACGTCGCGCCCGTATAGCTGTTCGAACCGGAGAGAGTCAGGGTGCCTGCACCGGTCTTGTTGAGGTTAAGGCCGGTGGCGCTACCGTTCTGACCGCCACCCGTATCGCCAATGTTGGTAGAATAGGTAAGATTGGCGCTCAGGTCGATGGAAAGGGTGGAACCCGGCTCGAAGCCGCTGGTAGTAGTGCCATTCTGCACCAAATTAGCAATGATCGTGTCAAGATCGCTGGAAGTGAACTGACCACCGCCCCCGTTGACCCTGAACGTCAGGGACGCACCAGATTTGACATCGACGCTTGCCGAAGTCCAGTTTGCTGTTGACCCACTATATAGTGAAGTCCTGTTAAGAAATTCCATATTACCAGCCAGCACCAGCGTGCCAGCCGAACCCGAGGTGGTGGGAGCGTTGCTGTTCGAACCGGAGAGCATCAGCGACTCAAAAGTGCTATTCTGAATAACCTGGGTGACATTGGGGCCTATATTGGCGGAGAAGCTGACACCGGCAGTCGCACTGGACGATGCCTCGGTGATAGTACCGTTAATGTTCACGGTGCCTGTTTGAATATTTAGGCTCCCGTTCGAGGTGCTGTTGTTTATCACCAAATTGCCAGTTCCCGTGATCCCGCCTTGTATGTTGCCGGCTGCTCCATTGCCACCCGTATTTCTGAGGGTAAGAGTATCGCCGCCATTCAAGGTAATCGCGCCGGTGTAAGAAGCGCCGGCAGTATTGGTAGACTGAAGCCAAAGAGTCAGCGCACCAGTATCGCCAGCCACCAAAGAGAGAGGATTGGAAATTGTTATCGAACCAACGCCTGCTGCCACAAACAGGGTGGCATTGTTGCTGGTTGAGCCCGCGCCGAGGAAGATAGTCTTCCCGCCCGCTGCGTTAGCGGCTTGGGCACTAGTAAGGCTCGCCGAGCCCTGCTGGACCAGCAGGCTGCCCGAGAAAAGATTTGTTCCACTTATATTCAGTGTCAGGTTTGGGCCGTTTACGATCACGTTATTGACGTTGGAACCGACGACAGCGGAGAGGACAGGACTTGAGCCATTACCGCCAAAGTTTCCCTGCCTTGGATTGCCGCTGCCACTGAAAGTAACGTTGCCGGTATTATTCAAGGAACCGCCCGAAATCTGGATACCGCCATCGCTGCCCGTGGGGAAATTGAAGATGACGTTGCCCGTGCCGCTAATTCCCCCTCCGATTGTGGACCACGTCGAACCAGTTCCCCCATTAGCCGCCGAGTTGGCGGATACAGTCAGATCATGGTTGTTGAGCGTAATGGTGCCGTTGAGGATGGCGAAATTAGTATTGCTAACGTTCCCGAATGTGATGGTGGCGGTACCCGAATTGCCCCCGATGACCGAAATCGGATTGGAAATCGTGCCCTGAACATTGTCGAAGAACGTCGTGTTGGCGGTGCCGCTGCTGGCGCCGAGCGTGAGGGTGCCACTGCCCAAGGCGTTGAGGCTTGTGTTGATCTGGAGCTGTCCAGCTAGGACCGACACCCCATTGGCGTAAGTGGCGTTGTTGCCGGCAAGGATCAATTGCGACGTCGGGCTGTTTTGCGTCACGCTGGTGACATTGGTCCCAATAATGGAGCCGATGGTGACATTGCCGCTGCCGGTGCCGGAATTGGCGATTGCGCCGGTATTGTTCACAGCACCGGTGTTCAGCGCGATCGCTCCAGCCCCGTTCGCGTTGAGCGTAATGTTGCCCGTATTCAACCAGTTCCCGTTGGTGGTGCCGCTTGTCGCCCCTTGGTTCCAGGTGACATTCATTGAACCGGTCCAATTGCCCGCGCCGCTCGAGGCATTGCCAATGGTCAGGTTTGCCGTGCCGCTGCTGCTGGTGATTGTCGAACTCGCGCCATTGGTGACTGTACCGAGCGCCTGGGTTTTACCATTGAGATCGAATACGCCCGCGCCATTGAGCGTGAGGGCATTGCCTGCTCCCAGCGTGGTCACGGTGCTGCTGTTAATACCGCCGCCTGTACCGAGCAGCAGCGTGCCGCCGGCGACCGTGGTGGTGCCGGTATATGAATTGGAGGCGCCGAGGATCACCATGCCGCTACCTCCCTTGGTAAAGCCGCCAGCGCCGCCGCTGATCGTGGAATTGATGGCTAGCGTGCCGCTGCCTACCTGGGTAATGGAGATCGACGACCCGCTCGTGCCAAGCTGGCCGTTCTGGATCGTGTAGTTGCCGGTGCCGCTCATGCCGAGAGCGTTGCTGGCGAAGGTCAGGGACGTGCCGCTGAGATCGAGCACACCTGTCGCGGCGTCCGCATTGATGAAGAGCGAGTTCGTGGCATGGGTGGCCGCCGTCATGGCCAGGGTGCCCGAACTGTATTGGTTCAGCCCGGTATCGGTCAGTGAATTCGTGATGAAATTGGCCGTGCCGGAATTGGAGGTGGCATCAAAGCCGGTAGTGGCCGTGCTGCGGACAAGCTGGTTGCTACCATTGATCGAACCGAACCCGGTGCCGGTGGAATCGGTGACAATGGCCCAGCTCGAAAAGGACGTGCCGGAGGTGGTGCCCAATTTCAGATTGCCCCCGTTGGCGCGATTCAGATAGAGCGTGGTCCCGTTTGCAGGTGTCGCCAGGGCGTTGGTGCTGCTAAGCGAGGTGCCCAATGTGGCGCCCGTGTCAGCCAGCGTGATCGAGCTGGAGGTGTTGGCGGTAAGTGCAAACGTCCCGATGGTCTGCGTGACGGCGGTTGCGTTGGAGGAACCCGAAACGATCAACTTGCCGCCACCCAGCGTCACTGCATTGGTACTTGAAATCACGTTTTGAGACACCGTGTCATTCAATTGCAGTGTGCCGCCGTTGACAGTCGTGAGGCCCCCGTAGGTATTGGCGCCGTTCAACGTTGCCGAGCCGGCGGTAATGGTGAGGGTGGATGCCGCCCCGGCAATAACACCGGTGGCCCCCTCGGAAAGGTTGCCGGTTGCGCCGTTGACGGTCATGCTCGAACCGTTCAGCGTGCCGGTGAGATTGAGGGTGCCGGCGGTGACTGTCGTGGTGCCAGTGTAAGCGTTGGCTCCGCTCATGGTCACCGACGTGGTTCCGGCTGTATCGTTCACGATGACGGCACCGGTGGTATTTTGGATCGCCCCGCTGATCACAATGCTGCCGCTGCCGGAGGAAAGGGTGCTCCCCAAGGTCAGAACTTTGGCGGCGGTGATGGTGAGAGGCGCGGCGACAGTCAAGGTACCGCCGTTGTTGACAATAAAACTCGTACTATTGGTAAGTGTCACACCAGTGACCGCGCTGCTGATCGTGAGTTTGTTATTGCCCGCGCCGTCCAAAAGAATCCCGACGTTGGCAATGTTGTCGAGGGTCGCGTTGCCGGTAATAGTGAGGCCAAATGTGCCGCTGATGGTAGTGGTGATTCCGCCGGATGCACCTGTGTCCCAGATGCCCTGGCTCGTGCTGGCCGCCGTCAAGGTCGGTTGATTCGTATAGGTCGTCGTGCCATTGAACTCTGCGCTCACTGTGGTTGACGGCACCCCGTTCCCCCAGTTGCCTGATGTGCTCCAGTTCGTGCCGGAGTTGGTCCATGTGGATTCCGTCGTGTCCGCCAGCGCGGTACCGCCGCAGCAGGCGAGCGCCGCACCGATGACTAATGCTGGGATAAGACGTAATTTACGAATGAAGCTGTTGTTTAATGCCTGCGCGATACAAGAAGCAGAGTTGATTTGTACGGGGGATACATGGGATGTGTTCATAGACGGGTAAATAAAACAATAATCAATAGAGAATAGATCACGACATCTGTCCAGAATGGCCTTGCTTGACGTCAAGTTCTTTTCGAAAAAACTAATTCCTGGCAGGTTCCGCTCCTAACGTCTTTACACTCAACCTTAACGATCAGGCTGGTCTGTGACTGGGATAGATCGACTTCTCGTTCCCATCGCCCTAATCAAAGTTTCGGATCTTTTCCTTGATCAGGGCGTCTGCTTGTTATTGGAAGCCGCCAGGACAGCCTTGGCACGTTCAACCAGCGGAAGATCGGCGGGAAATTGATTCACCCATGCGTAGGCGGAATTTAAATCCTGCCGCGCCCAAAAATCGAGCACCGCCAGCACGGCATTATCCTGTTTGGAGCCCGGAGAAATTTCCTGCAAAACCAGCCTTGCGGCTTCGGCTGGGGAAGTCCGGGCCTGGACGACGGCCACCTGCGCCACGAATTGGTTGCGTTCTTCGCCGATGGGCTGTGAAAGGGCCCACCTCACGGCGGCAGCGGGATCTTTCTGCGCCCACATCGAGGCTACGTTAAGAGTTGCACCGTCCTGCCCCGCGCCTGCGGGCAATCCCGCCGCCCAAACTGCTGCACTTTCCGGATCGCTTTCCGCCCATTTGCCCGCCACGGCACTGAGCAGCTTGGGGTCATTTTCCTTGGCCGCACAGGCTGCGGCCGCTTGCGGGGATGTTTGTGCCCATCGATAGCTTACCTGCACCAAAGCTTGCGATTTGGCCACTCCTTCGGGCAACGATTGAACCCACCCTATCGCACTGCTCAGGTCGGCGCCTGCCCATACCGAGGCCACCTGTGCGATCATATCATTCCACTGGGCCCGATTCCCCTGCGACTCTTCGGCTAATTGCTGCAGCTTGGCGCCGGCAGAGGCGGGGTCCGCGGCCGCCCACTGACGGAAAAACGGCCCATAAAGTTCGCCGCGCACCGATTCCGGCAGCGACTGCTCCATCCAGGAAAGCATGCCTGCCGGATCGCGCAGGCCAAAGTCCCGCACCAGGGCATCGCGGGCTTGCTGATGCAATGCATCAGCGCCGCCCCGTTTTCCAAACCAGTCGGCCATACCGGACAAATCCTGTTCGCCCCAACTCGAAAGCAGAACCCCGTACACTTCGGATCGCAGCCTGTGATTTCGAATTGCATCAAGTTGCTCCAGCGTTTTCTCCATAGCGCCGATTCCCACTGTATCAGCCCATTTCCGCAGCAATTGCGTACGGTGCGCCGGATTGGTTTCCGCCAACGCCGCCAGCAGGCTTGCCTCGAAGTCTCCGGGGAACTGTTGTTCCGCCGTCAACTCTTTGGCACGATCCTCCTGTTTTGGCGACATTGATCTCAGATTGCCCCGCCCGGGGGGCAATCTGCCGGGAGTTGTTGCCGAACGCAACCCGCTCCGATTATTTCCATCAATGAAGGCTGTCGCCACCAAGACGACAGCCAGGAGGCCGGCACCGGCCGGCAGAATCAATTTGGTTCTCATAACTTTTCAATCTCTTGGTTATCCTGGATGTGAGTTCATGTTCAGCCCGACAGAAAGAAAACGGGCGAGTCTCCACTCCCCCGCTTTCCCAATTATTGGACGCCCCTGTTACGGGCTTACGGTCACGTTATCGAAGGTGGCGGTGCCCGCCGCCCCGCCACATTGAAACAGACCGACATCGACATTGGTCGCCATCGTGATGGTGGCCGAGGAAATCTGCGTCCACGTCAATCCATCGGTGGAGTTGTAGCTCGTGAACACGTTCCCGGCACGGGTCACCCGCACCCAATACGGCACCGCTCCGGACCCGCCGGATACTTGCGTGGCAAGGCCGCTCGCGGTGGTCCGAAAGATGGAAGTCAAGCCGCTCGTTGACGTGACATCCATCAGCATATCCACCGAGCCGGTACCGAGGTCCGAGCGGATCATCACACCGGCTTGCGAGCCGGAGCTGGGCTGGGAGGCCACCCGGGCCGTGATGCTGCAATCCCCGCTCGCTGTCTGATAGGCATACTGGAAGCTGTCATTATAATAAGCAACGCTCCCGCTGCCAGGTCCGGTGACGTAGAAGGTGCCGCCGCCATACGTGCTGTTTCCTCCAGTTGTTCCCACAGCGGCATGGGTCCATGGCGAAGGGAGTGGGCCGGTGGTGACGGTAATCGCCAGGATCACGGGGTGATCGGTCAAGCTCAGCGCGACCGAGGCAACATTGCCTAGGCTCGTGCCCGTGGTTCCCACAATCGGATCATATTGAGTCACCGCACAAGTGCCGCCCAAGGTCACAGTGACATTATCCGTGCCGCTGCCGGCCACTCTCTCGTCCCAGACGCAGAGATAAAACGTACCGTTGCTCTTCTGCAAGAGCAGATCGTGCACCGTCGAGGGCTCGCTCGCGATCGAATAGTTCAGGCTCCCGGGCGTGTTGGAAGTGAGATCCGCAAGGATAGTCGTGAAGTTGTGGGCGTAGGTGCCGCTCACTTTCGGCGTATGGTCCGAATGGTAAAGTCCCTGGTACTGGGTGCCGCCGCCTTCGTTGTCAAACATCTCATACCAGCAGGTCCACTTCCATCCCCGTTTGAACTGGGCCAGATAT
>Ga0268264_10000755_pt1 | contig 36243 bp, 34 predicted proteins | sample KBSSwiS32_FD_190357 | JGI IMG/M metagenome (GOLD analysis project Ga0268264, IMG submission 190357) | Switchgrass rhizosphere microbial communities from Kellogg Biological Station, Michigan, USA - KBS Switchgrass S3-2 (SPAdes) (version 2) | ecosystem: Host-associated > Plants > Roots >...
TCGTCGATCTTGGCCGCGCCGAGGGCGTCATCCGCCGCGACCAGCAGATTCCGCGCGAAATGGTCCGCGTCGGCGACCGCATCCGCTCGCTGATCATGTCGGTCCGCCGCGAAGCCCGCGGCCCGCAGATCTTCCTGTCGCGCGCCCACCCCGACTTCATGAAGAAGCTGTTCGCCCAGGAAGTGCCCGAGATTTACGACAGCATTATCGAGATCAAGGCCGCCGCCCGCGACCCGGGCAGCCGGGCCAAGATCGGCGTCATCAGCCACGACAGCTCGATCGATCCGGTCGGCGCCTGCGTCGGCATGAAGGGCAGCCGCGTCCAGGCGGTGGTCCAGGAACTGCAGGGCGAAAAGATCGACATCATCCCGTGGAGCGAGGACCTCGCGACGTTCGTCGTCAACGCGCTCCAGCCGGCGACCGTCAGCCGAGTCGTGATCGACGAGGAGGAAAGCCGGATCGAAGTCGTCGTCCCTGACGATCAGCTCAGCCTGGCGATCGGCCGCCGCGGCCAAAACGTCCGCCTCGCCAGCCAGCTCACCGCCTCGCAGATCGACATCCTCACCGAAGCCGACGCCAGCGAGAAGCGCCAGCGCGAGTTCCTCGAGCGAACCGAGATGTTCCAGAGCGAGCTCGACGTCGACGAGACCTTGTCGCAGTTGCTCGTTGCCGAAGGCTTCACCTCGCTTGAGGAAGTCGCCTACGTCCAGATCGACGAAATCGCCTCGATCGAGGGCCTCGACGACGACATTGCGTCGGAGCTTCAGAACCGCGCCACCGAAGCGCTTGAGCGGCGCGAGGCCGCCTCGCGCGAAGAGCGCCGTAAGCTCGGCGTCGAGGACGCGCTGGCCGAAATCCCGCATTTGACCGAGCAGATGCTGGTTACGCTGGGCAAAGCCAACATCCGCACCCTCGACGACCTCGCCGACCTCGCCACCGACGAGCTGATCCAGAAGAAGCGCGTCGAGCCGCGCCGCCGCGAGCCGAGCAACCGCCCCGAGGACAAGGGCGGCATCCTCGCTGAGTACAGCCTCAGCGAAGAGCAGGGCAACGAGATCATCATGGCCGCCCGCGCCCACTGGTTCGAGGACGAGGACAAGCCAGCAACCACGGAGGACGCGGTTGCGGGCGAAGAGCAATGATCCGCTAGAAGCGCACGTTCCGGAGCGCACCTGCATCCTCACGCGGCGCAAGGCGTCGCCGGGGGAGCTGATCCGGCTTGCCTTGTCGCCCGACGGCGAAGTCGCGCCCGACGTCCGGGCGCGCGCGCCGGGCCGCGGGGCGTGGATCGGAGTCGCCCGTGCCGAACTCGATGCCGCCAATGGCAAGGGGAAGCTCAAGGCCGCACTGGGCCGCGCGTTCAAGACCAATGAGCTGACCGTCCCCGCCGATCTCGGTGAGCGCACCGGCGCGGCGCTGCGCCAGTACACGCTCGACCGCCTCGGCATGGAAGCGCGCGCCGGCAATTTGATCAACGGCGCCGACAAGGTCGAAGCCGCCGCGCGCTCGGGAAAAGTCCGCTTGCTGCTCCACGCGGCCGACTCTGCCGACGACGGGCGGAGAAAGCTGGATCAGGCGTGGCGCGTAGGCGGCGGCGGCCCCCAAGGGATGATATTTCCCGAGGGACGCACTATCTTGTCGATGGCTTTGGGGCGCGAAAACGTGGTACATGTCGCCCTGACCGATCCCGCCGCCGCTTCGCGTGTTTCCCATGCGCTTGCCCGGTGGCGAGCTTTCACTGACCCCGATCTAGGGCTAGAGGGCGGCGCTCCCGCCTCCGGCTCCGGCTCGACTGACGATTTGACGAAGGAATAGAATGACCGATCAGACCGAAAAGCCGAAGCTTGGCACCCGGCCGCCGCTGGGGCTCAAGCGCACGGTCGAGACCGGCAAGGTCAAGCAGAGCTTCAGCCACGGCCGCTCGAACACGGTGGTGGTCGAGGTCAAGAAGCGCCGCATCCTCGGTCGCCCGGGCGAAGCTCCGCCCGCGCCGGCGCCAGAACCGGTCGCCGAGGCGCCCAAGCCGGCGCCCAAGCCCGCCCCCGTTGCACCGCAGGCGCGCAAGCCCTCGGCGCAGGAAGAGATGACCAACCGCAAGGAGCTGCAAGCCAAGCTCCTGCGTGAGGCCGAGGAAGCGCGCCAGACCGCGCTCGAGGAAGCCCGCCGCCGCGAGGACCGGACGAAGGTCGAGCAGAACGAGGACGAAAAGCGTCGCGCCGAAGAAAATCGCAAGGCCGGCGAGACCGCTGCCGAACAAGCTCGTCTGGCCGAGGAAGCCGCGGCCGAGCAGGCTCGCATTGCGGCGGAATCTCCGGCTGCGCCGGCGGATGGTGCTGCGCCAGTCGACGACGAAGCTGACGAGCGCGCTTTCCGCCGCCCTGGCCATGCCCCGGCACCCAAGCGGCCCGAACCGGCCCGGCCGAGCCGCGGCCGCGACGACCATCGCCAGCGTGGCAAACTCACCGTCACCCGCGCGCTCAGCGACGAGGACGACAATCGTGCGCGCTCGCTCGCCGCACTGCGCCGCGCCCGCGAAAAGGAAAAGCGCCACCATCAGGAAGTCGGCCCGTCGGCCAAGCAGGTCCGCGACGTCGTCGTGCCCGAGGCGATCACCGTCCAGGAACTCGCCAACCGCATGGCCGAGCGCGGCGCCGACCTGGTCAAAGCCCTGTTCAAGATGGGCATGCCGGTCACGCTGACTCAGACCATCGATCAGGACACCGCTGAATTGCTGGTGACCGACTTCGGCCACAACGTGAAGCGCGTCAGCGAAAGCGACATCGACATCGACACGTCAGAAGACGTCGATCCGCCCGAGAGCCTCAAGCCGCGACCGCCGGTGGTGACCATCATGGGCCACGTCGACCACGGCAAGACCTCGCTGTTGGATGCGATCCGCGGCGCCGACGTGGTCGCCGGCGAAGCCGGCGGGATCACCCAGCACATCGGCGCTTATCAGGTGCAGCTGCCCGACAAGTCGAAGATCACGTTCCTCGACACCCCGGGTCACGAAGCCTTTTCGGAGATGCGCGCGCGCGGCGCCAATGTCACCGACATCGTCATTTTGGTGGTCGCCGCCGACGACGGCCTGCGCCCCCAGACGATCGAGGCGATCAACCACACCAAGGCCGCCGGCGTGCCGATGATCGTCGCGATCAACAAGATCGATAAGCCCGAAGCCAAGGCGCAGAAGGTTCGCGAGGAACTGCTCCAGCACGAGGTGATCGTCGAGGAGATGGGCGGCGACGTCCAGAACGTCGAAGTGTCAGCCAAGAACAAGACCAATCTCGACAAATTGCTCGAGGCGATCCAGCTCCAGGCCGAAATCCTCGAATTGAAGGCCAATCCCGACCGCGCCGCCGAAGGCACGGTGATCGAAGCCAAACTCGACAAGGGCCGCGGTCCGCTCGCTACCGTGCTGGTCCAGCGCGGCACGCTCCGCGTCGGCGATGTATTCGTCGCGGGCGCCTCGTCGGGCAAGGTCCGCGCGTTGGTCGACGATCACGGCCGCCAGGTGAAGGAAGCCGGACCGTCGGTCCCGGTCGAGGTCCTTGGCCTGTCGATGGTTCCGTCCGCCGGCGATCCGTTCACGGTCGTCGAGAACGAAGCCCGGGCGCGCGAAGTCGCGGACTACCGCCAGAGCGTGCTCGACAAGCGCCGCACCACCTCGGCTCCGGTCAGTCTCGAGAACATGTTCGCGAACCACGCCTCGACGGTCAAGGAACTGCCGCTGGTGATCAAGGCCGACGTTCACGGCTCGGTCGAAGCGATCGTCCATTCGCTGAACCGCCTGTCGACCGACGAGATCAAGGTCCGCGTGCTCCATTCGGGCGTCGGTGCGATTACCGAAAGCGACGTCACGCTGGCGAGCGCGAGCGGCGCGCCGATCATCGGCTTCAACGTCCGCCCCAACGCGAAGGCCCGCGAAGTCGCCGAGCGCAACAAGGTCGAGTTCCGCTATTACGACGTCATCTACCACCTCACCGACTGGGTGAAGGGTGCGATGGCCGGCGAACTCGGGCCCGAGATCATCGAAACGGTGGTCGGCCGCGCCGAGGTCAAGGAAGTCTTCCCGGCAGGCAAGAAGGACAAGGCGGCCGGCCTGCTGGTGCTCGAAGGGATCATCCGCAAGGGCCTCAACGCCCGCCTGACGCGCGACGATGTGATCGTGTCCAAGACCACGATCAGCTCGCTGCGGCGGTTCAAGGATGACGTCGCCGAAGTGCGCGCCGGGCTCGAATGCGGCGTGATGCTGGCCGACACCAACGACATCAAGGCCGGCGACAATCTCGAAGTGTTCGAGGTCGAGGAGCGCGCGCGGACGCTTTAGTTCGTCACCCTGAACTCGTTTCAGGGTCCATCATGGAGACCGCGGTGCGGGTGGAGAAATGGATGCTGAAACAAGTTCAGCATGACGGATCGGAATAATGCGCCGCGTCGAAACCCCCGAAGGCCGCTCGGTCCGCCTGCTCCGTGTCGGCGAGCAGGTGCGGCACGTGCTGAGCGAATTGCTCCAGCGCGGCGATGTCCACGACGATACGTTGCAATCGCACCTCGTCAGCATCACCGAAGTCCGCATGTCGCCCGACCTGCGTCACGCGACGGTGTTTGTGAAGCCGTTGCTCGGCCAGGACGAGGAAGCGGTGCTCAAGGCGCTCAGGCAGAACACCGCCTTCCTCCAGCGCGAAGTGGCCGGCAGCGTCCGCACCAAATATGCCGCGAAACTGAAATTCCTCGCCGACGAGAGCTTCGACGAGAGCAGTCACATCGACCGGCTCCTGCGCGCACCCAAGGTTGCGCGGGACCTTGATCGGGAATGACCGCGCGGGACGTCCGGCGAACCAATTCGACCAAGGATCCAGCCACCCGGCAGATCGCCTTTCTCGCGATTTCTCAAGCGCACCAATTTCTGCATTGGCTGCCAGCTTCGCTACGCGTCTCGGAAAATCCGGGAGTTGAGGTCACGGTGCTCGTTTCCACGCGGGCCGGGCGCGAATTCATCCGCTCCTACGACCCCAACCGTCGACTGCGCATCAAATGCTTGTGGGTGCCGTCCTGGCGTCGGCACGGCCTGTTCACGCCGCCGCGGCGGCGGCCCGTGTTGCTGCTCAATGCCTGGTCGATTGCGCGGTATCCCGCAATCGTCACGACCGAAGTGACGAGCTCCCTTCTGTACCGGGTTCCCGGCTTTCGCTCGCGAATGATCCAGCTGAAGCACGGCGCCGGCGATCGCGAGGGCGGATATAAGGCAAAGCACGGAAGCTTCGATCTGACGCTCGTCTGCGGACCGAAAGACCAAGAGAGGCTGATCAAGCGAGGCCTTGCGAACGACGGGAATTGTCTCGTCACCGGCTACGGTAAGTTCGAGCTTGTTCGTTCATCCAGTGAGCACCTGTTTGAGGACGCGAAACCGATCGCGCTATACAATCCGCATTTCGACAAGGATGTCGGTTCCTGGGTCAGGCACGGTTCCCGCGTGCTGGAGACGATCGAGAAAATCTCCAACTGGAACTTCGTCATTGCTCCGCATGTGAAGCTGCGGAAAGGCCCAACGATGCAATCGAATGCAGCGAACATCCTCATTGACCGCGGCAGCGTTCGGTCGATCGACATGACTTACACAGAGGGCGCAGAGGTCTACATCGGCGACGCATCGAGCAGGTCTACGAATTCATCCGAACGCCGAGGCCCTGCATATTTCTCAATCTGGACCGCATCGATTGGCGCATGAATTCGGCCTATGCGCATTGGCACCTCGGCCAGGTGATCGAGCGTGTGGAAGAACTACCAGCGGCGCTCGTGCAAGCGCATGCGTTACAGCCTCGCTTCGAGGAGGCGCAGATCAACATGTCCGCGGCATCGATTGATGAAACGGACGTTCCGGCCTCGGAACGTCAGGCGCAAGCCATCGTCAACTTTGCCCGGTGCGCCTGACAAGCCACGGCTGACGCAGGTCCAGATCGGCGACGCCCTGATGTTCCAACCGGAGAGCCAATGATCGAGACGCTTGCTGAACCGATGACGGGCGACGGCTGCCGCGCGGAGCCGCTGGCGGAGAAGCATCGCGATGCCTTGCGCGCGGCCTGCGCCGAAGATCCCGATATCTGGGCGATCTATTACATCAGCTACGCGCCCGCCGATTTCGACGCGAGCTTCGATGCCTTGCTCAAGCGGCCGTGGGTCCCGTTCGCTGTATTTGAGGGCAACATGCTGGTCGGCATGAGCTGCTTCATCAACATCGACGACAGCCGCCAGACGCTCGAGATCGGCAGCACCTACTATCGCCCGGCGTTTCGCGGCACCGGCTTCAACCGGCGATGCAAGGACATGATGATGCGTCACGCCTTCGACCGCGGCTACCGCCGGATCGAATTTCGCGTCGACCGTCGCAATGCACGCAGCCAGGCGGCGATGAAGAAACTCGGCGCGGTCCGCGAAGGCGTGATGCGCGCCGACCGCATCACTTGGACCGGCCACGTCCGCGACACCGTGCTGTTCGCGATTCTGAAGGACGAATGGCCTGCATAGGTCGTCATCCCCGCGCAGACGGGGACCCAGCCAAATCAAAAAACTAGGTTCCCGCTTGCGCGGGAATGACGAATAAGCACCGCAATGGCCAAGCTCTATTTCTATTATGCGGCGATGAACGCGGGGAAATCGACCACGCTGATCCAGGCCGATTTCAATTACCGCGAGCGCGGCATGGAAACCATGCTGTGGACCGCCGCGCACGACGACCGCTCGGGCGCCGGCACGATCGGTTCGCGCGTCGCCTTGTCGGCGCCCGCGCTGATGTACTCGGGCGATGTCGATCTGTTCGAAGCGGTCGCAGACGAGCGCAAGCGCCGCGACCTCCACTGCGTGCTGGTCGACGAAGCGCAATTCCTCACCCGCGATCATGTGCTGCAACTCTGCCGGGTCAGCGACGAACTCGGCATCCCCGTGCTCTGCTATGGTCTGCGCACCGATTTCCTCGGCGAGTTGTTCGAAGGCAGCGCGGCCCTGCTTGCGCTCGCCGACAGCCTGATCGAATTGAAGGCGGTGTGCGAATGCGGGCGCAAGGCGACGATGAACCTGCGTGTCGATGCCGATGGCCATGCGGTCGCGGCCGGCGCCCAGACCGAGATCGGCGGCAACGACCGCTATGTCGCGCTGTGCCGCCGCCATTTCTTCGAGCGCCTGAAAGAGGGCGAAGCGCGCCAGCTGAGCCTTGGGCTGGCGCGGACGTAACGCGCCTGCAACAAGCACGCTCATGAACCAGAACAACATGGTCTATCAAATCGCCGTCTGGCTGGTACCGCTAGTGATCGCGATCGTCTTCCACGAAGTCGCGCATGGCCTCGTCGCGCGGCGGCTCGGCGACCCGACCGCGGAGGAACGCGGGCGTCTCAGCTTCAACCCGCTGCGCCACGTCGATCCGGTCGGAACGATCATCCTGCCGATGATCCTGGCGATCAGCCACGTGCCGGTGTTCGGCTGGGCCAAGCCGGTGCCGGTCAATTACGCACGGTTGCGCAACCCGCGCCGCGACATGGTCCTGGTCGCGCTCGCCGGGCCGGGGATGAACCTGGTGCTAGCGATCGCCGGCGCGGCGATCCTGATGGCGACGATCGCGCTGTCGGGCGACGCGCGGACCGGGGTGGCCGGGTTCATCGCCGACAGCGCCTATGTCTTCGTCCTACTCAACGTCTTCCTCGGGGTGTTCAACCTGCTGCCGGTGCCGCCGTTCGATGGGGGGCATGTGGTCGAAGGGCTGTTGCCGCCCAACCTCGCCCGGGAATTCCGCAAGATCGGCCGCTTTTCGCTGCTGGTGCTGGTCGTGTTGCTGCTCGTCCTGCCCAGGCTGTCCCCGAGCGCCGACGTCGTCGGCCGCTTCGTCTCGCCGCTCGCCGATGGCATCACCGCCGCCATTCTCGGGATTTTCGGCCTGACCGTCTAAGGTTCACCGATGCTGCACGGCTGGATCATCCTCGACAAGCCGGTGGGCTTGGGCTCGACCCAGGCGGTGAGCGCGGTCAAGCGTATCCTGCGCGAGGCCGGCGAGCCCAAAACCAAGGTCGGCCACGGCGGCACGCTCGACCAGCTGGCGAGCGGAGTGCTGCCGATCGCGCTCGGCGAAGCGACCAAGCTCGCTGGCCGCCTGCTCGACGCGACCAAGGCCTATGCGTTCACGATCCGATTCGGCGAGGAAACGGATACGCTGGACGCCGAGGGCGAAGTCGTGGCCCGCAGCGCTGTCCGCCCGACGATCGACCAAATCGAAGCCGTGCTGCCCAGCTTCACCGGCCCAATCGAGCAAATCCCGCCAGCCTATTCCGCCCTGAAGATCGGCGGAAAACGGGCGTCGGACCGGGTTCGCGCGGGCGAAACGGTCGAAATCACGCCGCGACAGGTGACGGTCCGAGACTTGCGGGTGGTTTCGGCGGTGGCCGATGAGGTCACCCTCGCCGCTACCGTCTCCAAGGGCACCTACATCCGCTCCCTCGCCCGCGACATCGCGCGGTCGTTGAATACGGTCGGGCACGTCATTATGTTAAGACGCATCCGCGCCGGGCCGTTCGCCCTCGAACAGGCCATTTCGCTGGACTTTTTGCAAATTGCCGCTAAGGCGCGGCAACTCGATGGGGCGGTTGTTCCGCTGCAAGCGGCGCTGGACGACATCCCGGCCCTCCCCGTCACCCCCGATCAAGCCCAACTGCTCCGTCACGGACAGAAGCTTTTCGGGTTCCCCGCACAGCCGGGGCTTCAGCTGGCGACAATGGAGGGAACTCTGGTCGCGCTGGTCGAAGCAACGGCCGACGGCCTTGCGGTCGTCCGGGGGTTCAACCTTTGACAAGACAGGAGTGAACCGATGTCGATTACCGCCGAACTCAAGCAGAAGCTGATCAAGGAACACGGCCGCGATAAGGAGGACACCGGTTCGCCCGAAGTCCAGGTCGCGATCCTCACCAGCCGCATCCAGACGTTGACCGAGCATTTCAAGACCCACGCGAAGGACAATCACTCGCGCCGAGGCCTGTTGATGATGGTCAACAAGCGCCGCTCGCTGCTCGATTATCTCCGTCGTGAAGACGCGCAGCGTTACACCGATTTGATCGCCAAGCTCGGCCTTCGCAAATAACTCTTTGGAGCGGCCCTTCGCGGGCCGCTTCGTCTATGTTCAGTCCCGCATTCGGCGGGGCGTCCATGGGGCCAAAGGCGCCCCGCACCGCTGCAGGCCGGCTAGCCTGCGATTGATGAACCCGCCGGCATCTGGCCCGCGGGACAAAGGAAACACCATGTTCAATACCAAAACCGTCGAAATCGAGCTGGGCGGAAAAACCCTCAAGCTCGAAACGGGCCGCGTTGCCCGCCAGGCCAATGGCGCGGTCCTCGCGACCCTCGGCGAAACCGTCGTCCTCTGCGCGGTGACTGCCGCCAAGACCGTCAAGCCGGGCCAGGACTTCTTCCCGCTGACCGTCCACTATCAGGAAAAATTCTCGGCCGCCGGGCGCATCCCGGGCGGCTTTTTCAAGCGCGAGCGCGGGGCGACCGAAAAGGAAACGCTGACCAGCCGGCTGATCGACCGTCCGATCCGTCCGCTCTTCCCCGAAGGCTTCTACAATGAAGTCCTCGTCATCGCCCAGGTCCTCTCCTACGACGGCGAGAACGAGCCCGACATCCTGGCGATGATCGCCGCCTCGGCCGCTTTGACCATTTCTGGCGTTCCCTTCATGGGCCCGATCGGCGCCGCCCGGGTCGGTTACGCCAACGGCGAATATATCCTTAACCCGACCAACACCCAGGTCGCCGAAGGCGAGCTCGACCTCGTCGTCGCCGGCACCATGAACGCAGTGATGATGGTCGAATCCGAAGCGAAGGAGCTGTCGGAAGACGTCATGCTCGGCGCCGTTATGTTCGCCCACGCGGCCAGCAAGAAGGTCTGCGAAGCAGTCGTCGCTTTGGCCGAGAAAGCCGCCAAGGAGCCGTGGGACCTCGCCAGCACCGACGGCAAGGCCGCGGTCAAGACCAAGCTCAAGGACCTGATCGGCAAGGACATCGACGCCGCTTACCGCCTGACCGACAAGTCGGAGCGCTCCGCCGCTTTGACCGTCGCCCGCGACAAAGCGAAGGAAGCGTTCGCCGAGGCCGACCCGCAGGAGCAGATGGCGGCATCCAAGGCGGTCAAGAGCCTTGAGGCCGACATCGTTCGCGGCGCCATCCTCAAGGAAGGCCGCCGCATCGACGGTCGCGACACTAAGACCGTCCGCCAGATCGAGGCGATCGTCGGCTTCCTGCCGCGGACCCACGGTTCGGCCCTGTTCACGCGCGGCGAGACCCAGTCGATCGTCACCACGACGCTCGGCACCAAGGAATCGGAGCAGATGATCGATGGGCTCGAGGGCCTGAGTTATTCGCGTTTCATGCTGCACTATAACTTCCCGCCTTACTCGGTCGGTGAAGTGGGCCGCTTCGGCGCCCCGTCGCGGCGCGAGACCGGCCATGGCAAGCTCGCCTGGCGCGCGCTGCACCCGATACTGCCGACGATGGAGGAATTCCCCTACACGATCCGGGTTCTGTCCGACATTACCGAGAGCAACGGCTCGTCGTCGATGGCCACGGTTTGCGGTGGCTCACTCGCGATGATGGACGCCGGCGTGCCGTTGAAGCGCCCGGTCGCCGGTATCGCCATGGGCCTGATCCTCGAAGGCAAGGACTTCGCAGTCCTCAGCGACATCCTGGGTGACGAAGACCACCTCGGCGACATGGACTTCAAGGTCGCCGGCACGAGCGAAGGCATCACCTCGCTGCAGATGGACATCAAGGTCGCCGGCATCACCGAGGAGATCATGAAGGTCGCCCTCGCCCAGGCGAAGGACGGCCGCGCCCACATCCTCGGCGAAATGGCCAAGGCGCTCGACCACACCCGCGAGGAGCTGTCGGCTCATGCGCCGCGGATCGAGACCATGCAGATCCCCAAGGACAAGATCCGCGAAGTCATCGGCACCGGCGGCAAGGTCATCCGCGAAATCGTCGCCGAGACCGGCGCCAAGGTGGACATCGACGACGAGGGCGTGATCAAAATTTCGTCGTCCGACCTGACCCAGATCGAGGCCGCGCGGCAGTGGATCCGCGGCATCGTCGCCGAGCCCGAAGTCGGCACCATCTACACCGGCAAGGTCGCCAGCATCGTCGATTTCGGCGCGTTCGTGACCTTCATGCCGGGCAAGGACGGGCTGGTCCACGTCAGCGAAATCAAGAACGAGCGGGTCGAGAACGTCCGTGACGCGCTGTCCGAAGGCCAGGAGGTCAAGGTCAAGCTGGTCGAGGTCGACCAGCGCGGCAAGGTCCGCCTGTCGATGCGCCTGGTCGACCAGGAAACCGGCGAGGAACTGCCCGACACCCGTCCCCCGCGCGAACCGCGCGAAGGTGGTGATCGCGGCCCGCGCGGCGACCGTGATCGTGGCCCGCGCCGCGATGGTGGCCGTGACCGTGGCCCGCGCCGTGATGGTGGCGGCGATCGCGGACCGCGTCGCGAAGGCGGCGACCGTGGCCCGCGCGGCGAAGGCCGTGGCGACCGTGGCCCGCGCCGTGAAGGCGGCGAAGGCCATCGCGAAGACGGGCCCGCGCCCGAGTTCGCGCCGGCGTTCCTCACCAACAACGACGACTAAGCTGTTTCCCCGGCGCAGGCCGGGAATCAGTCCTGAGAACGAGAAGGCCCCGCAGCAATGCGGGGCTTTCTTCTACGCACCGTCAAGGGCTACCTCCCCTTGGTCGGCAAGCCGTTCAAGATGAGGGGATATGATCTGGGCAAGTCGTTCTCGCCGAGGTACTGCAGGTCGCCATTGTCGACGCTGAAGCTCCAGCCGATTGTGCCGCTGCCGTCGCCGGCGACGAGCGTGGCAATCCCGCCGACTGGCGTCACGCCCTGGATGCCGTAGGTCAAAGTCTCGCCATCACATTGGCGAAAGCCGGGCCGAACCACTGAAAACGAACGAAGGCCGCGCCCGAGGTCGTGGAGGCACTTCAGATGAGGCGCATCACCCCACCGCCGGTGCCGTGCTGGAAATCGCCTTGATGCGATACATTTCCATGTCGGCCCGCGCGAGGACCGTCTCGGGCGTGTCGCCGGGTTCGATCACGCCGACACCGATGGCGACGCTGAGCGGCAAGCACACGCCATTCACGCAAAACTCGCATTCGTCGACGGTTTCGACCACGCGCAGCGCCATCTTCCACGCGCTCAGCTCATCCGCATGCTCGAGCAGGATGCCGAACTCGTCCCCGGCCAGGCGCGCGACGAAATCCGCCTTGCGGACGCTCGCCACCAGCAGACGCGCGATCTTGATCAACGCTTTGTCCCCGGCGTTGTGGCCGAGCTTGTCGTTGACCGCCTTCAGCCCATCGACGTCGACAAACAGCATTGCGGCCTCGAAGCCGTAGCGCTCGACCCACGCAATCAAATGCTCGAGGCTGGCGATGAAGCTGCGGCGGTTGGGGAGGTCGACCAGGGGATCGCGGTGGGCCAGGCGATCCAGTTCCAGCAGCCGCGCCTCGCCCGCCGCCACTTGCGCGCGCAGCCGCTCGATCTCGTCGAGCAGGGCGATCGCCTCATCGAGGCTGATCCCGCCGTCATCATTGGCCGCGCGGCTGTCACCCACAGCGAATCCCCTTTGCCAATCTGGATCAATAGCAACAATGCACGCGGCTGAAAATAAACGAAAATCCGGCAGGGTTATTTTGTAGCTAACCAGTTGCGCGTTTGACCCCCCTTCCCGCTCGTGGCACGGCGCCAGCCATGGCAAAGGATGACGGCCAGCAGATGTGGGGCGGGAGGTTCGGCGGTAAACCGGCCGAGCTGATGCGTCAGTTCAACGCCTCGATCGGCTTCGACAAACGACTGTGGCGCGAGGACATTGCCGCCTCGAAGGCCCACGCCGCGATGCTGCGCGACCAGGCCATCATCGCCCAGGAAGACGCGGACGCGATCATCGCCGGGCTCGACACGATCGCCGCCGAATATGAGCGTGACGGCGTGCCCGAGAATGCCGAGCTCGAAGATATCCACATGACCGTCGAGCACCGCCTCGGCGAGTTGATCGGGCCGGCCGCCGGGCGGCTGCACACCGCGCGCTCGCGCAACGACCAGGTCGCGACCGATTTCAAATTGTGGGTGCGGGTCGCGTGCGACGAAGCGGTCGGCGCCATCCGCGGCCTGCAACGCGTGCTCGTTGCCTGCGCCGGGGATCATGCCGAGACGATCATGCCCGGCTTCACCCATTTGCAGGTCGCCCAGCCGGTGACGCTCGGCCACCATTTAATGGCCTATTACGAGATGCTGCGGCGGGATGCGTCGCGCTTCGCCGATGCCCGGGCGCGGATGAACGAAAGTCCGCTGGGCTCCGCCGCGCTGGGTGGCACCGGCTTTCCCATCGACCGCGACGCGACCGCCGGCGCGCTGCATTTCGAGCGACCTAGCGCGAACAGCCTCGATGTCGTCTCCGACCGCGACTTCGCGTTGGATTATCTGTCGGCCGCGGCCCAGTGCAGCCTGCATTTGTCGCGCCTCGCCGAGGAGTTGGTCCTGTGGGCGAGCCCGATGTTCGGCTTCGTCAGACTGTCGGACGAATTCTCGACCGGATCGTCGATCATGCCGCAAAAGCGCAACCCCGACGCGGCCGAACTGGTGCGCGGGCACAGCGGACGGATTACCGGGGCGCTGGTGTCGCTGATGGTCACGATGAAGGGCCTGCCGCTCGGTTATTCAAAGGACATGCAGGACGACAAGGAGCCGTTGTTCGAGGCCCGCGACTTGCTGATCCTGTCGCTCGAGGCGCTGGCGGGGATGCTGTCGACGCTGACGTTTGTGCCGGAACGGATGCGCGAAGCCGCCGCCGCGGGCTTCTCGACCGCGACCGATCTCGCCGACTGGCTGGTGCGCGAGGCCAACGTCCCGTTCCGCGAGGCGCACCACATCACCGGCCGCGCGGTAAAGCTTGCCGAGGAGCGCGGCTGCGAACTGGCCGAGCTCCCGCTCGATGACTTGCAGGCGATCGATCAGCGCATCGACGAGCGCGTCTTCTCGGTGCTCAGCGTCGAAGCCTCGGTCGCCAGCCGCACCAGCTACGGCGGCACCGCGCCGGTCCGCGTCCGTGAGCAGATTGCCAAAGCGAAAAAGGAACTAGGGCTCTAGCTTGCGCCGACGCTGCGCGAGCGTCCGCAGCCGGAGCGCGTTGAGTTTGATGAAGCCCGCCGCGTCCTGCTGGTCGTAGTCGCCGCTGCCCTCCTCGAACGTCACCAGATCCTGATCGTAGAGCGAATGCTCGCTCTCCCGTCCGATCACCGTCACATTGCCCTTGTAGAGTTTGAGCGTCACCCCCCCGCGGACATGCGCTTGGCTGTAGTCGATCGCCGCCTGCAACATCTGGCGTTCGGGACTGAACCAGAAGCCGTCGTAGATGAGCTTGGCATAACGCGGCATCAGCTCGTCCTTGAGGTGCATGGCGCCCCCGTCGAGCGTGATGCTCTCGATCCCGCGATGCGCGGCGAGCAGGATGGTGCCGCCCGGGGTTTCATAAACGCCGCGCGACTTCATCCCGACGAAGCGATTCTCGACCAGGTCGAGACGGCCAATGCCATTGTCGTGCCCGAGCTGGTTGAGGCGAGTGAGCAAGGCGGCCGGCGACAATTTCTCGCCGTCGACGGCGACAGGGTCGCCGCGCTCGAAGTCGATGGTAATGACAGTCGGCGTGTCGGGCGCATCCTCGGGCGAGATCGTCCGCTGGTGGACATATTCCGGTGCTTCGACCGCCGGATCCTCAAGCACTTTACCCTCCGACGAGGAGTGCAACAGATTGGCGTCGATCGAGAAAGGCGCGTCGCCGCGCTTGTCCTTGGCGATCGGGATCTGGTGCTTCTCGGCGAAGTCGATCAGCGCTTCGCGGCTCGCGAACTGCCATTCGCGCCACGGGGCGATGACGCGGATGTTGGGCTCAAGCGCATAATAACCAAGCTCGAAGCGGACCTGGTCGTTGCCCTTGCCGGTGGCGCCGTGACAGACCGCGTCGGCGCCGACCGCTCGCGTGATTTCGATCTGGCGCTTGGCGATCAGCGGCCGGGCGATCGACGTGCCGAGCAGATATTGCCCTTCGTACAAAGCGTTGGCGCGGAACATCGGGAAGACAAAGTCGCGAACAAACTCCTCACGGAGGTCGTCGACGAAAATGTTCTCCGCTTTGACCCCGAGCATCGCGGCCTTGGCGCGCGCCGGCTCGACCTCGCCGCCCTGGCCGAGGTCGGCGGTGAAGGTCACCACCTCGGCGTCATATTCGGTCTGCAGCCACTTCAGGATGATCGAGGTGTCGAGGCCGCCCGAATAAGCCAGCACCACCTTCAACTTCTTGTTGGTCATTGTCCCAGCATCCACAGCATCGCGCCGCGCGCGGTATGCATCCGGTTGGTCGCCTGACGCCAGACCGCCGAGCGCGGGCCGTCGATCACCGGGGCGGTGACCTCCTCGCCGCGCCGCGCCGGCAGGCAATGCAGGAACCAGGCGTTTGGCGCTTGCGCCATCAGCGCCTCGTCGACTTGATAGGGTTCGAATACTGCATGCTTCTCCTCGCTGGGCTCGTCGCCCATCGACACCCAGACGTCGCTGTAGACGATGTCGGCGCCGTCGACCGCCTCGGCCGGATCGGCGACCTGCTCGACCGCGAGCATTGGCGCGCCAAAGCCAAAGCCCGTGGGGCTGGCGACGACAAGTTGGGCGCCGAGCAGTGCGCAGCCCTCAGCGAGCGAACGGGCGACATTGTTGGCTTCGCCGATGAAGGCGATCCGCGCGCCCTCGATGCGGCCGACGAGTTGCTTGACGGTCAGCATGTCGGCGAGCGCCTGGAGCGGGTGATCGGTCGCCGACAACATGTTGAGCACCGGCGCGGCGTTCAGTGCGGCCATCTGCTCTAACAGAGCGTGGTCGAACACCCGGGCGGCGATGATCGCGTGATAGCAAGCGAGTGTGCGGGTCACGTCGGCGACGCTTTCGCGGCTGCCGATGCCGAGTTCGGCCGCCGTCAGATAGACCGAATGGCCGCCGAGCTGCGCCGCCGCCAGCTCCATAGAATTGCGGGTGCGCGCGCTCGGTTTCTCGAAATAGAGCGCGACGCCCTTATCCGCGAGCGAGCGCGGCGCTGGCGCTTCGGACAAAGCGAGGATTCGCTTGAGATCGTCCGGCGCGAGATCGCGGATGGCGAGCAGATGCCTCACCAGCTTTGATCCAGTTTGACCATCGTTCCCACCCCATGATCGGTCAGTAATTCGATCAGCAGCGAATGGTGGACCCGGCCGTCGATGATGTGGGCGAAGCCGACCCCCTGCTCGACCGCGTCGGCGCAGGCCTTGAGCTTGGGGATCATGCCCTCGCCAACGCTGTCGTGGTCGATGCGATCGCGTAGCTCGGCGGCGGTCAGGCGCGGCACCAAAGTCGTCTCGTCGTAGGCGTCTTCGAGCAAGCCGGGGACCGCGGTCAGATAGACGATTTTTTCGGCCTTCATCGCGACCGCAATCGCCCGCGCCGCCTCGTCGGCGTTGACGTTGTAGGGATGCCCCTCGGTGTTCGCCCCAATAGTCGAGATGACGGGGGTCAAACCGTCGTCGAGCAGGCGATGAATCAGCTCGGCGCGGACCGCGGTGACATTGCCGACAAAACCGAGCGCCGGATCAGCCGGGGTGACCGTCAGCAGTCCGGCATCCTCGCCCGACACGCCGACTGCGACCGGCTCGTCGCCGGCCTGGCTGTTGATTGTGGCGACGAGGTCGCGGTTGATCTTGCCGACCAGCACCATGCGGACGATTTCGAGCGTCTCGCCGTCGGTGACCCGGAGGCCGTCCTTGAACTCGGGCTCCTTGCCGACGCGGCGGAGCATGGTGTCGACCTGCGGTCCGCCGCCGTGGACCAGCACGCAGCGCACGCCGACACTGCGCAGAAGCAGGACGTCCTGGGCCAGCGCGAGGTCGGACTGCTTGTCGATGGCCGCGCCACCGAGTTTCACGACCACCGACTTGCCGGCGAATTGGCGGATGTAGGGGAGCGCCTCGACCAGGATGCGCGCGGTTTCGGCTGCTGTCATGACGTCCTCGAATTCTCGCGGATGTAGCCCGGCCCGAGATCGATCCCGATCATTTTGGCCGACGCCTTGCCCGCGCCGAGATGAACTTCGATTTGGACTTCATCGCCCATCATATGTTCAGTCAGGGCCTGACCGTCGTGGGCGATGGCGACGCCGCTTTTGGCGACGACGATCCCGCCGTAGGCGACGCGCGATTTGGCGACGTCGAGCTCGACTCCGGCAGAGCCAGCGGCGGCCATCAGCCGGCCCCAGTAAGGATCGCCACCGTACCAGCTGCATTTGACCAGGTTATTCTCGACGATCGACTTCGCAGCGGCTTTGGCCTCCGCTTCGCTCGCCGCGCCGGTAACGGTGACGTGCGCCATCCGCGTCATGCCTTCGGCATCGCGCGCCATTTGCATCGTGAGGTCGCGGCATGCGGCAAGCACGGCATTCACGAACTCGTCCGCATCGGCCTTGCCGCGCTTGCCCGACGCCAGCAGCATCGCGGTGTCGTTGGTCGAGGTCGCTCCGTCGACGTTGAGCGTGTTGAAGGTCGCGTCGGACGCCGCCTTGAGCGCCTTCTGCATCACCGCCCGCGGCACGTCGGCGTCGGTGGTCAGGAAGGCGAGCATGGTCGCCATGTTGGGCGCGATCATTCCGCAGCCCTTGGCCATCCCGCCGAGCGTGAAATTCGACCCCTGGATCACGACTTCCTTGGTCTGATGGTCGGTGGTGAGGATGCCGCGCGCCGCGTCATGCCCACCGGCGACCGACAATTTCTTCGCCAGGTGCGGCACGTGACTGAGGATCGGCTCCATCGGCAGCGGCGTGCCGATAATCCCGGTCGAGCAGACCATGACGTGCGAATTGGCGATCTGCAGCGCGTGGCCCGTCGCTGCGGCCATCAACTGCGCGTCCTTGTAACCGGGCTTGCCGGTGCCGGCATTGGCGTTGCCCGAATTCACGATCACCGCCGCCGCCTGCCAGCCGTTGGCGTCGAGCGTCGCGCGGTCGAGCTCGACCGGTGGCGCGACGAACTTGTTCTGGGTGAAGACCGCGGCGCAGGGCACCGGGCAACCGTCCTCAGTTGCCAGCAGCGCCATGTCGAACTTGCGCCGCTTGATCCCGGCGTGGCAGCCGGCGGCGACGAACCCCAAGGCGGCGGTGACGCTCATGGGTAGACCCCGCAGGCGGTCAGCCCGGCGGCCTCGTCGAGGCCGAGCATCAGGTTCGCGCACTGGATCATCTGCCCCGCAGCGCCCTTGCCGAGATTGTCGATCGCGGCGAGCGCGAGCACCCGGCCGGTGCGTTCGTCGTAACGAGCGGTGACCTGGCAGCCGTTCGACCCGGCGACCCATTTGGTCGCGGGAGGGTCGGCGGTGACGTGGATGAAGGGCTCGTCGGCATAGGCCGCGCGCAGGGCTTCGAGCGGATCGGATGCGCCGCCCGCTTCACCGTAGCAGGTCGCGAGAATGCCGCGGGTCATCGGTGCGAGGTGGGGCGTGAACAGCACCACGCCGCCTAGCGCCATTTCCATTTCCGCGGTGTGCCGATGGTTGAGGAGGCCGTAAGCGGCAAAGCTGCCATCAACGGTGTTGAACGCGGTCGCCTCCTTGATCTCGCGCCCAGCCCCGCTGACCCCCGACGCGGCATCGACGATGATACTACCCGGCTTGACCAAGCCGGCATCGACGAGCGGCTTGAGCGCGAGGATTGCAGCCGTCGCGTAGCATCCCGCCGCAGCGACCGCCTTCGACCCGCGGATTGCATCCCGATTGAGTTCCGGGATGCCGTAGACAAACTTGTTCAGCAGCTCGGGCGCTTGATGCGAATGGCTGTACCAGCGCTCGTAAGTTGCCGCGTCATCGAGCCGGAAGTCCGCGCCGAGGTCGACGAACGGAATGCCCGCTTCCAGGACCGCGGGCGCGATTTCCTGACTCTTGCCGTGCGGCAGTGCGGCGAAGACGAGGTCGACGCCGTCGAGATCGCCGAACTTCTCGATCGTCGCCTCGGGATAGGCCGGCGCGAGATGCGGATGGACCGTCGCTAACCGCCGCCCAGCCTTGCTGTCGCCGAGCAATGTCGTCGCACGCAGCTCGGGGTGCGCGGAAATGAGGCGCAGAAGCTCGCCGCCGACATAGCCGGAGGCCCCAAGGATCGCGGTGCGAATCATGAGCGCGGGCCTATCGCCGCATTTGCATAATTATGCAAGTTAATGCATATGTATACGGTGACCGATGTCAAAGAACAGCGCCACCGGGCGATCGCGGAGCTGATCCGCAGTCAGCCGCTGGCCAGCCAGGACGAGCTTGCGGAGCGCCTTGCCGACCAGGGCTTCGCGGTTACCCAGGCGACGATCTCGCGCGATCTCGAGCAGCTCGGTGCGGCCAAGGTCCGACGTGACGGGCGCCTCGGCTACGCGCTCCCCGAACAGATCGCGACCGGCAGTCAAGGATCTACCCAACTGGTTACCGTGCTCCGCGACTGGGTCCGCGCGATCGACGTGGCCGGGAATCTGGTGGTGCTCAAGACCCCGCCCGGTTCGGCCCATCTGATCGGGGTGGCGCTCGACCAATCGACGCTACCCGAGGTCGTCGGCACCATCTGCGGCGACGATACCGTGTTCATTGCCGTTCGGGACGCCGCCCAGGCTCCGCATTTCGCGCAACGGCTGCGCGACCTGGCGATCTAATTCCGCGCCGTCACTGCGGCATTTCGACGTGCCCACCGAACCCGAAGCGCATCGCCGAGAGCAATTTGTCGCCAAAGGTACTGTCGACCCGGCTGCGATAGCGCGCGAACAAAGCCGCGGTGAGGACGTTCGCCGGCACTGCTTCCTCCATCGCCGCATCGACCGTCCAATGGCCTTCGCCGCTGTCGGCGACCTGGCCGGAGAAATGATCGAGCGCCGGATCGCGAGCGAGTCCGATCGCGCAAAGGTCGAGCAGCCACGAGGAAATCACCGAGCCGCGCCGCCAGACCTCGGCGATGTCGGGCAGGTTGAGCGCGAACCGCTCGTTCTCGGGGAGCTTGTCGGAGCAACGGCCCTTGAGGATGTCGAAGCCCTCGGCATAGGCCTGCATCAGGCCATATTCGATCCCGTTGTGGACCATCTTGACGAAGTGGCCGGCGCCAGCCAGCCCGGCGTGAACATAGCCGCGTTCGGCGCGATCGTCGGGCGATGTCCGGCCCTCGGTCCGAGCAATCGTGCCGAGGCCCGGGGCCAGCGTCGCGAAGACCGGATCGAGTTGCTTCACGACATCGACGTCCCCGCCGATCATCAGGCAATAGCCGCGCTCGAGACCCCACACCCCGCCCGACGTGCCGACATCGACATAATGGACGCCCTTCCCCGCGCATTCGCCGGCGCGGCGGACATCGTCCTTGAAAAAGGTATTGCCGCCATCGATGATGATGTCGCCGGGCTCGGCTAGGTCGCGCAGAGACGCGATCGTCGTCTCGGTCGGACCGCCCGCCGGCAGCATAACCCAGAAGATGCGCGGCGCGCTGAGCTTGGCGGCAACGTCAGCGAGGGAATTCGCGCCAACCGCGCCTTCCTTGGCCAACTGCGCGACGCTGTCGGAATTAAGGTCGAAGGCGACGACCTCATGGCGCGCCTGCATCAACCGGCGGGCGATGTTCGAACCCATACGGCCAAGGCCGATCAAAGCTAAACGCATTGTTGGCTCCTTAAACGAGCAAATTCAAATGCTGAAGGCTGGCGAAGCCGAGCGACGCCAAACTTCCAAGGCGAATCGCCTCATATGCCGCATCGTTACCCCGTTTGTTTCCCACATGATCGGAATTTCCAAGGTCCGGTTTCGACCCATTCCAGACATTGCAGCTGGAACTCCGGATGAGCAAATCCTAGGCGTCGGCAGTGCGGTCAGATGGCCGACGAGAGGAGACCTCAGTTGAAGGCAATAGTGGTGACCGACCAGGCGGCAGGAACGGCCGGCATGGCGCGCGTGGATCGGCCAGAACCTCAGGCAGCGATAAATGACGTGGTGGTCCAGGTTCACGCGGCAGGGTTCGTAAACACTGAGCTAAGCTGGCCTTCGACTTGGACAGATCGCCTCGGCCGGAGCCGAGCCCCGACGATTCCGGGTCACGAGTTCGCCGGTGTGGTTACAGCTCTCGGCTACGGCACGACGGGGCTGACTGTTGGGCAGCGGGTGTTCGGGCTGACGGACTGGTATCGGGATGGGACCTTGGCAGAGTCAGTCGCGGTCGAGGCCCGCAACCTGACGGAGTTGCCAGGCGACGTGGACTTCACTGTGGGCGCGAGCCTTCCAATTTCAGGCCTAACCGCGTGGCAGGGACTGTTCGTGCACGGGCGCCTTCGGGCTGGGCAACGCGTGATTGCTCATGGCGCGGCAGGAGCGGTCGGGTCGGTAGTGATTCAGCTCGCGCGTGAGTTCGGAGGTTATGTCATCGGCACCGGACGTGCCGCTGACCGCGAACTGGCATTGGACTTGGGTGCCAACGAGTTCGTTGATCTGGACAATGGGGCATTGGAAGACGTCGGCAAAGTCGATCTGGTTTTCGATCTTATTGGCGGAGAAATCGGGAAGCGATCAGCACGCCTAGTTCGAGCGGGAGGGACCCTGGTTTCCGTCGTCGGCCCGCCGGAAGATTGTCCCGCGGATGGCCGCGCGATTGATTTCGTTGTTGAAGCCGATCGTTCGCAACTCGGGGAGATTGTTAAGCGGGTACAGGACGGGCGGCTGCGGACAAACATCGGTGTCGTAGCCAACCTTGACGACGCCATGGCCACCTTCAATTCGACCGAGCGACGGCGGGGCAAGACGATTATCCGCGTTCGACCCTGAATGCCCTCAGTGTCAGCAATCGACCCATTGCGGACATTGGGCAGTGTCTCAGTCTTAGACTGACGCCATGAGCCGTTGAGGCGAGAGCTTCGCCACCATTCGCCGGCCGTCCCAAAGCTCGCAGTTCGATCCGGGCTTGCTTGATTGAACGGCGGCGATCGCGCTCTCGTCGCAGTCAGCGTCAACCCATTCAGCGCTCAGGAATTTACCCGAGCCGTCAAGCGAATAGACGCGATATTTCGATTGGTGGTTGGACATGATGAGTCTCCTTCAGCGGGGAGCTCTCATTTGTCTCTCGTGCGCCGACTCGCGTTGAATACTGGTCGGCGATGAGTCTCGTTACGCCTCTTAATCGACCTCTCCTAGTTAAAATTGGGTCGGGCGCTTAATGGGGCGGGTCAGTGGCGTCGCCGCGCCATCGTTGTTCAGCAAAAGACCGACCGACCAGTTCAGTTCGAGATTGCCGAGCAGGCCAGGCAGTCAATCGTAGATTGGCTCAAGGTGAGGCGTGAGGATCCGCACGGGTGGCTCTTTCCAAGTCGCATGGTCCCCGGTGCTCATCTTTCGACCCGACAGTACTTTCGCCTGGTGAAAAACCTGGATTGCGCGGATCGGATTGGAGCCGGCCGACTATAACACTCACAGCCCAAGGCGCACCAAGGTTTCCATGCTCTACCGAAAGACTGGCAATCTTCGAGCATGTCAGCTCTTGCTTGGTCATGCCAAGCTTGAGAGTACGATCCGGTGCCAATGTCCGCTTTGGGTCAATTGCTGACACGGCAAGTTTGGATGGAAAGCGGGCACTGACAATCAGCGATCACGACGCGGAAGAGAAGGCGGCTTGATCGGAGACCGTTGACCAAGCCGCCCTCAAGCAGACTCGCCGTCTCCCCAGCGCGACGAGTCTCGGCGTGAACCTTAGCAGAAAAGCAGTCCGTTCCGACAAAAATGTCACCCGGCCGAAGCGGGTGGAAAGCGGACGTGCGCGAAAAGGGGCACCGAGCGAACCCGATGCCCCTCGATGCTCTTCAACTGCCTCAGTGGGGCTGATTGGCGCAGGCAACGTCGTATTGCGACACCGACGCGGTGTTGCGCGAGTTCTGCGGCTTCTCACCAGCATATTGCGTCCCGGCCTTGCCGTCGGGATTGAAAGCCGAGCCCGGCGCAGTCGCGGAATTGCCTGGCCGCGAACCCGTGGTTTCACAGGATTGACTGGGCTGGCCGGTCGCATGGGTCGGCCCATTCTGGTGGTCCCATCCGGCGCCATTGGTTGAGCCTTGGCTCGTGTGAGTTGTCAGTTGGCTCATCGAGCTCTTGCCCATGGAAGCACTCGGACCTGCCCCACCGCCTTGGCCGGGGTGCGCGAGAATTATGGCAGGCGAAACGGTCAGAGCGCCCGCCGCCATTAAGAGCGTGGTCGTCCTCATTTTTTGCTCCTTTTGAGTCGCGCGAAATACAGCGCGACCCTTCGATGCCCCGTTTTTCTAACCCCCAAGCGCAAGCAACGTCTCGGGTCAGGACTCGTTGCTCGTCCGACGCGATTTCGCACCCATTCGGCGCAATTAACGGACGGGCCGCTTTGGGCGGAAAGCGGACATTAACTGGGGTCAGTCGCGACTATCCGGACGGATATCAATATACCCACCGGCGTTGCGCCGGGCCCGCTTCTACTTGCCCCTGAGACGGCTTGACCGACTCGCCCGCGCCGGAGCACAGCGCCCGCGTCATTCCCCAGCGACGCGGAGGCAATCATGGTCGACACACCCCACATCGTTCTCGTTCATGGCGCGTTTGTCGACGGCTCGGGCTGGGAGGGCGTCTACCGCGCGCTCTCCGCCAAGGGTTACAAGGTCACGGTCACCCAGCATCCAACCGCGTCGCTGCCCGGCGACGTCGGCTACGTCCACCACGCGGTCGAGGCCCACAACGGCCCCGCGATCCTCGTCGGCCATTCCTATGGCGGGGTGGTGATCACCGAGGCCGGGCGGCACCCGCAGGTCAAGGCCCTTGTCTATGTGGCCGCTTGGGTTCCGGATGCTGGTGAATCGGTCAATGCGCTCATCGCCAAGCTGCCGCCCGACGGGCCGCAACCACCGCTCGCACCGCGCGACGGCTTCCTGTTCGTCGACCCCACCAAATTCCCCGATGCTTTCGCCCAGGACGTCGACCGGGCGACCGCGGAGTTTCAGGCGATTGCCCAGCTCCCGTGGGCGTTCGAGGCGGCAGGCGGAACCGTCGGTGAGCCGGCGTGGAAGACGAAACCGAGCTGGTATCTGGTTTCCGCCGATGACCGCATGATCCCGCCCCCGGCGCAGCGCGACATGGCCGCGCATGCTGGGGCCAAGATCGCCGAAAGCCCGGGCAGCCACTCGATCTTCGTATCGCATCCAGATGCGGTGGCGAAGCTCGTCGAGGAAGCAGCAGCGTCAGTTTTCGAAACGGCAGCTTGAGCGCCATCTACGTTCCCCCTGCAACGCCATGGGGAGAGGAACCAGGTGCAGATGGTGGAGCGGTGTTGTCTCCACCTCAATCGTCACGCCGCACCTGATCGAGAGGGTATAGTGCGATCTGTTAGATTTAAATCGCCTCTGGCGGTCGCAGGCGGAGCGTCGAACGACATCAAATCTTCGAAGTAAGTTGTCGGCGGCCGGCCAACGATGAACTGATCGACGTCAGCAACAAACTCCGGATTGAAGCCGACGCGGCCAATAGTGCTCCACCAGTGCCGTGTGCGCGGTATGCCGAGGTGTAGAGAGACTATCCCGAAATACGCCTTCGCAACGCTCTCCTCGATCACGCCATCTTTATGCTGAAACCACTCTTACTCACGCTGTCGCATGGCCGCGATAAGGAAGAAGTGCAGTTTGCCTTGCTCCTCCCGAGAAAGCTCCGTGGTCTTCACGAAGCACTCTCGCAGGTTCGCGTCGTTCGCCAGCGTATAAAGTTCCTCGTTTGTCTGCTCGACCATCCGCTGTCGAGCGTGGGCTTCTAGCAGGTTACCCTGCTTCACTTGACGGGAGAGATAGTCGTTACGCCTGTTAGGCGTGCGAGTCCTTGATGTGGGTTGGGAACTGCCCTTAGCGCGCCCGCCTCGGGGTGGGGGTGTTTAAAGCGGGCGCTAAGGTCAGTGTGGGTCACAACCAACGCACAGCGCTTCGGTTCCAACAACAAAGCGGCCCGGCGCTTGGCAAGCAACCGGGCCGGTCTGATCCAGCACTGGAACTCGTGAGACTCGCTGTTCCTGGGCTTTTGCCGAGCCAGCGCGGCGAGTCTCATGTCAGAGTATGCTGAGGGTCGAACGTCCGCAATGGGTCGATGGCTGTCACAGCAGCTTTGGGTCGAAAGCGGACATTAAAGTGGTGAAAGAACGTGCTGGGTAATCTCGCCTTGGAGGCCAGGCGCATGATTAAGAACCGGCATCCCCGGTCAATACAAGCCCGGCTTTAACGGGCGGGACTTGGGACTCTTGGCGTATCGCGCGCATTCTTGGAAGCGCGCAGGGTGCCGCACACGAAAGCGGTCCTGCTCATCGAGAGGATCGGACGGGGCCACGACTAGGTGCCGTCCCCTGAAGCGCCAACGTTGTATCGGGCGCCCCGCATTCATTTCCGCCACCGGATTGTTGCGGGGAACCCAGCAGATTTCGTCAAACCCGACCTGCATGTCGATGACCAGCAGCGCCTCGCCCGATCCGGCCAGCCTGCTATCCTTGACACATTTCGCCATGGTCCCGATTATAATTCCGGGAAAGGCCCGCAGCCATGAACAAGGCGCCTGTTAGGCACTCAAAACGGCTAAATTTCGCTTGAATGATAGGCAAAACGAAAGACCGCGGGACGCCATCGACGAACGGTTGATTGCGTTTCTCAAAACCGATGCGCGGATGAAATTGACCGCCTTGGCGCGGGCCGTGTCCCTGTCACGTACGGCTGTCCAGGCCCGGATTGCACGGCTCGAGCGGGATAAGGTCATCCTCGGTTATTGCGCGGTGATCCGGGACGCGGGAGACGAAGAAGGGCTTCGCGCGATCTTGTCGCTCGTGTTCAGTGAACGTCCATGCCATCCGGTCGTGAGGAAGTTTCGAAGGTGGCCGGAGATCGTCAATTATTATTCCGTGACAGGTCCGGTGGACGGCTATGCGCTTGTGAAAGTAAAAGACGCGGAGGCGCTTGCCGAACTGGTCGACCGGTTTTCCGGGCTGACGGGCGTCGCGAGTGCCTCGTCAGCGGTGATGCTGCGAGGCGATTGAGAATCCGCGGCGGCTGGCATTGTTGGAGAGGGCATGGCGTGAAGGGGAAATGCTTCACGGCGTTCACGCCCTCTCCTCTCCGGTTCCCGGGTTCAGTGCGATCGAGGGTCCACTCGAACCTGAGCTCGGGGTCAGTGCTGATACATCTCGCCGCCGGCGCGATGGTTGCGTTATCAACCTGACGGGAGTCCCTTCATCAGGATCTAGAAGTCGATGGTCACACCAGCGAACAGGAACCGACCCAGCGCGTCATAGACCTGCGGGTAAGTATTGCCGTTACTGAAGCCGCCGAGCGATTCTCCACCCGCGACGGGCGGATCCGAGTCGAAGATGTTGTTCGCGCCGAGTCGGAAGTTGAACTTATCCGCCACCCGCGCCGACAAGGTCAGATCGAAGTAGCTCTGGGCATTGAGTTTCGCCGAACCCGGGTTCGAATGCGACCCAAGCAGGAAGTTCAAGTCCGGATCTCCGCTGAGCGTGTCGTTCTTGACCGCGGAGAAGTAGCGCCACTGACCCGAGATCCCCAGGCCGTTCGGCATGGTGAAGCCGAGCCGCGCCTTATGCCTCCACTTTGGGCTCGGAACGCCGGCGACGGTGTTGCTGCAAGTGGCGCCGTAGCGGCCGGCACACTCATACTTGCCGTCGAGACCGCCAGTCCCCGGGTTGAGCCCGGTGTCGAAGGTAAGGTTCTTCAGGTAAGTGCCGACAATGCTGGCGTTCAAGGTGCCCAACCCGCCGATGCGGTGCGAGTAGGAGCCATTGATGTCGATACCCTTGGTCCTGAGGCTACCGAGATTGGTGTTAAGCGTTGTCGCCGACCCAGACGGCAGGTTGAACAGAGAGCCGGTAACGTCACGATTGATGAGGTTACAGAAGGTCGGATCCCCGGTGACCGCACAGTTCGCGACCAGACCCGTGAACGGGAAGGTCGTGACGAGGTTCTGCACCTTGATGTCGAAATAATCGACAGTGAAGGCGAGACCGGGAATGAACCGCGGCTGGAGCACGAGACCGACCGTATAGGTGTCGGCTGTTTCCGGCGTCAGGGTCGGGGTTCCGCCGAGCTGCACGTTGTACTGGAACGCCGGGTTTGAATCGATGCCCGCATTGATTGCAGCCGTCGCGGTCGCAACGGTGAAGTTGCCTGCGGCAATCTGGGTTGCGAACGTGTTCAGGCACTGCGCCGTCGTAAGACCGGTATGAGCCGGACCATTGGAACCTGTGTTGGCCGCGCACAGATCAATACCCGCCGCCAGGCCGTTACCCACCGGACCGAACAGTTCGACGATGTTCGGCGCCCGGACCGCGCGGTTGTAGCTCGCGCGTGCCCGGATATCGTGGATCGGCGCGAACTCGAGCGATAGCTTGTACGTGTCGGTGTTGAAGTGGTGATCGTTCACCTTGTAGTCCGAGTAACGATAGCCCGCGCTCAGTGTCAGCTCCTCGAAGAAGCTGTGGCTGACGATCGGCACCTGGAGTTCGGCAAAGCCTTCACGGACGTTGAAGTCGCCCGAATTCGGCAGCGTCGGTCCACCGCGGCCTGCCAGATCGCCGCTCTGCAGCTCGACATCAGTCTGGAAGTCGAGCGACTCCTTGCGATACTCGCCACCGACGTTGAGGCCGATACCGCGGTCGGACCACGGAGTCTGGAGGCCGTACTCGCCACCATCGAGGGTGAAGTTGGCGTCGGCGATGGTTTCGTCGACGTGACCGCGCTCGAAACCGGGGGTTTGCAGGTAATTGAGTGCCGCGGCCGAAACACCTCCCGGGGAGAAAATGTCCCACGGTACGCAGTTCGGATCCGTGTTGTTCACAACGGAGCGGCAAACTGGATTTCCTGTGCCGTCATCAATGACATCGATCGCACGCTGCATGCGCGTGATCGAAAAGTCGTTGAGGTAGGTCTCCGACAGGCGCGTCGTGCCGAACTGGTAGTAAGCGTCGTACGACAGGCCTTTGAGCAGGTCGCCCTTCACGCCGCCGACAATCCGCCACGACGTATGCTCGAGATCGTCGTCGCGGCCGCCGCCCTCAAGGTTGCGCCGTCCGATGAGAACGAACGCCGTGTCCGATGGCAGGCCCGTGACCGGATTGATCGGACGGAGGCCGGGGTCGGTATTGAGGAAGCCCGGCTGGCAGATGATCGCCAGCTGCTGCGCGGACAACAACGGGTTATCGCAGTTCAGGTAGGTCGTGTTGCTGAAGTTGCCCGACGGAGCGATCTGCGCATCCGAATGGTCGTTCATGAACATTGCTTCGACGTACGGATGGGCGCCGGGGCTGATCTCATAATCAGCGAAAAAGCCGAGCGTGTAACGCTCGTCCGGCCGCTGGTAGTAGTTGTACGGCGCGAAGTTGAAGAGTGGGTTCGGGGCAGAATCAAGGGTGTGGGCGCCCGCGTTCAAGTGACCGTCAAACAAACGCGCGCCGGTAGTCGGGTTGAATACTCGCACGCGCCCTTCAGCCGAGGTCGGCGAGCCGCCGCAATAAAACGGGCCAGTGTCGGGAATGGGCTCGGCGTAAGTGCCGAGGGCGCAGAAGGAATAGTCGCGCGTCGACTGGAGCACCGAGTCCTGCTTCCGATAGGTCGCATAGGCCATGATGCTGCCGCGGTTGTCATCGAACCCGGCACCGAACGCCACCGAGATGTCCTGGGCGCCTCCATTCACGCTTTTGCCGTGCGGCGGCTGGAAGCCGAGCGCCTCGTTCGGGCCGATAATCTTATCGGACGCATTGTTGTAATGCATGAACGTCGACGCTTGTGCATCGAGGCGCAGACCGCGGAAGCCGGTGTCGATGATGAAGTTTACGACGCCGGCGACTGCATCGGCGCCATAGACCGACGATGCGCCGCCGGTCAGCACGTCGACCCGCTTCACCAGCGAAGCCGGGACGAAGTTGATGTCGGCCGTCGGATTGCGCGGATCGCCCGGCTGCAGCCGGCGGCCGTTGATCAGCACCAGGGTGCGGGCCGAACCGATGCCGCGAAGGTTGGCTTGGGCGGTACCCGTCGCACCGTTCGACACGGTCGAACCCTGCGCCGCGAACGATTGCGGCAGCGAGTTGAGCAAGTCTTCAGTGCGGGTCGTGCCCGACAACTTGATGTCCTGGCTCGACAGCACGGTGATCGGGCTGGCCGAGGTCAGGTTCGGCTGCGGAATACGCGAACCGGTGATGACGATGTCGCCCGCAGCGGCCGGAGCGGCCTGCGCGTTCGTCGGGGCAGCCGGGCCCTGGCTCAGGGGTTGCGGGTCACCCGCGTTCGTATCCGGAGACGGCTGCACTCCTGCGTCAGCCTGCGCGAAAGCCGGCGAGCTTAGACCCAGGACAGTCGTGGCGAGTAGCGAAATGAGTGCGCGGCTAGTCATATAATCCTCTCCCCTGCAAAGCGGGTATTTGGTGCGTATAGTACTAAATAGGGGAGCGATTACCGCAGGCAATCTGATTTTGGTACGAATCGTACTTTAAGCGCGAATTGTGGCAGAACCGCAACAATTGGCGGGCGTCGCCAGAAGCCGAATCAGTCGCGGGAAACGGCTGCCTCCAGACGATCGAGCCACTCGAGCCGAACTCTGAGCGAGCCGATAGCGTTGTCGTGAACCAACTCTTTGTAGGGAACGGTCACCTCCGCTCCATAGCTTTCAACTTCGGCAAGCTTCGCACGGAGCGCCGTTCTTGCGTGAGCGATCCATGCCCGCCGCTCCTCACCGCTCAGCAGCTCAAAGGATTGCACCTTGGTTCGAAGGGGATCCTCAAGCAGCAGGTGGCTTGCACGGATATCCATGACCCAGCGCCGGACGGCGTCGCGCCCGCGGCTGGTCGCACTAAGTTGCTCGCTGCCGCGTCCGTCATCTTGCACCAGCGACGATTCGACGAGACCGTGTTCTTTCAGGCGGCGGATAAGCGGATAGATCTTGCCCTTGCTCGTGCCGAAGTTGCTGACCGGGGAATCGATGTAGACCTTGGAAAGCTGATAAGCGGTTGCCGGCTCCAGACGCACCAGCAGCGAGAGGAAAGTGCCTTCGTCGTCCGTCAAGCGCACGTCGGGATTGGTCAATGGGAATACCGCAATAAAGTTGTCTCGGCACTGCCTATCAGCAGGCTTGTCCGAGTGAAACCCGATCATATTGAATCTGTATGGAGCCGACGCGGCCGCCTTCGGTGGGGCCGATGTCCTCTGGTTACGATCCGACCGTTCCGCCTGATTGCGTCTGTGCCAAGGCCTGCGCGTCCTTGCTGCAGCGGGTTGGGGCCTTAATGTCCGCAATGGGTCGAAACCGGACGCTGACGACCGCTATGGGAACATCACGACACGATCCTGTGACCGAACGCTGGCGCGGCCCCGGGAGCAGCGTCGCTGGTGTTGACGACCACGACTGACGGAGCTGGGACTGGCGCCGGAAGCGGCTGCGAAGTTTCGCTGGTGGTAACGACGCTGGTGACATCATCGTCTTCGCCAGCAACGATGATCGTCTCCTGACCGTCGGCGCCCCGCAAGCGCAAGATGCGGCGGTTCTGAACGCTTCGCCATCCGACCGCGACGATGACCGCGAAGACGGCGAGGCCAAAGATGACGGCAGTCATGCTTGAAGCTGAGTTTGTCATTGAATTTCCCTTTTGGAATGGCGCGGCGGCAACCAAGGGCTTCAAACGTTAAGATGCTGGCCGATCTAGGGGCGTAATGTCCGCAATGGGTCAAAGCGGACTCTTCGTTTGAGTCAGCTTTGGCGGAAAGCGGACACCCTATGACATTAGAACCAAGATCCGATCACGAATGCGAGAAAGAGCGCGGAGGCGGCGAACATGACGACGGTTGCGGTCCAACCGAGAACCATCGTGTTCTTGGATACCGTAAGCTGCCCCATCGCCCGTGGATTGCGAACGATGAGCATCATCACCGCCATTAGCGGCGCGGCGAGGATGCCGTTGACGACAGCGGCCCAATACAGCGCGCGCGCGGGATCGATGCCGACCGAGCTGAGTGAGGCGCCGGCCAAGGTGGTGACCGCGATCGTTGCGTAGAATATGCGCGCATCGAGCGGCTTGGCGTCGAGGCTGCCCGAAAGCCCGGCCATTTCGGACACTGCATATGCCGCCGATCCGGCGAGTACGGGCACGGCGAGTAGCCCCGTGCCGATGATCCCGATGGCGAACATTGCAAAGGCGAATTGGCCCGCAATGGGTCGCAGTGCTTCAGCAGCTTGCTGCGATGTCGCAATGTCATGCACCCCGTTGGCATGCAATGTCGCGGCCGTCGCGAACACAATCGCAAGGCTGACGATGGTGCTGAAAGCCATGCCAGTGAGAGTATCAAGGCGGATGCGCTTCAGTTCCGGGCCAGCCTCGTGCGGCGTCAGGCAAAGGGGCTTGGCGTGGCCGCGATGCTGCTCCTCGATTTCCTGACTGGCCTGCCAGAAAAATAGGTAGGGGCTGATCGTCGTGCCGAGGATCGCTACCAGAGCGGTGGCATATGCGACATTCCATTGCAGTTCGGGCACGACAAGCGAACGAAGCGCGTGCGGCCATGGCACGTGCGCTACCATCACCACCCCGACGTACGTAAACAGCGACAGCGTCGTCCATTTCAATACGGCTGCATAGCGCGGATAACTAAGCCCCACTTCGAGGACGATGCAGACGATGCCAAACAGCAGCGTGTAGAGGCCGGCGTTACCACCAGCCAGCAGCGCCAGCGCCGCGCCCATCGCGCTCAGGTCGGCGCCCAAATTGACCACGTTCGCGATCAGCAGCAGTGAGACCATTAGCCACAATATGAGCCGCGGATAATGGCGCTTCAGATTGCGCGCGATGCCTGCGCCCGTAACTCGTCCGATTTGGGCAGCGACTTCCTGAATGACGACCATCAGCGGAAAGCTGAGAACGAAGGTCCAGGCGAGGCCATAGCCGAACTCGGCGCCAATCTGGCTGTGTGTGCCGATGCCGCTGGGATCGTCATCGGCCGCGCCGGTGATTAGGCCCGGGCCGAGCGCCTTTAAAAACGCACTCAGTCCACGCTTACCGGATTTTGATTGTCCCACCGCGCTCATTACTGACTTCTGACGACCGCACGTCGTCAGAGCAACTCTGGCTAGCGATTCCTGAAATTGTCTGTCGCTTGCGGCAGCAATGGGTCGAAAGCGGACATAAACATCCCGATGCAACCCCATAACCAGAGTTTCCTCGGAGACTTCTACGTACGTTTCACGTACGGCCGCTTGGGGAGCTAGATAAGTCATTGAGAAGACTGGTGGAGCTGAGGGGAATCGAACCCCTGACCTCTGCAGTGCGATTGCAGCGCTCTCCCATCTGAGCTACAGCCCCGCGCCCCAGCCTGGGCCGTCGAGCCCGATGGGATCGGGCTGCGGAAGGCGGCTCCACTAGCCGCGATTCCGACCCCTTGCAATCGCTTGTCCCGGCAGAGCTTCGGCCCGCCGCTTTGATGTGCTGAACGGCTCTTCGCCGAGGAACGGCATTGATCCGGCGATCGTTTTTTGCCCGCAACCTGAGAAGGTCAGCTGAGCCTCCCGACGAGTGGAGGCTTCACCAGGCCCGGCGGCGCTCCCCCTCGCCGCCGGGCCTTTCTTCGCTTATGCGCAGGGCTTGAGCAGGAGGACGTGAATGGCCCGCGCCTGGCATTTGACGAGCCGCCCGCAAGGGCTCCCGACCGACGAACATTGCGCGCTAAAAGACGTCGACCTGCCGCCCTTGGCGGACGGTCAGATGCGGGTGCGCAACCTATGGCTGTCGGTCGACCCCTACATGCGCGGCCGCATGAACGACGTGAAAAGCTATGTCCCGCCGTTCGCGCTGAACGAGCCGATGGATGGCGGGGCGATTGGCGAGGTGGTCGAAAGCAAGGCCGAGGGCTTCGCGGTCGGCGACCTCGTCCAGCACATGGCCGGTTGGCGCGACGAGGCCGTGATCGCGGCGCGAATGGCGCAGAAGCTGCCCGATCTCGGCGCCCCACCCGAGCAGTTCCTCGGAGTCCTCGGGGTCACGGGGATGACCGCTTACTTCGGTCTACTTGACGCCGCGTCGGCGAAGGAAGGCGACGTAGTCTTCGTCTCCGCGGCCGCGGGGGCCGTCGGCTCGGTGGTCGTGCAGATCGCCAAGGCCAAAGGCATGATCGTGATCGGCTCGGCCGGCGGATCAGAGAAATGCGAATATGTCCGCTCGCTCGGCGCCGATCATGTGATCGACTACAAAGCCGGTTCGGTGCTCAAGGGGCTCGCCGCGGCGGCACCCGAGGGGATCGATGTGTATTTCGACAATGTCGGCGGCGACCATCTCGACGCGGCGTTCGCGCTGGCCCGCCAGAATGCGCGGTTCGCGATCTGCGGGATGATCGGCGGTTACAACGATCCGACGCCGCCGAGCTTCCGCTTCATCGCCCGGGTCATCGCCATGCGCATCCGCCTCAAAGGCTTCATCGTGTTCGATTATTTCCCGCGCATGGCCGAATTCCATCAGGAGATGGCGGCGTGGATCGCCAACGGGACTGTGACGTCGCGTGAAACGGTCGTCGAGGGGCTGGAAAACACGCACAGCGCTTTCCTCGGCCTGTTCGAGGGCGCCAACACCGGCAAGATGCTGGTCCGGCTCTAGAGCGCCTTGCAGGCGGCCAGGTTGCCCGCCTTCAAGCCCGTTTGAAGTGCCGCGATGCGTTGCGCCGAACTCCCGTGCGTGAAGCTGTCGGGAACGACCACCCCCTGCGCCTGCTTCTGGAGCGTGTCATCGCCGACCGCTTCGGCCGCACGCATCGCTTCCTCGACATCGCCGGGCTCGAGGATCGAGCCTTTCTCGTCACGCGCATTCGCCGCCCACACCCCGGCGTAGCAATCGGCCTGGAGCTCGACCTTCACCTGGACAGCATTACCCTCGGTCTCGCTGGCGCGGGCCTGCAGCTGATGCGCCTGGCCCAGGATGCCCTGAAGATCCTGGACATGGTGTCCAACCTCATGCGCAATCACATAGGCCATGGCCGCGTCGCCCGGGGCGCCGAAGCGCTGCGACAGCTCGTTGGCGAAGCTCGGGTCGATATAGACCTTGCCGTCGTTGGGGCAATAGAACGGGCCAGCCGCGGCCTGACCGAAGCCGCATGCGGTCTGCGTGCCGCCCGAATAAGCGACCATCGTCGTCGGCTCGTAGCGCGCGCCACTCTTGGCAAAAATCTCTGTCCACGTCTGTTCGGTCGAGCCCAGCACCCGAACGAGGAAATCCTTGGTCTTCGGGTCGAGCGTCGATTGCCCAGCCGGAGATGCGTGTTGCGGTGCATTGCTCGGCAGCAGTCCGCCGCCGCCACCCAGGCCGCCAAGCGAACTCAACAGAAAATAGCCGATGACCAGAACCACCACGCCGCCGAGGCCAAAGCGGCTCATCACCAGCGGCAGCAGGCAGCCGAGCGCGTTGCCGCCCCCGCCCAGTCCGCCAAAGCCCGAGCTCGACTGCCCGGTTCGGTCCTCGAAATTGCTGCTTTCGGGTTCGCCACCAAGCCGCATGCCATTCTCCCTCGGCCGCACAATGCGCGATCCCGCACGGCGGTTGCAATAAGCCGCTCGCCGCGCTTAGCGCCGGGGCGAAGGAGACACCATGATTCTTGAAGGCAAAGTCGCGCTCGTGACAGGCTCCACCTCGGGCATCGGTCTGGCCATCGCCAAGGCGTTCGCCGCCGAGGGTGCGAAGCTGATGATCAACGGGTTCGGCGATCCCGCGGACATCGACCGCGAGTGCGCGGAACTGGGCGCGATCCACGACGGCGCCGATTTGTCCGACCCGGCGGCGATCGAACGCATGCTGCGGCGCTGCGCCGACGAACTCGGCGGGCCCCACATATTGGTCAACAATGCCGGCATCCAGCACGTCGCGCCGGTCGAGGATTTTCCGCCGGCAAAGTGGGACGCGATCATCGCCATCAACCTGTCGGCCACGTTCCACACGACGCGCCTTGCGTTGCCGGGGATGAAGGCCAAAGGCTGGGGGCGGATCATCAACACCGCCAGCGCCCACAGCCTCGTCGCCAGCCCCAACAAGTCAGCCTATGTCGCCGCCAAGCATGGTGTCGCCGGCTTCACCAAGACCGTCGCGCTCGAAGCGGCGCGCGACGGGGTCACGGCCAATTGCATTTCGCCGGGTTACGTCTGGACCACCCTGGTCGAAAACCAAATCCCCGACACGATGAAGGCGCGTGGACTGACCCGCGAGCAGGTGATGAACGACGTCCTGCTCGCCGCGCAGCCGACCAAGCGCTTCGTCACCCCCGAGGAAGTCGCCGCTTTGGCGCTGTTCCTGTGCCGCGACGAAGCCGCGTCGATCACCGGCGCCAATCTCAGCATGGACGGAGGCTGGACTGCCGCCTAGGCTGGGTGCGATGCGCTCCCTGATCCTGCTGTCTCTTCTCACTTTGTCGGCCTGCGGCACCGTTCGCCAGTCGGCCGGCATGGTCCCGCAATGGAGCAACGACTGGCGCCGGGTCGCGACTGACAATGACCGCAAGCGCTTGCGCGATTGGCGCAAGGCGTTCGTCGACGGGCTCGATGGCGCGCGTAAGGCGGGGCATGGCGCGGACATCACTCGCGAAGGCGTCCTGCTCGATCCCGATGCGGCGCTGACTGGCGACGCGATCCCTAACGGCAACTACGCCTGCCGGGTGATTAAGCTCGGCGCCAAGTCGGCCGGCATGCTCGATTACGTCAGCTACCCGGCGTTCGCCTGCCGGATCGGCCAGGAGCGCGACCTCCAGGGTTTCGCCAAGCTTTCCGGCTCGCAGCGCCCGGTCGGGCTGATTTTCGCCAACGACGCACTGCGCCAGGTTTTCCTCGGCACGCTCGTGCTCGGCGATGAGCGCGAGGCGAGGCAGTATGGCCAGGACGAAACCCGCGATATCGCCGCGTTCGTCGAGCGGATCGGCCCCAGCCGCTGGCGCATGGTCATGCCGCGCCCGGCGTTCGAATCGCAGGTCGACGTGGTCGAGCTGGTGCCCGCCGCAGGAGACGGACGCTGATGAAGAGGTTTCTGTTGCTGGCGGCGGCGATGACGCTGCCCAGCCCGGCGTCCGCCGCGGCTTTGTCCGACGCGA
>Ga0268264_10000757_pt1 | contig 36151 bp, 39 predicted proteins | sample KBSSwiS32_FD_190357 | JGI IMG/M metagenome (GOLD analysis project Ga0268264, IMG submission 190357) | Switchgrass rhizosphere microbial communities from Kellogg Biological Station, Michigan, USA - KBS Switchgrass S3-2 (SPAdes) (version 2) | ecosystem: Host-associated > Plants > Roots >...
AAACCATGAAAATGATCCTTACAGCAATCGGCGCAGCCGCCGTGCTGAATATCGCGGCAGTGGCCGGAGACCTGGTCCCCGTGCAAATAACCAACGGCCACGGCCAGATCGTCGTGCTCTATCGCGCCAGCGAGCCAACCGTCGCTCTTTACACCAGCGGCCGCGGAGTGGGCAGCAGCGCTGCGAAGGGCGAATTGAAAGCAACGTCCAAGGACAACGGACACGGCCAGAGCGTGACGCTGTACCGCGCGGAATAATCACCCTCCGCGCATCAGGCGGGTGAGGCTGCATGCCTCACCTGCCGGTTCGTGAAAACAAACAACTCAAAATCACAAAAAATGAAAAATATACTCGGCAAATCAATCAAACTGGCCTGCTGCCTGCTCGCCCTCGGAATGGTTTCCATCGGATCGAACACGTATGCGGACTCCTCGCAGATGCGCGACGTGCTCACGCAAATCAAGTCGGGCCAGCAAGCGTCGGCGCTGAAGCCGGGCAGCACATTTGCAATGACGTGTGCGAAGTGCAAAACCGTGGTCTTGCAGAAAGTGGACCAGAAGAAGGGATTCCTTTCCTGGTTCGCCCCGAAGACCAAACACGCATGCCCCGGCTGCGGCGGCACCATCGTGACCACCTCAGTGGCGGGAGGCAAGGCCAGCATCACCCAGGTGAAACACACCTGCTCAAAATGCGGTGATAACTCGGCATTCTGCTGCGGCAGCATGGGTGACATGAAAATGTAGTAACCTCCGGTTCCGAAACCCGCCCGTCCCGCGCATCGCGCCGGATGGGCGGTTTCGTTTGGAGGCGTTTATAACGCCGCCCCTCTTTGCTGCAACCTGTGGTCTTTGATACCGGTGGAATTGCGCATCATTTAAAAAACAGCATCCTGCATTTCAAGCATCGCGCCGTTCCCTCCGGCCTCATAGAGGCCGGCTACAGGGGGGCGGACGACCGCGTTAAATCTTCCCGTCTTTCATCTGCGCGCGGAGGGCGCGGATGTCGAAGGACCAGCGCTTCGGTTCGGCTTTCAGGGCCCCGGCGAAGTATTCCTCGGCGCCGGCGCGGTTGCCGGTGAGGAGGCGGTGGACTCCGAGGTAGAAGTAGGCGTCGGAGAGGTAGTAGTTTTTGGTTTTTTCGTCCTTGGCTTTGTTCGCCTCCGCGATGACCGCGGCCTCGTCGGGCTTGCCGGTGTCGAGATAGAAGTTGGTGAGCGTGCGGATCCAGGCGGTGGATTCGTTGGCGGCGACAAATTTGCGGTAGAGGTCGAGCACGGCTGCATCACCGGCCTTTGCGAGGCGGGTGACGATGAGGAGGTGGAGATACGGGTACTCGAAGGTGGGCGAGACCTCGATGGTCTTGCGGAAATCGGCGGCGGCGAGGTCATATTCGCCCTTGAACTGGTGGGCGCGGCCGCGATCCCACCAGCCGTCGCCGTACTGCGGGTTGAGCTCGACGGATTTCGTGTAGAGGGCGATGGCGCCGTCGTAGTCGTCGCGGTATTTCGCGACGTCGCCGAGGACGTCCTGCGCCTCGTACGATTTCGGGTCAACCTCGAGGGCTTTCTTGAAATCCGCCTCGGCGAAATCGTATTTTTCCTTCCCGAAGTAAGTGCGCCCGCGCGAGATGTAGGCGGCGGTGAATTTCGGGTATAACTCGATGACCTTGCCGAAGTCGGCGATCGCGGCGTCGGTGTCGCCGAGGGAATTCTTCGCCTTCGCCCGCCTGTTGTACGCGGTGCCGTTCTTCGGATCGATGGAGATTGCCTTGTCGTAGTCGGCGATTGCCGCCGCGGTGTCGCCCTTTTTGTACTTCGCCTCGCCGCGCGAGGCGTAGAGATCGGCATCCTGCGGCGTGAGGGCGATGGCCGCGTCGTAGTCCGCGATTGCGCCGGCGTAGTCGCCCCGCGCCTTCTTCGCGTCGCCGCGGTTCATCCAGGAGAGGACGTATTTCGGCTTGAGCTCGATGGCCTTGTCAAAATCCGCGATCGCCACGTCGTAATCGCCCCGGGCCTTGCGCACGAAGCCGCGGCTGTTGTAGGGCTCGGCGGTCTGCGGGCGGATCTCGATGGCGCGGGTGAAGTCGGCGATGGCGCCATTTGCGTCCTCCTTCGCGTACTTGGTGAGGCCCCGGTTGTAAAAGGCGATGTAATACTTCGGGTCGAGCTCGATCGCGCGGTTGAAATCCGCGAGTGCGCCGTCCAGGTTGCTTTTTGCCTGCCGGATGAGCCCGCGGTTGCTGTAAGTGGCTGCGTTTTTCCCATTGATCGCGATGGAACGGTCGTAATCCGCCAGCGCGCCGTCCATGTCGCCCTTGTCCTGCTTGCAGAGCCCGCGGTTCGTGTAGGCGCGGTAGTTCTTCGGGCTGAGCTGGATCGCCTTGCTCGCATCCGCGAGCGCGCCATCAACGTCGCCTTTGTCCCGCCTGGCGAGGGAGCGGTTGCTGTACGCGGTGGACAGCTTCGGGTCTAGCTCGATGGCACGGGTGGCGTCCGCGAGTGCGCCGTCGATGTCGCCCTTGTCATACTTTGCGATGCCGCGGTCCGTGTAGGCGATCGCGGCATTGGCGTTCGTCGGTTTCTGCGCGAGCGCCTTGTCAAAGTCGGCGATTGCGCCGTCGAGATCGCCCTTTTCGTATTTGGCATAGCCGCTGTCGATGGCGGAGGTTTTCGAGGCGGCATGCGCGGCAATGCCAAGGCCGGGGAGGAGAAGCAGCAGGGTGACGCGGAGGATGAGTTTCATAGATTTGTTTTTTTGCGGAAGTGACGCCACCCGGCAGGGAGGAAAAAAACACCGGGTTCGAGTCGCCGCCACCATGGCGGGTTCCGGCGGATTTGCAATCCCATCTTCATTTGACCGGGCATGGGAAAGCCCTTACTTTTGCGTGTACAACTGAAAGGAGACTTTTTATGAAGACGCTTGCGAAAGTTCTCGTGTTGTTTGTTTCACTGGCTGGCGGCGTTGTCCTCGCGGGCGACACAAAGGCGGAGGAGGGAAAGAAGGAGGCGTGGAAAATCTCGGGGCAACTGGAGGAGGGCTGCTCGTGCGACGCGGCCTGCCCGTGCTGGTTCGGCTCCAAGCCCACGATGATGAACTGCGGCGGGGCGCAGGTTGTCTTCATCGTGCGCGGCACCTATGGCAATGTGCCGCTCGACGGCCTGGCGATCGCGAATTTCTCGCAGAGCCCGGATGGCGAGACGATGATGGATTCGTTCGGCAAATGGAATTTCTCGTATCTCTACGTGGACGAGAAGGCCAATGCCGAGCAACGCAAGGCGCTGGAGGTGATCGGCAGGACGATCCTGCCCATGGCCGCCTCCACCAAAACGGAGGTCCGCTACGTGCCGATCACGCGTGAAATTGCGGCGGGCGTCCACAAGACCGCCATCGGCTCCTACGCCACGCTCAACGGAAAACTGCTGGATGGCGGGCTCGGCGGCACGCCGAAACTCGTGAACCCGCCCGGCGCAGACCCGCTGCACGCGGAGTACCAGCAGGGTCGCGCCTCCGCGTTCACCTACACGGACGCGGGGCAGCACTGGAAATTCAGCGGCACGAATTACATGCTCGCCGATTTTTCCTTGGACAGCGCGCAGTATGAAAAATACGCCGCCGGGCTGGCGCAGAAAATGGGCGCGATGAAGGAGGGCGGGGAGAAGAAATAGCGCGGTGGGATGTCGCTACGTGAGTGCGGAAGCCGTGGACGGGCGCGATAACTCACCCGGCGCCTTCCCTCAATGTCATCCTGAGCGGAGTCGAAGGATGACAGTGGACTTTTGTGACGATTCATCGAACCGCGTCGCCTCTATTTTACATCGGGCTTCAAGGCGAAGGAGAGTCCGCGGCCCAAACACGCAAGCGAGACGGAGAAATGGGTTTCGCCGGGGAAGATGACGTAATCCACGATGACGTTTGCGGGGTCGAGGGTTTTCAGGCGCGCGGCGAGTTCGGAGGCGTTGTCGACCATGCGGCTGCGGTTTGCGTGTTCGAGTTGCTGCGGGTCGGTGCCTCGGTATTGCTCCAGTTCGGCGGAGGTGATGAGGAGCTTCAGGCGCAGCTTGCCGGCCTTTGCCTGTGTGGCGAATGCGGCTTCGTCGGCAAGCACCGCTTTGTCATTCCACGAGATGGCGGGGCTCGCGGCGACATAGGTCTGGAATGCCTCCGGGTTCCGGAATAACTGACGCAAGACCATGAGGCCGCCCAGCGATTTGCCGTAGAGGGTCTGGCGCGACTTATCCACGGGGTAACGTTTCTCAACGAAGGGCTTCACCTCATCCTGGATCATGCGGAGATATGCGTCGCCGTCCGCAGGCCGGGCATCGCCCGGGTTCTTCGCCGCAGGATCAGCAGGCACGGAGAGATCGAGCATCCGGCGGTCGCAGTGTTCCTTGTAATCCTCCGTGGGATATCCGATGCCGACGATGATCGCCGATTGCAACCGGTCCCCCGCCTCGGTGCCAAAATCCACCGCGGGCCTGAAATACCAATAGCCATCCATGATATAAATCACCGGATAAGTCTTCGCCGCATCCATCTTGTAAGGAGCCGCAATCATCAGCCGGTAAGCGCGGCCGGTGGTCTTCGAGGTGAAGTCGAACCGGGTTTCGCGGGAGGAGGATGGCGGCGCGTCCTTCCCCGTCCGCTCCAGGGTCGGAAAAGAATTTTCGTCTCCCCTCGCATTGCTTCCCCCGCAGATCGCAATCGCTAACGCGAGAACAACGATCCAGGAATTGCGCAATCTCCCGCCTGCCAAAATCAAATTCATCATCCGGTTTTCAGCTTCTCACGGCGGGAAGCCAATGAAAGAAAAAATAGATGGCCGCCGGTTCACGAGGAATCCACCGCAATTTTCCGGCATAGTGGCTTTCATATATATGAAAGGTGTTTTCAATTATGTAGTGGTTTGAGTTTAAAAAGAGTGATACAATATGGCTGCCATGCAGATACCGCCGGGTGTCTCACTGAAAGACGAATTCCTGATTCTTCCCGTCCACGCGCCGATGTGCGAAGTGGGAGGAAAAATTCTGCGGGGACTTTTGACGCTTCCGCGATCCACCATCGGCCGGCTTTCGGAGCTTATGCGCTGACCGCGACCTCCGGATAAATATGAAAAAACCGCTTACTATCCTGTTCGTCGAAGATAGTACCGAGGACGTCGATCTGTTGCTGAAGCAACTGCGGCGCGACGGATTCGATCCGCAATGGAAACAGGTGCAGCTTGAGGAGGATTTCCTGGCGGAGTTGAAAAATGCGCCGGACCTGATCCTTTCCGATTACTCCATGCCGCGTTTCAATGGCGTGCGGGCGGCGGAACTGTTGCAGGAGAGCGGCTTGAACATCCCGTTCATCCTGGTTTCGGGAACAGTGCAGGAGGAGGTCGCAGTGGAAGTGATGAAACACGGCGCGGCGGATTACCTGCTCAAGGACAGAATCACGCGGCTCGGCGCCGCTGTCGAACATGCCCTGGAACAAAAGCGTTTGCGCGAAGAGCGCAGGCGGGCGGAGCGGGAATTACGCTATCAGAAGCTGCTGCTGGAAGCCCAGAGCGAGGCTTCGATCGACGGCATCCTGACTGTGGATGCAAATGCCCACATCCTCTCCTACAACCGGCGTTTCGCGGAAATGTGGGGGGTTGCCAGGGAGCTTCTGGCCGCGCGTTCGGACGGGCCTGTGTTGCAATCGGTGGTGGACCGCATCGTCGATCCACGGCAGTTCCTCGACCGGGTCAATTATTTATACGAACATCGTGACCTCACATCACAGGATGAAATCCTGTTGAAGGACGGGAGCGTTTTCGACCGCTACACGTCGCCTGTGAAAGGGACTGACGGCACCTACTACGGACGCATCTGGACATTCCGCGACATCACCGGGCGCAAACGGACGGAGGAATCCCTGAAATTGTTCCGCACATTGATCGACGGGTCGTATGACGCGGTGGAAGTGGTGGACCCGGAAACGGGACGGTTTCTTGACTTCAACGAGCTGGCCCACACGAGGCTGGGCTATACGCGCGAAGAGATGCTTTCCATGAGAGTGACGGATGTTCACATCGCATTCACCAATGACTCCCTGGCGGAAGTGATCGGGGATATAAAAAGGGACGGTTTCAAAATCATAGAAGGCATTCACCGGCGGAAGGACGGTTCCTTATTTCCGATCGAGGTCAGTGTCCGCTACCTCGATCTGAACCGTGGCTACATCGTCGCGGTGGTCCGTGACATCACGGAGCGCAGGCAGACTGAGGAAAAAATCACGAAGCAGGCGGCATTGCTCGACCAGGCGCAGGATGCCATCACTGTGCGCGACCTCGAGGGACGGATCCAGTTCTGGAACAAGGGGGCTGAAAAAATGTTCGGCTGGAAGAGCGGGGAGGCGGTGGGCCGGACGGCGTTTGAACTGCTGGAGGAGAACATCCCCGATATCGAAGGCGCCGTGGACACGATGTTGACCAAGGGCGAATGGTCGGGCGAGCTCCAGAAGGTCGCCAGGGATGGGCGCAAACTGACGGTCGAGGCGCGGTGGACGCTGGTGCGGGACAGCGCGGGGAACCCGGACACGATCCTCGCGATCGCTACGGACGTCACGGAAAAGAAGAAGATCGAGGCGCAATTCCTCCGCGCGCAGCGCATGGAAAGCATCGGCACGCTGGCGAGCGGCATCGCGCACGACCTGAACAACATCCTCGCCCCGATCATGATGTCGATCGAGGTCCTGAAAACCACCTCGAAAGATCCGCAGACGCTGGGCGTCCTGGAAACGCTGGAAACCTGCTCCCAGCGCGGCGCGGACATCGTGAGGCAGGTGCTTTCGTTTGGCCGCGGACTGGAAGGCCATAACATCGAGATCCAGCCAAAGCATCTGCTGAACGACATCACGCGCATCATCAGGGATACTTTTCCAAAGGACATCCAGTTGAAATTCTCCACCGCGCCCGATGCGTGGACGATGCGCGGCGACCCGACACAGCTTCACCAGATCCTTTTGAATCTCTGCTTGAACGCCAGGGACGCCATGCCGCACGGCGGCAAGCTCACCATCAACATTGAAAATCAGACGCTGGACGGGCATGACGCCGCAATGAACGCCGGGGCGAAGACCGGCGCTTACCTGGTAATCAACGTCTCGGATACCGGCACGGGGATTCCGAAGGACATCATCGACAAAATCTTCGACCCGTTTTTCACCACGAAGGAAATCGGTAAAGGCACGGGGCTGGGTCTCTCCACCGTGCAGGGCATCGTCAAGGGCCACGGCGGCTTCCTGAATGTCTATAGCGAACCCGGCAAAGGCACGACGTTCCGGCTGTACTTCCCGGCAATCACCGCGACGGACGGGGACGAGAAGCAGGATGTACAGGCCTGCCTGCCGCGCGGGGACGGCGAGACGGTGCTGGTGATCGACGACGAAACCTCCGTTCTTTCCCTCGCCGGCCAGACGCTGGAGGCTTTCGGGTACAGGGCGCTGACGGCAAACAACGGCGCCGCCGCCGTGGCCCTGTACGCGCAGAACAAGGGCAAGATCGCCGTGGTGCTCACCGACATGATGATGCCGATCATGGACGGCCGGGCAACCATCCATGCGCTGCAGCAATTAAACCCGGCGGTAAAAATCATCGCGGCGAGCGGCCTGCACACGAATGCGGACGTGGCCCGGGCCACAGCGGGAGGCGTCAAATACTTCATCACAAAACCCTACACCGCGGAAGCGTTGCTGGTCATCATACGGAAGGTGCTGGATGACAAGTAGGAAAGCCTTTGCAATCGTTCGAAGTCCCATTTTTGCTATGAAGTGAAACGCCTCTGTGCCACCCGGGGCGTTTGGAATCTTTACCATGACCACCGAAAACGCCCCCGCCTGGGATCCATTCCAACGCCATGACATCCCGGGCGATGAATCGCGGGGGATTTATTTCGCGAAGAAGGTTTACACGCCCGAGGAGCTTCCGGTTTTTGTGGAGGTGCGCGACAGATTGCCGGGGCCGGTGATTGACGGGCGGCCGGATCTGTCGGCGATGTACTGGCGGTGCTGGGAGCTGGCGTTCAAGCATCTGTGCCAGCCGGAGGCGGGGTCGCCGCTGGTGTCGAACTGGCTGGATGCGGCGTTCAACGGGAATATTTTCCAGTGGGACACGATTTTCATGATGATGTTCGCGCGGTACGGGCACAGCGTGTTCCCGGCGGTGCAGTCGCTGGATAACTTCTACACGCGGCAGCATGACGGCGGGTTCATCGCGCGGGAGATTGCGCGCGGAACGGGGCTGGATTTTTTTTACTACGGGCCGGTGCACCTCGTGAATCCGCCGCTGTTCGCGTGGGCGGAGGTGGAGTCGTTCCGGCTCACGGGCGACAAGAGCCGGTTCGCGGCGGTGCTGCCGGCGCTGGAGAAATATGTGGAGTGGCTGGAGCTGCCGGGAAACGCGGAGGGCTACAACGAGCTGCCCGACTGGATCGCGCACGGGCGGCGCGCGGCAGGGGCGGCGCACGGGCTGTACTGGAACACGACACTCGGCTGCGGGATGGATAACTCGCCGCGCGCGGGCAACGGCTGGGTGGATATGTCGTGCCAGATGGTGATGCAATACAATGACATGGCGGTGATGTGCGACGAGCTGGGCCTGGCTGCGAAGGCCGCCGGCTTCCGCGCGCGGGCGGCGGAAATCGGCGCGCGGGTGAACCGCTGGTGCTGGAATGAGGCGGACGGTTTTTACTACGATGTGCTGGACGACGGCTCGCACTTCAAGGTGAAGACAACGGGCGGCTTCTGGCCGATGATCGCGGGGATCGCGAGCCGGGCGCAGTGCGACAGGCTGGTGGAGCATTTAAAGAACGAAAAGGAATTCTGGCGGCCATTTGTTTTCCCGACGCTGGCGGCGGATGAAAAGCTATACGAGGCGGGGGGCGGTTACTGGCTCGGCGCGGTGTGGGCGCCGACGAATTTCGTGGTGATCAAGGGGCTGGAGAAATACGGCTACGAGGAGTTCGCGACCGCGGCGACGGAGCGGTATCTCGCGGCGATGGCGGCGGTTTTCAAGGAGACGGGGACGGTGTGGGAGAATTACGCGCCGGAGGAGCCACTGCGCCCGGGGGTTCCGGCGCAGAAGGATTTCGTGGGGTGGACCGGCATCGGCCCGATCGCGCTGCTGATTGAAAACGTGCTCGGGTTCCGCTGCGACGGCGTGCGGCGACGGCTCACGTGGCGCGTGACGCGCACGGACCGCCACGGGATCGAGAGGCTGCACCTGGGCGGCGCAACGGTCTCGGCGGTATGCGACGCGCGGGCGGACTCGCTGGCGCGGGCGAGGATTGCGGTGCGGACGGACCTTCCATTTACGCTGACGGTCATCAAGGACGGGCGAGAGAGTAACTACGAGATACCGGCGGGCGGGATGACGCTGGATGTTATCTAGCTATACGACCTGAACGTGACGATGCGCTGAAAAAATCAGACTGGATGGAAAAATGCGGGGCGAAATTGATAACTTATTTCAAGACTACTTATCAGCCCGGCTCTTTACCTTGTCCTGCAGCACTTCCTGCAGATCTTTATTGATCTGCGTGAGTTCCTTCTCCTTGAATGCGATGTAATCTTTGACGATGAAGCGGATCGTTTCGGTGAGACTCATTTTTTTCTTCACCTTCAACTGCGCGTCAGCGATGGCTTCGTCGAGGATATGGGGCTCCGGCGGGAGTTTCGTGATGTCCAGCAGCGGGCTCACGGGGAGGATTGATTGGTATAGTCCCGTGGTCATATAGCCTTTCCCTTCACTATCCTTGCACAGGAAAAGGATGTGATAATGGTTGTACATGGGGATGTGGCCGGTCTGCGCCGGGGCCAGACGGTCACCCTCATCCAGCCGATGGTAGGGTTTTTCGTGATCATCCACCAGGAGGACAACGTTGCTGCGGGGAGCTCCGGGGGGATAGTCCTGCGACCTGCCGTTGAGTTCCTGCGAATACAGCGGCACGGGTTTTGGAGGTCTCGGAACTTTCCAGGATTCCGCCAATGCGGGATTTTCCAGCGGAGGGGCTGGAGTTTTCAGCCAGTAAATAAACCGGCATTCGTATTTCACCCAGCCATCCTGCATTGCAGCCGGCGACTTGTGCTCGATGGTCGCGATGACGATATATTCCGAGTCGGCGATCAAGTCATCCAGGGTCGTGAACGAGCCTTCCATGCGGCAGAGTCCAGTTGCAGGAAACCAAAGGAGCGCGATCAACGAGAAGAGCGGGATGCGATGCGCCATGTTTTTCATAATACCGGACCAGTATAACTGTCTTTGCATCGGGTTATCGCGCCTTTTCCATCCCCTGCCCGCCACTTACTTGGCCGGCATGAAGGGCTGCACGAAGCATTCGGTGCCTTTTTTATAGGCGATCCAGACAGTATGTGTTTTCGGATCGACGGTGATGTTGCCTGTCCCCTGCTCGTCGGGCACGTCGCCGAGCGCGGTCAGCTTGCCGACCTCCACCGCGACTGCCGAAATCTTCCCCTGGCGGCTCGCGCAATAGGCGATGTGCAGGCCCGGGTCGTAGGCCATTTCATCGACACCCTTCGCGATTGCGGCGGTCGCGGTCACCTTTCCCGAGGTGCGGTCGAGGAGGAGCAGTTTTTCGGCGCAGGCAACGAGCAGGCCGTTGCAATCCGGCGCGACGGCGATGCCGTGCGGGCCCTTTGCGGGCGCGCAGGGCCAGGTTTCCAACACCTGGTTGGTCGTGGGGTCGATGACTGCGATGGTGCTCTTGCCCTTCACCGCCTGGTAGAGCCGCTTGTATTCCGGATCGAACGCGAGGTCCTCCACGCCGCTTCCGTCCACCTTGATGGTGTTGACGATTTTCTTCGCGACGGGGTCGATGACCCACACCTCGCCGGCAGCGTCGTTGTCCTCGTAAACCATGCCGGTCACGGGGTTGAACGCGATGAGGTCGGTGGCCGCGGGCGTGGGCACCTCGCCGGTGACCGCGAGCGTGACGGCGTCCACGATGACCATGCGACCCGGGTCGTTGCCGCTCACGTAGTAGCGCTTGTTTTTCACGTCCGCCACGGCGTCCTGCGCGGTGCCGGTGGGGACGGCCTTCAAGAGTCGCGAGTTGATGTGGAAGACGTCGAATGATTTGTTGCCCGCGTGCCCGAGCAGCAGGCGGCCCGCCGCCGCGTCCATGCGGATGAAGTCAAACTTCCCCTGCGTGCCCGGCAGCAGCACCGCCTCGCCCGCGGTGAGCGGCGGGGTCTGCGCACGGCAGGTGGAGGCCAGCGCGAGCAGGCCGAGGGTGAGTGCGATCTTGAGGTTGCAAGCGGAGGTGAAGTTCATTTTTGACATGATATGATTCAGGGTGGTGCGCTTGCAGCAGTGGATGAGTTTGGGGGGGGGATGAGTGCGAAAAAGCTACATCACCGTTTTGAACGGCGCAAAGATAATAATGCACCTGGACCGGGCGTGCCGCTTCACTTGTCGAACACTTCGGCCAGGGTGGATGCCAGTCCGTCCATCGTGAACGGTTTCTGGATGATCTTATCCACCTGCTTTTCCAAAAACGCGGCGGTCAGTTCGTTCGTGAGCGAGCCGGACATGACCACGATTTTTCCCGCGAAACCGCTATCGCGCAGATGGGTGACCAGGTCAGGCCATCCGCCCGCGGCATGCTGTAGTCCGTGATCACGACCTGGAAATCATGCGGCTTCGCGTTGAATAAATCGATGGCCTCGCTGCCATCCTCCACGGCTTCCACGGTGTGTCCCAGCCGTATCAACACGGACACGGTGGCATAGCGGATCGTGGGATCATCGTCCACCGCGAGAACATGGAGCGCTGGAGTTTTCATGACAAAGGGGGCCGCCCTGCCGTTTCTCTCCCGCAATCCTTCGGATCTGGAGGAAGAAAGGATGCCTGAGGAGTTGTTTTTTCCGGGACGGAGGAAGATGAACCGGGCGCAGGATTATTTTACCCCGGGCTCGTGAGGCTCCTTGGAATCGATATGTTTAATAATATCGGTCAGAAGACCGATTACTGCGCCAAGCAGGGCTCCGACGACTAGATAGATCCCATTTATCGCGAGCAACTCGGTTGTGAATTTGAATGGCAGCACCTGCGCCGGCCAGATTTTGTTTTCGATTTCTACAAATGGGGAACCTATGACCCCAACAAGGATGCCGGAATATAAGTCCAGGTAACCATTTCTATGGTCGGTCGCTTCATCGAGGATGTAAAGGACATCGGCGATGACCGGGATGACCATGAACAGGAAGGCGCCGCATAGCGCCAGACGCAGAGTCCACGAGGGTATGCGTAGTTTCATAGCGGGACTCGGTGGAAAAGACCGGAGGATGGCATCCCAGGAAGTTTACGCTTGTTTTCGGAAGATGACAGGATGATTTTTGGACATCATCACGCGACATTGCCTGCACCGGTAAGCGTCAGAGACCGTTCACATTTCTTAAAATGAGCAAAACAAAGATAATCGGCACTGCGCTAATAGCAGCTACAGTGACTGATCTGGCGATACACATCGCCATGTTTGCCGGTTTTGGCGAAGGAGGTGTGAGCACACCCGGAGCCATTGCTTACATTTTGGCCTGGCCGGCAATGTATATCATCTCACTTAACCCGAATTCCAATGCTTTCCGCGACGGTGAAGATTTGGTTGCCGGATTTGCCATCGTGTTCCTTCAGTTTTTCCTGATTTATTGGATACTTATCGCGATCGCCGCTCATTTTTTCTGGAAAGGTGGACGAAGACACCGGCGCGAATGGTAATCTGGATCGTGGAAAGCCGCCGCGAAGTCAGGCCGAACGATGCGCAGTGGCTTCTTTCCATGTCGGGGCGAATTCAGCGCCCGACCTTCTCGATCTTCACGCCGGCGTCGGCGATCATCGTCTTCACGGCTCCGAAATCCTCCTCGTTGGCGAATGCATTCCGCGGGGCGAAATGGAAGATTCCCTCATGAGTAAAAAGCAGAACGCCTTCCCTGCAAAATGTTGCGCTGAGAATTTTGTCCCACGACATGCTGCCATCCGTGCCGCTGCTAGACGAGGTGACCCCCTGTGGCGAAAACCTCGCGGTGATGGTGTCGCCGTACGATTTGTTTTTCTTCATCCAGCGGCAGCTGTTGTGAACGGCGATACGGTTTTGAAACAGGCACATCCCTCCAGCGAGGAATCCGAGCACTGGCAACGCCCAATTTTCGGGCCCCGTGAAAACAATATAAAGATTCAATGCGATCAGGCCTGCTCCGAACACCGGCAGCAGATAAGAAGTTTTTTTCCGGCGGAGATTGACACGATATGCTGGGGCGAATGTCTCCGCCGTGTAGGGGAACTGAATCGTGACCTCGGTCTCCATATTTCTGGCAACAAGCATGACCGGAGACCGGACGGAATGTCAAACTGTTGCGCCGCCCACGCGGAGCGCGCGAGATACTGTCTGACTCGCCATGTGGCGTTGAAAAGCATTACTCCGGTTTCGTGCGCGTAACGCATTCCTCTCCACGATTTAATCCCGAGAGAAGCAACAGCGCGTATTATCCCGATCTGAACTCGGAATAACACGCGCTGCTTGTAAGATGGCCTGCCTAGTAACCCATGACCATGATCTCGTAGAGCCGCAAGTAATTGTCCACGCTCCCCTGCGTGGCGTAGAGGCGCACTTTCGAGGTGGTCACGGAGGTGAAGTTCTCGTCCACGGAGGCATTCGTGTTGCCGGTGCGGGAAACAATCGTTGCCCAACTGCTCGTGCCCGCGTCCCATCGCTGCAAGGTGTAAGCCGCTATGGGATAGTTATAACCCTGGTAGCCGGTGTAGAAACGGATCTCGTTGATCGTGCGCGGCACGGGGAAATCCACCTCGATCCAGTGCGGGAACGCGGTGTTCGCGGATACCCAGCGCGATGTGTCGGAGATGATGTTGCCATCGACGGCATTTGCCCCGACGTAAGTTCCATTCACGCTATCGGTCGCCGTCGTCTGCCCCAGGGCCACGTTGGTATTGACCTGATTACTCATGACGGTCTGGAACGAACTGGCTAGGCGGAACTCATCGTATTCACCGCATTGCGTGGCATCGCCAAACGGACCGTGGAGGATCGAGAGCGTGTTGAAGGTGAAATGGGTGCCGCTCAGCGTGACCAGCGCGCTGGAGACGGCCGGCTCCCCCGAGGCAAGCACGGGGTCGAGCCAGACGCGCACGGTATCGGTGGTGGCGCCGGCATCCACCCGGATGAGGAACATGTGGAGCGAGGCGGAGTTGGCCCCCGTGATGGTGGTATAGGAACCGGTGGGCATTTTGATGTCCCATGCGTTGCCCTGGTAGGCGCGCAGGCCGAGCCCGCCGAAGTTGACATAGGCCTCGCGCCCGGAGTTCAGCTTCTTGCCGAGAAACGAAATCCAGTAAGTCTCCGGCGATGCGCCGAATGTCTTGTTAAGCGTGCGTGTCACCTGCTGGTCGGTGCCGTCGGTATCATAGATCTGGAAGGCACCGCCGGCCACGGGCAGTCCCGTGTAGGTGAATCCTGTGCCTAGCACAGTCGTGCCGCCCGCGCCGCCCGAGGAGGCCCATGCGGATGCCCAGCCGGTGCCGCCATTCGCGCCATTGAGATCACTCCCGGCGGTGTAATTGAATCCCTCGTAGGCATACAGCGCGCCATATTCATACGCGCCCATGTCCATGCCCGCCCCCTGCGGCGCGGAGCCGCCGCCGAAATCCAGCGTGTAACTGGTAGCCGCCCCGGTATCGATCGCCGGGGAGCCGGCCAGGAGATGGAAATCATAGGTGGAGGGACTCACCCACATCGGATTCGCCGTGGTGGAATGCATGTCGTAACCCGTCGCCGTCTGCCACGCGGCGAGCGTGGTGTAAGGGGTCCCGCCGAGGCTGATGTAAATATCGGTCCCCTGTTTCTGCCAGATGTTGTTATCGCACACGAGGGTCTGGCCGGGAATGATGGAGGAGAGGTTGAGGCGCGCGCGCGGATTTGCGCCCGTGCTCCAGGCGATGTTATTGCAGATCGTGCCGCTGAATGCCTCGGTGATATAGACACCGTAGTAGGTGTTATAGAGGACGTTGTTGGCGATCGTGAAGTTGCTGCGGCTGGCGTGGTTGCCCTTCGAATCCTGGTCGTCCAGGATCCAGATGCCATAGAATCCCGGAGAGTTTGTCACCACGTTGTAGTAGATCTGGATGCCGCTCAGGGGCATGTCCTGCGAGACGCGGATACTGCCGTTCGTGCCGACGCCCGTCACATAGTTATAACTGATGACACCGTTGTTGCTGGAGAGCGCTATGCCGAACTTGCCGCTGGTGCAGTTATTGCCGGAGATGATGCCGTTGTCGCCCATCTCGGCGATGATGCACCCTTTCTCCACGTTGGTGCTCGGGCGGCTTACGGTGTTATTGAGGATCTGGAAGTTATCGCACGCATTGGGATCGGTGCTGAGCGCGCCGATCTGGATGCCATCCGCGCCCGGGTTCCCGCCATCGTCGAGCACATTTTCGATAAGATTGCTGGTGACCTGCGCGCGGAGGCCGTACCAGATCATGATACCGTCGCCGAGCGCGTAGTTGACGTGGTTGCCGGTGAGGAGCAGGTCATTGGCCGTGCCTGCGTGGATGCCCGCGCCGGAGAGGGAGTTGTTGCTGTTGCCGAAAAACAAATCGCAATTTTGCACAGTCCAGAAGTTCGACCTGTAAATAAAAACGTTGGCGAGGTTGCTCTTTTCCATCCGCAATCCGAGCAGTGTGATGTAGTTCCGGCTGGTGTTGCCAACGACGGGATTGTTGCGCCTGGCCACCTCGATCGTGTGGGTGGAGGGATCGCCGCCGACATTGATGTAAAGCACGTTCGAGGCCCAGTAGTACTGGTTGGCTGCCAGGGTGGTGGGTGATCCGCCTCTCTTAATGTAGGTGCTGTCGCAGGTGACCATGGGGGTCGTGCCGGTCAACGTCGCTTGGTAGGTATTTGCCGTGCCGCCGGAAGTGGGCGTCCAGCCCGTGAGCAGATCCGCTCCGCTGATGACCGGCTTCGCGCCGGTGCCGTATGAGGTGAACGTGATGCGGTTTGCCGCGTTACCCGAGGAGATGACCGTGAGCGTTTCGCGCCATGTATCGCCGCACTTGAGATAAATCGTGTCGCCGGGCGCAAACGTCGTGGCTGACACCTTGGCGAGCGTCTTCCACGGGGCCGTGGAGGTCGGCGTCGTGTAGGAGTCGCTCGCATTCGGGTCCGACGAGGAGACATAGTAAGTGGCGGCCGTGGCCGTGATGGCTGACAACGCCATAAATAACATGGCATGGAGGAAGACACGGAGCGTCTTGAAGGAGGGGTAACGGAAGTTCACGGGGGGAATGAAGCTCATAATATAACTGGTAGTTAGGGGTTGGATTTACTGGTTCATTACTCCTCCATCGTGATAGCAGGTCCGTAAAAGGCAATACAACGGATGTTATACTCGTAAACTTAAATCCTGTATCTCCGCAGTCCGGCGCGACAATCCTCCTTGTTTCCCGGCGCCCTTTGCATCTCCTGTTGTATACAATGTACAACACCTTCTGCCGTCAGTGCCGACGGCAGAGCGCGCTCCGGAAGAAATCGAGGGAGATTCAGGACGGGCGCGCCGGTATCCTGAAACGCGTGAAGGCGAGCGACAGGAAAATGGAACTCGTTATCAGTGCTGTGAAAAAGAACCGGCGGAACGGGGATAAGAGTATTGCCTAGAGCTTTCTCAGGGTGCGGCTGATTGCCGGATCACGCCCGGTGCGGCATAATGGGAGACATAGCCATGCCTAAAAGAAATATCTACCCGGGGCCGAACAGTACCCTGCCGAAGAATAAATGGCTGGATCTCACCCGGCTCGCCCAGGTGGAAGTCAGCTCCGAAATCCCCACGCGCCCCGTGGACGATGCGCTGGTACCCGGCCTGAACTCCGGCTGGTCGGCATCGCAGTCGGGAAAACAGACCGTGCGGCTTTATTTCGACGAGCCGCGGGAGTTGAAAAAAATCCATCTGGCTTTCAAGGAGGACCACCACCAGCGTACGCAGGAATTTGTGCTGCGCTACTCGGAGGACGGGACCGCATACCGGGACATCGTGCGGCAGCAATATAACTTCAACCCGCCGGTGGTGGAGACGGAGGAGTATGACGTGAACCTGGAAAAAGTGGCCGCGCTCGAATTGGAAATCGTCCCCGAGATCAGCGGCGGCTGGGCGATAGCATCACTCGCGGAGTGGCGGTTGAAATAAGTCACACAAATTCTTCCGAATCCGGCGTGCATATCCAAGGGTTTGTTTCGTTGGCTCGCGACTTTCTTCGCGTTCTTCGAGGCGAAATTTGTTTTACAATCCGGCCTTGATGAGCAGCGTGAGCCAGCCCCGGTCATTGCCGCCCGTGTTTTTGATGACCTGCGCCTCGATCGCCGCGTATTTTGGATCCAGCACGGAGGCGGACTGGTAGAGGCCGATGCTGTGCGATGGGTCCCACGTGCCCGAGAATCCCTTCACTCCCGCCCGGGCCCGGGCTGCGTCGAAGCCGACCTTGGAATGCACGAACTCCTCGTGCTTCTTTTCACCGAGCGCAAAGGGCGTGAGCCAGTCCACCGCAAGTGCGAGGGACGGCGCGGCCGCCGGGCCGTGAAACCAGTCGTGGCCATGGCTCTTTGCAGCAATCGCCGCCACGCAAAGCGGGTCGAGATCGTAGGTAACGTAATGCAAGGCGTCGCGCTTTGCAAAATCGTCCACCTCGCCGTCCGCATGGATATTTACCGAGACCTGCCTGCGGAATGCTTTCTCCGCGCGCGCGATCAACGCCTCGTCCCCCACTGCGTAGGCTGCGAGCACGATTAGCTTGATGCGGTGGCTCTGCCAGTTCGCGCGGTCTTCCTTGTGAGCGGCGAGCTTCTTGTCGATGCGGTCGAGATAGCCCGCGGCCATCGCGGAAAGGAATGGGTTCATTTTCGCGCGTGTGGATTGCGGGAGGCTCTGCGCGACAAGATCGTACGCGAGGATGATCTGGTCCATCTTCGTTTCGTCGATGGGGTTGTAACTCAGCTTGTAAACATCGAGCCATGCGTTCAGCAGCCGATCCTCCGCGTCAAGATAACGCCGCTCCCCCGTGAGCCGGAATGCAAACGCGAGATCGAGCATCAGCGCCCAGTCCTTCTCCGCCTCCTGGCTCGTATCCCACAAGCCTGTGTGAGGCAGCGTCCCCTCGGTGTGCACACGCGGCACGGCTCGCGGCGTTTGTTTCAACCCGGCGTCGGCCGCCTTGATGATTGCAAGGGCTTCTTTTGACTTGGACTGCTCGGGCAGTCGCGCGGCGACCACGGGCGGGATGAGGGAGAATGAGGCAGCGGGGATGTTTGCCGGCGTAACGTCCGCTGCGCACACTCCCACACATGCAAGGACTAGGGCGAGGATGGATAAGACAACTATTTTCATCGGGCAGTTCATACTTTTCACCCAATCATTTATTAAACATCAAAGCATATTCCTTAACTTCCTCGTTTTCGGAATCCAATCCCAGCTTGATATAATCAGGCAAGAGAGAAGAACGCGTTATATTGAGCAGTTCCAAGAGTCTGAGATAATCCCATCCGTCTTTCAAATCCAGGGACTGATCGACACATCCGGCCAAATTATTTTCTAGCCAGGCGGGAGGCATTTGCGAAATTGCATTTCGGCCGGCTGAAATCGCGCCGTGATGCGTCGCCTGACAAGAATACTCCAGCAATATGCAAAGTATGCTTCGTGCCGCTTCAGGCGTTACTGAAGAAATTTCTGATAACGATCGTGAAATTCCGGGCCATATTTCATCGATTGATTGATTCATGCGAATCACGAAAGGATCATTCATTAGTTCCGCTTCCCGTTACCCACCAGTTAAGAGGAACGCCGTTATCATCATAGACATTGCCGTACATCCATTTATCCAGGTCGATGAACTTCGAGAGGTCTTTAAAAACATCCTCGATTGCCTGAAAACCCGCTGCGTGAGGAATTGTGTAAATCAGTAAATGCGAGTTTTCGTTATCGGAACCGCCGTCGAGCCAGCCGCCGAGCGCTCCAAATCGTGATCCAAACTCCCGCATCGCCCCATCCTTTCCTCCACGGAAGAATATTTGAACGCAAACATTACCGGAGCGTTCGACTACGCGAAAATTGCCGGATTTATCAAGGATTTCCAATACATCCCCGGCGGCAAATCCATTCGCAAAACCCGGTGATGCAAGAATACGGTAATGGTTAGTAGTAATTTTCTCGGCAGGAATGGCTTCACGATACGGAATGCCATTTCTGGTTTCCGCTATAACTTGGATCTCCTCGCTCATTTAATGATTATTAATTGAGTTCGTCAAAAAACCGCGGCTCACTTCTTCTCGTAAAACCGTACATAATCAAACTCCGCCGCGGCGGGTAACTTTGTATCGTCCACGGCCTTGGCTCCGCCGAGTTTGGCGGCGATGGAGGTAAGCCAGATGTGCTGGTCGCCCAGCTCGAAGTCGAAGGTCTGCTTCGTGCCGTCCTTGTTTTTCTTCACGGCCTTGGTGACGTCCACGGTCTGGACGAGGGCGCTGTCGAAGTAGTAATTCACGGTAGTGGGGGTGAACTCGCAGCCGAAGATATGGAAGTCTTTTGAGAGGTCGGGCGTGGTGACCTTCTTGCCGCCGAAGGAGACATGGCCGGCCTTCCATTTATGGACATTCACGCCGTAGCTGTCGGGGTGGATGGAGTCGTTTTCGATCACGTCGAGTTCCTGGCAGGCCACGGCGGGGTCCGTGCCGCCCTTGCCGTTGTGGAGCATCATCCAGAACGAGGTGTGCCAGCCCGCGCCGGGCGGCACTTTCATGCGGGCCTCGTAGTAACCGTATCGGAATGCCTGCTTGCTGATAACTCCCGCGCCCGTGTAATGCATGCCGTTGGCCTCCTCCTTCTTGAGGGCGAGCTTCAGCGTGCCGCCGGAGACGGAGACGTTTTCCGGTTTCTGGGTGCTCCAGAGTTTGCTGTCGGTGCGGTATTCCCACTTCGCGGTATCGAGTGCGGGAGCGTCGAATTCGTCGGACCACGCGAGCTTGTAACCAGGCGGTGGATTTCTCGCGGGCGTCTGCGCGGCAATGGGAGAGGCGGAGAGCAGGAGGATGGCGAGGGAGTGGGAGAGTTTCATGCGGTTATGAGGAAACCCGGACATCCTCGTGGCGGGGAAGGAATACAGTCAAGGAAAAGGGCGGGCGGGGTTACTTGCCCAGGGTCCCGAGCGCGGCCTTCAGCGTCTTCGCCAGGTCGGCGGCTTTGCCCTTGCCCCAGTAGTGCAGGAAAATGTAGCGCGGCTCTTCCATGATCATGTGGTTGTGGATGGCCACGATGTTGATGCCGTCCCTGCGCAGTGTCTTGAGCACGCCCGGGAGTTCCGCTTCACGCATGCAGAAATCGCCGTCCACCAGCGCGTTGTCGTCGGTCCCGGCGAAGGCCGCCCAGGTGTTTATGCCCATCTCCTTGCCGGGCTCGCAGCCGCACGGCATTTTGGCGGTGCGGCCAAAGACAAACTTCGCCATGCCATCCTTCACGGTGGCCTTGCCGCCGAGCAATTCCTCGAGCGGGGCCGGGGTGATGGCGTTGCCGCCGGGCGCGAAGCCCACGGAGAATTTCACGGCAGGCGACGGGTTCGCGGCGCGGATTTCCTTCATTTTGTCGAGCACCGCGCGGACCGCCGCGCCGAGTTTTTCCACCGATCCCTCGCCGCCAATGTGCATGAACAGGACTCTCGGCTCGTCGTAGAAGAAATGGTTGTGCAGCGCGGTGACATCCAGCCCGGCGTCGAGCGCAGCGCTCATCACGGGGTTCACCTCGTCCTGGAAAAGCACGAGGTCTCCCATCACCATGGCGTCGCTTTTCGTCCCGGGCATGAACGCGGCCCATGATGTGAGCCCCATGAAGGGCGGCATCTGCCAGCCATCCACGGCGATCTTCACATCGTTGCGCGGGGCGGTCACCTTGAACACGCCCTCGGCGGCGTTCATCGTGCCTTTCAGCCCGGTGAGGGATTCGATTTTCGCGGTGTCCATTTTTGCCGGGGTCGCAGGCGGATTCTCCGCGCGGGCGATGCCGAGCATGAGGACTGTGAACAGGCTGATGGTGTGTGTTTTCATGGGCAGGGAGTTATGGGTGGGTTAACTGGGGGAAGTTATGAGTTACTCGACTTTATACTCGCGGACTTCAGCCTGCTGCGCGCCGCGATGCGGGACTGCGACGAAAAGGCTGCCGAGTTCCGGCACGAACAATCCCGTGCGCGCGCCCGCAGCGGTCGGGATCTTCTTCACGGTGCGGTAATGGTTGGGATCGACCTGCTGGATGATGCTGATGCATCCCTGACCGCAGATCGCGTAGATCAATTTATTCGCGACATCGTAGAAAACATCGTCCACGGCGTCGTCGATTCCCTCCGCAGCCACCTCCCTGCCGTTCGTGGTATCCAGCACCAGCAGCGTTGCGGGAACTCGGCACCCGATGAAAAGGCGGTGGTTGCCCTCATCAAGCGCCATGGGGAAATTCGCCAGCGACAGGCCGAGCCGCCATGTCGCGACCACCCTGCCCTTCGCGCGGTCGAGCACGGCGACCTCGTGCGCGTCCGGCACATTCACAAAAATGCGCGTGCCGTTTTTCTCGAGCTGGAATGCCTCCGGGTGCCCGGGCAGTTCCATGTCGCCCAGTTTTTTCCCGGTCACCGCGTCGATGATTCCCAGCGCGCCGTTCCCGTAGCCGGCATAGACGCGTTTCGCGGCGGCATCGTAGCGCATGTTATCCGCGTCGTCCTTGTAATCAATCGTCCCGGTTTGCGCGTATGTGCGACCGTCGTAGATATTGCAAAGCCCCCCGTTGTCATTCGCGACAAAGATCCGCCCGCCATCCGCCGTGCAAGCCACGCCCTGCGGCGCGCCAAGGCCCGTGATGCTCTTCACGCGCGCGCCGGCGCGGAGATCGAGCACCTCCACGGAGTTGTTCCCCAGCGCGCACACGAAGAGCCGCTGGCCCGCGAGGTCGATGGCGAAGTGGTCGATGCGCCCGTTCACGCCGGACAGGGGAATCGTCCGCACCAGCCGCAGTCCAGCCGCATTGCCGGTGTGCACCGAGAACAGGAACGCCGCCGCCGTTGCGAGGAAATATCTCATGGGGGAAAATCAAAACCGCCGCTCTGCCGGTAATTAAGGTATTGTAATTTACCTGTGGATTGCAATATCCATCAAATTCCGCTATAACTGCCACTGGAGAGAGAGAATGAACGCCCTGTCATGGCTTGCCTGCCTAAACGGCTGGGGACGGCGAGCCTGCGCCATGCCTTTCCCCTGCGCACCTGAATTTTCAAACCCGGAATCAAATTTATGCGATGGATCACCCGTGAAAAAGTAAAAGTGGATCGTGTCGCGTGCCCGTGGCTGATCCGGAAATTCGTGGACAAGGATGCGGAATTTTATTTCGTGCCTGCGGACAGGGTGATGGAAGAGGCCGCGCGGCTTGGCGCGATCCCCTACGACGTGAAGGACGTCGAACTGGGGCATCACGGCAAGGAATGCTCCTTCGAGGCAATCCTGAAAAAATACAATCTCACAGGCGACTCCGCGCTCGTCCTGCTCGGCAGGATCGTGAATGGCGCGGATACCGACAACACGCTGTGGAACCAGCCCGAGGGGCCCGGCTTGCAGGCAATCGCGGAGGGTTTCCGGCATCTTGGTTTCAAGGATGACCACGAAATCAACGCGGCGGAATGGATTGTCTATGACGCTCTCCATGCCTACTGTCAGGAAATGATCCGACAGGGCAAACCCGGGGGCATGTTCAAATAGACGGCATGACCGCGGGCCTGACACGCGACGGCGCAATCCTTTTCGCAACGCGCATCGCGCGGATGTTCGGGTACGGTTTTCTATCCGTCGTGCTCGTGCTTTATCTCACCGGGCTGGGGCTGGGCGAAAAAACCATCGGCGTGCTTTTCAGCCTCACGATGCTGGGTGACACGGTGATCTCCCTGCTGATCACCACAACGGCGGACCGCATCGGCAGGCGGCGCATGCTGATCCTGGGGGCGGGGCTGATGCTCTTCGCGGGGGTGGTGTTCGCCTTCACGAGCAACATCCTGCTGCTCATCATCGCCGCGATCCTCGGCATCATCAGCCCCGGCGGAAACGAGATCGGCCCGTTCCTGCCGATCGAGCAGGCCGCGCTCGCGCATACGTGCGAGGACACGCGGCACACCGGCGTCTTCGCGTGGTACAACCTCGCGGGCTCGTTCTCCACGGCATTCGGCGCGCTCGCGGGCGGGGCGCTGCCGCATTTCCTGCAACTCGCGGGCGTGAGCGTGCCGGGAAGCTATCGCGCGGTGGTGCTGGGCTACGCCGCGATCGGCGGGGCGCTGGCATTCATGTTCACGCGCCTCTCCGGCGCGATCGAAACACCGCCGTCCGAAGTGCGGCTGCCGTGGACGCACATGGGGCTGCACAAGTCGCGCGGCATTGTGCTGAAACTCTCCGCGCTGTTCGGCCTCGATGCCTTCGCCGGCGGGTTCGCGCTGCAGAGCATCGTCGCCTACTGGTTTCACATCCGCTTCGGCACCGGCACGGCGGCGCTCGGCGGCATCTTTTTTGCCGCGAATCTCCTCGCGGGCGTCTCGGCGCTCGCGGCCACATGGGTGGCGCGGCACATCGGGCTGGTGAACACGATGGTCTTCACGCACCTGCCCTCGAACATCCTGCTCATCCTCGTGCCGTTGATGCCGGACGAGCGCCTTGCAATCATAGTGCTCCTCCTGCGTTTCAGCATTTCGCAGATGGATGTGCCCACGCGGCAGGCTTACACCATGGCCGTGGTCGCCCCCGACGAACGCTCGGCGGCGGGCGGCGTCACCGGCATCGCGCGGTCGGTCGGCACCTCGCTCTCCCCCGCCCTCGCCGGGCTGTGCATCGCCAGCCCCGCGCTCATGGGCATCCCGTTTTTCGTCGCGGGCGGCCTGAAGATCATATACGACCTGCTGCTCTACCGCCGCTTCGGCTCGGTGAAGAAGGATTCATAAATCCGGGCGGGGTGGATGCGTTCGAGCGCACTCCGTTTTCACGTTATGTGCGGATTTCGTCACACCATCCTTGTTGCTTTGCGTGAATCTTTCGCCGAGATTTGCGCCCTGCCCCGCCGGGGGGCGGAAGATTTTCCATGAAAACACCGATTCTTTTTGAAACCCACATGCACACGCCGCTCTGCAAACACGCGGTGGGGCTGCCGGCGGAATATGCCGCGGTCGCCGCGCGGCGCGGGCTGCGCGGCATCACCGTGACATGCCATGCGCCGATGCCCGACCGCTATTCCACCAGCGTGCGGATGGATCCGGAACAATTCCCCGCCTACCTGCAAATGGTCGCGGAGGCCGCGGAGCTCTGCGCGGGCAGCGCCGAGGTGCTGCTGGGGCTGGAGAGCGATTACTTCCCGGGTGTCGAGCCGTGGCTGGAGGAACTGCATGCGCGCGCGCCGTTTCACTACATCCTCGGCTCGGTGCACCCGCAGGTGGGCGAATACAGGCGGCGCTATTTCAGCGGCGACTCGTTCGAATACCAGAAGCTTTATTTCGAGCACCTCGCGCTGGCGGCGGAGACGGGACTGTACGATTCCCTGGGCCACCCGGACCTGGTGAAAAACATGGACCCCGCCGCGTGGAAGCTGCCCGCCATACTTCCGTACATCGCCAGGTCGCTGGACCGTATCGCGGAAACCGGCATCGCCATGGAACTGAACACCTCGGGCGTGAACAAGACGATCCCCGAGATGAACCCCGGCCCGGAAATCCTGCGCGAGATCCACGCGCGCGGCATCCCGGTGGTGATCGGCGCCGATGCCCACGAACCCGGCCGCGTGGCCGATGGTTACGAGGCGGCGCTGGCGCAATTGCAGTCCGTGGGATTCAAAACCGTGTCCAATTTCCGCGAGCGCAAGCGGCATGAAATCAGCATCGCCGACGCGCTGGAAAGCCTGGTGCCGGTTAAAAATGAGCGCCCTACTTCCCAAGCATCTTCGCGATGAAGAAAATGAGCACGGCTCCGCCGAGTCCTCCCCCAAAGAGGAGATAGAGAAGTGAGTAGCCTGCGGCTGCGACGATGGGTGTAAGTATAAGTGCTAGCATAGCTTGTTATTGGTTTTGTTTTTGATGTTATGGGTTCGTTTGCTTGTTTTTCAGCGCGTTGCGCAGCGCTTTGATGCGGTCGTGGGCGGCTTTGACTTCGCCTGCCTGCCATTCAACGATCTGCCGGATGTCGGCTGGAAGATATTCCTCCAGCGCGGATTCGTAGGCGTTCATGGCGACGTCCTCGCCGCGCTCGCACTCTGCGAGGATCGCGTACGGGTCGTTCCCGGAAATGGCGGATTTCAGCTCGATCCACACGCGGTGGATCGTCGCGGCTGTGTGGCCGGAATCCTCCGGGTCGTGCTCCCCGAGGCCCTGCGCCGCGCTCTGCAACTCACCGGCGAACTGCGCCCGCTGGATCGAGCACGCGCTGAGGTGTGTTTTCAATTCCGTGCCCTTGATGCATCTGGCTGCTTCGCGGAAACCGGCCTGGCCATCCTTGCAGATCTGGATCAGGCCATCGATCACGTCGAGGGCGTCTGATGTGATGGCTTTCATACAAACTCAATCGTCGCCCGGGGCGGTTTGCGCTTCACGCATGGCGGGACAAAACCCGGGGCCGGCGGAGGCCGTATGTTGCAACAAACTCCCATTCAACCTGTTGCGCAAAAGTAGGTAAATTCCCTATGTGGCGACGAGAAGTTTTCCAGCCATTTCTCCCTTTCCTAGTGCGCTGCTTTTCATAGCATTGGAAGCGTATCAAAGGGAACCTGGCCAAACGTGCCATGCGTCCGGTTGGCCGTCCATAGCGGCCAGCCGGGCCGGTTCCCACCATGGAATATGAACAACCTGACACCACAGCAGGAGCCTTGGAAAAAATTTTACAAGAAGAGCGTTGACGGCCGCTGGTTCCGGAGGAGCCGCACCGGGGGTTATGCTGTGGTGAAAAGCCGGCGCGTCCTGAAGAATCTCACCGTGCTGGCGGCCAGTTGCTGGAAAAATACGGAGTGAACCCATTTATACTGATTATCCCCGCCATCACTCGCATTTACCAATTTGTAATATGTGCGACCGCGCTGCATGGATACAGGGGTTGGAGGAACTCGGAGACCGTATCCGGCTCGGGATCGATGTCTCTGGCATGCATTTGCTCACCGGGCAGGAACTGGCGCTGATCTGGGAGTCCCGCACGGATGTGTCCCCGCTGGAAAAACGCATGCACATCGAAAACTATGCGCTCCACGAAGGCCTGGTGGTGCACTTGAACGAGGATGCCACCGTGGCCGTGTTCCGCAAATTCCAGCCATGAAACGGGAGAATCCCAAGCCGGTCGTACTGAAGACGCTCGAGCGGGCGATCCTCCTCTCCGCGGACAGGGAGGGGCGCATTAATATTCCGCCGGGCACGGCGATGCACATCGATGTGTATGTATCCGTCCTCTTCCGCCTGCAGGCCGACGGCCTTGTGACGCGGGAGGCAAAGGCTCCGTATTACAGCCACTTCACGCTTACCGAAAAAGGGAAGGCTCTGCGGCTCACCTTGGAGCAGCCGGCCATTTCGTAGAGCAAGTAACGCTATCTATTCAAATGCCCGCGCAATGATCGCATCCGGCGGGATGCCCCCGATCTTCTGGAGGCCGTTTGCCGGAAACAGGATGTGTTTTCCACACCGCGGGCAATTGAAAACATAAAACCCGCTCGAAGGGGGCGGCCCTTCCTCATCGATGTAAACCGTGGCCTTTGCGGAACATTTCGCATTGCGGCACACGGTTTCCTTTACTGCGGGCATGGATGGTGGCTCCAGCGGGATGTTTGCCGCCGCAAAGCGCGACGGCCCGGAGACCGTCGCGATCCGGCGGGAATCAACGCGGTGGCAGCGTGGCGGTGCCGGATTCCACGGGCTTGCCGTGGCCGCCCTTTTTCTCGTGCTCGCCTCCGGGGGCCGCGGTCTGCTTCGCAGGTTTCACGGGAGGAGTCGGGCCACTACCGCCGGGGGCGGTTGCCGATGATGGAGCGACAGGCCTCACCGGGGTTTCCGCGGGAACAGCATTCTTTTTCCCTGCATGCGGCACGGTGGAAGTCCCGGGCGTCATTTCAGGCGGAGTTGGCCGCCCGGCATCCATGTTGCGGCTTTCACCCTTCAGTTTTTTCCCGGCTGGTGTGGATGCCGGCGTATTCATCGTGGAGCCGCCGGTTGGAGCGGCGGTGGGAACCGCGGAGGCGGGTGTCATTCCCGGATGTTTGCCATTCTTACCCGGCTTGCCCGGCTTCGACGCGGTGGGCGCGGCCGTGGCCTCGGGATTCGCCATGGTTTCCGCGCTCCTGCCCGTGCTCGTGGCGGCGGGAGGTGTCATCGTGGCTGATGGTCGCGGCGTCTGGCCGTTCTTGCGAAGCTTGGGCGCCCCGGGGCTCGCCGTTCCGCCTGCTGCGGGACTTGATCCCGGGCTGGTGCCGGGGAGCATTTTCTGGCCGGGTTTTCCCATCGTTTTCCTGCCCGGTGCCGTGGCCGTCGCGGCAGGTGTGGCTGCCGGTGTCATCGCGGCCGTTGCGGCAGGAGTCGGGGTGGAGCTTGTTTCGCCCGGGCGGGTGGCGCCTTCCTGTGCCGGGGGAGTTCCGGCTGCAGCGGCTCTTTCAAATTTCGGCTGCGCCGGAAGCTGCGCCGGCGGCTTTGCCTCGCTCTTGATCTTCGCGTGCAATTTCTCCACGTCGGCGGATTGCGCTCCCGTGGCATTCCAGCCACGGTCCGCGGATACGCGTTCGATTTTCATGCCGACTTTTTTCGGCGCGACGGATGCGTTGATATTCACGACCGGGGCCATGACGCGCAGGGAATCCCCCTCGACGCGCGCCCTCATCTGGTCCCCGCGCGCGCCCGGGCCTCCCGCCACGTCGAATGTGCGCTCCAGCCTCAATTGCCGGATCGGATGCACGCTCACCCGCGACACCTCGTCGTATGCGGGGCCGCCATTATACACCGTGTTATTGACGTACGTGATCTTCGTAATGTTGGTCGTCTCGTTGATGATCGTAATGTTTTCGCGGGTGCTCACCGTCACCGTGCGGATGTCCGGCGCGCCGAGATTCCGGATCTCGACAAAGCTGTAGTAAGTCGGCCCGATGTCGTAATAGGAATCCACCCATGCGCTGAATCCGACTTCCCGGCGGAAGGTCGCCTCGGGGGGCAGCGGAGCCCAGCCCACATATTTCGGGCTGCGACGCCAGGAGACCCATGCGGGCGCCCATTCGCTTCCCGGCACCCAGACCCAACCCGTGTCCTCGATCCGGAGCCAGCGGCCATAGTGGTAAACAGCCCAGCCGTAGGGCTCCTGCGAGACCCATGTCCAGCCGGCGTCTGTATAGACCCAGTTGCCGTCGTTGTAGGGACGCCAGTCATTCGCGACATCGCGCGGATGCCAGCAGTAACCATAGTCGCCCACCTCGACCCAATCCCCGTACTGGGAAAGATCGTCGTAGAAAAGATCGACCGACACGGAGTCGGCCTTCGAGGTGGAAACAAACGCGCACATTGAAAGCGCGCAAGCCATGATGAGGAGTTGTATTTTTCGCATAAATTTAAAGATGGGTTTGAACTTCAGAAACAATCCAGGCTCTGAAAACAGAGGACACCGGTGCTTCCTATTGCTATCCGTATCTCCGCAGCCAAACAGCCGTATTTTTTTGCGAAAATCCGCCGCCCCCTCACCGCGTATGAAACCGGAATGCCGGTGTTATTGGATACCTAGAAGCTGATCCTGCCGCCGGCGCTAACCCGCTGCTCGAAGTAACTCTTCTGCCAGAACTGGACTTCGTAACCGGTAAAGAATGTGAACCGCTGGTGGAATGTGAGGTTCAAGCCCAGGCCAACCACCGCCGCATCCCGCTCCGGGGGACTCGTACGCACGGTAAATGGCGCGAGTCCCGAGCCGATGAAGCTGGCGTTGATCCCGCGGCTGTCGTTCAGAAACTCGTGTTGCCACGCGGCGTGGACCTCGGCGGCGAATGCGACGTTCTCCGTGGTGTGGATATGGTAGTTCATCCGGCCCCCGACGCGCGATTGCAGGGAATTCATGCTTTGGATGCCCACTGCGAGATCTCCCAGTCCTGCCCCGGATTCACTGAATCCGTTGACGTCCAGGTGATCGTATTGCAGGCCCGCGATGGGCCCCATGGTGAGGCGCGGGGTCACATGCCAGTCGTAGCCGCCGTCCAGGTTCGCGGTGTACTGGTGGCCGTGCGTGCCCCCTGTCGCAGTGTCTGAAAACCCGGGAGCGGTGATATTACGCCCGCTGGAGTAGTTATTGCGGGTGTAATCAACCAGCCCGTTGAGATAGAAGTTGTCCTGGTGCCATGCGCCGTAAAGACCGCCGGTGTAACTCTGCACCCTGGCGTGGCTGCCGTCGTTGCCGAGGGTGACATCCGCGTTGTCATAGGCGAAGAATGCGCCGAGCACAACGTGTTCACCCACCTTTGCGTCCACTCCCGCCACGGTGCCTGCGGTGCTCGATTTCGCACCGCGGATATTCACATCGTGGTTGTTGGCCCGGAAGAAACCGGCGTTGCCGCTGGCGAAGAAGCCCCAGCGTTTCCCGGAGTCCGCCACCTGCGCGACTTCATGGGTTTCCTTGCTCTCCTTGCCGTCGGACATCACCTTGTCCGACCCGCCTCCCACGCCCGTGGTGTCGATGCTCTCGCTGCCATCGCGCAGATTGTTCAGGCGCGCATCGATTTCCTGCACCGTCGCGGTCGCGTTCGAGATCGAGAGATCGCCGTAAAACTGGTATTTCTGCGGCGACAACGGGCCGAGCACGCTGGAAACATTCCCGCCCGGGGGGATGAAAAGGTCAACCGTGCCCCCGCCTGCCAGAATCGGAGCCGAAACGGTATTGCCGAGCAGCGTCACCGCCCCGTTCAGCGCGATGATCCGGCCGTTCACGATCGTGGTGCCGGTGCCAAGGCTGACGCTGGCCAGGGCAATGATGGTGCCGTAAAATGTGGTATTGGCATTTAATGTGGCGGAACTGCCCACCTGCCAGAAGACGTTCGGGTCGCTCTTCGCTCCCGCGCCTGTCACCGTCACCCTCGACCCCACGGCGGTGGTCAGCGTGCTGCCGATTTGAAAGATAAATGGCGCGTTCGGATTTGCACCGGTGTTCAGCGTAAGGTTGCCGGTCAGCCCTGCCGAGGTGTTGAAATGGTAAACGCCCGGGGCAAGCGACATGCCGCCAAGGTCCAGCCCCGTCTTGTTGTTAGCCGGGAGAAACGCCTGCCCCGCGAGATTGTTGTACGCGCTGTTTGCATCCGCCTGCGCCTGCGCGGCCAGGGTGTCGTTGTAATGAATATTCCCGATCACCACCCCCGGCGGGAAACCGGTGATCGTGGTAAGAGGGCTGAGAGCCACATTGCCGTTGATGATGGTAAACCCGGAGTTGGTCACGCCCTGCGAGGAGATGATCGCAAAATCGTCCGCCGCCCCCAGGTTCGGGATGGTCTGCGCCTTTGCAGCCGTGGAAATTACACACAACGAAAAAAACGCGATCGCCGCGATGCTCAGCGCAGACGGTTTTCCGGGGAGGTGTTTCGATGGCCCTGAAGCGGAGTGCCGCAAGTTGTTTTCTTTCATATTCAATACTTTCATTTCATCGTCGGGTTGGGTGTTTGCACCGGTGAAAAACGTGCTGGTTGGAATGTCCATTCATCCGACATAAAGGGACATTCGATCCAGAAACTGGCGCAGGCGGGCGGAATTTGCTATGGGGTAAAACCCTACCGTGAGTCCGTCGGCAGCGCCCCGCTCACTGCAGATATGCATCGGGCCGCAGACTCGGGCTAGAGGCTCGACAATGCTTCCAGCAACCCGATGATCTCCTTCTCGGGCGCGCTCGCGATGCCGAGGAAGTTTTGTGAGATCTTCTTTTTCGCCGCGGCGAGCAGCCTCGGGCTCAAGTCTTCGCGCGGATGCTTCAGCGGGCCGCCCAGTTTGACCGGTGTCCATGAATACCCGTCTGCGGACTCCGTGAAAACGTGCTCGCGCGCCCCGGGTATGCCCTCGATTACCGAAGGATTCACACCCAGCCGCAAGGTGGCATCGATCTCTCCGCGCAAGACGGTGAAACTTCCTTTCACGACGAACAAGCCTTCCACCGCAGCTTCAAACTTGCGGACTTCCAGTTTGTTTTTTTCAAACGTGTATTCGCCGTCGAGTTTGCTGAAGGCGAGGCGCTCGAACTGCGGCTTGCGGGTAAGCAGCGCGACCTTGTGCTGGGCGTCCACGCCTTGCAGCGTCGCCCCGCTTGCATCGAGAACGCCGCTGGCTTCCACCTCGCTCTCCTCACTAAGTACCTTTGCAATGCTGGAGCGCGTGGAAAATTTCCCGCGGAATTTCCTGCGCCAGTCCTCCGGCAAAAAATTCGCGACCGGGCTGCGCTCGCATTTCAACTCCAGTTTCATCCCCGCCTTGTCGCCGAACGTCAGTTCGCCCGTGATCGACACATGGTCGTCCTTTGAAAAAGCGAGGCTGCTCTCCTTGATGAGCAAACGCGGTTTCGTGTAATAAAGATGAAACCGGCTGATCTCCAGCGCGGGCAGTCCGCTCTGCCGCAACTCTCCCCCTTTCCCCTCGATATCGAGATCCTTATCCACCGTCCGCAGGATCGCCGCGGTGTTTTTCAAGCCGCCGGTGGTTTCCGGTTTCCTGCCCCACAAAATATCGGCGGAATCCACCGTCGTGTATTGCACATCGACCTTGATCGGCGTCGCGCGCCGGTCGGGCGCCTTCAACTCCGGGTGCGCGGGGAGATCGCCCGTGATCTGCTTCGCCGCCGCTCCGCCATAGGCGGCCTGGAGACGCCCGATAGTTAAATGATGTATCACAACCTTCCCGTGCCAGAGATCCATGATTCCGCACCGCGCATCCAGCCTCTCGGCCAGCAGCCTGGTAAGTCCCTTGTCACGTTGCGACCGGGCCTCGAACCCCGCGGAGTGGACGGACAACCCCTGCCATGATAGAGGCAGGTAACCGCCATCCGCGTTCAGCTTCTCGGCCGTTTTGCCACTGAGCCGGTCCCGCAGGTCCGAACCTGCCAGAAACGCATCGAGGCTGAACCGGGCAATGCACGCGAGGACCGCGACGATTGCCATGAGAAATAGAATCGCGATCCAGAGCCGCTTTCTCTTTGCAAGCCATGCGGGAATTTTGCCGTGTGATTTCTTCGCCATGTTCCGGGGTTCTCGAATACATCGCGCCCGGCCGCACGGGTGTTCGCATGATACTTTCTCCCCGGCGAAGTCAAAAAACGGCATCCGCCAATCTCTTACAACCAATGGCTGACATGAGGCCGATTCATTAGTTAAGCCGCCGTCGGTGGCCTTTAACCATTAGAAAACCAATACAATGAAAATATCCGTATCCCGTTCCACCCTGGCAGCCGTCGCCGCAGCAATGCTCGCGTCGCTCCCTGCGTCCGCCCAAACGGCGGTAAGCACCACATCCACCAGCACCACCACATCGGCCGGCACGATCAGCGAATTCAGCCCGAATGCCATCGTGATCCGCTCAGAAACCTCCACGGCGCCCGTACGCTACACCTACACGAAAAGCACCACCTATGTGGATGAAACCGGCGCTCCGGTCTCCATCGAGACGGTGAAATCCGGGCTTCCCGTGACCGTTTACTACTCGAAAGAGGGAGATGGCATGGTCGCCACCAAAGTTGTCGTGAGAAAAGCGGTGACCACGACGACGTCCGGAGACGCGACATCCGTGGAAAAGAAGAGCAGCACCACCACAACAACCACCGATAAATAACCACCACCATGAAAACCACCATCTGTTTCCTTATGCTAGCCGTTGCATCGCTTTCATTCAGCGGTTGCGCGGATGACGAACCGCGGCATACCTCCGTGACAACCAGCGAATCATCCACCGAAGTGCACCGGCCCGTGACACAATCCACCACCGTGGAGACACAGCGGGTCCGCTCGAGTTACTAGGTTGATAACAAACTCCCGGTGTGAAGCGGATCACGCGTTGCGCAACAGCGCGGCTGCCCGTCCGTTTCACGCCGGAAACCTGATTACAATTATGAAACATATTCTATTGATTCCCGCAGCTTTGATGGTTCTCGCAGCGTGCGATGCAAAAGTGACGCCGATCGCCCCGGAGGGTGACACCAAGGTCGTCGAGAAAAATACCACCGTGGTAAATCCTCCAGCCAAGGAGGAGAAAAAAGTCGAGAATAACACCACCATCGTCAACCCACCCGCAAAGCCTTAACCATAACCGGAGCCAACCCTATGCTAGGAACGATCCTGATTATTCTGCTGATCCTGATGTTACTCGGGGCATTTCCGACCTGGCCGCACAGCCGCAACTGGGGCTACTTCCCGAGCGGCGGCCTGGGCCTTGTGCTGCTGATCATATTGATCCTGGTACTCACCGGCAGGTTTTAAATTGCCGGTTTCCCCGCCGGATCCATCACCTTCCGCGGCTTCCGCCTAGTGCGCCCGCCTGGCGGGCCGGTGGGGAAAGATGAAGATGCAGGCGACGATCAGCGCGACGAGCGTCGCCGATGCCGTGTAACGGCTCAAATTCAACCCGCCTTCGGAGAGCGGCTTGTCGAGCAGGTCGCCGACCACCGCGCCCAGCGGACGCGTAAGGATGAACGCCGCCCAGAACAGGATCGTGTGCGAAATCTTTGTCCAGAAATACAAGGCGGCGATGATCGCCAGCAACACGCCAAACAGGACGGTGCCGCCCCCGAAGCCGAGGCCCGCAGTATCCGCCGTCCAGTCGCCGAGCGCTGTGCCGAGGGTCTGCGAAAACATGATCGTGACCCAGTAAAACGCCTCCGATTTCGGCGAGCTCACGGTATCCACCGCCACCGACCCCATCGTGCGGTACCAGATGAAGAGCGACGCCATGAGCGATATGAACAGGATCGCCGTGCCTCCCGCATAACCGATGCCGAGCGAGCGGTCCGCAAAATCCGCGAGCGTCGTTCCCACCGTGGTGGTGGCAATGATGGTGACCCAATAGATCACGGGATGAAATTTCTTGGCGCGAATCTGGACTGCCACCGCCGCGATGAATATGGTCGCGAAAATCGCGGTGCCCGCGAGATAACCCAGGTCCATGGACATGGACACGGCATCGCCGCCCGTCTCGCCAAGGGTGGTCGCGAGGATTTTGATGATCCAGAAGACCAGGGTTACTTCCGGCACCTTGCTGAGAACGTCTTCTTTTTCCATATATATCGGATTTTCGAGGGGGGTTGCTTCATGGCAGGCGCATCAAATAGCGGGCCTGCTGGCGACATCTAAATATGCCTGTCCCCGGATCCATTCAATGCAAATCAACCGGGGAGAGCGCTTGCGGGGCACGGCGGCTTCCGCTTCGCGGCACAACGAGACAACGACAATCAGTTCGCCGGATTGTGTTCTTCAAGCATGGACGCGGGACTGCCCGCGCGTCCCGCTACACCCGGCGGCCACCGAGGAAATGGAGCAGGAACATCACGAGCGCGATGATGAGCAGCAGGTGGATGAGCCCGCCCGCGACGTGAAACGCAAACCCGCCGGTCCACATCAGGATAAGTAGTATGGCAATGATAAGTAGCATACCCCTGAATCGCGCCCCCGCATACCCACGGCTGTAGCCTTGCCCAAATACTTCACAACCATAGGGCCGGAAGAAACCGCCGCTCCGAATCAGGGGCATGAAGAAGTTAATACTAACAATCGTCGCCATCGCGGGAAGCTACCTGTTCATGACAGCAAGCTCGCAGGCGGGGGTGCATATCGGCGTGTACGTGGAGCGTCCGGGGTATTACTACTACCCCGATCCTTATCCCTATCGTCCCTACTACGGCGAGGTGATATACTACCACCGCTACGGACATTACTACCACCACCGCCACTACCGTTACTGGCGCCGCTAAAGTGCGGATGCAGTGTGATGCGGGCCCAGCCCCAGGCGGAGCCTTTGGAAACCGCCCGGGCACGCATCATGCTATTGTCTACAACATACCCCTATGAATACCCTGACCATGGCACCCTGTGGTTTGCAAAAAATCCTTATCGTGGACGACGATGTCCGGTCCACCAACCTGCTCAAAATGCTCCTGGAGCGGACCGGCAGATATGCCGTATCCGTGGAAAACGAAAGTGAGAATGCCATCGAGGCATCCGTGCGTCTGCACCCCGACCTGATCCTGCTCGATATCGTGATGCCCCACCTCGACGGCACCACGCTCGCCTACCGCATCCGCTCCCACGCAGGGCTGGAGGATATCCCGATCATTTTCGTGACCGGCGTGGTGCCCAGGGAAACTTCCTCGCCGCACAGTAAACTCGGCGACTTCCCCTTCATCCCCAAGCCCGTGGACATGCAGGAGGCTCTTGATACGATCGGAAAAGTCCTGCCCCCACGCGCCTAGTGCGCGATCTTTATTACGACGTAAAGCGTAAAACCCAGCAACAGCAGCGAGATCGCCACGCTGATGCGTTTCGCCATCGTTTCCGCTTTTTCTTTTCTCCGCTGGCCGTGCTGTAAATCCAGGATCCGCATTGCGCCGTGGATAATAAGACGCCCCCCCGCCGGTGGCTATGCGCCGAATTCCGAATCGCATGTAAGAAACAGCCTTACAGCCCCGGTTTCCTCATCGTGTGGCTGGCATCCATGTTGCTGCGATAATCCGATTCAGTTAAACGGGATTGGAGGGCCCCGGAAAACATGATCACTCTGGTCACATTGCAGGCGGCGTACCGGGGAAAGCGCATCATCCACGTGCACGACCGCCCCCATTTTCCGAACGACATCGCGGTATTGCCCGAGGGCGGGGAAATCCGCTTGGACACGACCCTCCACATGACCTTCCTCAAGGAGGAGGTCGCCAGCGAATACTTCAACATGATGATCCTGAACAAAATCGGCGAGCTGCCCCTTTTCAAGGATCCCGCAATCAAGACCATCGTCATCGCAAACGCCCGCATCGAGGGAGACAGCAGGCAGGAGGAATTCTTCACCGTGGCCGAGGGCGGCAAGGCTCTCACCTACACGTTCCTGGCCGGCG
>Ga0268264_10000759_pt1 | contig 36095 bp, 33 predicted proteins | sample KBSSwiS32_FD_190357 | JGI IMG/M metagenome (GOLD analysis project Ga0268264, IMG submission 190357) | Switchgrass rhizosphere microbial communities from Kellogg Biological Station, Michigan, USA - KBS Switchgrass S3-2 (SPAdes) (version 2) | ecosystem: Host-associated > Plants > Roots >...
GGTTCGGACACTATGTGAGAGGTGTCGGGCAGATCGTTGCCCTCCACGCTCCCATCCACGAGACAATCTACAGCGATTCCACACTCGAGAACGAAGTGATCGACACGGCTTCCGTCGGCGATGGCGTCGCGGTCGTGCACTTCTGGAGCCGCCTCACAGTCGGCACAGCCCATCCGGCGGGTCCGCACGCCGTCGATACGCTGGTGCTTGCGATCCTGACCCGCCGCGATGATGGATGGCGCATCAAGGCGCTGGAGAACGTGACTTTGACAAACCCACGAACCGGCGAACCCATCCTGAGAAGCAAGCCAGGGGTGCCGGGGGACACGGAGTAACGACCGGATGCGGAAAAAAAGGGCAGGAGGCAACGGAGGCCTTTCTTAAAGATTCACAGACGGGGATGCGTCGCACGCGCTATTTTTGCCCGTCGCCTGCCATGCTGGAATCCGCGCCGGGTGCCGGGATCGGCGGCCATGCGGCTTTTGCCTTTGCGATCTGCTGGGGGGTGAGACCGAGCGCCTGGAGGACGCATTCGGCGATGACCTGGTTTCCGCGCAGGTTCATGTGCGTGCCGTCGGCGATGGTGAGCAGCGGCGGGGATTTGGGAGATAGCGAGGGGTTTTTGGCTTTGTAGTCGGCGAGGGCGCTTTTCATCGCAGCGAAGACGTCGGCGAGGGGGACGTTATTTTCCTTCGCGTATTTGCGGATGAATTCGTTGTAGGCGTTCTCGGTGGGGTCGCCGCCGCGCATGGGGCGCGTGATCATCAGAACCTTGATGCCGGCGGCCTTGGTTTTTTCGACGATGGTTGTGATGTTTTTTTGGGATTCCTCCGGAGACAGGCCGTGATTGGGATTGTCGTTGGTGCCGCACATCAGGGTCATCCATGCGGGCTTTTTTGCGATCACGTCGGCCTCGAAGCGCTCAGCCATCTGCCGGGAAGTATTTCCGCCACGTCCTGCGTTGATCTGCTCCGCAGTGACCCCGGCGGTCTTCAGGCCGGAAATCACCAGGCTGCACCAACCGGTGACACCGCCGCCCTGGTGCGTGATGGAATCACCGAGAAAGACGATCTTGTCACCGGATTTCACCAGCACATCGGCGCGGGATTCAATGGCGAGGCCAAAAGCCATCGCAGACATCAGCAGAACGTTCAGAGCGAATTTTGAAGGGGGGATCATGGGAAAGATTCCAGATGAATGCGCCGGATGGGTCAAGCTTATGAGGTCTCGCTGTACAAAAAAAGGCCGGATGCATTTTCACGCACCCGGCCCGCGTTTGTTACAGGTTTAATCCAACTGGAGCGATTGCAGCAATGATTCGTTGATGCGACCGGTGACTCTCAGGCCGTAGTCGCTCTGGTAGCCGGCGATTGCGTTGCGGGTGCCGGGGCCGAGGTCGCCGTCGATGGGGCCGCGGTAGTAGCCTGCGTCGGCGAGGCTTGCCTGGACGTTGCTTACCATGGACGGTCCGCGGGAGTATCCATTGTCAAAGGGCCGGTAGCCGCTGTCGATGATCAGCCAGCCGCCCTGATACCAGCGGTAGTGGTGGTCGTTGTAGTAGTGGTCGCCGTTGTGGCTCCAGTCGCTGTGGGTGTTTCCGGCATACCAGAGGCCGCCGTAGTTGTTGCTGCGGGTGTAGGTGGTCTGCTGGCTGGCGACCACGCGGGTTTGGGTAGTTGGGCCATTATATCCGCGGCGGCTGGATTGCACGGTCTGTGCGGGTGCCTGCTGTACATTCGACTGTTGCTGCGCGATCGCGCGCTTGTTTGAGAGGCTGGTGGAAGGGCCTTGTACACGCACGGCCTGGGTTTGTACACGGGCTGTGCTGGTTTGCGCAGCGGTGTTTTGGAAATTCTTTCCGTGCGATTTGGCGGCGTTCGGGGCGGTGGCAGTGGTCTGGGGCTGCTGTACGGCTTTGGCACCGTGCTGCTGTTGCTGGCCTTTTCCCGCGTGTTTATCGAGTTTTTTGTCGTCCGGTTTCTGATCCTCGCCGAAGGCGGACATCGGGAGGATGATCGCAAGGGCTGCGATCGCGGTCAGGGATGATTTATAGTTCCATTTCATAATAGCTAAGCTTTTCCGTGATTTGTTCACATGGCCAAGGTAGGCCGGATGCGACGGGGGTGCCATGGGGTGTAACCCTACCGGAATTTGTTATGAGACTTCCAGGCTGCGGAACTTATGGATATATATGGGTAGGGTAATACCCCATGGTGTGCGGAAGTGGCGCGTTTACTCTGGCGGCATGAAAACACTATCTATTGCCGGGATTCTTGGTGCCGGCATTTTCCTTTCGGGCTGTGAAACAACCGTGGTGGACCGCCGGCATGGTTCCGAGGGGTATTACGACAACGGGCGCACCGGCTACGGGACTGCGAGCTACCGGACGGGGAGCGTGAAGCAGACGAATGTTTATGAAAACAATGTTTACGAAACCAATGTACACAGGAATACTGTGAACCGGACGGTGAAAGAAACCGATGCGACCGGCAGGCGGTCCACCGTACACGGGCAGGCTTCTCCCGGAATGCAGGCACAAGGGGCGGCCAAGGCCCAGTCTTCCACGAAGGGGAAGGCGGCTGGCGATCACAAGAAAACGGACAACAAAAAGAAACACGACAAGGACGCCCAGGCGAACCAATAAGACAGCATCATGAAGAAGATTCATTTTTTTACATTTCTATTCATCGCACTCGCGCCGCTGGCGGCCGACGCGCAGAGTCCGGACGCGCGGGGCGGCGGCACGTTGAGCATCTATTTCGAGAACGATCTTTTTGCCGGGACCGACCACTATTACACGAACGGTGTGCAGATCGGGTGGAGTTCCACGGACCTGGCGAAATTCAGCGACACGCCGTGGGCGAGCCCGCTGCTGCCGTTGCTGGACCTGATTCCGTTTGTGAACCGGACGGATTTCCAGAAAAACCTGACGTTCACGCTCGGGCAGAATATTTACACGCCGAACAACACGGAGACGCCATCGCTGCTGAAGAATGACCGGCCCTATGCGGGCTGGCTGTACGGCGGGGTGGGGCTTGTGCTGAAGAATGCGGATTTCCGGCATTCGTTCGGGCTGAACGTCGGCGTGGTCGGGCCGTGGTCTTATGCGCAGGAGACGCAGGCTTATGTCCACCATGCCCGCGGGTTCACGGTGCCGCAGGGATGGAACAACCAATTGCACAATGAGCTCGGGGTGGTGGGTGTCTATGAGGCGTCCTGGCGCTGGCCGCATCACGACCGCAGGGCCGGGCTCGGCTGGGATTTCATCCCGCATGCGGGACTGGCTGTCGGCAATGTGTATGATTATTTGAATGTGGGTGCGGAGCTCCGGGTGGGCTTTAATCTGCCGGATGATTTTGGAACGCCCGATATCGGGCCGGCTTCCTCCACATCGACACCGCTGGAAGGCAACGAGCAGGCGGGCAGGCTCAAGGCCTTCGACCTGGGCGCCTATCTTTTTGCGCGCGTCGACGGCCGCCTTGTGGCGCGCAATATTTTCCTGGATGGAAACACATTCCGCAACAGCGCGTCGGTGGACCACAAGTGGCTGGTCGCCGATCTCTCCGCGGGTATCTCGGTGAATTACAAGAACACCAAGATCACCTATGCGGCGGTTTACCGCACGGAGGAGTTCGTCGGGCAGAAGGCGGGCGAACTGTTCGGCGCGATTTCGATGACTGTCGCGTTCTGATTACACAAAGATGAAACAAAAACACATCGTTTTGTCCCGGCGATATGTGACCGTATTGCAAAAATACCTGAAAGAGGAAGGGCGCGGGAACTTGAAGACGGCACTGGAACTGGGACGGGACGCGGTGGCGCTCGGGCTGGAAACGCTGGAACTGGCGCGGATTCATGAGAGCGCGCTGATTGCGCTGGAATTGACCGGAGTGAAAAGGGGACTGATCCGGCGCGCCGAGGCTTTCTTTACCGAGGCGATCACACCGATCGTGGAGACGCATCGTGCCGCGCGGCAGAGCAGGGCGCAACTGAACCTGCTGAACGAGACGCTGGGACTGCGGACGCTGGAACTGGCCGCGACAAACCGCCGGGTGCAAAACGGGGTGATGCGGCGCAAGAGCGTGGAAGCCGCGCTGAAAAAAAGCGCGAAGCACTACACGCGGCTGCTGAAGGAATCGCTGCAATTGCAGGAAGGGCTGCGGCAACTGACACACCAGGTGCTGGCGGCGCAGGAGGATGAGCGCCGGAAGATCAGCCAGGAATTGCAGGACCAGATCGCGCAGACACTGCTCGGGATCAATGTGCGGCTCGTTGCGTTGAAGGAGGATGCCCGCGGCAACACCAAGGGGCTCAAGAATGAGATCGCCAGCACCCAGCGGCTGGTGGCACAATCAACGCGGTCCGTGCGGCGGGCTGCCCGTGAATTCGGGAACTCATGAAACGCAAACTCCATAATTTATCGCGGCGCTATCTCGCGGCGTTGCGAATGCATTTGAAGGAAAGGCAGCCCACCAGCCTGGAATCGGCGCGCGGGTTGGGAAGCCGGGCGCTGGCCGCCGGCCTGCAAACGCTGGACCTGGCGAAAATCCATGAGCAGACCCTGGTCACAAAGATTCTGCCCGGGAGCCCTGCACGCAAACGCGGGGCTATGATCAAGCAGGCGGGCATATTTTTCGCAGTGGCGATCACGCCGATCGAGAAGACGCACCGCAGCGCCAGGGATGCGACCAGGCACCTGAATAAATCGATCGAGGCCTTGAGCCGGCGCACTGTGGAGCTCGCGGCATCGAACCTGGAATTGAGCCTTGAAATCACCCAGCGCAAGGGTGTCGAGGCGGCGTTGAAAAAAAGCGAGCTGCATTACTCGCAACTGCTGGAGCAATCGGACCGTTTCCAGGAACAATTGAGACGGTTGTCACGGCAGATTCTCTCCGCGCAGGAGGACGAGCGCAAAAAGATCAGCCGCGAACTGCACGATGTGATCGCGCAGACTTTGACGGGCATCAACATCCGGCTCGCTGCATTGAAAAAGGAGGCTGCGCTGAACATCAAGGGACTGGACCGCAACATCGCGCGTACACAGAGGCTGGTGGAGCACTCGGTGAACGTCATTCACAGATTCGCACGCGAATTGCGGCCGGCGGTGCTGGATGACCTCGGCCTGATTCCCGCGCTGCACGCCTTCATGAAAGATTTCACGGAGCGGACCGGCGTGCGCACGGGGTTGACGGCGTTTGCGGCGGTGGAGCGGCTCGACACTGCGCGGCGCACCGTGCTCTTCCGCGTGGCGCAGGAGGCGCTCACGAATGTGGCGCGCCATGCGCGCGCGAGTTCCGTGCAGGTGAGCATCCGGGAATTGCCGGGGCGTGTCTGCATGGAGATAAGTGACGATGGAAAATCATTTCAAGTGGATCAGGTTCTGGGCGGGCGCGGGAGCAAGCGGCTGGGATTGCTCGGCATGCGGGAGCGGCTGGAGATGGTGGGTGGAAGTTTTGACATCCAATCCAAGACGGGCACCGGCACGAAGGTGATCGCGCAGCTTCCAGCCGGCAGAACCCGTGGAAATAAGGCATCGAATGGTGCGTCGAAAATCAAATCCAAAAGCTTATGAAACTCATCACTGTATTGCTGGCGGAAGACCATACGATCGTGCGCGAGGGATTTCGCAAAATGCTGGAACTCGATGCCGGGTTGAAAGTGGTGGGCGAGGCGCAGGATGGCCGGCAGGCGGTGACGCTCGCGACCAGACTGCGACCCGACGTGGTGCTGATGGATATCGCGATGCCCCTGCTCAACGGCCTGGAGGCGACGCGGCAGGTGGTAAAGACCCTGCCGGACATGAAGGTTCTCATTCTCTCCGCACACAACGAAGATGCCTATATCGACAACGCCATGGAATCCGGGGCAAAAGGATTCCTGCTGAAGCAAACCTCGGCCAACGAGGTGTGCAAGGCGATCCGTGAAGTGCATGGCGGAAAAACATTTTTCAGCGCCTCGATTTCCAGGAGGCTGGGCAGGCTCAACCCGCAACTGACCGACCGCTCGAAACAGGCCCGGAAAAAAATCGCGCACCTGACTTCGCGAGAGATGGAAGTGTTGCAATTGATCGCGGAGGGCAAGGCGAACAAGGAGACCGCGGCGGAACTGGGCATCGGTATCAAGACCGTGGAGAAGCATCGCGAGCACCTCATGGAAAAGCTGGATATCCACGACACGGCGGGACTCACACGCTACGCAATCGGCGCGGGAATCATCGAGAGCAGCGTGCAGTTGACTATTGTTTAAATATTCGCCGTTATCACGGCGGAATCCACGCATGGGGGGAACACCCCATACCACAGCCGTGTCGTGCGAGCTACGGTTGAAGTCATGAAAAACCATGACAGGAAAAGATATCTGACGCTGGGTGAATTCATCGAGCGCGTTTACGACGTGTGCGGCAAACGCAAGGCCCGGGGGATCGTAAGGCTTGCCCTCAAATCGCACCTGGTCGAGATTCGCAACCACCGCACATTATGACCGCCGGAAAAAACCTGCACCGTTCGCGGCAGAGCGCCAGGCTGGCCACTCCGGGACCCGCGTCCCAAAAAAAGAAACCCGCCGCATCGAAATCCCGCGACGTGCCCGAGGACCGCGGTATGCGCCAGATGAAGACATCGCATGAATCACAAACCTTCCCACACCAGCATTAGCTGCATCCAGTGAAAAGGATGAGACAGTAAAGGCGGATTTATTATGTTACGGAGTGTTAAACAATTGCATGGAAAAAAACTGGGTGTTACAGACGGCGAGATAGGCCATGTGAACGACTTTTATTTTGACGATCAGCTATGGGTCATCCGCTATGTGGTCGCGGACACCGCGTCATGGCTTCCGGGGCGCCTTGTATTGCTTTCTCCGCATGCTTTCGGGGATTTCAGCAAATACGCCGACTGCCTGCCCGTGAATCTTACCCGGCAACAAATTGAGAACAGCCCCTCCATCGAGGCGCACAAGCCGGTGTCGCGGCAATATGAAGAGGAGTATTACCGCTACTACGGGTGGCCATCCTATTGGGACGGAGGCGGCATGTGGGGAGTTTCAGGGTTTCCCACTGCACCGCAACCGCAATTGATGCCGGACCAGAAAGCGACCCTTGGCACCCTGGCACGCGATGGCAACGATCCGCATTTGCGAAGCGCACAGTCGTTAAGCGGCTATCATATCCAGACCGTTGAAGGCGAGATCGGCCATGTCACCGACTTCATCATGGACGACAGGAATTGGGCGATCAGTTCCGTGGTTGTCGAGACGGGGCACTGGTTTTCTGGCAAGGAGATCATGATTTCGCCAAATCATATCGAACGCATCAGTTATGAGGAATCGAAGGTGTTTGTGAACTTGACCAAGGAAGCAATCCTTGAAGCGCCCGAATATTGCGGTCCCGGCATTGCCCTGCATGATACGAAATAATGGGGAAAACACCCCATGGCACATGGAAAGTTTAACGGTTTATGTTTTGAACCATGGAGGATAAAAACACACCGGATGCCAGAGCGTGGGCCGACGCGATGCGTCAACGCAAGACGAACCAGCCACCATGCATTCTCGTGGTGGATGACGATACATCCATGCGCCAGTTCAATTGCGGGGTGCTCTTGCGGGCCGGTTACAGGGTGAATGCCGCCGTGGATGGCGGTGTCGCCTGGGATGCGATCAACACCGGTCATTACGATCTCATGGTCACCGACAATCACATGCCAAAGTTGACCGGCATCGGGTTGCTTGCAAAACTTCACGCGTCTCACATGACATTACCGGTCATCATGGCCACGGGCGTGGCACCCAAAGAGGAATTGATCAAAAATCCCTGGCTTGAGCCGGCCGCGACGCTGCTCAAGCCGTATTCCGTGGAAGAGTTGTTGAACACTGTGAAGGAAGTGCTTCTTTTAAACGACATTGTCTGGCAGCAGGCGGCGTTGCCGGAAAACGGGCCATCCGCCGGTGATTAGCCTCGTCGATGATCCCGGTTTATACGGTTTGGCGTCCTGACAAGACGTTTTCGCTTTTCGGATTACATAACTGAACTAGTGGAAAACACATGGGGGTAAGACCCCATGGCTGCGGCGGGAAGAATCTGTGTATGCTGTGCCTTGTGAATTCCAAAGAACCGTCAATTGAATGCGCGAAGGTGCATGACCATGACACGCGGGTTGAGCAGGCCGAGACCCGTACGGAACATGCCGAGGCGCGAACAGAAGAAGCCAAGGCACGAACCGAGCAGGCCAAAATGCGAACCGAGCAGGCTGAGATGCGAACCGAGCGGGCTGAGACACGCACGGAGCAGGCGGAAACACGGACAGAGCAGGCTGAGACGCGCACAGAACAAGCGGTGGCACGAATCGAGCAGGCTGAAGTGCGGGTTGAGCAGGCGGAAGCGCGCACAGAACAGGCTGAAGCACTCACTGAGCAGGCGATACATGCCACGGAATTCAGTTACCGGCGTTTGTTCGAAGCGGCGCAGGATGGCATTCTGATACTGGATGCCGATACAGGGCGGATCAATGACGTGAATCCCTACCTGGTAAAACTATTGGGTTTCTCCCATGATGAAATGATGGGAAAAACGGTGGGGGAGCTCAGCCCATTCAAGGATATCGAGTCCAATCAAGTGATGCTGGAGCGACTGCAAAAACATGGATTCGCGCGCTATGAGGACCTGCCACTGGAAACCAGGGATAACCGCTGCATCGCGGTGGAATTTGTCAGCAATGTGTATATTGCCGGCGACAAAAAGGTGATTCAATGCAACATCCGCGACATCACGGAGCGGAAACGCGCGGAAAGTGAAATCCTCCGGCTCAACGCCGAACTGGAGCGTCGCGTCGTCGAACGCACCGCGCAACTGCAGGATGCCAACCACGAACTGGAAGCGTTCAGTTATTCCGTCTCCCACGATCTGCGCGCGCCGCTCCGGCATGTGCTTGGCTTTGTGACCATGCTGGAAAAAGATGCAGGCCCGACACTTTCCGAAAAAAATGCCGGGTATTTGAGGACGATTTTCAATGCGACGAAACGGATGGGAAATTTGATCGATGATCTACTGGCTTTCTCGCGCATAGGAAAATCCGAGATGCGAAAAGTAGAAATCAGTCTCGATGAGCTGGTGAAGGAAACGGTGTGTGATTTCGAGGCGGAGACGAATGCGCGGCAGATTACATGGGATATACAACCACTCCCGGCGGTATGGGGCGACCGCTCGCTTCTCCGCATGGTGCTGGTAAACCTGATCTCCAACGCGGTGAAATTCACCGGAACCCGCAGGGAACCAAAAATCGAAATCAACTGCGTTCCCGGGGGTAACGGTGAAACTGTGACCTATGTTCGCGACAACGGCGCGGGATTCGATCCGCGTTATGCCGACAAGTTATTCGGGGTGTTTCAGCGCCTCCACAGCAATGAGGAGTTCGAGGGCACGGGCATAGGCCTGGCAAATGTCCAGCGGATCATCCAGCGGCACGGCGGGCGGGTGTGGGCGGAAAGCGTGATAGACGCGGGCGCGACATTTTATTTTTCGATTCCCAACCAGCCACCGGGGTGCGCATGAATGGCGAAACCGGAGGTCTGAAAACGATCCTGCTGGTCGAGGACGACCGGCAAGATGTGGAATTGATGCTCGCAGCGCTGGCAGAGCACAATCTGGCGAACAGCGTCACGGTGGTGGCCAACGGCGCGGATGCACTGGATTATCTGTTTCGCCGTGGAAAATTCGAATCGAGAACCAGCGATGACCCTATCGTTGTGTTGCTCGACAACAAGATGCCAAAGATCGACGGGCTGGAGGTCTTGAAGATCATCAAGGCTGACAAACACTTGAAGATGATCCCTGTCGTGGCGCTCACTTCCTCGCGTGAAACGCCGGACCTGGTGGCGTTTTACAAGCATGGTGTGAATGCCTATGTGGTGAAACCCGTGGATTTTTCCGACTTTATGACGGCGATAAAACATCTCGGGCTCTTCTGGGTCGCGATCAATGAGCCGCCGCCGTTCATAGCGAGGCTGGAAACCGTTACCAGGGGCGTCGAAATTATTCCCCCGGGAAAGAAAGAGGCCAAAGATGAAATGTCCACTCCGCATCCTGCATTTGGAGGATGATCTAAACGACGCCGCGATTATACAAAGCACGCTGGAGACCGCAGAAATAGTCTGCGTGATCAAGCGTGTGCAAAATGAAAAGGATTTTGTTGCTGCGTTAAAGGACAACGGATTTGATCTGATCCTTTCGGATTTCTCGCTGCCGACATTTGATGGTTTATCCGCACTGAAAATCGCGCGGGTTATGCAGCCTGATCTTCCGGTTATCCTCGTATCCGGGACGCTGGGTGAGGAACTGGCCATTGAATCGCTCAAGAGCGGGGCGACGGATTACGTGCTGAAGGAACGCCTCTCCCGGCTTGCACCGGCGGTGATTCGTGCCATGCAGGAAGTGGGGGAACGGACTGAACGGCGCAAGCTCGAGGCACAGTTTATCGAAGCGCAAAAAATGGAAGTCGTCGGCCAGCTTGCAGGCGGGGTGGCGCATGATTTCAACAACATCCTGGCCGTCATCATGTTTTCCAGCGACCTGATCACGGCGGAGCTGGCCCCGGACCATCCGCTGCTCAAATATACCGAGGAGATCCGCATTGCGTCGGAGCGCGCAGCGGGGCTCACGCGGCAGCTTCTGGTGTTCAGCCGGAAACAAACCGTGCTTCCCACTGTGCTCGATCTCAATGAAGTGGTGGGAGATCTGGAGGGCATGCTGCGAAGGCTTGTCGACGAGAACATCATAATGACGATCCTTCCCGGCAGGGAAACCGGACGTCTCAAGGCTGACTCCGGTTATCTGGGACAGGTGCTGATGAACTTGGTCGTCAACGCCCGCGATGCCATGCCCACCGGAGGCAAACTTGTCATCAAGACAGGCAATGTAACACTCATGGAATCCGATATTCACGAGCATGCGGGCATGATGGCCGGTGATTACGTGATGCTCAGCGTGAGAGACACCGGTACAGGCATGACCGACGAGGTTAAAGCCCGGTTGTTCGAGGCATTTTTTACGACGAAACCCCTGGGAAAAGGCACCGGATTGGGGCTCGCCACCTGCCAGACGATCGTGCAGCAGTCCGGCGGCTACATCGATATTCAGAGCAAGGTGGGAAAAGGGACAAATTTCAAAATATATTTTCCACGGGTGGAGCAGACACTCGATATCGCGGTGAGCCCTGCCCAGCCCGGGCCGCCTGCCTACGGCACCGAAACATTGCTGATCGTGGAGGACGAGCCGTCGGTGAGAAATCTGGCCCGCGGAATATTGGAAGCGCAGGGCTACAAGGTGTTGTCGGCTTCGAACGGTGAGGATGCATTGCGCGTTGCAAGTGAACATAAGGGACCGGCGATCCTGCTGGCGGTCACAGATGTCATCATGCCGCTCATGGGGGGCGTGGCGATGGCCGAGTGGCTGAAGGCAACCTATCCCGATATCAAGGTTCTGTTCACATCGGGCTACACGGATGACACGCTGACACACGAAGGTGTGCTTGATGCCGGAGTTGAATTTCTACCAAAGCCTTACACACCGGCAATGCTGATTCGCAAAGTGCGGGAGATTCTTGACGGGGGAACCGGTAGTCATCGCGCCGTTCATACTCCTGCAGAGACGACAGAGCCGCTGGTGGCGTGAGTTTCCCAGGCGGGTGAATCTTCCATGGCAAGCCGCGCGCGGAATTTCAGGTGGCGGCGGCGCGTCCATTCCACGAGGGGATGCCAGACGGTGTGGACGAGGTCGTGCTTGATGAGGAGATGCCAGAAACGGTTTGAGCGTTTGTAGAGGTAGGACATGGCAAGGTACGGGGCGATGGCGCGCCAGTCGTCCGGGCGGCGACGCCAGATGGAGGTGTGCGAAAAGAGGCGCTGGTAGATCCAGCCGTAGCCTTGCTCAAGTTCTTCGACAGTCATTTGCTTCGGACGGAAAACGACGTGGCCGGTGTCGTATTTGCTCCAGTCGCGATGGAGCAGGCGGCGCTCGCTCTCGATCTGGCGGAAGAGGGGCGTGCCGGGGTAGGGGGTGAGGATATGGAAGGTGGCGCACTCCAGGCGGTTCTCCTCGATCCACTGCGCGGTGGTTGCGAAGACGTCGCGGCGGTCGCCGTCGAATCCGAGGACGAAACTGCCATTCACCTGGATGCCGTGGTCGTGCAGGATGCGGACGCGGCGGGCGTAATCGTCGGTGCGGGGACTGCGCTTGCGGGCGCCGGTGATGTTGGAATCGGAGAGGCTCTCGAAACCGATGAACACGCCTGTGCATCCCGCGAGCGCCATTTCGCGGATGACCGAGGGGTCGTCGGTGACATCGAGCGTGATGGCGGCGCTCCAGATTTTTTCCAGCGGGCGCATGCCTTTGCACAGCGCGCGGAGGTATTCCGGGCGGGAGCCGAGGTTGTTGTCGACGAATACGGCGTAGGGCTGATCATCAGCAGCGAATTCCGAGACGATCTGCTGCACGTCGCGCACACGGTAAGGCATGCGCAGGCCTTCGGTGGAGAGATAGCAGAAGCCGCAGCGGTTGTGACAGCCACGGGTGGCGATGAGACTGGTGGTGGTGAGGAAGTTTTTGCGTGGAAGAAGCCTGCGGCGTGGAGCGGGGTCTTCGCGGTATTCATTTTCATACATGACGCGATAGACCGGCTGGAGCGTGCCGTGCCCGACGTCGGCGAGGATGCGGGGCCAGAGCTGCACGCCGTCGCCGATCGCGAGCGCATCCGCATGCGGCGCGGCTTCATCCGGGCAGGAGAGAATATGCAGTCCGCCGAGGATGACCTTGCTGCCACGGGAGCGATACCAGTGGGCGAGGGCGTAGGCACGCTGCGCAAACGTGAGATGCACGGTGATGCCGACGACCTCCGGCATGGGATCGAATGGCGGGCGTCCATGCAGGAGATTCTCGTCCCAATAACTCACACTCCAGTGCTCTGGCGTTGCTCCTGCAAAGCTAGTAAGCGCGAGCGTGGGCGTGAGCACATGCTTTCCGAAACTGGCGTGGGCGTCCTTAGGATAAAACGGATTGATCAGCAGCGCGGTGCGTGGTGTCGGCCGGGGCGCGACTGTATCCGGATCGAGGAAGGGGGCGACGACCATTTCGCGCGGAAGCCAGCGCGGGCGGAGCCTGGTGCGGAACGGAATTTCGGGATCGATGGATGTGGTGTTCATGGTGGAGGACTCCGTTACATTCCAAGGTGCTGGATCTGGCCGAGGAGCCAGCGGGACTGGTGTTCGTGGCGGATTTGCAGGGAGCGCCAGTCGGTGGCTTCGGCGCGCGCTTTTTCGCTTGCGACAATAGCGCGAAGGATTTCGGTCGCCTGAGACCGTTCGTTCAGCCGTGGTCCGGAGGCAAATGCGATATCGCCGAGCGACCGCCATGCGTCGGGGCCGAGGGACTGGATGTAACCGATATCGAGTGTGCGCCCGGATTCGTACCGCCAGCGTTGCACATTATAATGGGCGACATGGCCCGCGACGTTTACGAATTGCAGGGTGAAGAAAAGCGCGAAGGTCGCGAGTGTGTTGCGGAAGATGAGCGTGTTGATGTCGCCATCCCGCGCCACATGCCAGGCGAGCAGCGCGAAACCGGCGGTGACCAGCATGAGGAAGCAGCCGACATAGAAGCGCTGCGCGGTGAGTTGATACGCATCGACATAGAGCTTCAGCCGCAGGAACACGCCGGCGATGAGCATGAGATTCTGCACGATCCAGAGCATGGCGAGGCTCTTTAGAAACGGTGTGCGCCGCACATTTTCCTCCTGCTGGAAAATGGTGGCGATGACGACCGCAGAGAGGAGCACGGCGACGGTGAGGCTGAACACGCCCTCGTGCACATACCTGCTGAAGTTCACCTGCATCGGCGGCTTCGCATGGTACCAGAGGTAGAAGACATCGATGGTATTCACCATGAAGAAGAGGACGTTCAATACGAAGAGGATCGATATGCTTTGCAGCGCCGCAACCGTCATGTCACTGCGGCGTATAGCGGTGAGTCTGCGGGTCCAGAGGCGGGGTTTGCCGGGCGCTGTACGTGGGCGGGCTATCGCGAGCGCGAGGGTTGCGAACGCGGCCCAAAAGAAAAAGCGGGGTATCGAGAAATCGAATGCGAGCACCCACACTGCAATGTCGTTACAGATACGGGAGAGAATCTCGCCGAAGATCGCATTGCCATAGCCGAATACCACCACGAATACCACGGTGAGCGCGGCGGCCGGGGCAAAGATGCGAACGGCACGTGAGAACCTGTCGCGGGAGGGAATGTGGAAGTCCGATGCGGACCATGGCGTTTTTTGCACCGCGCCCACAAACCAGATCCAGCGTCCCGGCGCGGCAAGCCAGCTCACCGCCGGTTCCGACCAGCGCGCCCAGCCTGCGGGCAATTCCAGGTACCAGCATTCCCCCGCGATTACGCCGAGAAGCGCGATGAGCACCATGACATTGGTGAAGGAAATTTCCAGGGCGGTGGCGTACGAGGCGGCGAGCATAAGACCCGCGGCAATCCAGACTTTCGGGCCGGACCATTTTTGCCAGCGCAACGCGATGATGGCGCCAGCCATGCCGCAAAAATAGAGCGCGAGCGAAATGCCGGGCATGTGCCCCCAGAAAAGAAAATCGCCGAGCCACGTGAGGGTTATCGTTGCGATGATGACGGGCAGCAAGTGGCGCGGTGCCTGGGAGGTGGTGGTTGCGACGGGGGCGGCAGGTGGTAGAGGAGGTGGATTCATGGTGGTTTGTCAGGCAGCTGCGGTTGTTGGTTGGGTTACGGCGATTTGTTCGAGACGATTTTTTACGGCGGAAACAGTTTCCTTGAGCGTGGATGTTCCGGCGGTGATGCCGGTGATGCGGCTTTCACGGAACCATTGTGGATCGAGTTCGGCCGGGCGCTCGATATGGAAGACGCGCAGGCCGGCGGTGCGCGCGGTGGCTACGAGTTGGAGTGTGTTGTTGCTGTTGCGGCCACCGACGACGACCAGGGTGTCGCAGGCGGCGATGAGTTTGCGCAGGGCGGCCTGGCGATTTTTTGTGGGCTGGCAGACGGTGTCGGTGAAACGCACTTCGCTCTCCGGGCGCTCGCGGCGGATTGCCTCGACGAGCGCGCGCACTTTGTCGAGCGGCTGGGTGGTTTGTGAAATGACACCGTAGCGTGCGTTGCGGGGGAGGCGGGCGATGTCATCCACGGTTTCCACCACGCAGGCGTCCGGGAAATCGCCGGTGAGGCCCAATACCTCGACGTGGCCGGGCTTGCCGATGACGACCGGGAAATAACTGAGATCAACAAGCTGTCGAAGCTGTGTATGCGCATGTTTTACGAGGGGGCAGGTGCCATCCGCGACCCCGAACCCGGCGGCGCGCCACTCCGCGCGTTTGAGATCCGACGTGCCGTGCGCGGTGATCATCACCTGTGGGGTGGTGGAGGCGAAATCATCGAGCGGTCGCTCCTGCACGCCGCGCTGCGCGAGACGCTCGCGCACGACGGGATTATGGACGAGTTCGCCAAGGATGGTGAGCGGTCCCTGCTGCGCGAGTTGCTCCGCCTCCGCGATGGCGTCGCGCACGCCGAAGCAGAGGCCGTAATGTTCCGCGAGGATAATTTTCATACTTTTGTGGATGTAGCTTTGTGGGGCAAAGTATCGGGGTAAATTTTTTTAAGGACGGCCTGCCTTTATGATCTGTTCGAGCACGGTCAGGTATTCCTGGAATGATTTTTTCCCCTTTGCGGTCAGGGCGTAGCTGGTTTGCGGACGGTCGAGGATTTCCTTGGTCACGGAGACGTAGCCATTGTCGTGGAGCGTACGCAGATGGGTGATCAGGTTGCCGTCGCTCATGTTGAGCTCGGCTTTCAGGTCCTGGAACGGCCAGCTTGGGCGTGTGGCGAGCAATGTCATGATGCCGAGGCGTCCCTTCTCGTGGATGATCCTGTCGAGTTTGTCGAAGTCAAACATCGGTTCATGGCTCGCCAGCGGCGGACTTGCGCGGCCAGGTGCATGCCGCATAGATGAGGTGAAAAAGGCCGAACGTCGTGCCCATTGCAAGGTTGGCGGTTCGCAGTTGTATGAGGTGATCCTGGTTGGCCGGCCCCATGAATATGAGAAGGGAAAAGAGCCCGCCTGTCACAAAAGCCCAGCCAAGCAGGACGATCGAACGGGGCGCAAAATACCGGGTCGCGAGGAGCCCGAGGCCGTAGAGAATCATCCAGAACATGGGCAGCAGCCATGGAATTTTGATCCAGAATACGGTAAGGATGGCAGCCACCAGCCAGCATGGAGCGAGGGCAGACAGGGCAGCCCGCATCCCCTGCGAAAGAAAAGGTGCCCCCCGGCTGGTGGACTCTTTCCAAAGGAAGAGGGCATTTGTCAGAGCGGTGACAGCAAGGACACCGAACCAGACACCGAAAAAAAACAGCGGGGTTGCCAGCGGATCGATGGTGGACTTTGACAAACCCGCAGCGACGATCCCGCAACCGATCAAAGACGCAAGACCACCAGCAAGCGCAACGGGCGCCGAAATTGCCCGGTAAATGGTCGATCGCTCCATGAGCGAACGGATGACGCGCAAGTTTTCCTCGGCTTCCAGACGGGTTGTCATACATATGACTTTGCATGACAAAGTGATATTGCGCAAGGATTTTTTTGCGTGAAATTCCTTTCGGAGGATGACCCGGATGGATTCCATAATTGATTGCGCACATAACTTCGGGCCGATTACACTGTTTTCCCGAGTTGTAATACCATGGGTAAATTTCCACCCCCGATTTATTCCGAGAGCGAAGTTCCTCAATATGTGTTGCCCGAACTGGGGCCGGCTGAAGAAACGCGCGCGCTGTTTGCAGATCATATCTATGGCCGCTTTCCGCTCGAAACACCCCGCGTTTTGGTCGAGGTGGTTGAAAAAGGCGTCGCAGCCCTGGCGATGCTTGCGCGGAGGTGGCAACTGCGGGTTGTCCTGACCGGTGAAAAGGCTCGGGTGGAATTCGGGCTGCTGCTTTACACGCCGGTGGCAACGGTCGGCGCGGCACCTGTGTTTCTCGGGTTGAATTTTTTTGGCAACCATACGTTGAATCCCGATCCGGCGATCCTGCTTCCCAATTCGTGGTGCCGGGCTGATGAAACGAAGGGCGTGGTGAACAATCGCGCGACAGAAGCGGGACGCGGTTGCAACGCGAAGCGGGTGCCGCTCGAGGAAATCATCGCGCGTGGATACGGGTTTGCAACGGTTTTTTGCGGCGATATCGCTCCGGATGATCCGGATCATATCGAAGAAGGGGTTCTTGCTTTTTATCCGAGGGAGATGCCCGGCGCGCCTGCGGATTCACGCGGCGGGGCGATTTCCGCATGGGCGTGGGGATTGAGCAGGGCGATGGATGCGCTCGTGACTTTGCCGGACGTAGATGCGGACCGCGTGATTGCAATCGGGCATTCGCGCATGGGAAAAGCGGCGCTGTGGGCCGGGGCTTGCGATGAGCGGTTTGCGTTGGTGATCTCAAATGACTCGGGTTGCACGGGCGCGGCGCTCTCACGCCGGCTGTACGGGGAGCGTATTGCGAAAACAAACGAATCATTTCCGCACTGGTATGCGAAGAAGTACCGGTCGTACAACGAGCGGGAGCACGAACTGCCCGTTGATCAGCACCAACTCATCGCGCTCATCGCGCCCCGGGCGGTGTATGTGGCGAGCGCGGTGGAGGACCGGTGGGCGGACCCCCGCGGCGAATATCTCGGGCTGGCTGCGGCGGCCCCTGCGTGGGGTGAAAAGTTGCCTGCCGAATCACCGGAAACGGATGCGCTGCTGCATCGCAAAAAGATCGCATACCATGCGCGTTCAGGAGGGCACGACATCACGCCTTACGATTGGTCGCAATACATGACGTTTGCCGACGGCCTTTGGCGCGTATAGACGTCCTTGATTCACCTTGTGAATCAAGGCGTGGCCGGCGGCAGCGCCTTGATCTTTGCGCCTGCGCGCTTGAGGAGGCCGAAGAGATCACTGTCGGTGGAGAGCACGAATGTGGAGTCTTTCGTGAAGATTTTGTGATAGGTTTCGAGTGTCTTTAGAAAGGCGTAGAACTCGGCGGCCTGCGGATTCTGCGTGTAGGCCCTGGCGTAAATCTCGGTGGCCTTTGCGTCGGCCTCGCCGCGGATCTGTTGCAACTGGCGGTAGGCGGTGGACTGGATTTCGTTCAGATCGCGCTCGCGCTGGCCGGCGATGCGGGCGGATTCTCCCTCGCCCTCGGAGCGGAAACGCTGCGCGATCTGGAGGCGCTCGCTGATCATGCGCTGGTAGATGCGGTCAAGGACGTCGGGGTTGTAGTTCACGCGCTTGATCCGGAAATCGAGCACGGCGATGCCGAACTCGGCGAGTTTCTCCGTGGCGGCTGCTTTGATTTCCTCCTCGATCTTCAACCGTCCGTACTGGATGGATGGCAGCACGCCGATGGTGCCCGTGCCGGAGGGGCCGCTTTTCAGGCTTTCGTCCTGCAGAGGTTTGCGGTTCTTGTCCGTGCGCACGATTTCGATGAGATCGTGCTTTGCGATCGCGTTGCGTGTCTCGCTGCCGAGGATGTCCTCGAGGCGTGACTGGGCGCTGCGCTCGTCGTGCAGGCGCACGAAATAGGTTTTCGGATCCTCAATGCGCCACCGCGCAAAGGTGTCGACGTGGATGTAGGTTTTGTCGCGGGTGGGGATGGCGACGGGAGCGCCGTCCCACTCGAGGAAGCGTTTGTCGAGGCTGTTCACGCTCTGGATGAACGGCGTCTTGAAATGCAGGCCCGGCTCGGTAATCGGCTCGCCGATGGGCATGCCGAATTGCGTGATGATGACCTGCTCGGTCTGGTTCACGGTGTAGAATGAACCGGAGAGAACGATGAACAGCCCGAGGGCGATGACGGCTACTGCTGAAGTTGTGCAACCTTTATTCATTACTTTGCCCCCGGAAGTTTTGCATTGTTTAGAGGCAGCACAGGAAGGAGCTGCTTCATCGATTCGTCCACGATGATTTTCTGGCCGGTGAGGGGAAGTATCTCGCTCATGGTCTCGAGATAAAGGCGGGTGCGCGTGATCTCGGGTGCTTTCACGTATTGCTGTAGCACGGCAGTGAAAGCGGCGACGTCGCCCTCGGCCTCGTTCACGCGCTTGAAGCGGTAGCCTTCCGCGGCGCGGATCGTCTGATCGGCCTCGCCTTTCGCTTTCGGCACGGCCTTGTTGTAGTCGCCGTTGGCGATGTTGATCATGTTCTCGCGATCCTGCTGGGCTTTGTTGACTTCATTGAAGGAAGCCTGCACGGGGGCGGGCGGGTTCACGTTTTTCAACTGCACCTGGTCCACGCGGATGCCGAGCTGGTAACGCTTTGCGAGTTTTTGCATGCGATCGAGCGCCTCGATCTCGATGTCCTGCCGCCCGATCGTGATCAATTCATCCACGGTGCGGTCGCCGACCACCTCGCGCATCGCCGCCTCGGAGAGATCGCGCAGCGTGCCTCCCGGGTTGCGGACATCGAATAGATACTGGCGCGGATCATCGATGCGGTATTGCACCACCCACTCGACCAGCGCGGCGTTCAGGTCGCCTGTCACCATCGATTTTTCCTCGTCCTGGCTTTCGCCGGCCTGGACCGAGTTAGTGTAGCCCGGTGTGTAGAAGCCGAACTCCAGCTTCAACTGCCGGCGGGTGGGAAGCACGGTCACAGAATCGATGCCGAGGGGGAGTTTGAAATGCAGACCCGGCTGGACGATTTTTGAAAATCTGCCGAGACGGAGCACCACGCCCTCGGACTCGGCTGCCACGGTGTAGTAGCAGGTCCAGATCGTGGTGAGAAGCAGAAGGCCGATCACGATGGAGAGGATGCGTCCCAAAGGTGGCGGCCTGAAGTTTGCGTTGATGACGCGAGGCGTGTAGTCAGGCATGCATCACAGGCTAATGAAGCGAGGAGGGGAGTCGAGAAGAATGTAGGTTTACCGACCGCCGGTGGGGCCTACCTGATATCCAAAAGATAGCGGACCGGGGCGGAGAATGCCGCGCAGGTTTCGGGGCTCAAGGATCTGCGCTGGTCGAGTTGCTGTTTCTGGTCGCGGCGCGTCCAGTACGAGTGAACTGCGCGGCGGGGTGCTGATGTGCGGTTGAGGGTGCCTCCGTGCCATGTGTGGGAATTGAAGACTACGACGGTTCCCGCGGGCGCGATGATCAGTTTTTCCTCCGGATGTGGAGCGGAGGGATCGGCCATGACCTGTTTCGGGACTTTGCCCCAGCGATGGGAACCGGGGACGACGCGCGTGGCGCCGTTTTCCGCGGTGAAATCGTCGAGCAACCAGATGGAGTTGCACACCTTGTAATCGCCGGGTTCGACGGGCGCGTTCCAGTCCGCATGCAAAGCCTGAAGTCCCTGGCCCGGCAATGCCGCGCGGCTGTTCAGCGAGGAGAGTTTCATATCGTGCTCAAGCACGTGGGCCAGCGCGTCGAGGACACGCGGATGCGTGAAAAAAACGCGAAAGACATCCCCCTTGTCCACGAGATTTGCCAGGCGCGCCGTACCTGCCTCCTGGTGGACTTCCCGGCCTGCGTTTTCTTTTTCGATCGCGAGTAATCCGGCGAGCCTTGTGCGCACGTCTTCGATTTCGGCGGGCGTGAGAGCGTCCGGGATGGGGAGATAACCATCGCGGTCCAGATCGCCTTTTTCTTTTTGGGTGAGGGGGATTGCGTTGAGAGCCTGCAAGGCGCTCTTTGTGTCGAATTGGGTGTTCATGGCGGTATTGGTATTGCACTATGCGCCAGAATGAAAGAGCGTCCATGCAGAGACCGGCTGGAAAATTGCACAAATCGCCAGATGCAAGGGTGAAGTTGTTACAGGCAGGCGCTTACCAGGCGGCAAAAAATACGGATTATCCGCCTCATCATCATTCGCATTGGGAACTCGTGTATTACCGCTCCGGCACGATCGGATGCGTGATGAATGGAAGATCCCATCCCGGACATGTCGGGCTGGTCTGGCTCACGCCGCCCGGAGTCACGCATTCCGAGCGCGCGGTCACTTCGTACTCGAATTATTACATTGCCCTGGAGTTGAAGCATGCTGAAACGTGGCCTGCATTCATGGATGATGATACGGATCGATCCCTGGGCCGGGTGTGCCAGCAGATCGTGGTTGAGTGGAACCGGAAATCACCGCAACGCGCGCGCATACTGGCGTTGCTGACCGAGCAACTCGCCTGTCTCATGGACCGTGCGGCGTCGGAAAAAATACTGTCCCATCCCGCATTGACCGTCACGAGGGCGGAGAGAGTGATCGAGGAAAAATGCGGGCAGCCTCTTGCAATCCATGAGGTGGCGAAAGAAGTGAGCGCCTCCGTTTCCTCGCTGCGCAGTTACTTCCGCAATGTGCGCGGATATTCGCCACGCGAGTATTTGCAGCGGGCGCGCCTGGAAAAGGCGGTGAGCTTCCTGCGCACTTCCACGCTCAAGCTGGAAGCCATCGCGGAATTGTGCGGATATGATTCCGCCAGTCATCTCACACGTTGCGTTAAAAAAGCGGCCGGGCAAACGCCGGGACAACTCAGGCGCAGATAGCATCACAACGCTTCTTATCAGCGGCACAACTTCGGGTGGAACTGGTCCACCCGAAGCTGCAACGTCATTGTTATTTGACCAGGAAGTGATCCCAGTCGCCGATCGCGAACTGATTGCGGATCAGCAACGTGGCCGGGACCGCCCTGGGCGCGGCCGGCTTTTTCAACAGGCGCAGGCCGACTTCCTCGGGCAGGCGGTCGGCCTTGCGGCTGTTTACCCGCTTGCTCGCGAGTACGCAGTTGTCCCAGGTCGTCGCGCCGCCACGGGAGCGGGGAACGACGTGATCGATGTTGCCATCGTTGCGGTCAAGCAGTTCGCCGGTGTACTGGCAGCGGAAGCCGTCGCGCTCGCGGATCGCCTTTGCGGAAAACCTCGGGCGCTTTATGGGCACCTTTGCGTATTTTCCGACGACGATGACCGTGGGCACGCGGATGGGGCCGCGCGGCGTGGTGACGGCTGTGTCGTGACCGCGCACGGGCAGGGTGATCCAGTCGCTCCACTTCACGGGAATCAATGCCGTGCCGTCGATGTCCAGAGCTGTGGCTGCGTCGGTTGCCATCTGGCAAAAGGCGTCCGCAGGCGTGCGGACGTTGATCGCCTGCCAGTTCCGGTTCAGCACCAGTACGGTGGGTTTGTGTAAAATATCGTTCATTGGTTTTATTGGTAAAATTTCAGGGGTTTGGCGCTCCCGCGGTTTAGGTCGCGGGAGCGCCTTTTCCTCCCCCATAACGCCGTCCTATTTCAGACGGCTAATCTTTGTACGGATCGTTGATATCGCGTCCCGCCATCGCCACGCCCAGCGGACGCAGCGTATGCAGGATGCGGATCGTTCCCGCGTGCGCATCGAGCACTTCCGGCAGGCGGCGGTACGCCTGCGGCGCCTCGTCGAGGTCGCCGCCGCGCAGCACGACTTTCTTCTCGTGCAGCCAGCGCATCATTTCATCATGGCGGACAAGCCCGTCCTTGCGGACGCGCTTTCCATCCTCGTTGACATACTTGCCCTTCGCCGCCGTGCGCGACATGATGCGGCCCGCACCGTGGACGGTGGAGTAGAGCGCTTCCTTTGAAGTCTCCGAGTCCACACCCTCGATGATCACTGCGTTGTCGCCCATGCTTCCGCCGACGAAACCCTTCTGGCCCGGGAACGCTGGCGTCGCGCCTTTGCGCACGACCCAGCAGGTCTCGCCGCCGTGTTCCTCCTGCCATGCGAAGTTGTGGTGGTTATGCACCTCTTCTTCAATCTTCGCCCACAGGATTTTCTTCACAACGTGGCGCGCCACGTATTCGCGGCCCGCGTAGGCGTAGCGTCCGGCGAGCTTCATGCCGGCGATGTAATCCTGGCCGAGCTGGCTATCCTCACGGATAACCGTCGGCGCGACGTCCATGCCGTCCTTTCCATCCGCCTTCTTCAGGAAGATGGTCGCCGTCTTGTGGCCGAGGCCGCGCGATCCGAAGTGGACTCCCACCCAGACGCGGTCTTCCTCGTCAACGAAGACATCGACGTAATGGTTGCCGCTTCCGACCGTGCCGAGTTGCGACTGCGCGAGCGCCTTCAGGTCCTTGAACGGAGCGATGTCCCAGGTCGGGTCATCGAACAGCTCATGGTCCACCGGCTTCTTGTTCTTGCGGCCCACACCGAAGGAAATGTCATGCGCGATGTCGTCCATGATCGTCTCCATCTTCGGCGCGATCTCCGCGCCCGTGGCGTCCGTGCGGATCGCGAGATTGCCGCACGCGATGTCGAAACCGACTCCCGAGATCGAGATCAGGTCCTTGTAGGCGACCACGCCGCCGATCGGCTGCGCGTAGCCCTTGTGGCCATCCGCGCACAGCACGCCGCACACTCCACCCACAGCCACGCAACGGTGGATCTGCGCAATGGTGGTGTCATCATGGTTTCCGAAAATTTTGGTGCTCATAGTTTTATATCTTTCTAAAAATTGGGCGTAGCAGCGGTGTTTGTTCTTTTCTGTCGCAAGTGGGGTTATGCAGCGGCGCAATGTGCCTGGAAGAACCGGTTGAGCGGTTCCACCTCGAGCGGCGCTTCATCCGGCGGCAGGGCAAGGCGCAGCCGCTGGAGTTCCGAGTTAATGAACTCATCCAGCACATCGACCCTGCGGTCTTCGTCGAGTTCATCGCCTTCCATCTTGAGCGTGACGAGTTCCGCCAGCGCGAGAAGCACATGGATGTTGTTGTCCACCACGCCGTAGGCCAGCTCGTCGAAGCGGACCGGCACCTGGCCGAGACCGCGCTCGATCCACCGGCATGCAAGCAGGGGACGTAGCACGTAGAGATACTTCTTCAGCCGCACCGTGTCGCCCTTGAGATACTGCCGGGCCTGGCCGGAGGCCATGTGCAGGTAGTGCGCGAAGCAGCGTTGCGGCGAATAGTACGCCGTCGCAAGCTCGCGGAATCCTGCGACGAACATCTCATCCTGCGCATACACGATGGGGGACCGCAGCCACTCCAGGAGCGGCGGGTTCGACTTCTTCAGGAGCCGTAGCGCCTTGCGAAGTTCCCAGCCGCTGATGTCCAGGTTGTCGTGGATTTCCATCTCGATCACGTCGCGGTGATTCTCCACGGAGAGATACCAGTCGCGCCGGTGCACGTAAAGAAAACGCACATCGTAATCGCTGTCGCGCGAGGCAAAGCCCCACGCGCGGCTGCCGGATTCGCACGCGTAAAGCACGCGCACGCCGTGAGCAGATTCCAGATTTGCGAGTTCGGATTGAACCCGCCCGGATACATTATTGTCGTTCATTATTATTCTCCTTGCAGGTTTGTATGTGTTGGATTGGGGTGTTAGAAGGGGAGTTGCCCCGGCGAAGATAAGTCCCCGCCGGGGTTTTGCTTCTCCCCGTAATTGTTATTGCAGCCCTTCCTGAGGACGGGATGCGTTTTGTTTTTTCGTAATCCGCGCCATTGGTGCGAAAGCAGAGAGGTCGTTCATCACGATCGTCTGGCCTGCATTGGCCCCGCCGAGCGTCTGGAGGAAGCGGAGCGTTGCCAGCGCGGGCTGGTTTTCCACAAGTCGCGCTGCGTTGAGCAGGTTGCGAAGCGCCGCCGACTCGCCACGGGCGCGCTGGAGCGCGGCCAAGCCTTCCTGCTTCGCCTTCAGCACGTCGGCGAAGGCCTTGCGGAGTTCGCCCGGCAGCATGATGTCGCGCACCTCGATGCCATGGATGATAACGCCGGTGGCCTCCGCCGCCGGTGCCAGCGCTTCGAGAAGCTGTGTGGAGATCGTCGCCCGTTGACCGAGCAATTCATCCATGCTCACAGCAGCCACTGCATCACGCAACGCCGTTTGCACGGCACTGTAAATGTGCGCGGTATAATTGCTCGCCTCACGGGCTGTCTTCACTGCATCGACGACCTGCGTCGTAAGTGCCGCGCTGACTTTCACGCTCACGTTGTCCGCGGTCAGGACTTCCTGGCCTGCAACCTGGAACAGCGTCTTGCGGATATCAACATGTGCAATGCTGCAATGGCGGCCCCAGCGGACATGCCGACCGACAGGAATAGCTTCCGCCAGTGCGCCGTTACTGTAAAACAGGGCAACGTAGCCCTCTGGAACCACGTATTCGTGGCGGTAAAGCTTGGAAAGCACGATGCAGGTAAATGCAATCGCGGCGATGGCAAAGATAAGGATGGTTTCGTAATCGGTCATAAGTAATTCAGTTTTGTTTGTTAATTGATTGATTTTTCCGGTCTGCGACAGCGGCCACCACTTTGCGGCGGACAGACGGACAATGCCGCGTGTGCAAAGCTACATCATGGTTGCGCCGGGGCGCCGGCCACCGTGGCAGATCGGTTGTGTTTGGGATTTGAACCCGGTCGTTTTTGCGACTTACCATTAGCCGCCGGTTTTTATGCGCAGGATCCGCGCGGCGATGCCGCGTGACTGCTTGTTTCCGGCGGAGATTTTTTTTGTGAAATTGGTCGCCCGTGGAGGTTACGCTCCCCCGACTCCCGGATGTAAGCCGGGCGCGTTACTATTACACCAACAGGCGATGGACAATGTCCGTTTGGAAATGGCTCCCGGGCGTGGAGTCGCACCACGATCCTCCGATTCAAAGCCGGATATCCTACTATTAGACGACCCGGGAAATGGTGGGCCGCCGGGGTAATGCTCCCCGTTGTACCGGTTAAAAGCCGGTTGCTTCACTATTAAAGCTTGCGACCCGTTTGTTGAGTTCAAAGTTCCTGGTTCAAGGTTCAAAGTTGGCCGGCATTGATGGCTGCCTTTGGATACTTGAAAATGGTACTCGCGGCAGGGATTGCACCTGCACTGTCGGCGCTCTCGACGCCGTGCCTCTGCGTTGGGCTACGCGAGCATAAATTGGCACCCGTGGCCGGGCTCGCACCGGCTATCGCTCGCTTGAAAAACGAGACGCTCGACTCTTTGCATTCACGGGCATGAAAATCCTCCCGCCAGGACTCGCACCTGGACTGCGCCCTCATCCAGGACTCAACGGGTATAAGCCGTTCGTGCTACTTTTACACTACGGGAGAGAAAAATTGTTTGATGCTATTTGCACACAGGACACGTCATCCCGAGACGAAATGAGGGATTTTTCAAGTAACGCTGGAGGTGACTTCGTGAGATTCCTCGCTCTGCTCGGAATGACACGCATGTTTTAAGGTGGTTCGTGACAATAAAAAGCGGAAGGCCCTTTGCAGGAACCTTCCGCTTGATGATTCACTTACCGTGCCGTTATTTCACGGGCGGTGGAACTTGCAGCAGCATGGCTGATGGGCCGCTTCCGGAACTTATGTAATAAGTCGGATACTGGCCGTTCCAGCGTTCTACCCGGGCTTTCTCCACATCCAGGGTCTTGAACTGGTAGAGCAGGGGATTCTGCTGGCTCTCACTCAGGGCTTTGCTGATTTCGCGGATTGCCTGGGCTTCGGCCAGCGCGATCGTTTTCTTTGCGTCAGCTTCACCGGCAGCTACGCGCCTGGCTTTTTCAGCCGTGGCGGTGGCTTCCAGTTCGACGCGCTCGTTGTCTTTTTGTTGCGCCTCGAACTTCGCCTGGTTCACTACTTTGAGTTGCTGGGCGATGACTGTGTTGTCGATCGCCTTTTGTATTTCGTGGTTCTCATAGGTCATACCACCGAACATGCCGATGGTGGTGACCACCACGCCGCGCGCGAGGAAGAAGTCGGTGACGTTCTTCCGCACGGCATCGCAGATTTCCTGCTTTTTCTCACGCAGGGAATCGAGCGGGTACTTGGCGGCGACTTCCGAGGCGGCCTGCTGGATGCGACCGCGAATCTCGGCGTCCATAACCTGGGCGAGCGAGCCGCTGGGATACCAGTAGAGGAATTTCGCCGCGGAATCCTCGGGAATGTATGCCGTGCAGGTAAAGCCCATGCTGAACCCGACGCTGTCGGCGCTCTCGATCCAGATCGCCTGATTTTTCACGGATGTGCCCGTGGATGAGTCGGCTGTCCACTCGCGCGTCACGGGCGACCTGTCCACCTTGATGAGGCGGACATTGGGAATCCAGTGACCATCGCCGGGCAGGCGGCCTTCCTGCGACCAGCGGTGGGTGATTTGCACGCGTTTCGATGGGGCCTTGTTAGCCTTCAGGTATTCCTCCGATTCGAATTTTGCCTGCTCGCCGCTGTTGCCTTCCAGCGGGATCAGGAAACCCGTTTCGGATGTGTCGATGAGGATGTATTCCGGTTTATCATACTGGCGTATGCAGCCGGTCATGCTCATCACCAGGATGAGCATCGGCCACATCGTGAGATGCCTGTTGCGTGACGGAGGGGCGGAGAATACAATGCACGCGCCCACGATCATCGCGACCAGCCCGGCCGTGTGAAGGATATCCTTTGCGGATTCAAATGCGCGCAATCTGTCAAACGCGCCGTTTCCTCCATTAAGCTGCCGGACCGCCAGTTCCCTGGAGATGTCCGACTGCATGATGTTGACCCAATACGTTTCTGCGCCCCATATCATGGTGCATAGTACGCCCAACACAGCAAACTTCGTGAGAAGTTTCATATAACTGCCTCTTCCTAACTAATGTCGCCCGGCCCCTGCGTGGGACGGAGCTATTTTTACTGTTGCGAGTCAGGTGCAGCCTTTTCAGGACAGCCCTTATACCCGGTAATGCTGACGAGGTTAGCTGTCGGGCTGGAACTACCAAGTGTTCCTGACGCCGCAGGCGTCATAAGCCCCAATCCGCTCTCGCGGAATATCTGGTTCCCCCGCTGACCCGGCACCAGGCCGGGCCATTAAGCTATAAAGAACTGTGGGTAAGATAACTGACGGTGTAATTTGCAGTCAACGGGAATTGGAAAACGGTCTTCGATTGGTAAAACATGGCATCCGTTAAGCTACGTAAGAAATACAGAGATAACCGCGCGATTACGATGATTGCATCCGTTCAGAAAACTATATTTTTGCGCATGTGCGATTTCGTAAGAAGTGGTGCTCCCGGCAGGGGTCTCGCCCGCATCATCCGCGTTAGAAGCGCGGTACTCTATAGGTTAAGCTACGGGAGCGTTTTTAAAAAATGGCGGAACGCGGAGGGCATGCTCCCCTTCACGCAAGGATGCGCGACGATTTCTTTAGCAAAGAATCCCGGCTCGCTTGTCCGGTTCACGTTCCGTGTATGCTCCCGGCCGGGGTTGCACCGGCACTGAACCGGGTTTAAGGCGGTTGCCTCTGCTTTTGGGCTACGGGAGCAAAGAAAGTGGTCCCCATGGCAGGGTTTGCACCTACACTGGCCTGTTTCTAAGACAGGTGCCTCTTCTATTGGGCTACATGGGGATAAGAATGGTACTCCCGGCAGGGGTCTCGCCTGCAGTCTTCGCGTTCGAAGCGCGGTGCTTTATAGATTTAGCTACGGGAGCGTAAAGTGTCGGACGGCCCGATCCCTCGCGGGTATCGGGCCGCCGAATTTTAACGGCATTTAATGCCTGTGGATGCCTCAATCCAGAAATGCGACCAACGCCATCGTGCGTGTCTGGGTCTCTGTGTTCATGTGAACACGATGCCAGCAGTGCAGTGTGATCGTCTTATGATCCAGGTGGCGCACGCTTCCGCGGGCGTAAACTGCCGCGTTGCGCACCATAACCCGCCACTCGGACTGGGAGGTGTCCCCGCGCCCGATGACCACGCGGAATTCACTTTCCTGAATTCCGTTCGGATATTTCGGATGCACGTAAACACGCTCGCCGCCCGTGCGGTAAGCCTCCTGCAGCATGTGCGCCTTCCCGCCTCCCCGGCGGATTGGCTCGTTGCGCAGGATTTGCTTTGGATCGACGACCATCTCTGGCGCGGGTATAAAAAACCACTCGCCCTGGCGACGGAATGCGTCGTTCTTACGAAGGTTTCCTTTCCGCGCGGACACGCGGGCCACACCCTGCGCCACCCGTACCGCGGCAGGCTTCAATGCCTCTCTGGCTTGGGCGACCGTGGATGCGTTTCCCGGGACCGCCGCGACGAACCACGACCGCTCGTCGTGGCCGCAAAGGAAGCGGTCCTTCTGCTTCCGCCCATGATTTTTCACAAGCAGGAGCAGGTGGCGTTCAGCCGGCGTTTTCTGCAAGATATCAACTTCGATGTCTTGCTCCATGGCGCCGGGAATGCGCAGCTCGAAGAACTTGCCCTTGCGGTCCTTCTTGATGTCGATGGCGTAGTTGTCACGCCGTTCCCGGCGCGACGCCGATGGTTCGGTAATTCTGAATCGGGCACCCATCGCGGCGAAATGCCGTTCGATGTGTGTCGATTTCATATATTTTGTTGTTACCGGCTTGCCACGCTTCACAAGATGCGCCGCCCCTGCCGGTCAGGGTCTCCCGATGGTTTTGTGAGCGCGGGAGAGGGCGCTCGCTTCAGGTCTGGATTGCATGGTTGCCTCCTTGGTTATGTGTTGAAAATGGTGCGCCGGGACGGTTCCGCCCCGTCTGCCTCCTCAGTGTCAGTGAGGCGATCTGCTATTGATCCACCAGCGCAAATCGAAAGAATGGTTGCCCCGCATCGATTCGCACGATGACGACCTGGGTCAGAGCCAGGCAGGCTGCTTGTTACCTCACGGGGCATTTTGAGTGGAGCCAGCGGCGGGTAATGCTCCCGCATGCTCCGCTTTACAAAAGCGGCGAGATTGCTTGTCCATCCACGCTGGCGAAAAAGTGGCGGAAGCCGGAGGTCATGCTCCCCATTCCACAGGGTGGAACGTTCTGTTTTCGAGACAGTCCCGGCGCGCTTGTCCGGTTCAACTTCCTATAAAAATGGTGGGCCACCACGGTGCCGCCCCGTGCTCTGCGGTTTAAGAGACCGCTGCATCGCTGCAATGCTTGTAACCCGTTCCGGAAGCCAGTGGTCCTGCCCCACAAACCCGAGGGGGTTCCAGCCGGTTTCCAACCGGCGGCGGTTCGCTTGTCCGCTTTGGCTTCCAAAAAAAAGTGGTGGCGGGGGCTGGAATCGAACCAGCTTCCTCCAGCGTATGAGGCTGGCAAGCGTCCGGTGCTCTTCCCCGCGATTGAAACTGATCCACCAGCCGGGTTCGCACTGGCCTCTCCCCGTTACCGACGGGGCGCGTCGCTGCCTACGCTTTGGTGGAGTTTTGTAAATGGTCGGGCACCCCGGTGCTGCCCCGGGTGTCTCACCGATCCGAACGGCGCGGATTGCTGTTTTCCCAGTGCCCGAGAAATTATGGTCGTTAAAAAAAATTGTTTCATCGCGGTGATGCAGTATCCTGTGCCAACCCCGATGAATGCCTGGAAAACGCTGCTGATTGTCTATCGCCGCATCGATGTGCAAATCTCCACGGGCGGAATCCGGCAGGAGCGGTTTGTGAATGAACTTGCAGAAGACGAAATTGAGGATGCGCTTGTCTCCTTCCGCGCCTTTCCTGCGCTCGCGGAAAATCTCTCGGATGGTGAAGCGTCAGTGACGTACGAAATTGCGATGATTGAGGAACCGCTTTCCTCTGTCACTTCGGATGGGGGAAATACGTTCTGGCCTTCGCCGGATGACACGCGGAACGAACTCGACTCACTCGCGCCGGCAGGCAGTTACGACTCCATCCTCATATTGTGGCCGCAGAATAGTCCCGCATCCGGCGCGCAAATCCCATGTCGCGGATGGGGATTAGGAATGGCACCAAGCGCTTGGACAAATGAAACGACTTACGCAGTTATCGCAAACGCCCCGTCGTGGGCATGGAAAATTCCGGTTGTCGGTGAGGTCTGGCTCCACGAATGGTTGCATGGAGTGTGCGGTTTTTTCACTATAAAAGGTTTTGAAATGCCCGTACAGGATGCCGATGCCGGAGGGAGCCATGGCTATGTGCAGTCGGACATAACCGGGTGGACAGACTTTTATCGTGATCTCATGACCGGCCGGGTGTTGGAAGATGGCAGGCACACTGGCATTGCAGCAGAGGCATGGAGAAGCCGAGTCTGACGAGGAAGTCTTCCGCCAAAAGCATGGACGCGCACCCCGGACTTCCACCGGGTAAGTGACGGTTTGCAGCCGTCCGCCTCGTATGCTTTGGCTTGTGCGCGATGAAAGTGGGGAGACCAGCGGGATTCGCACCCGTCACGACGGCTTTCACAGAGCCGGATGCTGACTATTACATTATGGTCTCCGTCTGAAAAAACGATCCTCCGGCCGGCGCTGCCCCGGCATGGTCCGCATTACGAGTGCGGTGCATTGCTCACGTCTGCCACGGAGGAATGAAATGGCGCTCCCACGAGGAGTCGCACCTCGAGCCTCCGCCTTCGCAGGGCGGCGTGCAAAATCTGTTACACCTTGGGAGCTTGTTTAAATGAGTTGAAGACTCCGCCATGCCGGTGCTGCCCCGGCGCCCTCTGTTTGGAAGACAGACATGCTTGCTGTTACACCAATGGCGATTCTAAAAGTGGTGGCTGTCGCCGGTATTGCGCCGGCCTCTCCTCCTCTTCAGGGAAGCGCTAATCTGTCTCAGCTAAACAGCCTGGATAAGTGGTCCCTCCACAGGGTAACGCTCCCCGGTCTGCCGGTTATCAGCCGGCTGCTCTGCTTTTGAGCTATGGAGGGTTTTGGAAATGGCGCCCGCATACGGTAATGCTCCGTAGTTTTCCGGTTGAGAACCGGGCGTGCTGCTTTTGCACCATGCGGGCTTTTAATACATAAAGAAAGTGGCTCCCCGGCGTGGACTTGCACCACGACGATCCGCTTAACAGGCGGACATGCTGCTTTGACATTACCAGGGAATATGAGTGGCTTTTGAAATGGTCGCGCATCCCGGTGCTGCCCCGGGTGTTTCCTCGTCCCAAGCGAGGCGGATTGCTGTCTTCCTCATGCGCGGACAAAAATGTGTCTTTTAAAGTGGCGGCCTGTGCGGGCATTGCTCCCGCGACCTTCCGCTCGACAGGCGGCTGCTCTTCGTAGCTGAGCTAACAGGCCATAAAAATGGTGGGTTGTGTCGGTAACGCTCCGACCAGGTCCCGAAGGACAATCGCTTTACAGGCGGTTCACGATCTTTACGCGGCTAACAACCCGTTTTATTGAAATTGGTAGCGGGACGTGGAGTTGCACCACGATGAAGGAGCGTATGAAACTCCCCGGGTTCTCAACCATCCCGCCAGGTGAAAGTGGTGGACCGCCGGGGCTATGCTCCCCGTACTGCCGGGTGCAAACCGGCTGATTTTCTGATTAATCCAGCGGCCCGTATGAGTAATGGCACGGCGGGTGGGTATCGCGCCCACATAAGCCGGTTTTGGAGACCGGTGCATTGCTTGTCTGCCACCACCGTATAGGTATGTGTTATTAAAAAATTGGTGCAGTCAGCCGGATTCGCACCGGCATCCCCTGAATGGCGATCAGGGATCCTGACTCTTGAACGATGACTGCAAAATGGCGCCAGGCTTGCGTCCGACGCCGCACGAATGCTTTCCACTTACGCGTGCATTCATGCTAAAACGCGTTTTCGTTCCTGCCACGTGATAAGCGACGCTGTATTACCAGCGCCGCATCCATGGCAGGATACGACAGATAAAGAACAAACACCGCTGCCACGCATTGGTTTGCGTCGCACCCGCAGGTATTTCTCGGCGGATGTTTTGGTGTTTACAGGCACACCTCCCACGAAGCCTTTAAAGTTGAAATTTTTGAGCGTGGGATTTGTTCGCTTGAACAAAGAGGGAGCGGCGGTGAAAAGTCCGCCAGCTATTGACAGACCTCACCTGAGACCGTAACCATATGACTGGTTACAGATCAACGGGGCTCATACTCTAGTTGTGCAAGTGACCAAATCCGCCTCGATGCCGGTTGCCGCCGGCATCGGGGCTTTTTTTCGCCACGAATCGGTTTGTTAAGTTATAAGTTGTGTTTCCTTTGGTTGAATTTTGGCAATAAAAAACCCTGCTGCGTTTCAGGCGAGCAGGGTGATAAGAAAGTTTAATTAAAGTAGTATTCCTATCTGCTCGCCTCCCGGCCTTTGGTTTCGGGGTTGTAACTACGGAGGTTCAAATCCCCGGTGCACACAATACCCGTCCCTGACAGCGCTATCGCCGTCCGGCCGTTTGTTTGTGAAAACATATGTGTGTATCTGTTCATTGAATGAATGGAAGCTACTACTAATACTAACTGTAAGTCAACGACTTATTTTAAAAAAGTTGATTTTTTTCCGACAGTGCAAAGTAATAACACGTCGAAAGTATTACAATGTAACACAATGCTACAGACGGCTCAGATGTTTTCATTTGCGCCGAAGACGTCGGCTTCGATCATTTCACGGAAAAGGCCTTCCTGCCCGCGCAAGGCTGCGAATGAGCCGTCCTGAGCGACTTTGCCGCCTTGCAGGACGATGATGCGGTCGCAGGACTTGATCGTTGCCAGGCGGTGCGCGATGAAGATTGCGGTGCGGCCCTTGAGATTGAGCTCGAGCGAATCCTGGATGAGGCGTTCGCTCACGGTATCGAGGGCGCTGGTGGCTTCGTCGAAGATAAAAAATGATGGCTCGATGAGCAATGCGCGCGCTATGGCGATGCGCTGACGCTGGCCCCCGGAGAGCGTTGAGCCGCTTTCGCCGACACGTGTGTCCAATCCTTCGGGAAGTTGTTCGATGAATTCCCATGCGTTTGCGGCGATGCATGCGCGACGGATTGTTTCATCATCGGCATCGGGCCGGACGAGCAGGAGATTTTTCCGGATCGTGGTCTGGAAAAAATACGGTGCCTGAGGCACGACGCCGAAAAGTTTGCGCAATTCCGAGCCGTTGCAGGATTGCAACGGGACGCCGCCGATGGAAATGCTGCCGGAAGCGGGATCGTAGAGGCGCAGGATGAGCTGCGAGATGGTGGTCTTGCCCGCGCCGGACGGACCGACGAACGCGACGCGCTGGCCGTACGGGATGGTGAACGAGATTCCTTCCAGCACCGGCTTGTTCACGTACCGGAAATGCACGTCATCGAAAGTAATATCGCCGCGAGGTGGCACGGCTTGGGTTTCCTTCGGATCGGGTGTCGTGCTTAACGTCTCGAACACGGCGTTCATGCGGCCGAAGCTTGCCTCTGCCGCGCCGCCGAGCGTGGCAATGTTGAAGAGCTGCTGGAGAGGCGCCTGCAGGGCGATGAAGCTGGTGAGATAAGCGAGGAGCTCGCCCGGTTTCAGGCCCGCATACATATAGCGCCATGCGCCCATGCCGCAGAGAAGCGCGAAAAATAGATAGCCGACCGCCTCCTGTTTCATCCACTGCATGTGCGTGCGGATGTCGCGTTCGATGGTTTTCTGGCTGATGGTGACGGCTTCGTTTTCGAAATCATTGCAAATGCTTTGCTCGATACCGTACAGCTTGATCTCGCGTGAGCCGCGGATGAGGTCCGCCACGCGTCCGCTCACCCGGCTCTCGACGCCTTGAAATTCCGTGTGCAGCTCGCGCATCCGTTTCCGGCTGTGGTTAGCACCAGCACCGTTGCAAACACCGATACCGTGAGCAACGCAGTCATCGGCTTGTCCCATGTGCCGGCCCAGATCAGGGAAGTGGCGAGCGTGAACACCGAGCCCGGGCCGAAGAGGGCGAGGTTGTGCAGGAAAGTCTGGATCTGGCTGAGCGGCGTCCCGAAGAGGTAGCTGAACAACTCGCCGGAGTTGTGCTTGTGGTGGAACCGCAGGCAGAGGGAGTTAATGTGCCGGAAAAAGCGGGCGCGCAGGGAGATGATCATTTTTTCACGAATACGCGCAAAAATCCGGTAGCCGAGATGCCAGGTGAGCATCCGCAGAAAAATCGCCGTGACGAGGTAAATGGCGATGAGGCAACCAAGATGCACGAGCCGCTCCCGCTCGCTGAGCCCTTTTTTGAGCAACACGTCGTCGATGAGATATTTCGGCGTGAGCGTCTGGAATGAAATCGCCACACCGTGAAGTGCATTGAGCGAGAGGGCGGCGGTGAGCGGCTTCGCGTAGGGACGCAACTGTGGTTTAAGAAACTGCCAGAACGTGGCGGAGCCGAAGGTGGCTTGAAGCTTGGGTTGTTTCACGAAATTTCAGGATGCATCATCTGTGTTCGATCGATCCTGCCTGCAATAGATAATCGGAGGCATGAATGCAACATCCCTTCTTCCGGTTGACCGAGCCGGCTGGCCCAGCCATTAAAGCTTTAAATGTGGGCCAGAAGGCATGATTACCCACGCATGGCGAAATATTTCCAATGCTTCACAAAAAACTTGCCGTACGCGCAGGGAACGGTAGTTTGTGCACCTTGATTTTTGAAAACGCGACGGTTCCCCTCGCTCTGCCTCAAACTTTTTTGCTTGCGGACAGCTTCAGGATACCGTCAGATTCCATCGTCAGAGCGTGATTCTGCGGCATCCGCAGGTCACATTGAAAATCCAGCGTAGCTCAGTGGTAGAGCGATCGGCTGTTAACCGATTGGTCGTAGGTTCAAATCCTACCGCTGGAGCCATTCGACGCGGCTGCGCTCCGCCTTGCTCATGGCCTACGGCCCCACATTTTCCGTAATTCATTCGCCTGCGGCGACAGCGGGCGGCTGCGGTGCGAATTCGATCCAACTGACCTGCATCCCCAATTCGCGGGTGTCCATGTTGTAGCCGTAATTCATCGGCATGTCGGCTTTCGGTAGATGGAATTCCAGCATGTTGTCCGCTTGCAGGTGCTGGCTGTCGATCAGGAATTGGTGGGTTTCCAGTTCGTTGTTCGTCAAAAGCATCTGCGCAACTTCCTGGCCGTTGAAAATGACGGTGACCGGCTGCGCCTCCAGTTTGCCGGGTATAAGGAATGGAGCGATGTGCATCCGGACGAGCAGGGGATCACGGTCGACCGTATGGAAAATGATTCCGGCCTTTTTCTTATCCGTCCAGCGATAAACAGGCTCCGGCCAGCTCCATCCGGTCCAGAGGTACGGGGCGGCTTCCTGCTTTGTGAGATCGAGCATTTTGCAAAGCGGCGGATAACTTTCCGGCGCAGTTGCCGGTTCCTGCACTTCCGGGCGGACGCCGCGCACCCGCAGGGCGTGCTCGATGATTACGCCGGGTTTGGTATCTGGGGCAGCACGG